>Ga0209121_10002316_pt1 | contig 19438 bp, 17 predicted proteins | sample Cruoilmetagenom3_FD_187292 | JGI IMG/M metagenome (GOLD analysis project Ga0209121, IMG submission 187292) | Oil polluted marine microbial communities from Coal Oil Point, Santa Barbara, California, USA - Sample 3 (SPAdes) (version 2) | ecosystem: Environmental > Aquatic > Marine > Oil seeps ...
TAAGGAAAAAATAGGCTAAAAGCCTATTTTTTATGGGGAAGGAGAGGGTCGAACTCTCACGCGTTGCCGCACGTGATCCTAAGTCACGCCTGTCTGCCAATTCCAGCACTTCCCCTGCTGCAGTGATGACATTATACGCCAGAGGGTTTCGAGCGTCAATCGGATTTATTTCAATGTTATCCGGATTGAGACCCGGAGTATAATAACTTGCTGAATATTGCAAACGATATAGGAGATTAATTGACTAGAATCATTAAAACAACAACCCCGGGCAAAGAAAGATCGCATTTAAGTAAAGCGATTGTCATCTCAATTCGAGAATTTATGCGCCAAACAAATGTGAACGAGGTCACGCGTGATATTGTGGCATTTGTGATTCTAGCTCTTGAAGAGATTTCCGATGGCATTGATAAATCCGTTTCAGCATGGGAAAAGCGCGGCTACTGGGTCAAAGCAGACAAATACCGTATGACCTGGCTTTGGACAGGCGATCTGTCAAAGAAATTGGCCCAGGCGTATCAACAAGATGATTGGAAGACAATCGCTGATTTGCTTGCCGAAATCATGAGAAAATTCATGACCATCAAAGTCAGTGATCGACATCGGATGGGAAAACCGTGGTTAGGAGCATCACAGGAATACAAAAGAACGCTATCCTGATGTTCGATGAATTATTTGCATGTTCAGCATTTAATCACATGGGATCCACACCCTTTGATGGTAAGATTACAATGCTTTACAAAAATACTGAATTTCTTACTTTTATAGGAACGAAATAATATAACCTTAATAACTCTTCACACATATCGCTACTTTCCCAATGTCACAAAACCGCATCACCTCACACCCGATCATTAAAATTCCAGAACGACCAATAATTGAATTTTTTTGGAAAGGCACCAAATTACAGGCAAAGGCTGGCGAAACCATCGCTTCTGCGCTGATGGCTAACGGCATAGATGTGTTTGGACATCATCCAAAAGATGGCAAACCACAAGGGATATTTTGCGCAAACGGGCAATGCTCTCAATGCATGGTTCTTGTTGACGGAAAACCAATTAAGTCATGCATGACTCCTGTCAAATCAGGGATGTTTGTGATGCCGCTGGAAGGATTGCCTGCGATTTCCGCCCTGAAAAAGGATACCTTCCCCAATACATCCGTGACTCGCTCAGATATGCTCCACGTTCAGGTGCTCATCATTGGCGGCGGACCTGCTGGGTTGTCTGCTGCCATTGAACTTGGAAAGCTGGGCATTCATACCCTGCTTCTCGATGACAAAGCGCGCCTGGGTGGGAAGTTGATCTTACAAACCCACCGCTTTTTTGGGTCCACTCAAGCCGTTTTTGCAGGAACACGAGGGATTGACATTGCTCAGAAATTGGAAGAAGCCGTCAGAGAATACGCGTCTATTGAGATATGGCTGCAAACAACAGCGGTGGGTGTTTTTGAAGATAAAGTGGTTGGTATTTGGCGGCAGGATAATGATGAATACATCATTGTTCAGCCAGAGGTTCTACTGGTTGCTACTGGCGCTCGAGAGCGTAGCCTGCCATTCAAAGGGAATACCCTCCCCGGAATTTTCGGCGCCGGAGCATTCCAGACCCTTGTAAACCGTGATTTGATCAAGCCAGCACAAAAGTTGTTCATCGTAGGCGGAGGTAATGTTGGCCTGATCGCGGGATATCATGCATTACAGGCTGGGATTAATGTTGTTGGACTGGTTGAAGCCCTCCCCGAGTGCGGTGGTTATAAGGTCCATGAGGACAAACTGGCTCGATTTGGTGTTCCTATTCTAACATCTCACACAATACTAGAAGCAAAAGGAAATGAGCATGTCCAAAGGATCATCATTGCTGAAGTTGATCGTGATTTTCAGCCTATCTCTGGAACCGAACGGGAAATTGATTGTGATTGCGTTCTGATCGCGGTTGGGTTAAACCCGGTTGACGAATTTATCAGCAAAGCCCGAGAGGTTGGGATGAATGTCATTGCCGCTGGTGATGCCGCTGAGATATCCGAAGCCTCTGCAGCGATTTTCTCCGGAAGAATAGCGGGAATTGAGATTGCCCAAAAATTAGGTTTGAAAGGTTTATCTGTGCCTGCAGAATGGCAGGCTTTTGAAGAGGTCTTAAAATCAAAACCTGGCGAGATCCATCCCCAGCTAAATACTGAAAAGGCAGAAAAGGTCTTTCCAGTGATGCACTGCCGCCAGGAAATACCTTGCGACCCATGTGCCAATGTCTGCCCGAACAATCTCATCCATATTAATCCTGATGACATCCGCGAGCTGCCTGAGTTTTGTCCAACAGATGAGAAAAACTGTATTGCCTGTGAACGATGTGTTGCGATTTGTCCCGGTTTGGCAATTACGCTTGTTGATTTTCGCAAGGATCCCCATCAACCAATTGTTTCTATCCCAATAGAATTCTCAAAATGCTACTTTAATGTGGGAGATGTGGTTCCCGTTACAGACGTTGATGGTCAGATACTCGGGAGGTTTCCTGTTGTCAGCACTCGTGTCTTACGGCAATTTCCACGAACACGCATTATACGGGTCAAAGTCCCAGCATCAATTGCCACAATTGTTTCTGGGATCCAGCTTATTGCAGGCTGGGATCAACCTGAAGAAACCTCCGATCAATATTTAGAACAAACTGAACAGGAAGCGATCGTTTGTCGGTGTGAGCATATCTCAGTAGAAACTATCAGGGAGCTCATTCGCAGTGGCATTCGAGACATCAATCAGATCAAAGCCCTAACAAAAGCGACCATGGGCGCCTGTGGTGGAAAGACATGTTTATCCCTGATAAAGAAGATTTTTCGCGAAGAGGGTGTGTCCTTTGACAGCATCACTGACGCCACGCAACGTCCGGTCTTTGTTGAAATACCTTTAGACACATTAGCAAAATATCACCAGGAGGACACATAATTGGCTAAAGTTCGAACAAGCCTAGTTTATGATGTCATCATCATTGGTGCTGGTTCCGTAGGCAGCCCAACCGCCTATTTCATGGCTAAATTTGGCTTGAAAGTGCTTGTGATTGATCAACTTGCCAGCGTCGGACAGGCGTCTAATAAACACGCCATTGGCGGCATCCGTGCCACTCATTCCGAACCAGCAAAAATCCATCTTGGGAAACGCAGCCTTGAGGTTTTCTCCAGTTGGGAGCAGGTGCATGACGAGGACATAGAATGGCACCAGGGTGGGTACTCATTTGTCGCTTATGACCCGTCCAATGCTGCCTTATTAAAAGAATTGGTCAATTGGCAGCAGCAAAATGATCTGGATATATCCTGGCTTGAAGCGGATGACCTTCTGGAAGTGATTCCAAACCTGAATCCCCATCACCTTTTAGGCGGCACATTTTCACCGGAAGATGGCAGTGCTTCTCCATTGAAATCTGCCTTTGCATTCTATCAACAAGCACGTAAATCAGGGGCGGATTTCCATTTTCATGAAACGGTCCTGGATTTTATCATTGAGGGCGAACGGGTGATCGGGGTGAAAACTGATCATAACGTCTATCACAGCTTATGGGTTATCAATGCAGCAGGTGGATGGGCTAAATCGCTATCTTCAAAATTGAAACTGGATGTACCTGTGGATCCGGATTCCCACGAAGCTGCTATTACTGAACCGATCGCCAGGCTGTTTCATCCCATGATTGTAGATATGCGAGCAAAACCCGGGTCAGCAAATTTCTATTTTTATCAGCATCCCACAGGTAAAATCATCTTTTGCATGACCCCCGAACCTCCTATCCTCGGCACGCATACCCTCGCCACGAGCAGTTTTTTACCCAAAGCCGCACGCAGATTGGTGGAATTAATGCCGATGCTAAAGCAAATACGTGTGCGGCGTGTTTGGCGGGGTACCTATCCAATGACGCCGGACGGCTCCCCAATATTAGGACCGATCTCCGGATTGGATGGTTTCCTCCTGGCTGTAGGGATGTGCGGCCAAGGCTTTATGTTTGGCCCTGGTGTTGGCCAGCTACTTACCCACTTTGTATTGAACGAACTTGATCAAGAAGATAAAATTATTTTAAATGAATTATCTTTTGATCGGGACTTTGAATCCACAGAATTGTTGAAATAATGATCAAAGCCATTGTTTTGGATTTAGGCGGCGTGTTACTGAGAACAGAGGACCAAACAGCGCGCCGCGCGCTTGAAATTAAGTACAATATTCCACATGGTGAGGTTCATGACCTCGTCTTCAACTCACCGATGGCATTCTCTGCGACGCTTGGTGAGGTTGATTCACAAGCAGTCTGGGACCATGTTTCGGACGAACTTCACCTTTCCCCTAAATCCCTGGAGTCATTTCAACAAGCATTTTGGGCCGGTGATCAAATAAACCAGGAGTTATTCTCTTTTTTAGAATCCCGCCGATATGATTACATCACAGCAATCCTGAGTAACGCTTGGGGAGACGCGCGTTCCACATTAGCTGAAAAATTTAACATCATCCAGGGTGAAGTGGTAGAGTATATCTTGATTTCAGCTGAATTAGGCGTCGCAAAACCGGATCCTAAAATCTATCAAATCCTGTCCAAAACCATTGATTGCGACTATCACCAGATTCTATTCATTGATGACTTCTACGAAAATATTGTTGCTGCCAATCGCCTCGGAATCCAAACCATACACTATCAGCAAGGGTTGAACGTCATTGAAAAAATTAAAGAATTCCTGGATAATTAAACCGCGATGAAAGCAGACACGCGATGCAACTAGAACAATTATTAGAAAAATTACCGGACAATTACACTGCTCTGGATAAAGAACAGATTCTTAAGGCATACAAGCTAGCTGAACAAATTCACAAAGGTCAAACTCTACCAAACGGTCTCCCATATATTTCGCATTGTACAGCAGTAGCAGCCATCCTGGCAGAATTATCAGTGCCACCCGAATTGATTATTGCCGGCTTGCTGCACGATTCTGTTGAAGATACACCGATCTCATTAGAAGAAATCGAAAAGAAATTCAACACTGAGGTGGCTGGTCTGGTCGATGGCGTCACCAAATTAACTGATTTGCCCAATTTACTCCGTGGTGATCATCAAATAACTAGGGTCAGTGATCATAAAGAACTGACTTCAGTTCGCAAAGACCGTGAAAAAGAATTAGCAGAAGCACTCCGTAAAACTTATTTAGCGATGAGTGATGACATCCGGGTTGTGTTGGTTAAATTAGCCGACCGTTTGCACAACATGCGCACACTTTCCTACCTCGATGAGCAAGCGCAAAAACGCATTTCCCAGGAAACCCTGGATATTTTTGCACCTTTGGCTAATCGACTAGGTATATGGCAGATCAAGTGGGAACTGCAGGACCTTGCCTTTCGAGTAGTTTCTCCTGAGAAATATAAAGAAATTGCAGAAAAACTGGCAAACCGTCGTTCGGATAGGGAAAAACAAATTGAAAAGATCATTAGAAGGCTCCATGAGGAGCTCGCAGCAGAAGGTGTGAGAGCAAGAATCTCTGGCAGACCCAAGCATATCTATTCCATTTACGAAAAGATGAGACGCAAAGACAAGCCCTTTGAAATGTTGATGGACCTGCGCGGGGTTAGATTGATCGTAGAAGATGTTCAAGCATGCTATAAAGCCCTTGGCGTTGTTCATATGAAGTGGCGTCCCATTCCTGGAGAATTTGATGATTATATCGCTGCAAAAAAAGAAAATAATTACCAATCGCTCCACACTGCAGTGATTTTCGACGATGGAAAACCTTTAGAAGTTCAGATCAGAACTCAAGAGATGCACGAAAGCGCTGAATACGGGATTGCAGCACATTGGCGGTATAAAGAAGGGTCCACAAATATTAAGGAGTCCTACCAGCAAAAGATAAGCTGGCTCAGAAGTCTTTTCACCTGGAGACAAGACGAGGAAGGTGCCGACGATCTGGTTGAAAGTTGGAAATCTGATGTATTCAAAGATCGTGTCTATGTCCTCACTCCGCAGGGAGACATCATCGACCTTCCTGCAGGGTCAACACCGATTGACTTTGCGTATCACGTTCACACCGAGATAGGACATCGCTGCCGCGGTGCAAAGATCAACGGCAAACTGGTCTCTTTGGATTATGCCCTTCAAACAGGCAACCAGGTGGAAATTCTAACTGCCAAGCGTGGGGGACCTTCACGGGATTGGCTCAATCCCAATCTTGGACTGGCTCGAACAAGCCGAGCAAAATCAAAGATCAAGCAATGGTTCAAGCGTCAGGATCGAGAATCTAACCTTTCCCAGGGTAAAGCCATTCTTGATAAGGAATTCAAACGCCTGGGGCTTAAGAGTTTTGATCTGGAACAGGTCATCCCAGAACTGGGCGTGAGAAATATTGACGATCTCTATGTGGCCATTGGCTGCGGTGATATTGGCACCGGTCGGGTCGTCAACAAAATTGCTGAAATTGAAGAAGAAAACCTGGAGACAGATTTCGAGCTAGACATTGTAGAAGCGCCAAGCACTGTTGTACCCTCCGATACGGTCAAAGTGATGGGTCTGAAAGGGATTGCAACGACCATGGCGAAATGCTGTAATCCGATGCCGGGTGACGAAATCATTGGATATATCACCAGAGGTAGGGGTGCCACAATCCATCGGCAGGATTGTCCCAATATCCTCAACGTTACCGAAAAAGAAAGACTGGTGAAAGTATCCTGGGGTCAACCAGGAAAAATATTCACCGTGCCTATTGAAATTAAAGCCTATGATCGCCAGGGTTTAATGGCAGATATTTCGACTATCATTTCCGATGAAAATGTCAAACTGATTGACATGAATATGAAGATGAACCAGCACCTGGCAGTCATTAAACTGGTCTTAGGCGTAAAAGGGATTGCACAGCTTAGCCGGATCCTTACAAGGCTTGAAAGCCTTCCAAATGTATTTGAAGCAAAGCGACGCCGGCCCGGATAATGAAAACCGACATTTACATAACAGCAGCTTTCAAAAAAGCCTTTACGAATTATTGCACTTAGTGTAAAATCGCTTCGATAGTTAAACCATTGATTTTCAAGGAGTACTATAATGCCTCAAATTCATTGTCATTATCTTGATTGTATCTTTCTTGATGGAAAGTATTGCAGCGCGGCCGCCATTGAACTGGATCCTGATTTAGGTTGTAAGACTTATCAGCCCGGTGAAGACCTTGATTTAAAGAACTGGGATGAACCTGAAGACATGGACGATTGGGATAAGATGGATGAGGATGATGACGAAGATCTTTGGATAGATGAGGATGAGGATTTAATTGATCTTGAATTGGATGAGTCAGACGACGATTTCTGATCAAGACATCTAGATTTTCATTTTTTCTACATCATAAGTTTTAATTCCAAATCCAGTAAAAAACGTCAGTTGTTCAAATCAGATCTTTATTAGAGGTGCTTTGTGAGCCTCTTATAGCTTTAAATAATCATTCATCTGGTTAGGTTCAAACAATTGAGTATAATTCAGTTTGATGATGGATTGAAATCAACGATTTAATGAGGAATTTTAATAAATTAGAAGGAGAATTCATGAACGAATTTGCATACCTTCCATATAAAGCAGTCAATGTTTTTATTGAACACGATGATCTTGAAAACATTCTGCAAAAGGTTCTTGAAGGCAAAAACAAACTCACCAAAGAATTTCAAATTGCCTTTGAAAAGATCTATAAACAACAGGTTTCAGTGCTGGGCTTCCGGAATCCTACCCGTGCACCCATACCGCTTCAGATCAAGGCATTCGCAACTGCCTTTGAAGAAAAAGATGAGATCATCCCTATCACATTTACCGCCTGGACTAAACTCAATGAGGAGTTTGCAGAAAATGTTAAAGGATGGCTTGAATCTGAAGGTTGGGAGGATCTCTCTTTGGAAAGAATATTCAATGAAGGCGAGGGATTTAATCCACTTTGGCCGAAAGACCTGTCCCCAGATGATCTTCAAAAGAAATTTCAAAAAACATATCCGAAAGTGAAATTCGAGAAAAATGATTTTATGCTGCTGGTCTTTTGGATTTCTGGAAAACTTCCTCCAGATCAATCTGTTATATAATCAATCTGGGCAGACGGTCAAACCTTTTTTCGGAGTTAACAATGGACACCAATTCAATGCAAATAGATATTGGTAAGACAACAATCTCACCAGAAGTAATTCATAAAATTGCCACCCTGACAACCTTAAGTGTGGAAGGGGTTAGCAGAATGGCCAGCCTGTACGGTTCTCTTCAAAATGTCATCGGTAAAGATGACTATCAAGGTGCCAAAGTTAATATCAAAGAAAGTGCGGTATTTGTCGAAATTTATGTGATATTGATGAGTAATATGAATGTCAGGGATATCTCAAGAGAAATCCAGGCCAGGGTATCTCGTGCGATCACTGAAATGATTGGTATGCAGGTTGGCGGCGTGAATGTTCATATAATGGATATTGATTTCAACACATAAATCAATCATTGTCATCAGCGAAAATGCTTATATAGAATGAAATCACGAACAAAGGCTCGCAGCATAGCATTACAGGTGCTTTATGAAGTGGATGTTACCAACCACCAACCTGGGATTGTATTAACCTATCAGCTTGAAAAATATAACATCGAACAAAATCACAAACGTTTCATCAGCCAGATTGTCTCGGGAGTTGTTAAAAACAAATCCATTCTGGATGAATATATTTCACAATTTGCACCTGAGTGGCCTCTTGATCAGGTTGCAATAATAGATCGAAACCTGCTTCGTATTGCCTTATGGGAAATTGCAGTATACAAAAAAACCCCGATCAAAGTTGTCATAAACGAAGCTGTGGAATTAGCCAAACAATATGGCTCTGATGGGTCTTCCAGATTTGTAAATGGTGTACTCGGTGGTTTCATTGACAACCTGGAGGAGATCAGGTTGAGCCTGGAATTCGTGCAAAATGACCGGGAATAAGTTCCAATCTAAATCCAGATGGGGGTTGAAGAAATCGAAGACCTGGACCGCGTTTATGCTGATTTGCCTGCTTTCTGCCTGTTATTTTCCATCAGCAGCAACCTCTCCTTCTGCGGCCAATCAAAATAAGGAATTCTTAACCCCCAATATCAATATCCAGCTTAAAATTCACCTTTTCGGTGAAATCAAGAAAGATGAAACAATTGGCATTGAGATACTCGACGAGGTTACTGGTCTGCCATTTAACAAACAAACCCTTAAATTAAATCACAACAATGATTTGGAATATGCTGTTAATCTAACCATTCCAACTGGGTCAGTGATCAAATACCGTTACGTCAAGATCGGAGAAGAAATCATCCCTGAAGGGATCCTTAGCGGTCAACCAGTTCGGTACAGAATGTTGTATGCCAGTGAACCAAAAGTAATCCATGATGTGATAAAAGTTTGGGGAGATGAGCCAGTATCAGTGGAGACCGGTATCCTAACAGGGACGGTTCTGAACGAGAATTCATCTGATCCTGTTCAGGATGTTTTCATCAGCGCTGGTGGACAACTCACAATAACAGACGCAAATGGACATTTTACAATCAGCGGCTTACCAGCAGGCGAGCATAACGTTCTTTTTTATGCTGTAGACGGGCAATACAAACCATTCCAGCAAGGTGCGGTTATCGCAGAAGGTAGTATTACACCTGTGTCGATCACGCTCCAGCCAGCAAAGCCTGTCATCGTACGTTTCGATATTACACCACCCAATGATGCTCTCGGCGCTCCAATTTATATGGCTGGCAACCTCATACAACTTGGAAATATGTTTTCCGACCTGGTTGGGGGAACCAGCATCAAACCAGGCCTGATGCCAGAACTGACACCCCAAACTGACGGTACCCTCTCAATTAATCTACAACTTTATGCTGGAGTAGACCTCCGCTATAAATTCACTTTGGGCGATGGATATTGGAATGCAGAGAGAGGCTCTTCTGGCGAGGTTCTAACCCGACAGTTAATCGTGCCAGATCACGATGCTGTCATTGACCTGACAATTAAGTCCTGGCACACACCCGGATTCGATCCAATCACATTTGAAATAGAGATTCCTCCGGAGACCACACCGCTGGATGAGAAATTCATCCAATTCAAACAAGAAAACTGGATGGAACCAATACCTTTGTGGCCGCTTGCTAATGGAAAATATCTCTACATCCTCTATTCACCTTTTCTAGATAAGACAACCCTTTCCTATCGGTTTTGTCGCAATGCTGAACAGAATTACGCTTTGAACGTGATCGAGGATGCATCACAATTTCAGATTGAATCATCAGAGACCAAACAATTGCGTACGCATACCATTAAAAACTGGGATTACTATTCTGTTGCACCACAACAATCGGCTACGAATCAAATACCACTGCCGCCAGACACAAATTCTTTCAACAAAATGATCGAATTATCACCAGATATGGACATGTCTTGGCCTGTTTATGCATCAACCGGATTGGTTGAGTTGGCTGAATCAGGCGTTGACACAGTCGTTTTCACTCCTTCATGGTCTTATCAGAATAATAATGCCATCCTGGAACCGTCCATCGGCAGGACACCCTTCTATCAACAGGTGGTAAATTTACTCGAGAACGCTGAATCACTTGGATTATCACGCGCACTATACCCACAGATCATGGCAAGTCATCAAATGGGAACACGCTGGCCCGAAAAAGACCACTCCGCTTCTTGGTGGTTCACCTGGTTTGAGTCCTGCCGAATAATGTTATTAAACTATGCGAAAATTGCAGAAGATACCAATTCAGAGATGCTTATCATTGGTGGAGACTCACTTTTGCCAGCTTTTAATGGTGGTATGTATCCTGATGGCAGTGCAACCGATGTTCCTAGTGACAGCATCACATTGTGGCGTGAACTGATCCTGGATATCCGCAAGAACTACAAAGGCAAGCTAATATGGGCGATAAATACACACCTTTCGGTGGATCCACTGCCAGAATTTGTGGAAGTTTTCGATGCCATCTATATCAGTGTGGACAGCCCTCTGGCAACAGGCCGATCAGCCTCTTTTGAAGAAATTGCCGCCGGTTTCACCAGTCTGGTGGATAATCACATCTACGAGGTTTACCGCAGCACATCCAAGCCTATCATTCTGGCGTTAGCCTACCCTTCTGTTGATCGTGCTTATGAAGGTTGCCAATTAATTAATAAAAATTGCATCAACGATGGCCTATTCCTCGTAGATGAGATGGTAAACTATTCTATCAATCTTGAAGATCAAGCGTTGATTTATGAAGCTGTCCTTCCAATTATTGCCAGCAGAACCTGGGTCACAGGAGCATCTATCCGTGGTTATCAGCCAACAGTGGTCCTGCAGGAGGGGTCGTCCTCTATCCGGGGAAAACCTGCGGGGAACTTAATATTTAACTGGTTTTTAGCAATAAATTCTACTTCACGATGATTTACTATACGAAATCCCGATATATTTTACGAGGAGCGGAGCATCAATATGCACCATGAGCTTTATGGATGGTTCAATAATCTGGGTATTGTTCATCAGCAGGCAATCTTTCATAATCCAGATCAATCACTACTTGTTACGAATGCATTGATAAATGGCGAGGGTCAGCTGACCCACGATGGAGCTCTGGTTGCGGACACAACGCCCTACACAGGACGCTCCCCTGATGACAAATATATCGTTGATTATCCTGAGCAAAACAACCTTTGGTGGGGCGATGTCAACCGGAAAATGAAGCCAGAGCACTTCAAAAGCCTTCAGAACCGACTCGCAGCGTATCTAAGCAACCGGCCGCTTTATGTTATTGATTGTTTTATAGGTGCAGATCCAGCCTATCAACTGAGCGTGAGAATCGTTACTGAATTTGCCTGGCAAGCCTTAGCTTCACAGAATCTCTTTATTTATGATGGAACAAAGCACGTGAAAGAACCGGACCTGATGATATTAGCGGCGCCAGGATTTCACACGTCACCAGATATTGATTCTGTCAAGTCAAAGGCTGCCATCGCCATTGATCTGCGCGAGAAAATAGTCCTGATCGCTGCATCAAAATATGTGGGTGAGATAAAGAAATCTGCATTCACAGTGATGAACGCGCTCCTGCCTGAAAGAAATGTATTACCCATGCACTGCTCAGCCAATGTTGGCAGAAGTGGAGACATTGCTCTCTACTTTGGCCTTTCAGGTACTGGAAAGACTACCTTATCCTCCACGCCTGATCGGAAATTAATTGGTGATGATGAGCACGGTTGGGGTGAAAATGGCATTTTTAATTTCGAGGGTGGCTGTTATGCTAAAACAATCCGCTTGAATCCTGAGCATGAACCCGTCATATGGCAGGCAGCTAATCAATACGGCACGGTATTAGAAAATGTCGTCGTCTCACCCCAGAGCCGAAGAGTCGATTTTGATGATGCAAGAGTAACAGAAAATACACGTGCGGCTTATCCCCTCTCAAGGGTAGACAATATCATCCCGGAAGGGAAGGCAAGCCATCCCAAAAATATCTTTTTCCTGACCGCTGATGCCTTCGGGGTTGTGCCGCCCATCGCTAAACTTAGTCCAAGCGAGGCGATCTTTTATTTCCTATCAGGTTATACATCAAAAGTTGCTGGAACTGAGAGGGGATTAGGTCAACAGCCATCAGCAACTTTTTCAACATGCTTTGGAGAACCTTTTCTTCCCTTAACCCCAGACATTTACGCATCCTTGCTCAAGGAAAAAGCCACTCGACATGACTGTAATATTTGGCTGGTAAACACGGGATGGACAGCCGGAGATTATAATACAGGATACCGAATGCCCCTGCCCTATACCAGGCGGATGATCAATTGGGTTTTAGATGATGAGTATCGATCAACTGATTTTCATCCTGATAGTGTGTTTGGGATTGCCGTTCCGGAAAATATTAAAGGCATTCCCCAGGAACTCTTATCACCAGAAAAAACATGGCAAGATGTAAAAGCCTTCAGGCAAATCGCAGAGAAATTAAAAAACGATTTTGATGAAAACTTTGTAAAATTTAAGAAATTTCTATAATTCAATACCCCTTAATTTGTTTGGTAAGGGATTATTACGGCTTTTTAGACGAAGATAATCAGGAGTGACTATGGAAAAATTTGTTATCAAAGGCAGAATTCCTCTCAAGGGGGAACTAATACCCTCTGGAAATAAGAACGCCGTCTTGCCAATGTTGGCATCTTGTTTATTGACTTCTGAACCGGTCATTCTGCATAATGTCCCAAATATTTTAGACGTTCACGCGATGGTTGAACTTTTGAGAAGTTTAAATGTTCACATTGAAAAGTTGAGCGAAACTTCCCTCAAATTGGATGCCAGCAACATCCATCCTGCTGATTTGGACCCTGACTTGTGCCGCAGGATTAGAGCATCAATATTACTGGCGGGACCATTAATAAGCAGAGTGGGTGAATTGTTCCTGCCGCCGCCAGGCGGGGATATCATCGGTCGAAGACGTGTTGATACACATATTCTTGCTTTCTCAAATCTGGGTATACAAACTGAATATGTTGACAACCAATTTCATTTCTCTGTAAGTCACCTTGAAGGCGCAGATATTCTCTTAGATGAAGCCTCGGTAACGGCTACTGAAAACACGATCATGGCTTGCGTCCTCGCAAAGGGTGAATCCCAGATTAGGAATGCAGCAAGTGAGCCGCATATTCAGGATCTCTGTCTTTTCCTTATCGGATTAGGAGCAAAAATAGAAAATATTGGGTCTAATACACTTCATATTACAGGTGTTGATGAACTCAAGGGCGGAGAATATACCATTGGTCCGGATTATTTAGAAGTTGTCAGTTATATCGGCGCAGCCGTCGTGACAGGTGGCTCCATCCGAATTCGAAACGCCGGTGTAAGGCACCTTGATATGATCCATCTGGTGATGAACCGCCTGGGTGTGACCTGGGATTGCGAGGGTGATGACGTCCTTGTTCCAGAAGATCAATCGCTGGAGATCATGCCGGACTTAGGGAATGCTATTCCAGAGATCTCAGTCATGCCATGGCCAGCATTTCCAACAGATTTGATGAGTATTGCCATCGTCATTGCCACTCAATCACGGGGCAGTATCCTGTTCCATGATTGGATGTATCCTTCAAGGATGTTCTTCACGGATAAATTGGTCAGTATGGGGGCCCAGATCGTACTTTGTGATCCTCATCGCTGTATTGTTCAGGGACCCACAACATTAAGCGGAGAACTTCTTGAGAGTCCGGATATCCGGGCTGGTATGGCATTATTGTTGGCCGCTTTATCTGCCCAAGGGGAAAGTGTGATTGGAAATGTCAGCCAAATAGACCGTGGATATCAATTAGTAGATCGAAAATTACGATCTCTGGGTGCAGATATCCAAAGGCTTGTTGATTAAACTAAAAAGGGGCTGTCCTGTCATATATTAGGACAGCCCCGATACTATTCAACTCAAAATTATTCAGCTGCTTGATACGATTTTGTAACTTCAAGAAATTGATCAATAACATCTCGCAACATAGGCTCTGGTAAGGCACCTACCTGTCGGTTGACGATCTTTCCATTGTAAACTAACAGCATGGTTGGAATGCCCTGAACCCCATATTTCATTGCCCACTTAGAATGCTGATCGGTATTTACCTTTGCCACCATTAATTCCCCTGCAAATTCTTCTGCTATTTTTTCAAGTGTTGGGGCTACCATTTTGCAAGGACCGCACCAGGGTGCCCAAAAATCTACAATAAACGGGAGCTCCGATTGTAATACTGTTTTCTCGAAAGCTTGATCCGTGACATTAATTGGTTCTTTAATCATCTATATCTCCTCTTATTAATTTCTTCGCAGTATAACATAATTCTTTCCTATTAGTATTAATATTTTATATATTTTTGGAGTATTAGTATATTATTTGTATAATAATTTCCTAATTTGCGATTAGATTTATCAAATGTTTAATTTTCGTAAACAGCGGTGGACCGAAAATGAAAATGCCTATTATCGCAGCAGCCAAAGCTGCAATTAATACTGCGGCTGCGCCAACATCCTTTCCTGCCCGTGCCAGGGGGTGCAGATTTGGACTGGCAAGATCCACAACAATCTCGAGTGCTGTATTTAGAAATTCAGCCATCCACACCGTTGAAATGGTTAATATGAGCACAATCCAATTCCACAGAGGAAGATGTAGCCAAACACCCAGGATAATGACAAGGATGGTGGCTAGAGCATGGATCCAGGCGTTTTGTTGTGTCTTAATCACATGCCACCAGCCGACAATCGCATTCTTTAAGCTGGTCAATCTTGAGTTAAGAAAATTAGATCCCAATTTTTATTCACTCCTACGGTCCAGTTGAGTATGAATTTTCATTATATGCAATCCCCAAAGGCTTTGGGCCTGAATGCATCGCAAGGACACACCCCACCTCAGCTATACTGACCTGAATCAGCGATGAAATTTTGCGGATTTCATCCTTCAGGTACTGCACCTCATCATCACAATCCAGATGGGTAAGAATCACTTCTTTGATATTATAGGTCATCAACTGTTCAAGAAAAAATGACCTTAACACTTTAACTGCGCGAATTCGCTCTCCGCGAACTTTCTGTTTTACACCCAAGATCCCATTTGGAAGAATATGTAAAAAGGGATGTATTTTTAATAAACTGGATACGAAATGTTCTATCATTGAACATCGGCCGCCATGGAAGAGATAGTCCAAACAATCAAGGATGAAAATGCCCCGAGATTTCTTGATAAACTCTCGAATTCTATGACCTAACTCGGCGAATCCCATTCCCTTATTCCGCCATTCCGCTGCCTTCAAAACAGCCTGTCCGTATGCGGTGGAAATACTCAATGAATCTATCAAATCAAGAGTCTTATCTCTCAAATGGCGGTGCGCTAATTGAGCATTTTGGAAAGTTGTTGATAATTTGCTAGAAACGCCAATATAAATGCTTGGTCCAGGCCTATCAAAAAATTTATGAAAATCTTCAGGAGAAGGCGCTGATGTTGTCGGATAGATCCCTGTTTCCTGTACTTGTTCAAATAATGATTGTGGATCGATGTCTTCTCCATCCATGTATGTCTTTCCTTTAAATTGGATGTACATGGGTATGACACCAATATGATATTTCTTGCACAAATCTCGGGGAATATCCGATGTAGAATCAGTTAAAATATTGATCATATTGAAAAACTCTGTAATTACAGTCCGCAGATAAGCTTGATTATACCCATGTTATTTGGCAAGATAACCTGGAGTGTTGGCTTGATTTATCATATCAGCTTCTGCAGTTACCTGATTTTTATAAACAGGATTCTTTGTGAAGCGATGCGATTATTTTAGTGTTTCATGACAAGTAAGGTATAATTTTTATTCGCAAATGAAAAAATTTTTAGAATGCTGAGTTGAGGCGTGTCAATGGCTTTTATCGAAATTAATTTATCCGATTCATACTGGAAGTCCCTGGAAATCACACAAGAAGATATTGAATTTTTATATGCACATTTGCTTGAAAAAGAGATGCCGTTGACCTCGGAAAGTCTAGCTAAGGCGCTTATACGCGAGCGGATTCGATCAGAAAAGGAAAAGCTGGAAGCAAGACAGCAGGAGAATGGCGAAATCTATCTGCCAAAATCCACTTTTCACCCCGGAGATAAAGTTCAATTCCCTGCCATGAACTGGTTAAGCGGAAAAGTTACTGATGTACGAGACGGAATTAATCCAGAATATCCCGACTTGAAAGTAATCACAGTTCAAACAAAGAACGGAAACACACATCAATTTGCATCTAACCTTGAAAATCATCCGCTGAATCAAATCAATACAATCGAAACTGACTCGGATGACAACGACGGCACATCAGTTATTCATGAATTTGGTCCGGAAATTAAAGACAAGCTTGAGGATCAGCTGGATAACAATCAAGACCTGGTTCGTATTGGCGCAAATTGGTTTCCAAGATCCCTTTTGATCGAATTTAATATTGGCCATTTGAATTTGGCGGAAGCAATTCTTGATATGCATAATGGCGGTCCTTTGCCAGTTGACACACTTCTGGAACAAATTGATGTGGATATTGACGACCCTGAAGAATTAGTTCATTTTTCATTAAACTATGCCATGCAGGAAGATCCTCGATTTGATGATGTGGGTCCCAGTGGCAAAGTCCAATGGTTTCTGAACCGTCTTGAACCGGAATATGTTAGAGAAAAACCGCTTGAACTGCGCTATCAACCAGTTGATCATAATCGCTCCGTTCTGAGCGAAGACATGCTCAAAGCCGAACAGAGGATAGATGACGAATTAGTTGACATCGACCTTTCGTATTCCTCAAAAACCTCTGATAAGGAAACTTCTTTAGTGTTGAATTACCCTCATTGGCGCAACGGTAGCCTGCCACTTACATCTCATACAAAACCGTTCTTCCCAACTGCAATTGAGTCAACGCGAGTTAAATTCACACTGATTGACCACCGTGGGGAAAAGATTTCTGCCTGGGTTGTCCGCCCTTTCAGTTATGTATTTGGATTGAAAAACTGGTATCAGGAAATGGAGTTGATGCCGGGGAGTATTATCAACATCAAACATGGCAAACAACCTGGAGAGGTTCTTATTCACCCCAAGAAAAAACGATCAAATCGAGAATGGATTAAAACATTATTGATTGGCGCTGACGGTGGGATCGTCTTTGCTTTATTGAAACAAACGATCACAGCAGACTTCAACGAAAGGATGGCGATCGCAGTGCCATCAACAGATGTTCTGGATGAATTATGGGTAAAACGATCCAGAAATCCCCTTCCACTTGAGGATGAGATCCTCCAAATAATGAAAGAATTGGCAAAATTAAATCCACAAGGTCATGTTCATGCTGTTGAACTTTATGCGGCATTTAATTGCATTCACCGCTGCCCTCCAGGCGTGTTATTCAGTATTTTGGCTTCATATCCAGCTTTTACTGCTGTTGGCGACTTGTATTACCGATTAAGCAATCATTCATGATGGAGAGAATTTAATATGGATAGGAAGCGCAGAAGTCTGGTCAAACCAAAACTTACCTCCCCTTTCAAAATCGATTTTGATTGGTGGAAAAACCACGACCGTGATTGGCGCGTTTATCTGCGTGGGTTTTTATGTGACGAACACCAGGCGATGTTTGAAGATCTTGAAAACGACGAGATTATCGACTGGATTGATCCCAAAACTGCCGAAATTACACAAGTGGATGGTTTGCAGCATATTTTAATCACCCATTGTGCTAAGCAGGATAATTTTCTTCTACGAAATATGGCGCTGGTTGATTCAGTCTTCAGGCTATTACTCGCCAACGGCAACCAACCCATGACCCCGGAAGAATTAGGCGATAGATTGAACCGTCCACCAAGTACCATCCTCAGAACTCTTTCCGGTCCCAGGGTGTATAAAGGGATTCGACCTGTCTCATAAAACCAAATGGGATATAATTAATAGTCAAGCATTGCCCCTGTAGCTCAATTGGACAGAGCACTGGACTTCTAATCCAACGGTTACAGGTTCGAGTCCTGTCAGGGGCGTTCTCCCCCAATTTGTTGGGGGCATCTACAAAGCTTTGAAATATCCAGGGGTATTCGGCACACAGTAAGAAGTGTGTCGTATGTTTTTAAACACACAGGAACACAAGCCTCTTGAAACTCTATCCAAAGATGAGTATTTCTTCACATAGATAGAAGCCTTCGTAATTGACCGGATTTCAAAGGGATTAACAAAGGGAACGCTAGAGCTCTATCAATTTTAATTAATTACTTTTACAGTATTTTTTAAAAACACGATTTGACAAGAGCCTCAGCTAAAGCCCACCAGAACTTATTAGAAGGTATCTCCTTAAGTTAGAAGATAATGAACATTATCCGGGGAGTGGACATGCTGCTTTTCTAATCAACCTCCTCAGCGGTATACATCTTCCCTATATTCGGCCCTCCAGTACATTCCTCCCAATTGATTGACTTATATGTGCAAAAAACACTTCCGGTGTAGTTCGTGTACACTATGTTATCCCAGCAAATCGCAGTGATCCCGGGCATAGCTATGGAATCATCAGGAATAAAACCATCTGAAGAATCTACGTCGATACCTACACAATCTCCTTCTCCCACTTCTACCCAAATATATTTTGGTGAAATGTCCTCCTCACCGCATTTACCTTTATAAATTGGTGCGGCACTAGGCGGTGCCATAATGGCTACTTCCTCAGCAAACTCCAATTTATCACTGTCATTCTCATCCAGCAAGGTTGCTTCGGTTTCATAATAGTGGTAATAATCGAAATAGCCATACCCATCCTGATCTTCTTCCTCCCAATCAATGCACCAGGTATAAGTCCCCAACGGGACAGAGATGAAACGGCTGCTGTTCGGCCAATCACCGCCGGTACCCTGGGCGGATGAAACTGTGGATGCGGTAGGTGCGGGGGTCTGAGGTTGGCTAGCACCAAGCGGGACATACGTCC
>Ga0209121_10002318_pt1 | contig 19434 bp, 19 predicted proteins | sample Cruoilmetagenom3_FD_187292 | JGI IMG/M metagenome (GOLD analysis project Ga0209121, IMG submission 187292) | Oil polluted marine microbial communities from Coal Oil Point, Santa Barbara, California, USA - Sample 3 (SPAdes) (version 2) | ecosystem: Environmental > Aquatic > Marine > Oil seeps ...
GACGCCGATCCGGCCAAGCCGGATCGCCCAGAGTCAGGGGTCCAGAGTCAGGGGTCCAGGGTCAGAGTCCGGCCCCCGGTCCTGTCCTCGCCGCCCCTGGCCCTACAGATCGAAGGTTGCGAACACCGGCGCGTGGTCCGACGGCTGCTGCCAGCCCCGGACCGCGCGCAGTACCCGGCTCGAATGCCCCGCGGCGGCGATGTCGGCGGTTGCCCAGATATGGTCGAGCCGCCGGCCCTTGTCGGCCGCGTCCCAGTCGGGCGCGCGGTAGGACCACCAGGAATAGAGGTTGCCGTCGGGGATATCCTTGCGGGTGATGTCCACCCAGCCGCCGGCGCTCTGGACCTCGGCAAGCTTCTCCACCTCGACCGGCGTGTGGCTCACCACCTTGAGGAGCTGCTTGTGGTTCCACACGTCGTCTTCACGCGGTGCGATGTTGAGGTCGCCTACGAGGACCGATTTATTGAACCCTTCCTCGCGGAACCAGTCGCGCATTTCGCTGAGATAGTCGAGCTTCTGGCCAAACTTCTCGTTCACCGCGCGGTCCGGTTTGTCGCCGCCGGCGGGCACGTAGAAGTTGTGGATGACGACCCCGTTTTCCAGTCGCGCCGCGGCATGGCGGGCATGGCCGAGCCCTGCGAAATCCTTGTCGCCCATGTCTTCCACGGGCAGTTTCGACAGGATCGCCACGCCGTTGTAGCCCTTCTGGCCGCGCGCCACGACATGGCCGTAACCGAGCGCCGCGAAGCCCTCGAGCGGCATCTTCTCGACCGGGCTCTTGCACTCCTGCAGGCACAGCACATCCGGCGCCTCCTCGCGCAGCAGCCGTTCCACGAGGCCCGCGCGCAGGCGAACCGAGTTGATGTTCCAGGTGGCGAGGGTGAAGCTCATGGGGTCCTCCGAAGCGACGTGCGGCGGAGCCTAGCGGCAATCCTCCGGGGGGAAAACCGGTTCCTTTTTCCTTGGCCGAAATACTCCGGGGAGTTTGGGGGCTGGCCCCCCGACCCGGGCCTTACCGGTAGCTCACCACTTCCCACTCGACCGCATCCGCATCGCGGAAATAGAACCGCCGTCCGGGCTCGTAATCGGCATGATTGTGCGGGACAAATCCGGCAGCCTCCACCCGGGTCTCCGCGGCGTCGAGGTCGTCGACAACCACACCGATGTGGTTGAGACCGCCATGTACGTAATAGCTTTCGGCTGCGGGTTCGGTCTGCTTCGGCGGGGAATAGAGCGCTACGTAGTCGTCCTCGCTGCCGACGTGCCAACTCGTGCCGTCATGGATGCTCCCGCCCTTCCAGCGGACGTGCCACCCGAAGACCTCCCCCAGCCAGGCGGCGGTCGCTTCGGGATCGCTCACCGTGATGTTCACATGTTCCAGACGTGGCATCGTTTTCTCCTTGATTCGATTGCTTCAACGCTGGTCTAGTTCCTCAAGCCCACTTGAGTTCAAGAGGTATCTCATGACCCCGCGCGCAAAGGAAATCAGCATCGGTGAGCTTGCCCGCCGCACCGGCCTCGCGCCGTCCGCGATCCGCTACTACGAGGACGAAGGTCTGGTGCATCCCGAGCGCACCGCAGCCGGGCAACGCCGGTTCCTGCGCTCGGACATCCGGCGGCTGTCCTTCGTGATGATCGCCCAGCGGCTCGGCTTTGCACTCTCCAGGATCCGTGAGCTGCTGCAAGACCTGCCGGACCGGCGCACGCCCAACGCGCGGGACTGGTCGCGGATATCAACCGAGATCCGCGGCGAGCTTGACCAGCGCATCGCCCAGCTCGAGCGGCTGCGCGACACACTCGATGGCTGTATCGGCTGCGGGTGTTTGTCGCTGGAGACCTGTGCGCTCTACAACCCCGACGATATCGTCGGCGCGGAGGGCACGGGCCCCCGGTTTGTGGTCGACACAGAAAAAAGGCCCGGGCGAAGCCCGGGCCAGTCCAACAGGGAGGATCCCGCATCATAACCCCGACGCGGCCAGGGGATTCTATCTGTTCGGGCAAGAAACATTACCCGGGTCAAGCATACCTTACCCCGAAAACGCGGCGGGATTAAGTCCGCTTTCAGACCCTGTTGCCGTCATGCCACAAGCCGGTAGCCGCCGCTTTCGGTGACCAGCAACCGGGCGTTGGACGGATCCGGTTCGATCTTCTGGCGCAACCTATAGATGTGCGTTTCCAGCGTATGCGTGGTGACACCCGCATTGTAGCCCCAGACCTCGTGCAGGAGCACATCGCGCGCCACGACGCCCTCCTGGGCGCGGTAGAGGAACTTGAGAATATTGGTTTCCTTCTCCGTCAGACGGATCTTCTTCTCGTCTTCCGTCGTGAGCATCTTCATCGCCGGTTTGAAGGTGTACGGCCCGAGCTGGAACACCGCATCCTCGCTCTGCTCGTGCTGGCGCATCTGCGCCCGGATCCGGGCGAGCAGGACCGGGAACTTGAACGGCTTGGTGACGTAGTCGTTGGCGCCCGAATCGAGCCCCAGGATGGTGTCGGCATCGCTGTCGTGGCCCGTGAGCATCAGGACCGGGCATTTCACGCCCTGCTTGCGCATCAGTTTGCACAACTCGCGCCCATCGGTGTCCGGCAGGCCGACATCGAGGATCACCAGATCGTAAAGCCCTTCGCGTGACTTCTGCATCGCGTCGGCGCCATTTCCGGCTTCGAACACGTCGAAATCTTCCGTCATTATCAACTGCTCGGCCAGCGCCTCGCGCAGGTCTTCGTCGTCATCGACCAGCAGGATGTTTTTCTGAGTGGCCATGGTGTGCCTCCGTTTTGCGTGAACCGGATGTGTGCAGGGCTCTCATCGCCGGCAAGAATTGCTGCAATTGGCTCACGCGCTCGTGTCGGTTTAACGGGGAATGTTTCACAATCCGTCGCGAACCCCTATCTAGAGGCAGCTTTTAGAGGAAACCCATGTCGCTTCGCCCGGACCCGAAGGAACTCGCCGCCCGCGCCCGGGCGGACCTGCGCATGGGCGTGCCGGTTGTGCTGGGGCGCGCCGGCAAGGCGGCGATCGTTGCCGCGGCGGAGACGCTCACACCGGACCGTCTGGTCAGCCTGCGCGCGCTCGGCGCCCCGGTGCTGGCGATCACGCCGCGCCGGGCCGAAACGTTGAAAGCGCGCGCTTATTCCGACGCCGTCGCGCGGGTGATCGTGCCGCAGGAGGCCGACACGGCCTGGCTGCGGGGCGTGGCCGATCCGGCGGACGATCTGATGATGCCGATGAAGGGGCCATTCGCCACTGAGCGCGGCGGCGACGAAAGCATTGCGCACGCCGCGATCCGCTTTGCCAAGGCTGCACATCTCCTGCCGGCGGCGGTGATGGTGGCACTGGACGACGGCCCCGCCACGGCCGCGCGCTTCGGGCTCACCTGGCTCGACCTCACCGGCAATGGCGATCTCTGGGATGCCTCGGTGCTCACCGAGGTCTCCGCCGCGCGGGTGCCGCTCGACGTCAGCCAGGCGGGCCGGTTGCATGTCTATCGCCCCGTCGACGGGGGTGAAGAGCACTACGCCGTCGAGATCGGCCGGCCCGACCGGGCGCAACCGGTGCTCGCGCGTCTGCATTCGGCCTGCTTCACCGGCGACGTGCTCGGATCGTTGAAATGCGATTGCGGACCGCAGTTGCACGCGGCGCTGGAAGCGATGGCCGCCGAGGGGGCAGGCGTGCTGCTCTATCTCAACCAGGAGGGCCGGGGTATCGGGCTTGCCAACAAGATGCGCGCCTACTCGTTACAGGACCAGGGCTTTGATACGGTCGAGGCCAACCACCGGCTCGGGTTCGAAGACGACGAACGTGATTTCCGCACCGGGGCGGAGATCCTGAAAGCGCTGGGGTTCCATTCTGTCCGGCTGATGACGAACAATCCCCGCAAGGTCGAGATGATGGGCAGCACCGGGCTGGAGGTCGTCGAACGGGTCCCGCTCAAGGTGGGCGAGAGCGCGCATAACAGAGCCTATCTCGCCACCAAAGCCGCGAAATCCGGGCACTTGTTGTGAGGCCGCGCCCGGTGAGCCCAAGGCGGGGTGACATGGTGGTCACCCGCTGGGGGGCGCGGTTCATGGGCCGCTGCTTTCCGGTTGCCATCGGTCGGGGAGGCATGACCTGCGACAAGCGCGAGGGCGACGGCGCCACACCTGCGGGGGTCTGGCGGCTGATGGAAGGTGGCTACCGCGCCGATCGCGGGACGCGGCCGAAAGTGCCGTTTCGGATGCACCGCATCGGGCCGCGCGATCTCTGGTCTGACGACCCGGCCGCGCCAGCCTACAACCACCCGGTCCGCGCGCCCTATGCGCCGTCGCATGAGCGTCTCGCACGCAGCGATGGGCTTTACGATATCTTCCTCGTCACCGACTGGAACTGGCCGCAGGCGGTGCCAGGGCGGGGGTCGGCCATTTTCGTGCATGTCTGGCGCGGCCCGCGCAAACCGACCGCGGGCTGCCTTGCCTTTCGGAAGGATCACCTGGCGTGGATTCTCGCCCGCTGGACGCCGCAGAGCCGGATCATCGTGGGGTGAGGGCTCTTGAAGGGCGCTGCCCTTTCACCCGCAAAGACGGGGCGTAGGCCCCGGATGAGCGCTCTTGCCGTTGGAACGCTTTTCCGACCAAAAAACCGGTGCTCCCTCGATCTGGAAATACGTCAGTCGTAGACCCGTTCGCCGAACACCGCCGAGCCCACCCGCACGGTGGTCGCGCCCTGGGCGATGGCGGTCTCAAAATCCGCCGACATGCCCATGGACAGCGCCTCGATCCCGTTGCGCGCGGCGATCTTGGCGAGCAGGGCGAAATGCAAGGACGGCTCTTCATCGACCGGCGGGATACACATGAGCCCGGCGATCTCCAGCCCCATCTCCCGGCACTCTGCGATGAAGGCGTCCGCCTCGCCGGGCATGACGCCCGCCTTCTGCGCTTCCTCGCCAGTGTTCACCTGCACGTAGAGTTTCGGGCAATGGCCCAGCTCTTCCTTCAGCCGGGCGATGGTGCGCGCAAGCTTCGGGCGGTCCACCGTCTCTATCGCATCGAACAGCTCCATCGCCTGGCGGGCCTTGTTGGTCTGCAACGGCCCGATCAGGTGCAGCTCGATACCGCCGAATCGCTCGCGCAGCGCGGGCCATTTGCCCGCTGCCTCCTGCACCTTGTTCTCGCCGAACAGCCGCTGGCCTTGCTCGAGCACGGCGACCACCCGTTCGACCGGCTGCACTTTCGAGACCGCGACAAGCCGGGTCGAGCCGGGCGCGCGGCCGACGCGGGCCTCTTCCCTGGCGATGCGGTCGAGAATATCGGCAAGCGGCATGTTCGTTCTCCCTCGGTTCGGGACAGGGAAAGATCACAGGGTGCCGCAAAAGAAAAGAGCGGGCCGAAGCCCGCTCTTCCTTGTTTCCAAATCCCTGGTGGGATCAGAAGGACATCGACACGCCGGCCTTCGCAACACCGATGCCGTCGGGGCCGGTGTCTTGGTCGAAGATGTAGGCCGCATCGACCGACACGCCGCCGCCGAGGTCGTAGGAGGCGTTCACGCCGTAGTCGAAGTCGTCGTCCGCAATGAAGCCATTGTCGTCGTCTTCGATGAAGGCGCCGAACGAGAAGGCGTCAACCGTGTAGCCGACTTCAGCGTAGAAGGCCCACTCTTCGCTGTCGAGGCGGTAGGAGGCTTCGACTTCGCCCGAGAAACCGTTCATGGAGGCGCTGGCGCCGGCCCAGATTTCCCAGTCGCCCGTGAAGAGCGGGATACCGATATCCTGCTGGTACTCGGCACCAGCCCAGACAGCGTAATCACCAAAGTTGTAGGTACCTTGGGCGCCGTACTCGTCGTTGTCCGCGCCGAACACGTACTCGTACCAGACTTCGATGTCGAAGTCGCCGAACGAGTTGGTGTAGGTGAAGTCGATGTTGCCGCCCGAGCCGACCAGCGGGAGCGTGTAGGCGTTGAAGCCGTCGTACTCGGCTTGGAACTTGCCCCATTCACCCGACAGGTAAACGGTCACGTCGCCCAGGCCACCCTGGTACTCGACCGTGCCGAAGTTGCCTTCGGTGTGGTCGTCTTCCATTTCGACGCCGTTGCCGGTGATGTCGAACTCGGCGCCGGCCTCGAGGCCGCCGTCGGTGGTCGTCATCATGGCGACGGTGAATTCGACGTTCACTTCCGGCTGGAAGATGGTGACATCGGTTTCGCCGAAGACGCCATCACCGTCGAGATCTTCGCCCGCGAGTTCGTCCCAGCCAATCGCGAAGGCGATGCCGGTGTAGGCGGAACCCGAGAAGGTGAAGTTGGTGGTGTCTGCGGCGGCGAAGCCGGCGGTGCCCGCCAGGATCGTCGAAGCAAGAAGGATCTTTTTCATTTCGTTTCCCTCGTTTTTTCTAAAGGTGCACCTCAATCCAGGGGAATCCGAATTGAGTATGCTGTTTCCTCCCTCTTTCCCGGTTTCATTGCAAGCGCTCCTCAAAAGCCCCGCATTTTGCAGGCTTAGTTGGTGCAGCTATGCCACAGTAACAGCCATGCCCCCGGGGTTACGGGCCGTTGGGCCCCGATAAGAACGGTGCAAGCCGCCGGAAACAGCCGGGAATTTGCCAGCCGATTCCCCGGAGAATCGCTTCCGGCCGTTCCGGGAAAACGCTTGCCCGTGGTCAGGCGCTTGGTTACTTAGGGGAGGAATTTCGACGGGGGGCGTAGGCATGCGCATCGGGCAGACCATTACCAGGGCTCTCATGATCGCGGGGCTCCTCGGCCTTGCCGGCTGTGGCGGCGGCATGGGCAATTTCTTCGGCGGCGGCGCCGAGACCGTGCCCGCCGACAATGAACGCCCGCAGCGCGAGCGGGCCCAGCCCGAGCGCGAAACGATCTGGGATCTGTTCGGCGACCGCGACGACCCCAACACCACCGTCGAGGTCAACAAGTACCTCTGGAGTGCCGCGCTCGACGTGTTGAACTTCATGCCGATCGAGGCCGCCGACCCGTTCACCGGGGTCATCGTCTTTGGCTACGGCACGCCGCCGGGCGGCGGGCGCACCTACAAGGCCACCGTCTACGTGCGCGATCCGGCCCTCGACGCCCGCTCGATCGAGGTGTCGCTGGTGTCGCGCGGCGGGCCGGTGTCGGCCGAGACCGCGCACCAGGTGGAAGACGCGATTCTCGCCCGCGCCCGCCAGCTTCGCATCCAGGACCGCAAACTCTAAGTGCGATCCAAAAAGTGGGAACCGGTTTTCGGATCAAATCGCGCGACCGACAGAGTGATCCCGGCACTGGACCGTATCTCTTCATCTGACTAAACCAGCGCCGGGCACAGTGACAGGACTGCGCCCGGCGCTTTTTTTATCCGGAGACCAATATGTCCCGCTACGACGCGAGCACCATCGAGCCGAAATGGCAGAAAGCCTGGGAAGAGGCCGGCACCTTCGAGGCCAAGCCCGACACTTCGAAGCCGAAGTACTACGTGCTCGAGATGTTTCCCTACCCCTCGGGCCGCATCCATATCGGCCATGTGCGCAACTACACGATGGGAGACGTGGTGGCGCGCTACAAGCTGGCGACGGGCCATAACGTGCTGCACCCGATGGGGTTCGACGCCTTCGGCATGCCGGCGGAGAACGCGGCGATGGCCTCCGGCGGGCACCCCAAGACCTGGACCTACGACAACATCGACACGATGGTCGCGCAGATGAAGCCGCTCGGCTTCGGCCTCGACTGGAGCCGGATGTTCGCCACCTGCGACCCGGAATATTACGGCCAGCAGCAGGCGATGTTCATCGACATGCTGGCGGCGGGCCTTGTCTACCGCAAGAACGCGGTGGTGAACTGGGACCCGGTCGACATGACCGTGCTCGCCAACGAGCAGGTGATCGACGGCAAGGGCTGGCGTTCGGGGGCCGAAGTCGAGCGGCGCGAGCTCACCCAGTGGTTCTTCAAGATCTCGGATTTCTCCGAGGAGCTCTTGGAGGCGATCGACACGCTGAAGGACTGGCCCGAGAAGGTGCGGCTGATGCAGGCCAACTGGATCGGCAAGTCCACCGGCCTGCGATTCGCCTTCGAGCGCACCGACGGCGGGGCGCCCATCGAGGTTTTTACCACACGGCCCGACACGCTGCTCGGCGCCGGTTTCGTCGGCATCTCGCCCGACCACCCGGTCGCCAGGGCGCTGGAAGCCGAGAACCCGGAAATCGCCGCTTTCAACGCCGAATGCCGAAAGGGTGGGACCACCGCCGAGGCCGTCGAGACCGCCGAGAAGCTCGGGATGGACACCGGGTTGCGGGTGAAACACCCGCTCGACGCGACCCAAGAGCTGCCGGTCTGGATCGCCAATTTCATCCTGATGGATTACGGCACCGGCGCCATTTTCGGCTGCCCGGCGCATGACCAGCGCGACCTCGACTTCAGCCGCAAGTACGGTTTGCCGGTGGTCGACACCTTCTTCGCGCTCAGCGATTCGACTCCGGTTGAAACGCAGGCCTTCGTCCCGCCGAAGACGGAAAAAGTGAAGTGGGTCAAACACTTCACCGGGATAGATGAAGCGACCGGTGAAGAGGGAATCGCCGCCACCGTCGCCTTTGCCGAAGATGCAGGCTGGGGCACGGGCGTCACCCAGTACCGGCTGCGCGACTGGGGACTTTCGCGCCAGCGCTACTGGGGCTGTCCGATCCCCGTCGTACATTGCGCCAGTTGCGGCGTGGTGCCGGAGGCCAAGGAAAACCTGCCGGTGCGCCTGCCCGACGACGTGAGCTTCGACACGCCCGGCAACCCGCTCGACCGGCACCCGACCTGGCGGCAATGCACCTGCCCCAAGTGCGGTGGCGAAGCGACCCGCGAGACCGACACGATGGACACCTTCGTCGACTCGTCGTGGTATTTCGTGCGCTTCACCGCGCCGCATGCCGACACGCCGACCGACCTCGATGCCGTCGCCTACTGGATGAACGTCGACCAGTACATCGGCGGCATCGAACACGCGATCCTGCACCTGCTCTACTCGCGATTCTTCGCCCGGGCGATGCGCATCACCGGGCATTTGCCGTCAGGGTGCGAAGAGCCGTTCAAGGCGCTGTTCACCCAAGGCATGGTGACCCACGCGATCTACACCACCCGCGATCAAAACGACCGGCCCGTCTATCACTTCCCCGAAGACGTGGAAGTGACCGAGTCGGGCACGCGTCTCGGGGCCACCGGCGCAGCGGTCGAGGTGACTCCCTCCGCCAAGATGTCGAAGTCGAAGAAAAACGTCGTCGACCCCGCCGATATCGTCGCGCGCTACGGCGCCGATACCGCGCGCTGGTTCGTGATGTCCGATTCGCCTCCCGAACGGGACGTGGAGTGGACGGCATCCGGCGCCGAGGCGGCGTCGAGGCACCTCGCCCGGGTCTGGCGTTTGGCCGACGAGATCGCGAACGCCACGGGTGAAGGCGAGGACAACGAAGCCCTTGTGCGCGAGATGCACAAGACAATCGACGCGGTGAGCAAGGGCATCGACGGCTTCCTGTTCAACACCTCCATCGCCCGGCTCTACGCCTTCACCAACACGCTGGCGAAATCGCCCGCCGGGGCGGCGGCGAAGAAACAAGCCATGAAGGTCATGGCGCAGTTGATGAGCCCGATGACCCCGCACATCGCCGAGGAAATCTGGGAGCGGATGGGCGGCACGGGCCTCGTCGCCAATGCCCCCTGGCCGGTCGCCGATCCCGCGATGCTGGTGGACGACAGCGTCACGCTGCCGATTCAGGTGAACGGCAAGCGGCGCGACGAGATCACCGTGGCCAAGGATCTGCCCAAGGAAGAGGTGGAGGCGCTTGCGCTCGCCACCGAAGGCGTCCAGCGCGCGCTCGACGGCAAACCGCCCAAAAAGGTCATCGTCGTGCCCGGCCGCATCGTCAACGTGGTCGCCTGATGAAGCTTTCCCCCCGCGATTCGCCCGGGTTCTTTGCGAAACCCGAGACGGGCCGCGCGGGGGTGCTCATCTTCGGTGCCGACGCGATGCGGGTCGCGCTCAAGCGTCAGGAGTTGATCGCAAACCTCGTCGGCCCCGAAGGCGAGGCGGAAATGCGCCTCACCCGCATCCCGGCGGCGGATCTGCGCAAGGATCCGGCGCTGCTCTCCGACGCGATCAAGGCGCAGGGGTTTTTCCCCGGCCCCCGCGTCGCCTTCGTCGAGGAGGCGACCGACGGGCTCGCCAAGACGATCACGGCAGCGCTGGACGATTGGGCGCAGAACGATGCCACCGTCGTGGTGACGGCGGGCAACCTGACGCCGCGCTCAAAGCTGCGCAAGTACTTCGAGAGCCACAAGAACGCCTTTGCCGCCGGCATCTACGATGATCCACCCTCGCGGGCCGAGATCGAGGTCGAGCTGGCCAGGGCCGGTCTTGCCGCCGTCTCTCCCGAGGCAATGACCGAGATTTCCGGCCTGTCGCGTGCCCTCGGTCCGGGCGATTTTCGCCAGACCATCGAAAAGCTCTCGCTTTACAAGCTGGGCGATCCCGGGCCGGTCACGCCTGCCGACGTCGATGCCTGCGCCCCCGCCTCCACCGAGGCCGAAACCGATGATGTGCTGCACGCCACCGCCGAGGGGCGCTATGGTGAGCTCGGACCGCTCCTGCACCGGCTCGAAGCGCAAGGGACTTTGCCGGTCACCCTGTGCATCGCCGCGACGCGCCATTTCCGCACCTTGCACCTCGCGGCCTCCGACCCCGAAGGCCCGGCCAGGGGCATCGCGCGCGCGCGCGTCCACTTCAAGTCGCGCGACCGGATGATCCGCCAGGCGCAGAACTGGGGGGCGCCGCGCCTGGAGAAAGCGCTGGAGATGCTGATCGACACCGATCTGCAGCTACGCTCCTCTCTGCCCACGCCCAACACGGCGCTGATGGAGCGCACGTTGATCCGGCTCGCCTATATGCCGCGCAGATAGGCCGCCGCGGCTTGTCCTGCGGCGCGGCCCGTCGCGAGGCACCCGGTCAGCAGGTACCCACCGGTCGGTGCCTCCCAGTCGAGCATTTCACCGGCCGCGAACACACCCGGAAGCGCGCGGAGCATGAAGCCGTCGAGCGCCTCGGCGGCGATCCCACCGGCCGTCGAAATCGCCTCGTCGAGCGGACGCAGACCGTCGTGCCGCACCGGCAGATGTTTCACTAATCCAGCCAAATCCGCGCCTTCTGGCAAAGGCCGCCCGAATTCCTGAAGCAGCGCCAGGCGCGCCGGATCGAGCCGCAGCGTCTTGCGCAGGAAGGCGGAGACTGTCGCCTTGCCGCGCGGGCGGCCGAGCTTGGTGGCCACCTCTTCGCGCGACCAGTCCGGGCAGAGGTCGAGTGAAAGCACAGCGCCCTCCCGCACGACCTTCGAGACGGCATAGACCGCGCTGCCCTCAAGCCCACGCGCCGAGATCACGAACTCGCCGCGCACTGACACATCGCCAGCGCACAGCCGTGCTACCTTCACCGGCGCGCCGAAATGCTTCTGCATATGGTCCGACCAAGGCACCGTCAGTCCGGCATTGGCGGGTGCGAACGGGGTGAGCGCCACGCCTTTTTCGGCAAGCCAGGGCGCCCAGGCGCCGTCCGACCCGAGGCGGCTCCAACTCGCCCCGCCAAGCGCCAGCACGGTCACGGCGGGCTGCAATACCCTGCGCCCGTCAGGCGTATCGAAGGCACAACCCGCCTCATCAAATCCGGCCCAGCGCCAACGCGTCCGGAATTCCACGTCCGCCCCCGCAAGCTCTCTCAGCCAGGCCCGCAGCAGCGGCGAGGCCTTCATGCGCCGCGGAAAGACCCGCCCCGACGACCCGGTGAATACGTCCTGCCCAAGCCCGCGCGCCCAATCCTGCACCGCGTCGGGCCCGAACCCGCGAACCGCGTCCCGCACCAGACCCGCAGCGCTTCCCGAGTAGGCCCCGAGGAAAGCATCAAGCGGCGCGTCCTTTGTCAGGTTCAGGCCCGATTTCCCGGCCATCAGCAGCTTGCGCCCGACCGAGGGTTTCGCCTCCGCCACCACGACCTTCAGCCCCGCCCGTACCAGCTCACCCGCCGCCATCAACCCGGCGGGGCCAGCCCCGATGACCAGCGCTTCGCTCATGGCGCGGGCATGCCCTTCAGCTCGATGACCCGATGCGGATAGGGGATCTCGATCTCGGCGTCTTTCAGCGCGTTCCAGATCGCGAACATCACCTGTGAGGTGTACTTGTGGCGGCCGTCGTCGATCCCGTTGACCCAGAATTCGAGGGTGAAATCGACCCCCGAGTCGCCGAAGCCCGCCAATTCGCAATCCGGCCCGTCCGGCGTGTCGAGCACGAAGCCGAGCTTGGCCACCGCCGCCTCGACCACATCCGGCACCTTGTTGATGTCGGTGTCATAGGACACCGAGAATGGCGCCTCGTAGCGGTTGGCGCTGCCCGAATCGGAGTAGTTCACCACCCGGGTGGTGATGAAATGCTCGTTGGGCACCACGATCCATTTGCCGTCGTAGGTTTCGAGGATGATCGCGCGCGCCGTCATCTTCACGATCATGCCCGCCTCGCCGCCGTCGAGCTCGACGTAGTCGCCAACCGTCGCCTGGCCTTCGAGCAGGAGGATGACCCCGGAGATGAAGTTGGCCGCGATCTGCTGCAGCCCAAAGCCGAGGCCGACGCCGACAGCCCCCCCGATCACCGCGAGCGAGGTGAGCGAGATGCCCATGATGTTCATCAGCAAAAGGAAGGCAGCGCCGAAAATCGCGATCTCGGCCGCTTTGACGGCGAGCGTGCGCGTCGCCGGCCTGAGTTCCGCCTGGCCGTTGATGTAGCCCGCGGTCTGGTCGTTGGACCAGCGGCCGAGCCAGAACAGGATCGAGCCGGCGATCACCCCGCGCAGGATGGCCAACAGCGAAAACGAGATGTTGCCCAACGAAACCGTCAGGCCCTCGAGCCAAAGCAGTGCCGGGTCGAGCATTCCGAGCGCGTAGAGCGCCGCCACGGGCACCAGCACGTAACGTCCAAGCAGGCGCAGGAACGGGTCGGAGATGATGTGCTTGACCAATATTCGCACGGCGAGGAACAAAAACACCCGCTTGCCGAAGGCGATGACTGCGCCGGACCCGAACAGCGAGCGCGTCACCTGTTCGCCGATGGCGGTGAACCCGTAGGCGAAGAGCGGCAGCAGGAGCGGCAGGAAGATCAGCACGAAGCGGCGCGAACGGGCGAGGATGTGGCTCTGTTCCTCGGGCGGGGAGATGAGCTTCGTCAACAGCGGGCCCAGCCGTTTCGCGACGACGACGGCGGCCAGGTAGGCCACCACAAGCAGCGCGAATTGCGACCAGGCGGCCGGCGAAGTCAGCCATACGCGGGCGATCTCCCACCCCGGCTCGATAAAGCCCCAGGCCTTGTCGGCCAACTCTTCCATGACGCTGTTCCCCGTTTTCAGCCTACCCTGTGGCACCGACGGGCGTGTCAGACAAGGGGATACCATGACCGAGATGCCGCCGATCTGCGTGCTGTGCGGGCGTCCGATCCCTCTGGACGTACCGCAGAGCCGGCATCACCTGGTCCCGAAGCTGAGGGGCGGCAAAGGCGGGGAAACGGTGCTTCTGCACCAGATCTGCCACAAGGAAATCCACGCGACACTCACCGAGACCGAACTTGCCCGGGTCTACAACACGGCCGAGGCGCTGCGCGCGCATCCGCATCTCGCGAAGTTCGGACGCTGGGTGGCGAAGCGCCCGCCGGGGTTCAATGCGCGTTCGACGGGCAACCGGCGGGGGCGGTAGAGTTGCCCGAATCGCATCACCTTCGGGTGCTGCCCCGACCGCGGCGAAACCTGTCAGTTTCCTAGGAAACTGGCATAGCTTGGAGCTTACAAATACACTTAATTTCAGTGTGTTACGGCCTGACGTTCGGTTACTCCCCATTAACCTCGAGGCCGTCTCCGTGGCAATCGCCTCATGGGCTCATCCGTCTGGAATCATCCGTTTGATCCCGGCCACATGAGGCGCCTCCGCCCCCAGGGCATCCGCGGCCAGCGCGGCGACAGTCTCGTCCAGCGCGTCGGGCGCAACGATCCGGTCGACAAGCCCCCAGGCCAGCGCCTCTTCGGCCTCGATCTTCTGTCCCGCCATCAGGATCATCTTCGCCCGCGCTGGCCCCACCAGAGCCGCAAGGCGCACGGGGTCCGAGGGTTGCGGCAGGAAGCCGAGCTTCATCACCGGGTAGAAAAACTTCGCCCCCGGCACCGCGAGGCGCAGATCGCAGGCCAGCGCCATGCCGAAAGCGCCGCCCGCGAGCGTGCCGTTGAGTGCGGCGATGGTCAGGATCGGGGCCCCCGCAATGGCTCCGGAAAGCCGCTCCCACAGCGGGCTGGTGGCGAGCCCGGCGCGGGCCTCGTCGAGATCGGCGCCAGCGGAGAAGACCTTTCCTTCGCCTGTCAGCACGAGCGCGCGCGCCGCGTGTGTGGCCTCCTCGGCGAAATCGGCGAGGGTTTCGAGCATCTCCGCGGTCAGCGAATTGGCCTTGTGAGCCCGTGCGATTGTGGCGGTCCAGAGCCCGCCATCGCGGTTGAGCCCGATCAAGCCGGCAGACCCAGGCTGGCGCGTACCTCCGGATCGCTCAATGCCACCTCACCGCCCAGGAACCCGTCCGCTTCCGGTGAGCACATCCACAAGAGCGCCTTGGCCGGCCAATCCACCGGGATGTGATCCTCCCAGGCCATCGCCGAGACCGGGTTCACGCCGGAAGTCTTGATCTCGCGCTGCATGTCGGTCGCGACCGTGCCGGGCGAGAGCGACAGCGCCCGGATCCCGGCGGCGGCTTCCTCCTTGTGGAGCGCTTTGGTCATCATCAGGGCCGCCGCTTTCGAGGCGCAGTAGTGGCTCCAGCCCTCGAGCGCATTGTAGGCCGCACCCGAGCCCACGGTGATGACCGTGCCGCCGCCCTGTTTGCGCATCACCGGCACCGCCGCGCGCATGCCGTGGAACACGCCTTTGAGGTTGGTGTCGAACGCCCTCGCCCAGGCGGCAGGATCCGCCGCGCGCAGCATCGAGATCGGTTCGATGACCCCGGCGTTGTTGATCAGCACATCGACGCCGCCGAACCGCCAGACGGCCTGGTCGACGGCGGCCTTGACCTGGCTCCAGCTCGCGACGTCGCAGGTGACCGCCAGCGCCCGGGCGCCGATTTCGCGCGCGAGCGCGCCGATGGCGTCGCCGGACCGCGCGAGCAGCAAAACATTGGCGCCCGCGTCCGCAAAGCTGCGTGCCGCCGCCGCGCCAATGCCCCGGCTCGCGCCGGTCACAACCACGGTTTTTCCTTGCATATCCATGCGTTCCCCTCCCGCTTTCATCATAACTAGCCCAAGCTCCGGCCGCATTCCAGTACTGCGCTCCCTTGCGGGCGCGTGCGCTGACGTTTACCTCACCACGAACACGGGAAGGATTTCGCATGACCCACTCGCTGGACGCACTGACCGGGGCTTTGCTTGAGGCGGCACGGGCCGCAGGGGCCGACGCCGCGGATGCCATTGCCGTCGAAGGCACCTCGGTTGCGATCGACGTGCTCAAGGGCAAGCTCGAACAGGCCGAGCGGGCCGAGGGGGTCGATATCGGCCTCAGGGTCATCGTCGGACAAAAACAGGCCAACGTGTCCGCGTCCGACACCGCGCGCGGGACCATCGTGGCGATGGCTGAGCGCGCGGTCGCGATGGCGCGCGAAGCCCCAGACGACCCGTCGGTGGGTCTGGCCGATGCCGATCAGCTTGCGAAGTCCTGGGATCTCGCCGCGCTCGAGCTGGAAGACCCGGCCGCCGAGCCCGCGCCCGCCGCGCTTGAAGACGATGCCCGCCGCGCCGAGGCGGCCGCCCTCGCGGTGGATGGTGTCGCCCAGGTCCAGGGCACTTCTGCCGGCTACGGGCGGCGCCATATCCAGCTTGCGGCGAGCAACGGGTTTTCGGGCGGCTATCTGCGCACCGACCGGGTGATCTCGCTCGCCGCGATCTCGGGCACCGGCATGGAGATGGAGCGCGACTACAACGGCGAGAGCCGGATATTCCAGGCCGACCTGCCGAGCCCCGAGGAGATCGGACGGATCGCCGGCGAACGGGCCGCCGCGCGGGCCGGTGCCAGCCAACCGCCCACAGGCGCCTATCCGGTGCTGTTCGACGAGCGGATTTCCTCCTCGCTGATCGGGCACCTCCTGATGGCGATCAACGGCACCTCGATCGTGCGCGGCTCTTCCTTCCTGCGCGACAAGCTCGGCGAACAGGTGCTGCCCGACGGGCTGTCGCTGGTCGAAGACCCGCACCGTGCGCGGGTTTCGGGCTCGCGCCCCTTCGATGCGGAAGGGCTGCCGACCGCGCGGCGCACCATCGTCGATGACGGCGTGCTCACCGGGTGGACCCTCGATCTCGCCACCGCTCGCAAGCTCGGGCTGCAAAGCACCGCCAACGCGACACGCGGCACCTCCGCGCCGCCCTCTCCCAGCATCACCAACGTGATCCTGACACCGGGCGAAAAGACCCGCGATGGGCTTGTCGCCGAAATGGGCACCGGTCTTCTCGTGACGTCTCTGATCGGCTCCACGATCAACCCGAACACCGGCGACTACTCCCGGGGCGCGTCGGGGTTCTGGGTGGAAAACGGCGAGATTGTCCGGCCGGTCAACGAATGCACCATTGCCGGCAACCTGATCGACATGCTGCGCCGGATCGAGCCTGCGAACGACGCCCGTCCGCACAGCTCCCGGATGGTGCCGTCGCTGCTGGTGGAAGGGTTGACCCTTGCCGGCAGCTGACGATCTTACGGTGCTGATCGAGGCGGCGCGCGAAGCCGGTGAGATCCTGCGCGGCTGTTTCACCAAGGGGTCGAAGGCCTGGGAAAAGCCAGATGCGGCCGGCCCGGTGACCGAGGCCGACCTGGCCGCGAACGCAGCGCTGCACGCCCGACTTACCGCTGCGCGCCCTGGCTACGGTTGGCTGTCCGAGGAAGGCCCCGAAGACCCGGCCCGGCACGTGGCCAGCCGCGCCTTCGTGGTCGATCCGCTCGACGGCACCCGCGCGTTCATCGAGGGCGATCACAGCTGGGCGATCGCGCTGGCGGTGGTCGACGGACCCCGGGTAAGCGCCGGGGTCGTCTACCTGCCGATGCGCGACATGCTCTATGCCGCCGCGCGCGGCCAGGGGGCGACGCGCAATGGCGCGGCGCTCTCGGTGCGGTCCCGCGATGTGCTCGACGGGGCGACAGTGCTGTCGTCACGCACCAATTTCGAAGCCTGGCATTGGCGCGAAGCCCATGTCCCGCAGGTGCGCCGCCAGTTTCGCTCTTCGCTCGCCTACCGGCTCAGCCTCGTCGCCGAAGGCCGCTACGACGCGATGTTGCGGCTGCGCCCGGCGCGTGAATGGGATGTGGCGGCGGGCAGCCTGCTGGTCGAGGAAGCCGGTGGGAGGATCACCGACCGCAAGGGCGCGGCGCTGCACTTCAACCAGCCGGACCCGCTGTTCAACGGGCTGGTCGCGGCCGCACCTTCCCTGCAGGCGGATATCCTCTCGCGGCTCGTCTGACGCGGCAGCGCAGCCCGCGACTGTTAGCGGCGAACGTTACGGATAACGGTCCGTTTTCTTTGGGTTGGACAAGGCAAAATACCGCCGCTAACATTCCGTCACCGTTCGCAGCCGAAAGGACCGATGCCGTGACTGAGGACACCCCTGCCACCCCGAAACGCCCGCTCACTTTGCGTGATGTCTCCGAAGCCTCCGGCGTGTCGGAAATGACCGTGAGCCGGGTTCTGCGGAACCGTGGCGATGTCTCCGATGCCACCCGCGAACGGGTTCTCGAAGCTGCGAAGGAACTGGGCTACGTGCCCAACAAGATCGCGGGCGCATTGGCGTCGCAGCGGGTCAACCTCGTTGCCGTCATCATCCCGTCGCTGGGCAACATGGTGTTCCCCGAGGTGATGACGAGCATCTCCGAAGTGCTCGACCAAACCCCTCTCCAGCCGGTCGTCGGGGTCACCAACTACCTGCCCGACCGCGAGGAGAAAGTGCTCTACGAGATGCTGTCGTGGCGGCCGTCCGGTGTCATCATCGCCGGGCTCGAACATTCCGATGTTTCCAAGGCGATGCTGCGCGGCGCCGGCATCCCGGTGGTCGAGATCATGGATACGGATGGCACTCCGATCGATGCGGTCGTCGGCATTTCGCATCGGCGCGCCGGGCGGATGATGGCCGAAGCGATCGTCAAGGCGGGCTACCGCAAGATCGGCTTTCTCGGCACCAAGCTGTCTTTGGACCACCGGGCCCGCAAGCGCTTCGAAGGGTTCACCGAGGCCCTGGCAAAGGCCGGGCTCGAAGTGTCGGACCAGGAGTTCTACGAAGGCGGCTCATCGCTCCAGAAGGGCCGCGACATGACCGGTGCGATGCTGGCGCGCAGCCCGGATCTCGATTTCCTCTACTTCTCGAACGACATGATCGGGGCCGGTGGGCTCCTGCATTGTGTCGACGAGGGGTACGATGTGCCGGGCAAGCTCGGCATGGCGGGGTTCAACGACATCCCGCTGCTCAGGGGGCTGTCCTGCCAGCTCGCGACGATGGACTCGTCGCGCGGCGAGATTGGCCGCCGTGCAGCCGAGATCATCGCCCGCCGGGTCGAGGCCGGGGACGAGGGCATGACCGAGGGCCGGGGCGAACGGGTCGAGCTCACGCCGACCATCAATCGGGGCGACACGCTGCGCAAACGCCCAGCCGAGGCGGTCTACCCCGAATAGCCAGAGCGCAATCCCAAAAGTGGGTACCGGTTTTCGGACCAAATTGCGCGCTAAAACAAACGGATAGGGCGCCGTTCATGATCCAGAAATCATGGACGCCGCTCTAGACAAACCGCGCGTGAGACCGCATTAAGGCGCCGCGCGGCCCCGTGGCTCAACTGGATAGAGCAGCCCCCTCCTAAGGGGCAGGTTGCAGGTTCGAGTCCTGCCGGGGTCGCCAAAGGCTTTTCAAGCATTTGTTTCTCCTGCATTTTTCCGCCGATTTGGAACTTCGGTCGGCGAAGTTGGAACTGTTCGTTCGGTCTTCGTGCTCGTGAGCGCCCTCCGTTTGCTGAAATTTCTGATGTAGCGTTCGATCTCGGAAAAGCTCTCGTGACCGGTCCAAGCGCCGATCTGGGCGGATTTCCCTCAGCTTCGGCGAGTGCGCGCGCCCGGCTCTTGCGAAGCCCATGAGCGCTCCGACCATGGATGCCGGCTGCGCGCGCCTTCGCGGCGAACCACTGCCCCGCCGCCTTGACGTTCCGAGACTTGCCATGCGTCGTGGTGATCCAGGTCAGGTGGCGGGCTTCGCGCGCGTCGAGCGCCGCATGAAGGTAGGCGAGATCGGATGTCATTTCTTCGGCGAAGTCGGGCAAAGGGCGGTCGAATGGTATGGCCCCCTCACCGCCTGTCTTTTGCCGCCGAAACGCGAGCCATCCATCCCGGTCCACATTGCCAGGGCCAAGACGCACAGC
>Ga0209121_10002319_pt1 | contig 19432 bp, 15 predicted proteins | sample Cruoilmetagenom3_FD_187292 | JGI IMG/M metagenome (GOLD analysis project Ga0209121, IMG submission 187292) | Oil polluted marine microbial communities from Coal Oil Point, Santa Barbara, California, USA - Sample 3 (SPAdes) (version 2) | ecosystem: Environmental > Aquatic > Marine > Oil seeps ...
ACAACAGGGACCCTCAAGAAGGAGGTATATCTCGTCTGACCGGCAAAGCCTATTAGGTTCGCACCAGCAGAGCTGGTGGTTTAATGCAATTAATTAAAGCAAGTTACTTTCCATTATAATGCCGACGTGTCGGCATAGCGAAGTTTTTTACGAGACTGTCAAACTTTGCCCCCTGATATGAATCTCTTCTTTCCAGTTCTTTGTCGATAGAATTGAGAACATCCATTTTGTTCTTGCCCCACTCTGGGGCCAGGTATATATCTCTGTAGCCGTCAGATGTGAGTCTTTGAATGATCATTTCGGGTGGTAATATTTCAAGAATATCGCAGACGGTGTTTACATATTCTTCCTTCGTTATCATCCGGATTTTGCCCTGTTGATAAAGATCGCCAAGAACGGTTCCTTCCAGGGCGAGGAGGAGATGAATCTTTATACCGTTGATCGGTAATGAAGCCACGGCTTTTGCCGTTTCAAGGATATCATCGCGAGTTTCTCCGGGAAGGCCGACTATTATATGGGCACAGATATTGATTTTCTTCCCCGCAGTTCTCTTAACGGCATCAACAAAAATTTTTGCATCATGGCCGCGATTGATAAATTTCAGCGTCTTATCATGAATGGACTGAAGGCCGTATTCCAGCCAGACATCGTAATCTTCCGCATATTCTTCCAGCAGATTGATTACGTTATCCGGAACACAATCCGGTCTGGTTCCGATGGCAAGGCCTGCAATATCATTCTGTGAGAGGGCTTCATCGTAAAGAGATTTTAACTTTTCATAAGGGGCATAGGTATTGGTGGCGGTCTGGAAATAGGCAATAAACTTTTTGGCGTTCCTCATTCGCGTGTATAGTTTTTTCCCGTTGTTGATCTGCTCGGTAACGGATGGGAGAGGCCCCTGTTGCCTCAACCGGGAAAAGCCGGTATTACAGTAGATGCACCCTCCCCTCGCTATGGTTCCGTCACGATTCGGACATGTGAAGCCCGCATCAATCTGCAGTTTATAAACTCTGCACCCGAACCGGTTGACCAGATAGCTTTTAAAATCGTAATAGCGTTTTGAGTTATTCCAGAATTCAGGCTTTGACATGGATCCTCACTTTTTTGTTGTCTTTTTCAAGCCAATGCTATTAGACTATTAACCTTAATTCAAGTTATTAAATCTGGAGAATTATGAGTCTGCCAAAAGAATTTGACGTTATTGTTGTCGGGGCGGGACATGCCGGGTGCGAAGCGGCTCTTGCCGCGGCGCGAATGGGGTGTGAAACACTACTTTTTAACATCAACCTTGATTCGATTGCCTTGATGCCGTGCAATCCCGCTATCGGCGGTCTCGCAAAAGGCCAGTTGGTGAAGGAAATAGACGCCCTCGGCGGCGAAATGGCGAAAACAGCCGATAAAACGGCCTGCCATTTCCGCCTTTTAAACAGGTCCAAGGGCCCGGCTGTTCAATCTTCCAGAGTTCAGTGCGATAAGCAGCTCTACAGACTTGCCATGAAAGAGATCGTGGAAAAGGAAAAACACCTCTATGTCAGACAGGCCCTCGTTGATGAACTTGTCGTCGAAGATGGAAAAGTCATGGGGGTCGTGGACAATACGGGGTTTTTCTACGAGGGGAAAACAGTTGTAATAACGACGGGGACATTTCTGAACGGTCTGGTTCATGTGGGTGTTTCCCGCCAGTCCGCAGGCAGGGCAGGCGAAATTGCCTCCGTATGTCTGGCTGAGTCGCTCAGGAAATCGGGTTTCGAGATGGGACGTATGAAGACGGGGACACCGCCGAGGTTGCGCGCTTCATCCATTGATTTTTCCGTCCTTGAAAGACAGGACAGCGATCCCGATCCGCAGCCGTTTTCATATAAAACAGAAAAACTGCGTGCGGAAAGACTTCCTTCCTACTTCGGTTCCACAACGCAGGCAACCCACAAATTGATTCGAGACAATATCCTGCAATCACCCCTCTATTCCGGAGCGATAACGGGGGTCAGCGCCCGTTACTGCCCGTCGCTGGAAGACAAGGTGATGCGTTTTGCCGACAAGGAGAAACATCCTGTCGTACTTGAATTTGAAGGTCTTGAAACGGAAGAGGTCTACGCAAAGGGACTGGGAAACAGCCTTCCCCTGGAACTCCAGGAAAAGCTGGTTCATTCTGTCCCCGGCCTTGAGGAAGCGGAAATTATGCGAAGCGCTTACGCTATCGAATATGACTTTGTACAGCCGGCTCAGCTCAAACAGACCCTCGAAACAAAACTCGTCAAGGGGCTCTATCTTGCCGGGCAGATCAACGGCACTTCCGGTTATGAAGAGGCCGCCGGTCAGGGAATGTGGGCCGGGATTAATGCCGCCCTTGCCGTCCAGAAAAGAAACCCCTTTATCCTTGACCGTTCCGAAGCGTATATGGGAGTTCTTGTCGACGACCTGATTACAAGAGGCGTTAATGAACCATACAGAATGTTTACATCCAGAGCGGAGTACCGTCTCATATTAAGGGAGGATAACGCCGCAATCCGGCTCATGGGTAAAGGCTACGATCTTGGCCTGATCTCCCGTGATGACTATACCGACCTGAGAGAAAAAGTCCGGCAGATTGAATCGGGAATTCAAAATCTGTCTTCAAAAAAAATATACCCTGTAACTGACGTCAAACGGATTCTGTCTGAAATGAACACCTCACCGATTAAGAATCCGGTAACATTTTACCAGCTTTTAAAAAGACCCGAACTTATGTATGATGATCTGAAGGCCTTTGACGGATGGGAAGAAATACCCGACAGAATGGTAAAGAGGCAGATTGAGATTGAGGCAAAATACGAGGGGTATATCAAAAGGCAGGCAGACTCGGTTCGAAAATTTAAAAACCTGGAAGAAAAGAAGATACCTCCGGAAATTAATTACGAAGCCATACCTGGTCTTTCCAATGAGCTGAAAATGAAACTGGCCGCCGTTGCGCCCGCTTCTATGGGTCAGGCGCAGAGAATACCGGGAATGACACAGGCAGCTCTTACAGCTATATTGATTATCATGAAGAAAATGGAAGGGTAGCATCCAAACAATTGCACCATGCAGGAGGATATGGATGAAAGAAGAATATATACTGTCCGGAAAAATAGTCCAATTAATGAAGAAAGGGGTAAAAATCCCCAATCCCTATTCTGTGGAAGTCGGAGAAGAGGTGAACATAAATAGAATTTCCAGCAGTGGAATTGTCCTCCATAGCGGAACCAGAATCTATGGTAAAAAAACTCTTATCGCATTCGGAACAACGCTGGGATATGAAGCGCCTGCTACCATCGTCAACTGTCAAATCGGTTCCAGAGTGGAACTGAAAGGAGGGTTTTTCAAAGAATCCGTATTTCTGAATAAGTCTAATATGGCTGGTGGAGCACAGGTAAGAGGAGGTTGTCTTCTCGAAGAAGAAGCCAACGGAAGCCATACTGTCGGTCTGAAACAGACAATTCTGTTTCCCTTTGTAACACTGGGAAGTCTGGTAAATTTCTGTGACTGCTTCATGGCCGGGGGCACGAGCCGCAAGAACCACAGCGAAGTTGGAAGTTCTTACATCCATTTTAATTATACCCCGAATCAGGATAAGGCGACGGCATCACTCATCGGAGATGTACCCGGAGGAGTTATGCTCAATCAACCGCCGATTTTTCTCGGCGGACAGGGAGGATTGATCGGTCCGGCACGAATAGGCTATGGCACGGTTATAGCGGCGGGAACGGTCTATCGCGGTAATTGTCCTGAAGGAGGTAAACTCTTAAGCGGAAGCAAAGATGAAACCCGTGAAAAGAAATTTTATCCCGGTTTTTACGCGGATATAAGGAATAAAGTTTACAATAACATCTGCTATCTGGCCAACCTTCTCGCCTTGAAGCAATGGTATGCCTATGTCCGCCTGCCCTTTTTTCAGGTCCAGGAATTCGGCGATGAATTATATGAAGGAGCAGTGGAAAAACTGGAGATGGCCATTGAGGAACGGTTAAAACGTTTCGAAACTCTTTCTGAGAAAATGGAAATGTCCATTGAAATCGGCAGAAAAATTCTCAAAGGCAAAACCGGAGAAAAAGCGCTCAGGCAACAGAAGGAATTCCTGGCTAACTGGCAAGACATTAAAGAATGCTTTACAGAAAAAACGGAAGAAACCTGCGCCTTGAAGGAAAGAGATTCGTTTCTTCAAATCATCCGGGAGAAATTAAAAGAGGACGAAGAAAATTACATAAAGGTTATCCAGTCACTGGGTATTGACACCTCATCGACAGGCTCTGCCTGGCTTCAGGCCATTGTTGACCGGATTACAGACAATGCGCTGAATGTCGTTCCTTCCTTTAAATTATGACAGACAACGATTAACATCGGTTACCCCAACCCAGATAAGCCGGAACCAAGATGAACATCGAACGTCCAACATCGAATGTTGAATGGGAAAAGGCGGCCAACCGTGAACCTTTGAACCGTGAACGGTTAATAAGTTCTTTTGCCATTCGGCCGAGCGTTCGCCTGAGCTCACGCCGAAGCCATTTTTGCACGAACTTTACAATTGACAAGTTCGTAAAAAGTCAGAGTTTTTACCGTTTTGTCATTCCCGACCTGATCGTTCGACTGAGCGTTCGACTGAGCTCACGCCAAAGTCTCACGCCGAAGTCGGGAATCTATAACTGCGTGTAATTACTGGATTCCCGCTTTCACGAGAATGACATATTAGCGAGTTTTTGACTTTTTACGAAAGCATCACAATTAAGGGATTAAAGAAAAGATGCGAGGTATGAGAAATTTCTTTTTGGCCCTTTGGGTAATTGCCATTATTATTGGATGCTCCAGGGGGGACATGATACGTGTGGCCAGGATTGCGGCCACCGGTGACGTCACATCCGCCCAGATTATGGCAGCGGAAAAAGCGACCAGGTACGCTACCAACCCGAAAGCGTTAGAGCGGGATATAAAGCGTTTCCGGAAAGGGTTCGCAAAACTTGTTGAGACATTTAGAAGGGCTGTCGGCGCTGAGTGGGGCAAAGAAGAGATCAGGGAACCCAAACCCAAGGAATACGTCAAATACACGCAGAATTATCTATCCCGAGCTTTCGTGGATTTCGACATAGGAGTTATCACAGTGGAAACGCTGGACGATAAAGATTCATTAACGAGTCTTAAAAACGCCATTGTTACCACCCTCTTAACGCCGGACGATCCCAGGGCTGTAGATCTTTTTTCCGCTAAAACGGTTAAACTCGGCGAATTGCCGTTTCTTTACAACGAGGTTAAGGATGATAGAGGAAAGAATATACGATGGTCATGGCGGGCTGGTCGTTTTGCAGATTATCTCATCAAAAACAACATCCAAACCAGACAAATCAAAACTGATGGCAAAACAAAAACGGTCCACTATGTGGCCTTTTTGATGGTCAAGGATCACCTCCAGGTACGGGCCCGAAAGTACAGCTCCCTTGTGAAACGTTTCGCGAAGCAATTTTCCATCAGCAGGAATCTTGTTTACGCCATCATGAAAACTGAAAGCGATTTTAATCCATACGCCGTGAGCAGTGCTCCGGCTTTCGGACTCATGCAGATAGTGCCCACAACAGCAGGCAAGGATGTTCATGAATTCCTGAACAACAAAATGGGGTTGCCCTCCAAAAGATTTTTATTCAATCCTGAAAACAATATTCAGTACGGTACCGCCTACCTGCATCTCCTGAACGACAAATATTTAAAGGAAATACAAAACCCCGTCTCCCGGGAATATTGTGTTATCGCCGCTTACAATACCGGCGCCGGCAACGTCCTCAAAACTTTTGACCGCAACAGAAAACAGGCGTCAAAGCGAATAAACAGTCTTAACCCGATTGCCGTATTCGAAACCCTGCGCACGGATTTGCCCCGTGATGAAACCCGGCGATATCTGTCCAAGGTAATAAACGCAAAGAAAGAATTCGTTAATTTTTAAATCAGGTAAAACCAAAAAACAAATTCGACCTTTGAATCTTCATTTCCTGCCTTTGATCTTTTGCCTTTTCGGCCTGACCGCATTAGAAGACTGTTCTTTTTGCAGAGCTTATGAAATTCAATGTCTATTGGGTTGTTCAATTTTTTCTTGACAATAAGAGCAGGACTTGTTATACGTTCAGCAATTGTTGAGGAACCGATATGAAAAATATGAAAAGTATCATCGCTAATGTTATTATAATAATTAATATAATTACCCCCTTCCATAAGGAGGCTTGGTGATGGTCTGATCATTAGATATTAATTAAGATAAAAAAACCGTTGCCGACTCAGGCAACGGTTTTTTTTTGGGGGGGGGAAATTGATGCATTGGTAAAAAGTCAGGATTGCTCCCTCTCCTTTAATGGGAGAGGGCTGGGGTAAGGGAAAATATGATTTTTTACGAGTGCAGCAATTAATAATTGATAAACAGGAGGTGTACAGGTGAAATTAAAGGGAGCACAAATTTTAATCAGATCATTGAGGGACGAAGGTGTCGATACGCTATTTGGTTATCCAGGCGGAGCTGTCATTGATATTTATGATGAAATCCATAAAGCCAAGTTCAAGCATATACTGGTTCGCCATGAGCAGGGAGCGGCGCATGCCGCCGATGGATATGCCAGGGCCTCAGGTAAAGTAGGCGTTTGCCTTGTTACTTCCGGCCCGGGAGCCACGAACACCGTAACTGGAATCGCAACGGCGTATATGGATTCAATTCCCATGGTTGTGTTTACCGGACAAGTTCCCACTTCATTTATCGGTTCCGACGCCTTTCAGGAGGCTGACATTACGGGCATCACAAGGCCCTGCACCAAACATAACTTTATCGTTCGTAATGTTAACGATCTGCAAAGAACCGTTAAGGAGGCCTTTTATATTGCCGGATCAGGACGGCCGGGTCCTGTGCTGGTCGATTTGCCAAAAGATGTCATGCAGGCCGAGGCGGAATACACAGAACCGGCTCCCTTAAAACCAGGGTCTCCTGACACTATGTATGTCCCGGACGCTAAAGCATTAAACCACGTTCTGGATATAATCAAGGAAGCCAGGAAACCGGTAATTATGGTAGGAGGAGGTGTAATTCTTGGACGGTCATCGGACGAATTAAAGACATTTGTAAACAAAGTCCGGATTCCAGTAACCCACACGCTGATGGGTATCGGCGCTTTTCCCGGAACGGATCCGCTATCCCTCGGTATGCTCGGCATGCACGGCACATATTACGCGAATATGGCGGTAACAGACTGTGATCTTTTAATCGCCATTGGCGCCCGTTTTGATGACCGTGTAACCAGCAAGATAGATGCCTTCGCTTCAAATGCCAAAATTATCCAGATTGACATTGATGCGGCATCCATCAATAAGAATGTTCTTGTCGATTTACCAATTATTAGCGACAGCAAATCCGTGCTCCTGCAATTGAACAAGATGCTGGAACAAAATCATTTTGCCACCCCCGAAAAAGAACGAAAAGCATGGCTTGATCAAATAAAGGAGTGGAAGGAATATGCCCCCTTATCATATTCTGAAGGCGAAAACATCAAACCACAGCAGATTATTGAAACATTGTATAAGCTTACCGGCGGAGAGGCTGTCATAACTACCGAAGTTGGTCAGAACCAGATGTGGGCGGCTCAATTTTACAAATTCAATCATCCAAATACCTTCCTTACCTCGGGAGGTCTGGGTACGATGGGTTACGGTTTTCCCGCCGCAATCGGAGCACAGGTTGCCCTGCCGGACAAAACAGTTATAGATATCGCAGGTGACGGCAGCATACAGATGAACATTCAGGAACTGGCTACTGTGGTAAATTATAATATTCCTGTTAAGGTTGTTATTCTCAATAATGGTTTCCTTGGAATGGTACGTCAGTGGCAGGAACTCTTTTATGAAAAGAGGTATTCCCAAACGAAAATGACCCAGGTTCCGGACTTCGTAAAACTGGCCGAGGCATACGGAGCTGTGGGCCTGAGGGCCATGAAACCTGACGAAGTAGAGCCTGTACTCAAAAAAGGGCTGGATACACCGGGTCCGGTATTCATGGACTTCGCGGTCGATCCTGAAGAGGGTGTCTATCCAATGGTGAACCCCGGTGCACCCATAAGCGATATGGACCTGGGAAAATAAAAAACTCAAATTTATGGAAGAGAAAGGAAATTTAAATATGGAAGTAAGAAAACACACTATCAAACTTATCGTGGACAACAAACCTGATGTACTTGCCAGAATAGCCGGTGTCTTTAGTGGAAGAGGCTTTAATATCGAGAGTATCACTGCAAATGTCACAATGGATTCCGGTATTACAAAAATCAATATTGTTACGTCAGGAAATTCAGCAACTGTTACAAAAATTCAGAATCAGTTAAAAAAACTGGTGGACGTACGTCAGGTTTCGCACGTGCGTGAGACAAAATTCGGTCAAAGGGAAATGGCGCTGATCCGGCTTAAACTCACAGAAAAAAATAAAAACAAACTCGAAAAAGCGATAGAAGACCTCAAGTGCAGGATAATCACCAAAAAGTCTGATTATTATGTTATTGAAACGACAGGAACTGAGGAAGAAATTGACAGGATTTTGAAACACTTTGAACCCCTTGGGATAGAAGATATGAGCAGATCAGGAATTGTAGCGCTATAAATAATGACGGTTTCGTAAAAAGCTCCGCTATGCCGACACGTAGGCATTATAATGGAAAGTAACTCCGACTTGTCGGGGTCATTCCCGCGAAGGCGGAAATCCAGAGGGAAATGAACAAAATACTGGATTCCCGACTTCGGCGTGAGCTCAGTCGAACGCTCAGGTCGGAAATGACAAGTTACTTAAAAGTCCAAAAGCTCCCTCTCCCTTGAAGGGAGAGGGAGAAAGTAGCGCTATTCCAAAAAGTTACGTCCCCCTCCCCTTAATCTCCTCCCGCCAGGGGAGGGAAAATCTGACTTTTTACGAGACTGCAAATAATAAAAAAGGAGTATAAATATGGCAAAGATAGAGATTGGTGGCGTTATGGAAGAAGTGATCACTTCCGAGGAATTCTCACTTGAAAAAGCCCGGGAAGTGTTGAAAGACGAAACGGTAGCCGTCCTCGGATACGGCGTCCAGGGTCCGGGACAGGCCCTTAATATGAAAGATAATGGTATCAGAGTTATTGTCGGACAGCGTGAAGGAGGCGCTTCCTGGGATAAAGCCGTTACCGATGGTTTCGTCCCCGGTGAAACCCTTTTCCCGGTAGAAGAGGCAGCCGAACGTGGGACCGTTATCGAGTACCTTCTCTCGGATGCGGGGCAGAAAGATATGTGGCCGAAGATCAAACCCCATCTGAAGGAAGGAGATGCCCTCTATTTTTCCCACGGTTTTTCCATTACGTATAAAGACCTGACCGGTGTTATCCCGCCGGAGAATATAGACGTCATCCTGGTCGCTCCCAAAGGTTCGGGACGTACGGTCCGTACAAATTTCCTGGCGGGCAGCGGCATCAACTCAAGCATGGCCGTCTTCCAGGATTATACGGGGCGAGCCCAGGAAAGGGCAATTGCTCTGGGTATTGCCATTGGATCGGGATACCTTTTCCCCACTACCTTTCAGAATGAGGTGTACAGTGATCTTACGGGAGAACGGGGCGTTCTCATGGGATGTCTTGCCGGTGTCATGGAGGCCCAGTACAACGTTTTAAGAAAGAATGGGCACAGTCCCAGTGAGGCCTTTAATGAAACAGTGGAAGAGCTGACCCAAAGTCTGATCGGTCTGGTCGGAGAAAATGGCATGGACTGGATGTATGCAAACTGCAGCACCACAGCCCAGCGGGGCGCTCTCGACTGGAAAGGTAGATTTCGCGATGCTGTGGCGCCCGTCTTTGACGAGCTGTATGAACGCGTTGCCACCGGTAAAGAAACACAGATTGTACTCGATGCAAACAGCGCTCCCGACTACAGAGAAAGACTCAACAAAGAACTGGATGAAATGAAAAACATGGAGATGTGGCAGACCGGAGTAGCGCTCCGCTCACTTAGACCGGAACGAAGAAAAAAGTGATACAGAATCAGAAATAAGGAGGTACTAATGCGAAGCGACTTAATGAAAAAGGGATTGGAACGGGCACCTCACAGATCTCTATATAAGGCCATGGGATACACAGATGAGGAACTTTCCCGGCCGATGATCGGTGTCGTAAATTCAGCCAACGAGATTATTCCCGGCCATGTCCACCTCGATGTAATTACGGAAGATGCAAAGGCAGGCATCCGGATGGCAGGGGGCACGCCGGTAACATTTCCTGTAATCGGAGTATGTGACGGTATTGCAATGGGTCATACGGGAATGAAATACTCCCTTGCCAGCAGGGAACTCATCGCCGATTCCATCGAAATCATGGCAACAGCCCATCCTTTTGATGGGCTGTTAATGGTTACAAACTGCGATAAGATCGTACCGGGAATGCTTATGGCTGCTCTCCGCTTGAATATTCCCACCATCGTCGTCAGCGGAGGCCCCATGCTGGCCGGCACCCTCGATGGAAAAACTGTGGATCTGATCACTGTCTTCGAGGGGGTTGGGGAAGTAAAATCGGGCAAAATGACACAGAAAGAATTGAAGGCACTGGAGGATTGTGCATGCCCTGGCTGCGGTTCATGTTCCGGAATGTTTACGGCAAATTCCATGAACTGTGTAACCGAAGCCCTCGGGCTTGGGCTGCCGGGAAATGGAACAATTCCCGCCATTGATGCCGCACGCAGACGTCTGGCCAAAAAAGCGGGCATGCAGGTCATGAATCTCGTAAAGAAAGACATCCGACCGAGAGATATTGCTACACTGGATGCCTTCAAAAATGCCATTGCCGTAGATATGGCCCTCGGCTGCTCCACCAACACGGTACTCCATATTCCCGCTATTGCCCATGAAGCGGGAATTACGCTGGATCTTGACCTGTTTAATGAAATCAGCAGGAAAACGGCAAACATCTGCTATCTCAGCCCCGCAGGCCCTCACCATCTCGAAGATCTTGATGAAGCAGGCGGTATTCAGAGTGTAATAAAAGAAATCAGCAAGCTCGGCGTTATTCATCCCGATTCCCTGACCGTTACAGGAAAAACGGTTGGTGATAACTTAAAAGGGGCCAAGGTTAAAAACCACGATGTCATACGCTCTGTTGAAGATCCTTACAGCAAAGAGGGCGGCATAGCCATACTGAGGGGAAATCTCGCTCCCGACGGTGGCGTGGTCAAACAATCAGCCGTATCTCCCGATATGATGGTGAACGAAGGTCGTGCCCGCGTCTTCGATTCTGAAGAAGATTCCATCGAGGCTATCCTGGGGGGCAAGATTCGCCCCGGTGATGTCGTTGTAATCCGCTACGAAGGTCCAAAGGGTGGTCCCGGAATGCGGGAAATGCTTTCACCCACGTCGGCCATCGTGGGAATGGGTCTTGACAAATCAGTGGCTCTCTTAACAGACGGCCGATTCAGCGGTGGCACGAGAGGATCCGCCATAGGACACATATCTCCCGAAGCGGCTGAAGGTGGCCCCATCGGTCTTATAAAAGAGGGAGATATCATTGCTATTGATATCCCGAATAAAAAGATCGATCTGAAGGTGGACAAAAAAGAGCTGGCCAGGAGGAAAAAGGCCTTTAAGCCTAAACAGCCCCCTATTCAAACGGGCTACCTCGCAAGATATGCCCGAATGGTCACATCAGCAAGTACAGGCGCTATTTTTAAAGAGTAACCAATTCTTTTCCTGAATCCCTCTGCCGGCCTGTGCGTGTCCGTATCTGTTTACCTTGCAGCCGGCGCAGACAGGGAAGATGTATGACTTGTAGGAATGTTTAACAGAGGGTTCTCTCCATCAAGACCTTTTGGCAATGGTATCCCAAGGATGTACGTTACCATCGGAACCAGATCCAGAGTTGAAGCAGGGCTGTCAAGGAGATAACGGCCGGGAAGTATGCGAGCCAGTCCGGGACCGGCTACCCAGAATGAAACGATGGAATCATCCGGATAGTAACTGCCATGGTGACCGTACTTATCAAAATCACCCTCGAAATAAAAACCTTTCTTGTTGATCAACTTGATATCGGGTGCCGTCTCTCTGGGGTACTGTCTCCTCAGTCCCTGTATTACATATTCATTCAGTTCAAAACTTTCTTCAATTTCATTCAAAGGTCTCAAGGCTCGTAGAAATGCAGCGTCACTCCTGGTACTCGCCTGGTAGTCTCGCCAGTTGAATACCCACCACTGATCATTTTCTTCCAATCCATCGTGCCGTTCGCCGGGATACTGGCGAATTACCAGTGTGTTTATACAATTCAGGATATCCTTATTGACAAGCAACAGGTCCACCGCCGGCTTTACATCAGCTGATAACGGGGGGACTTTGGGGACGCCCTGGGGGACTTTGGGGACGCCCTTTACATTTACAGATTTGAAATTATGATTCTTTTGCGCGTTAAGGCAAAAAGTCTGTTGTGCTATTGGGCGGTAAGAGATCTTGGTATTGGTATGGCTCAAATAGCAAGGCGCTTGAATCTCTCATTGGCAGGGGTGAGTCAGTCGGTAAAGCGAGGAGAGACAATGAGGGAAAGGGGACAGATTTATTTTCTTTCTTTAAACAACAATAAATTTGTCCCCTTTCCCCTACCCTTTCCCCCCAAAAACCTTCCCCACGGGAAGGTTTTTTTATTTCCGTCTTAATGAGCAATTTATTTTATCAACATATTGTATTTAAGCTTGACATTAGCCACAAGATATTGTAGGAAAGCACAAAGTGTTCCTTAATATCTGACACATGGCAGGCTAATTAAACAGTTTATCAAACAAACCATTTCATAATTGAGTATTTGACGACACGCTGCATATTCATGGCTGAGAGAGGAACAAGGAATGAATAGAAGAAACTTCTTGTTTACAAGCGCCTATTTAGTTGCGGGAAGTTTCTTTGGTATGAGCAGTTTTTCAAAGGCTTTTGCCTTCGAGAAACCAGGGAGGAGTTCTTTCCCCCGGCCTCACATAGCACTTGTTATAGATGATATCGGATACAGTCTCTCCCGTGCAAAACAATTTCTCGATCTGGATATTCCAATTACCTTTTCCATTTTGCCACGGCTGACATATTCTCGTGCTCTGGCTTTCGAAATACATGATAGAGGACACGAGATTATGCTTCACCAGCCCATGGAACCTTATAATTCTTACCTTGATCCAGGACCAGGAGCTCTTTATGTGGGAGACAGGTCAAAAAAAATATTTAACATCGTGGAAGACAATATTTCAGATGTACCTTTTGCCATAGGTGTTAACAATCACATGGGTTCACGATTCACTGGATGCCGGGAAGAGGTAACTGAAACCCTCAGCGTTATCAAAAGCAGCGGTCTCTTCTTTCTTGACAGCCGTACATCCAGCCACTCGAAGGCCTATAATATTGCAAGAACCCTCCATATACCAACTGCCTATAGAAATATCTTCCTGGATAACTCCCGCCATGAACCCGCCATTCGTTATCAGCTTTATAAGCTTAAAAGATATGCAAAGAAATATGGACATGCAATCGGAATCGGCCATCCATTCCCGGAAACAGTAAAGGCCATCGATCATTTTGCAAGGAATCTCAGGAATTCTGACGTTTCTTTAGTACATGTATCAAAAATCCTGACCTCCTGAAATGTCGATAATAATGAAAAATAATCCACGCTACCTGGCAGTCCACATCTTGAATCGCGTAGACCGGAACGGCGCATACGCAGAACCTCTGTTAGACGCATACCTTTCCAGAAATACACTTACTAATGTACATGATAGAAAGCTTCTCACCCAGATTGTTTACGGAACTCTCCGTATGAGAAATCGCTTAGACTGGATTATTCAATATTTTTATAAGGGAAAACCGGCGTCCCTGGAAACAGGATTAAGAAATATCCTGAGAACTGCTTTCTTCCAGATCATATTCACAGACAGGATACCTTCTTTTGCCGCAGTAGATGAGGCGGTGCAGATAACGAAAAAACTATATCCAGGCCGTTCCGGTCTGGTCAATGGAGTCCTCAGAAATGCCCTAAGGAAAATGGAAGAAATTGAATATCCCGATATGGGAAAAGATTTTTCCCTTTATGTTTCTATCGTCCATTCACACCCTTTATGGCTTGTAAAGCGATGGATGAAACGATTTGGTACTGAAGAAACATTAAGATTGTGTAAAAGTAATAACGAAACACCACCTCTTACAATAAGGGCAAACACGTTTAGAACAACCAGGGACAAGGTTCTGAGAGAACTCCTTAATGACGGCTGTAAGGCAGAATCCTCAAGATTTTCCACTCATGGAATAATCCTTACAAGCCCTCTCACCCCTGTCAGAGAAATGCCTCAATATAAAAAAGGCCATATACAGGTACAGGATGAGGCGTCTCAGTTGATATCATTCCTTGTAAACCTTGATCCCGGGGAGAAGATTCTGGATACCTGTGCCGGCATCGGCGTCAAGACAAGCCACATGGCCGAGTTAATGAAGAACAGGGGGGAAATAACAGCACTTGACATCAATAAGAATAAAAGCGAAACCATACAAAGATTGTCTAGCAGGCTGGGCATAACGATAATTAAGCCGCAAGTGGCTGACGCAACGAAAGATATGGGGGAAAACTACCATGGGAAGTTCGATAAAGTTCTCGTAGATGCACCTTGTTCCGGCATGGGCACCCTGAGAAGAAATCCCGAAATCAAATGGCGTATCCAGGAAAAGGATTTACAAAGTTTTCCCATTCTTCAGAAAAAGATACTAAACCGTTCAGCCGATTACCCCAAAAGGGGAGGAATAATAATTTACACCACCTGTACCATCGAAGCCGAAGAAAATGAAGAAGTTGTAAAAGACTTTTTGGCGAATCACCCTGATTATGAGCGTATAAATCCTCCTGAAATCATAAGTCCCGACTTGATAGACAACAGCGGGTTTTTCAGAACATATCCGCACCGTCACGGAACAGACGGCTTTTTCGGGGCAGTGCTTTTAAGAAGTTAACCACAAAGAAAGGAGAAGACCAATGGGGAACAAGGTACCAACCCGTGAAGAGGCATTGAAACTTCTGCATCAATACAATGAAAGTGACAGCTTACGAAAACATGCCTACTCAGTAGAAGGGGTAATGAGGTACATCGCAAAAAAGCGTGGTGAAGATGAAGAAAAATGGGGAATTATCGGTCTCGTCCACGATCTCGATTATGAAAAGTATCCGGATCAGCACTGCACCAAGACAAGAGAAATACTGGAAAAAGAAGGCTGGCCGGAAGAATACATACGCGCAATCGTCTCCCACGGATGGGGAATATGCTCGGACGTTGAACCAAAAACCGTTCTCGAAAAAACCCTTTATGCCATTGACGAACTGACGGGTCTTGTTACAGCGAATGCAATGGTCAGGCCTTCAAAAAGTATTATGGATATGACAGTAAAATCGGTTGGGAAAAAATGGAAATCACCCGCCTTCGCTGCCGGCGTAAACAGATCTATCATTCAAAATGGCGCTGATATGCTGGGGGTCGAAATCGGGGAATTAATCGAAGACACCATAATGGGAATGCGCCAAGTCGCTGATGAAACAGGCCTTAGAGGGAATGTAACCGGGTAGCATAGAGATAACAAAAATAAAGGAGGTAATAACTTATGGAGCACACGAATCTTTTTTTTAACCGTATTATCCGCGCGGCCAAGCTGGATGCTAATCTATATGAGGAGGTTGAGGCTGATAAAGGCGCGTTGGGACAGGCAGCGGGAGTTGTCGTTCTTTCCAGTATTGCAGCCGGGATCGGGGCTGCTACAACGGCAGGATTTAATGGAATTTTACTGGGGACACTTATGGCTATCATCGGATGGTGTGTCTGGGCTTACATTGCCTATCTTGTTGGTACAAAAATCCTTCCTGAACCACAGACCAAAGCCGATTATGGTGAACTGCTGAGAACTATCGGTTTTTCCAGTTCTCCCGGGCTGATTAGAGTGTTGGGTATTATTCCGGGACTCTTGTGGCCTGTTTCTATGATTGCTTCAATCTGGATGATAGCAGCGATGGTTATTGCCATAAGACAGGCCCTTGATTATAAGAGCACGTTCCGTGCGGTTGGAGTATGCATTATAGGATGGATCATTCAACTTCTATTCATAATATTGTTGTTTGCTATTTTCGGAAGTCCCGGGCAGCCCGCCTGATGGATATTTGCCAGACAATACGAGGATAAGGTCAAGAATGCTCAGAAGGAGTAATTATTAACTTCTTCCTGAACTAAATAAGATTTGGCATGAATTATTAGTCGTAGATTATAATTGGTAATCAGCAACAAGAGTCAAGGTTATGCTGATTGGATGAAGTATAATTTCTCGGCCAGATAGATAACGCTTTCCCAATAATTTTGGCTGTTCATCTTACCATATTAATGCTATATTTCACTAGTTAATAGTGACAATAGGATTTTCGTATATGTCCATTTTGTTGTTAATTGCCCATTGATTAATTGAGGAGAAGCAGGCATGGCAATAAATACCACAAAGGTTAATTTTCAGAAATTGGCGCAATTTGCAGGAGTTGCCATAAATGGTGCTAGACCCTTTGATATTCAGATCCATAATGAAAATTCTTATGAACGGATTTTACGAGGCGGTGCCCTCGCTCTGGGTGAATCGTATATGGACGGGTGGTGGGACTGCCGATCATTAGATCAGTTGATTGACAGGTTTTTACAGGCAAGACTGGAAGACCGGATTAAAAAGGATTGGAAGCTTATATGGTATATCTTGCAATCAAGAATCTTTAATCTCCAAAAATCCAGCCGCGCCTTTCAGGTTGGCGAAAGACATTACGATATCGGCAATGATTTCTACCAGCAAATGTTGGACAAAAGAATGCTGTATACAGCTGCTTATTGGAAAAATGCCAAGGACCTGGATGAAGCCCAGGAAGCCAAACTGGAATTGGTGTGCCGAAAAATCGGTCTGGAACCGGGGATGACTGTACTCGAATTAGGCTGTGGATGGGGTTCTTTCGCCAAATATGCAGCGGAAAAATACGGAGTCAAGGTTATCGGGGTAACGGTTTCAAAAGAACAAGTCGAATTGGGCAGAACAATGTGTAACGGCCTGCCCGTTGAAATTAAGCTGCAAGATTATCGCAGCGTAAGTGGAAAATATGACCGTGTCATATCCATTGGCATCATGGAGCATGTGGGTTATAAGAACTACCGCACCTATATGAAGATAGTGAATCGCGCCCTTAAAGATGACGGTATTGCTCTTATTCACACCATTGGTAGTAATATCAGTGCCACGACCACTAACCCTTGGACAACAAAATATATCTTCCCGAATGGCATGATTCCATCTATTGCGCAGATTGGAAGGGCAATGGAAAGGCTGTTTGTCATGGAAGACTGGCATAATTTTGGCCCGGATTACGATAAGACATTAATGGCCTGGTATAATAATTTTGAAACGGCATGGCCTGACTTCAAAGATAAATACGGGGAACGTTTCTATCGGATGTGGTGTTATTATCTGCTTAGTTCTGCGGGGGCATTTCGTTCTCGTCATATTCAGTTGTGGCAAATAGTTATGACCAAACCGGGGAGAGGACAGCCGAACTGCCGATTTAGTTAATCTCCCTTTTAATAAATGCCCGTTTCTGATAGGGCTGCTCATATTACAATAAAAAAGCCATGGATAAATTGAAATGATTGATTCTGAAGTTATTATTGTGGGAGGTGGGCCGGCAGGGTCAACCTGTGCGTGGCGACTTCATCAACATGGCATTCAAACAATGATTCTCGATAAAAAGACGTTCCCGCGGCACAAGCTCTGTGCTGGATGGATTACGCCAAAAGCACTGCAAGACCTGCAGATAAAAGAAGGAGAATATCCTTACAGCTTATTGACCCTTAAACGACTGAATTTTCATCTTTATGGCATGAAAATTCCGGTTAAAACCCGTCAATATTCCATAAGAAGGTATGAATTTGATTACTGGCTGATCAAGCGGGCTGCCGTACCCGTAAAAGAACACACGGTGAGAAATATACAAAAGATTAATGATTACTATATCATTGATGATACGTTTCGCTGCAAGTACCTGGTAGGTGCGGGCGGTACGAATTGTCCTGTTTATCGGAATTTCTTCAAAAAGGCTAACCCCAGGACACAAAAATATTTGATTACAGCAATGGAAGAAGAGTTCAAATACGGTTGCAGCGATGCAAATTGTCACCTCTGGTTTTTTGAAAAAAAACTACCTGGCTATTCCTGGTATGTACCCAAAGGAGACGGTTATGTGAATGTTGGTATTGGTGGAAAATTACGTACAATGAAAGCCCGTGGAGAAACAATCCGCACTCACTGGAATTTCTTCGTGAAAAAATTGGTAAAACTATCGCTGATAAGAGATTACTCATTCAATCCACGTGGATATAATTACTATCTCAAACAAAACATAACAGTCAGTCAGATGGATAATGCATTTATTATAGGTGATGCCGCTGGTCTGGCAACGATTGATATGGGGGAAGGCATCGGTCCTTCCGTTGAGAGTGGAATTTTGGCCGCCCGTTCAATTATCAGTGGGGAGAAATACTCCCTTGAATCCGTGACCAAATATAGTTTCCCTCATATCTTATTGCCGAGTAATCGGGAAGGCATGATACTTAATTTTTCTAAATAGTTCGTGAGTGCAACTTGCACAATATGTTTTCCTAACCAATCAATTCGCCTGACCTCTATTCCGATAGCCTCCATAAAGGAAGAGGATTTCAAACGTTAAATCTATAAACATTTCGCTTTATAATCTTGGATAATCACATTTGTATAATCCCATTGGGGAAATTCCGAAATTCCGGGGACCCGAAATTCCGGGGACACAACCCGAAATTCCGGGGACACAATACTTAATTTTTCTAAATAGTTTGTAGTCCCATATTTGTGAGGTGTAATAGAGGTAAGCGTTTTCATTCCTTCCGTCAAACTTTCTGTTTCACTCAGGAGTCAGTTGGAGTTCGGCGCTGAAGACCGCCCCGAAGGCAATATAACAACCCTGGTTTTAACAAAGATTTTTTGAAAGAAGGGAGTTTTACCTAAAGGCTTTAAGCAAATACAGCCAGCAATGGGAATTTGATAAAGGTGTCACCCAATTACAGGGAAAATTAGGAAAATTTTTTATTGATAATGAAGTGAGATAGTGGTATTAAACGTGCCGTCCGAATCAGAAAGCATGTAAAGTTCATAATGAGTCTTGAAACTTTATGCTGTTTCCACCTTTGATTGACATGAATTACAGACATAAACTGCTGGGAGATCGTTCAACGGTAGGACAACGGACTCTGACTCCGTGAATCAAGGTTCGAATCCTTGTCTCCCAACCATTGAATAGAAAAGGGTTTAGCTCAATTGAGTTAAACCCTTTTTTGTTTTCAGCCGCTTACA
>Ga0209121_10002322_pt1 | contig 19416 bp, 19 predicted proteins | sample Cruoilmetagenom3_FD_187292 | JGI IMG/M metagenome (GOLD analysis project Ga0209121, IMG submission 187292) | Oil polluted marine microbial communities from Coal Oil Point, Santa Barbara, California, USA - Sample 3 (SPAdes) (version 2) | ecosystem: Environmental > Aquatic > Marine > Oil seeps ...
CTCTATCAAAGCAGACGCGACATTGTGCGGGATTTGCTCTAGGGTCATGTAGTAACCGAAGACCATCGCTCCGATAATAATGAACATCACGCTACTCGTACCCTGCACCGTTTCACGCATGATTAGCGGGATATGTCTTAGGCCAAGTTGACGATAAACAAAAATACCAATAATCGCACAAAGCAATACTGCGATTGCACCCGCTTCTGTCGGTGTAAACAAACCAAAACGCATACCAAGAATAATGCCGAATGGAATCAGTAACGCGGGAATCGCTTTTAGAAAGTAATGAAAACGCTCTTTCGCAGAAGCAGGCTCAGAACGAGAAGGCTTATAACGACGCTTGCGTGCGATAAACGCGATTGTCACCATCAGCGATAACGCCATCAAAAATGCAGGTACATAGCCAGCAATAAACATCTGATGAACGGAGACATTCGCTAACAGCGCAAAGATGATTAAGTTAATACCCGGTGGAATAACAGGGCTGATACTTGATGACGCCGCCGTCACTGCAGCTGTAAATGGCAGATCATAACCACGCTTGGTCATTTCAGGCGCAAGAATCTTCGATTGCATCGCGGCATCGGCATTCGCAGAGCCAGAAATACCGCCCATTAACGTACTCAGCGCCACATTAACCTGCGCGAGACCGCCCGTTTTATGGCCAATCATCGAATCTGCAAAAGCCAATAAGCTTTTACTGATCCCCGCATAGTTCATCACCGAACCAACCATGATAAAGAATGGAATAGCCAACAATGGAAATGACTCTGTCGAGCTAATAAAGCGCTGCATTACCAAGCTGACGGGAATTGAGTCATTGATAAAGAGAAAGTACACCATTGCCGATGCGATCAATGAAAACGCAATGGGTATATTCAATAGAAACAGAACAAAAAGAATGAGGATTGGAAGATAGCTTTCCATTAATCGTACCTACTTAAAAGAGCGCTTTAGAGAAGCAATATCGCTGACGATGAATCGAACCGTGTGGATTGCCATCAATGAAAAACAAACTAACAGCACACCATTGATAGCAAAATATGACATGCCCATCACTGGCGTTACCTTGTTAGATAACATCAGGTATTGATAACTCAGAACAGCCATCAAGATGTTAAGAGCCAGTAGGAAGAGGGAAACACATAACCTAAACGGGGTTTTGGCTTTTTCCGGCAGCATGGCGACCACCACATCAACCCCCATGTGGAGCTTGTGTTTATAGCAGGAACTAATGCCTAAATAGACAGCCCATATGAAGCAAATAACTGAGAGTTCTTCGCTCCATGGGACAACAAATCCAAAGCCATAACGTAAAACAACATTAATAATGACTACTAGAACGGTAATCGAAATAGCAATAGAGGCGAGGATTTCTTCAATATTTTTCAATAAAAACAAAAGACTTCTCCTGTGAAATATCCAACATAACGTCGGTTACTTCAGGAATAAAACGGCCTGAAGGGAATCAGGCCGTTTTCATTAACGAATTAATCTACATTCGCAGAGTTACTGTGCAGCTCGAATCGTTTCCAACTCTTTCATGATCGTTGCGTGTATGCCTTCGCTCCATGTTGGGAATTGGTTGTATACGTCAGCCGTCAACTCATTGAACTCGTCAGAGTTAACTTCATTAAACGTAACACCTAGCTCTTCAAGTTTTTGCGTGTATTCAACATCCAGTTTAACTAGCTCTGCAGTATTAGATTCTGCGCCTGCTTCGAGCTCTTCATTGACGATTTGCTGTTGCTCTGGCGTAAACTTGTCCCAAAGAGTCGGTGAAATGTAGATACCAACCGTGCCTAGGAAGTGTTTAGTCAAAGACATATTCTTCGCTACTTCGTAGATTTTAGTTGAGTACATCGTCAGGATAGAACCTTCAAGACCGTCAACAACGCCTTGTTGAACACCTGCATAGGTTTCTGGGAATGGCAGAGAAGCTGGAGCCGCCCCCATTGCTGAAAGCGTGCTGATAAACAACTGGCTTTGTGGAACACGGATACGCATCCCTTTCATGTCTTTAGAGTTCACGATCTCTTTATTGGTGATCATGTGACGGAACCCAAACATGTAGTCAGCATTCAATACTTTAATGCCTTTTTCTTCAGCTTTAACCTTCAAGCCCGCGACAAATTCCGTATCCATCATCGCTAAGTATTCATCATACGTGTTGTACAACATTGGGCCTGCCAGTGCTGCAAAGTCGGGCACGTAATCGCCTAGGTAGGTTAAATCCTCAACGGCAATCCAGTTTGCGCCGTTAACGACTTGCTCCAAGTTGTCTTTATAAACCGGTAATTGACCACCAGGGAAAACTTTAATGTTTACAGAACCATCGGTTCTTTCTCGAATTTTATCGGTCGCTTTAATTAGCTCCTGTGTTAATAACTCATTTTGAGTGAACACAAGGCTCATGTTGATGTTGATCGGATCGTCTTTGACTTCAGTTCCAGCCTTGTCAGCTTCACCACAACCAACAAGCAACGTTGCCGCCATAATTACTGTACCTAATAGCTTTTTCATTTTTAAATCACCTTATCGTGGCTATCTTGTCTAAATATAGAGGGTGTTATTAAGTTTTCGTAGAGTATGTAAGTGAATTATTACATTCATATGAACATTTATCTTAGTAACTTGAACACACTGAGGATGAGGTCTCACTATTGTACAAACTCTATACAACTTATTTTAGCTAGATCTCATTTAAAATAGCTCGATATAGAAGGTAGATAATAAATCTGTAATAAAGTGGAGCTACTGTCTCCTAAATTTTCAAATGAACATCGAGAACAAATTATGCTTACAGCCCACCGTGGTGCCGCTTCTTTAGCACCAGAAAATACCTTAGCCAGTATTGAGCAAGCGGCAAAAGTAGGCGCTAACTGGGTTGAAATTGATACCCAGCTCAGTGCCGACGGTATCCCTATGGTTTTTCACGATAAAACGGTGAATCGTTGTACTAACGGTACAGGAAACATTGCCGACTTAGATCTAACAATGCTCAAGACTTTAGATGCTGGCAGTTGGTTTGGTAATGAGTTCGTAGGCACTCCAATTCCTACATTAAATGAAGCGTTAGACAAATGTCTCGAACTTGATTTAACACTGAACCTTGAGATCAAGATTTATAACGATAAAGCCATCAAGCCTTTAGTTAAAGAAGTGATCGCATTGATCAAACAAAAACACTTCCCAATTGAAAAACTACTGATCTCTAGCTTTAAAAAGGAAGCATTAAGTATTTGCCAAGAGCTAATGCCTGAAGTTAGACGAGGATTTATATGTGAAGTATGGAATGATTTCAGCCTTGAATCACTCCAGCCGCTTGACCTATATAGCATTCATATTGACCATCGAATCCTTGATGAACCGATAGCCAAAGCTATCAAGACTTCTGGTGCGATCCTTAAAATATGGACGCTAAATGACCCACTATTGGCCAGCAAATATCTCAACCTCGGTGTCGATAACATCATCACCGATGTACCACATAAATTTTAGTGAGCTTCTATGGAACTGAACCACCGTCAAAAGCAAATACTCGCAACACTTAAAGCGAACCAAGACATTCAGATCGACCATTTGGCTGAACTATTTTCCGTAACCACTCAAACCATTCGTCGTGATGTGAATCACTTGTGTGAGCAAGGTTTGGCGCGAAGAGTGCACGGAGGTGTCAGCTTACCGACAACATTGACTAACACCAGTTATCGATTCCGTTCAGGTGTTGAATCTGAAACAAAAGACAGTATTGCGATGGCGGTTGCAGACGCGATACCTGAAGGTTCAACGGTTATGATGGGCATTGGTACAACGGTCACCCGTATCGCACAATACTTAGTGGCAAAGCCGGCATTACGAGTGATCACCAATAATCTGCAAGTCGCTCGTATCCTTGAAGCAAACGAGCAGATTGAAGTGTATTTAGCGGGTGGTTTGTACCGAAGAGAACATCAAGACATGGTGGGAAGTAGCGTAGTTCACTTCTTCTCAGATTTTGAAGCCGATATTGGCATTTGTGGTTGTGGTTCAGTAACTGATAGCCATTTCGCAATGGAACATGAACAAGTTGAAGCCGACCTATCCAAATCAATTATCAAAAACAGTAGAGAAAGTTGGCTTGTCGCAGACGCAAGTAAATGGGGACGCTTTGCCGCTCTAAAAGTCGCAAAGCTGGGTGATTTTGATCGTATATACACGAATTACACCCAATTACCTTCTGAACTAAACAGTCATTTAGTCGAATACGAAACGCATCAATAAAGACAAAATACATAGCGAAATACAAAAAGCCTAGTATCGCTAGGCTTATAAAATTACGAACATAGTTCGTGATAATAGCTACATCCCAACAAAGAAACTAATTACCAGTGCGTTAATCAAATCAACAAAGAAACCACACACTAGTGGCACCACAATGAATGCTTGTGGGCTTGCACCATAACGATGGGTCACCGCGGTCATGTTCACAATCGCGGTAGCGGTCGAACCTAATGTAATACCACCAAAGCCAGAACATATCACCACTGAGTCATAGTTTCTTCCCATCAAGTAATAGACGACAAAGATGGTGAATAGCAGGGAAAGCAAAATCTGGATACTCATGACAACAGAGATATAGCCAAACAACCCATCAAGATCCCAGATGCGTAGCCCCATTAACGCCATGGTCAAGAACATCCCCAAACAGATATCAGAGATCATCGCCAATCCTTTACGGCCTTGAGCGATTTTCTCTTGCGTGCGACGCTTCTTAAATAGCGCACGTCCAACGTTACCGATTAGGATACCTGCGATTAAACAGCTAACGAATAGTGGCAGTTTCAAACCCATAGCGTCAATAACTTCACTCAGGCTGTAACCCAGCATCAGAGTGAGGTTAAGAATTAACCATGCCCATAGAACGCCATAATGACTCAATTCTGTACGTGTTTCGCTTTCTTGAAATGCACCAACCGTCACATCTTCTTCATTAGATGGGTTGATTTTATGCTTATTAAGTAGATAGTTTGCAATTGGGCCACCAATTACACATGCCGCTATCAAGCCAACCGTATTTGAAGCCACACCGAGTTCCAACGCATTAGATATACCAAACTCTTCAACAAACATGGGTGCCCAAGCAAGCGTGGTACCAACGCCACCAATCAGACTCACAGAGCCGGATAACAAACCTGCTTTCGCGTCCATCCCAAAACCTGAAGCCACAACCATACCAACTACGTTTTGCAACACGATAAAGACGGTAGCCAGACACAGCAAAATGAACAGTGGTCGCCCACCTTTTATCAGCGTTTTAATATCCGCTTGAAGTCCAATACCAGCAAAAAAGTAGAGAAGCAAAAAATCTCTGACATCTAAACTAAATGTAATTTGAATTTCAAACAGATAGTAAAGCGCTGCTACGGTCGCAGCACAAACAAAGCCACCAATAACGGGCTCTGGCAATGAATATTTCCTTAGTACTTCAGAGCGCTCAATCAAACCTTTACCGATAAAAAGTAATGAGATCGCGATAGTAAAGGAAAGCATTGGAGAAACGAGGGTTTCTGTCATGGGGTATTAGATTCCTGATTGTGGGATTATTCATATTATTGCTTACTCTTGATCATCTAGATCCATACCAAAAAATCAAGCTTTTATCGGTTAAAAAGGCGCCTAATATGATTCTATTTAAATCGGCATAAATAGAGTAAATGATGACCAGGAAAGCATTACAACAACTTATACGAGAGTGTGTGCAGAAGGCGTAGAATTGTAGGGTTTCTAGAACGAGAAAACCCCAGCATTTCTGCTGGGGTTTCGAATAGTGGTGGAAGGATGGGGATTTGAACCCCAGATACGCTATAAACGTATACTCGCTTTCCAGGCGAGCGCCTTAAGCCACTCAGCCATCCTTCCACAAATTTTGTGTCGAGCTTGTTGCTCAACGAGGCGCTACTTTATTGATTCTGCTTGCTTTGGTCAAGGGGCATTATCAAAAAAAGTACCTTTTTCAGTTTGTTCGATTACAAATTAACTCATTAGATCAAAAACAAACCAAATTTCATTGTGCCTTTGTGCCTACGCTTGTTGGGAGTAGCCCGGAACTCGAAACCATTTGCGGCACATATCTAGGAAGTAACCGTAAAGTACACCCATACCACATGAGATAACCGCATTACTGGTGACTGCGGTCACGATCTGCTCGCTTGAAGCACCAACTGCCAACAAGATACCTGCATAAACAGGAGACTGGAATAACACGTAAGCCATTAGGTCGGACAAATTCTTCATCAAAGAGCTTTGTGAAAGCTTTGCACCATTGCGCAAGAACCAGTCACGAAAGACACCATAAGGCCAAGCAATAGCAATATTTACCGGAATAGACAACGTTCGTGAAGCAAGAGATTGCTCGAACGTCATACCTGAGATAAACACTTCTACGATCATGCCAGAGATAAAACAGAAAATTACCATAGCAAATGTATCCGCAGCGGCGTTACGAATACAAAATGGACCACGAGATTTCATTGACAACAAACCTAAAATATATCACTACTTGGATAGTGATTTAGTAACATATAAACAAGGTGTTTTTTAACCTTGCCAGATAATGTCGCTATTAAAACACAACTTAAGCAGTCATAAATTCCAAATTAAAAATCAAGTTGTAAATTAACAACCAAAAACCATTTAAAAAGCAGTCACTTCCACCAGGAAATCATACACAGGTCAAATAACGGGCAATTCGTTGTTTACTTTCTGTAATTAAATAACACTCAAGCCATAGGTAAATTTACAGTAATGATATTAATAGTGTCTTGAGTAGGAGGAGCTCCCATAGAAACCTGCTCTAGAGCTTTATCGACTTGAGATGACAATTCGGGATTATTCATAGGCTTAATGTGTAGACGTAAGCTCTCCAATGCAAATTGAATCAACTCTAGGTTATTGTCTTCAAGTGCTACATACAACGTCACTAACAGCTCTTCAGTATTATCTTTGTTTCGTAGATCGGGTTTAGGTAGAGAACGACTTTGGCTCTTCTGTCCATGAAGATGCGTTCTCTGGGAGTTCACAGTATGATTATGACGCACCACGTCCTTGCTCATTTTTTCATTGCTAACTGTTTCTTGGTGAACTTCATCAATACGTCCTTCCTCACAAGCTTCATCTTCATGGAATTGGTAAAGCTTATGCGAATAACGGAATAAAGCGTCGTCTAATTCACGTTCATCAATGGGCTTGGCGACAATGTAATCCACACCAGCGCCGAGCATTCGTTCGCGAGTCTCTTTAAAGACATCGGCAGTACAACCAAATATTAAAACTGATGAAACATCACCGATTAAAGCGCGAATAGCTGTTGTTGATTCAACGCCATCCATCACTGGCATATGGTTATCCATCAACACCAAATCAAAATGCTCTGCGACCACAGCTTGTATCGCAAGCTCACCATTTTCGACACTTTTGCACATGAAGCCTTTACTGCTCATGAACGTTTCAATAATGACGGTATTAGTTCGGTTATCCTCAACAATCAGCACTTTTAAGCCAGAATAATCTAACTTTTTGTGTGGCAAGCTCTCTATCTCACCCGGTTGACAAGGTTGGATTTTCAACCGAACGTCGAAGCTCGTACCTATTCCTTCTTCACTAGTAACCGTAATACTACCATCCATCAGCTGAGCAATTTTCTTCACGATCGCTAAGCCTAGGCCGGTACCACCAAAACGTCTTGTAGTCGAAGATTCTGCTTGTTCAAAAGGTTTAAAGATACGCTTTTGCGCTTCTTTGGAAATGCCAATCCCGGTGTCACGAACTCGAATACTGAGGTAGGTGTCATTTCCTTCAACAACTTCTTTAAAATACACCTCGACAAAACCTCTGGAGGTAAACTTCACAGCATTGTTTAATAGGTTGAACAAGATCTGGCGCAGCCGAGCCTTATCCGAGAAGTACCAACGCCCAGAAGGCACCTCAGAATAAACCTTAAATTGGAGCCCTTTTTCAGAAGACAATGTGTAGTAGACGCTGTTGATACTGCCAATGATTGAATCTAAAGGAAAACGCGTTTCATCAAGATCCAACCTACCCTGCTCGATCTTTGAAAAATCTAGGATCTCATTCAGCAGTGTCATCATATGATCGCCAGACTCATACAAACTCTTAAGGTGCTTTTCTTGCTCTGTATTTAAAGGGGTTTTAAGTAGGATTTGTGCGGTACCCAATACCCCGTTCATCGGGGTACGGATTTCATGTGACAACGTTGCCAGAAAAGCAGTTTTCGCATTAGTTGATGCTTGAGCTTTAACCTTTTCCGCTTCGAGGTAAATGGTCTTTTCATTAAAGGTTTTGATCAAATGACCGATTTCATCTTGGCTTGAGTACTCAACATCAATGATTTCACCGGCTTTAGAACCATCGACCTTTGCTGCAATGGCGGTAATTGGGCTAATCAAATAGCGGTTTAACAAGTAATAACCCGCCATCACACACAGTAGTAATAGAGGTACAATGCCGCCTTCGATACTCATGACTTGACGAAACACTTCGTCTGCAACGCGTGACTTAGAGTTAACCACATCAACTTGCCAACCGAATTCACCAAATTGATTACTACTGATGTAGATCCCTTCAACAAGATTGAAATTATGAGACACCAAGACTTGGTTAAGTTTGTCCCTAAGCGTAATACCAAGATCATACTCTTCCGCATGGTTCTTAATAAAACCCAATAACTCTTCGAGAGAGAGATCCACCGTTGCCACGCCAGCAAAGATGCCATCATAATAATAAGGGGATGAAGCGGTGATCATTCGAACATGGGTGTATGGATCGATATAAACATCGCTCCACAAAATGGTTCCCTGGCTTCTGTTAATGACGGAGGTATACCAATACTCTTGATGATAAGGTGCAGTCTTAGGATTGTTATAAGAGAACAGCTGGTCAATCTTGCCATCGTCTGCTTTATTGAAAAAATAACTATTCAGTTGCATTTGAGGATTGAACATATAAGGTTCTGGCCAAATACCTGCACTGACGATCGTGTTGTCACTTGCCGCCAACATCGACTTAAACAAAGGAAGGACCTCAGCACCGCTTCGTTGTGCCTGAGCAAGACCAACTAAACTGTCAACAAAGCCTTCAGAGCTATTGAGAGGTTCTGTAATCAATGCAGAAAGAAGCTCTGTACGGAGATCTAGGTTCTCTTGTAATTTGGCTCGCACAGGGGATTCTACGACGTAATACGTCACACTACCGACAATAGCGATAAACATTGCAAGGTATAAGCTAAGCGCTACCATGCTTTTTTTCTTTAAAGACGACCGTATCTGCATAATTTTTTATTGTTTTCTTTTCTGTTAAACCTAGTGTTTATCATCAATGACATCAAGCCTTTTTAGATTGAAGCTTGATTGGTGTAAGTTCATTGGTACTATAAGTGCAAATATGTTCCCTTTTACGGTACCTCACTTTGACTTTACAAGATATTCTTGCGCTTCCAGAGTTGGAAGGAAAGCTAATCACAGAACACAAAACTATGGGATTTGTCACTGCAATGGCAGCGTCGCCTAATGTGTTAACCCCGCACGAGTGGCTACCATTCCTTTGGGGGGGGGAAGAAGTCGCTCCTTTTACTGATGGTGAACAGCTTGAAAGCTACATTGAAGTTATCATCGCGCTTTGGAACAAAACTCGCCCAGAGTTAATCGAAGGCACTTGGGTTTGGCCTGAAGCTTGTCAATTAGATGACGAGGAAGTGGTAAACACAGCAGCTCGTGATTTTTGTGAAGGCTTACTTCAAGGCTGGCAGATTGCACGTGACGACTGGGAGACTCTGATGCCTGAAGACAGTGAAGACAACGCGTTAGTTGGCGGTGTACTGCTTTCACTAAGTATGCTGTACGATCCTGAAACCTCAATTGCAACACTTGCAGAGCAAGGTATTGAAGGTCTTGAACAATTCGAAGAGATCTTTAACGCTGTTCCTGTGATGCTTTGTGGGCTAACGCAACGCGGCATCGCATTAGCTGAAGCTCAATAATAATGATTAGCTAGATATAAAGAAGGCCTCTCGATGAGGCCTTTTTTTGTTTGAAAAGAAATCAAATACGCGTTCTAAAAGCCTTTCCAATCAAAATCATCAATTCGCTCATCGGCGATATAAAACAACTTGGTCCCACTACTAACCACTTGATCCAATTCTGGGTTGAGTTCAATTCCGCTACCGGAATCTATTGCAATCAACGTTGCTTGATACTTCTTTTTAAACGCCGAGAAGATTGGCGCAACGGTGACAGGCTCGGCATCTTTAGGGTAATAGGTTGAATACTGTGTCATCCCCCTTGTAGAACTCAATAGCTCTTGATGCAACGCACTTGATCCTGGATCAACCGCAGCCTTTGCCAACATTTCAGCACCGACTGCTGGTATACACTCAGAATTAGGACAATGTTTATGTAGCAGATCACTCAATGCTTCATCTTTAAAGTAAACGAGTAGATGCGCTTTAGGGTTTCGATTCGCGCAGTAAAGTGCCGCGGATAATGTAATGTCGTCTTCTGGGTTATCAATCAAGATACAACTGGCTGACTCGATACCGGTTTTCTCCATCTCTTTGCCATCAGTGTAGCTGTTCACTTTAACAAAGTTGATTTCTCCAGGTAACGGATTTTCAATATCCGAACGAGTACACAACACTATTGGTCGCTTACCCGTTTCTTCATGCTGTAACATACGAATTAGATGAATCGTTCTTTGTTCATTCCACCCAAGCATCAAAATGTGGTTGTCCACTCTAACTCTCCTTTTTCCTAGCAAGCCCGCTCGCCAATATTCAACACCTTCTGTCGCTACCTTACCTAGCAAGGCCGCGAAAAGACTCAGTCCACCCGGAATCACAAACAATATAACGATCCATTGCCCTGCTTCTGTTGTGGGCGATAAATCACCGTAGCCAACCGTAGACGCAGTCACGACTAGGTAGTAAGCGAACGTGGTAAACGAGCTGGTTAGCGCTGTTTCACCCGCTAAATACAAACTCGACCACGACAGAAATACGTAGCCTAAGAAGGTGAACAGTAAGTTTTTTCCATTCAAAACAAAGATATTTGCTTTGACCCAACGTTTGAGTTGTAACCAGATTATCATTCGAGCCTCAAATCCTTCGATCTTACTTACATGCTAGAAAAAATACCTGATATCAACAAGATGTATCATCAGAAAAAGATACATGACCACAAGATTGATACTAGCGAGCTATCTTTAGACACAAAAAAACCAGCACTATTGGCTGGTTTTTCGTTGGTTAGATAAAAGAACGGCTTACGCGTTACCTTTTACCTGCACATTTAACTGCTCAGCAAAATCTAGCATGCGGTTCAGTGGGATAAGAGACTTCACACGCAGTTCGTCAGAAACGAAGATCTCGTGTTGCTCACCACCGTTCTCAAGCGCATTTTCAATCGCTTCAAGGCCATTCATCGCCATCCAAGGACAGTGTGCACAGCTGCGACAAGTTGCACCAGCACCCGCTGTTGGCGCTTCAATCAGTTCTTTTTCAGGAACCAATTGCTGCATCTTGAAGAAGATGCCTTTGTCTGTCGCCACGATCATCTGTGGGTGAGGAAGCTCTTTCGCCTTCTTAATAAGCTGGCTTGTTGAACCTACAGCATCCGCCAGTTCAACCACACTTGCTGGTGATTCTGGGTGAACCAAAATAGCCGCTTCTGGGTATACCGATTTCATTTTCTTCAAAGCATCAGCTGAGAACTCATCATGAACGATACACTCACCTTGCCAAAGCAGCATGTCGGCGCCAGTTTGATTTGCGATATAAGAACCTAGGTGACGGTCTGGGCCCCAAATAATGGGTTTGCCTTCGGCGTCTAGGCTTTCAACGATTTCTAAAGCGATACTCGACGTAACCACCCAGTCTGCACGAGCTTTAACAGCCGCAGAGGTGTTCGCGTATACAACCACGGTATGGTCAGGATGAGCATCACAAAATTCTGTAAATTTATCAGCAGGACAGCCAAGGTCAAGTGAACATTCCGCTTCCAGCGTTGGCATTAATATGCGCTTCTCGGGAGTCAGAATCTTTGCAGACTCACCCATGAAACGAACACCAGCGATGATCAGCGTACTTGCTGAATGACGGTTACCAAACTTGGCCATTTCCAATGAATCGCCAACAAAACCACCAGTATCTTCAGCCAGAGCCTGAATTTCAGGGTCTGTGTAGTAGTGTGCAATTAGAACTGCATCTTTTTCTTGAAGTAGTGTTTTGATATTCGCGATGTGTGCCTGTTTCTGAGCATCACTCAAAGGAACTGGCTTAGGCGGAAACGGGTAAACTGTATCAATTTTATCTAGTATATGACTCATTGCTCTTGCTCTACGCAACTTCTTCCGAGAATCCGAGTATTCTACACAGGACAGCGATTGGGATCAAAAAGGATTGGTTGCAAACGGCTACTCGCTAATACTCAAAAAGCATAAACAAGTCTTTATGTAACTATTACGAAGGGAGTAACTGGTTACCTAACAGCAGTAAGCCAGTATTTATCGAAATACTGCGGATATAAAAAAGAGGTACCTAAGCACCTCTATTTTTGATTTATAAGTGAGTCTTAGCCACTTTTGCCGAGGCACTGTTTGGATACTCGGTCACGACTTGTTGGTAATATTTTTTAGCTTGCGTCGCATTGTTGTTACGCGTTGCTATATCACCAAGCTTAACCAGAGCATCTGCTCGCTTATTTGAGTCTTTGTAAGATACAACAGCGGCAAAACTTTTCACGGCTTCTTTATCTTGCTTCTTAGCAAAATAAAGCTGACCTAACCAGTAATGAGAATTAGGCGTGAAAGTAGAATCTGGGAAGTCTTTTTGAAACTTTTGGAATGCTGCGATAGCACCCGTGTAGTCTCGTTGCTTTAGAATCATGTCTACAGCATTTTGATAAGCGGTTTGCTCATCAACATCGGTACTGAACGTACCAGAGGCATCTTTAGAGCCTTCGCTCGCTGCTACTGCTACCGTTGCTGTTCCGGCTGCTTTCACCTCGCCTCTTACACGATCCAGTTCAATGAACAGTTCACGTTGGCGCTCTAGCATTTGTTTCATATCGTAACTGTTTCGTTCCAGCTCACCACGAAGTTCACTGATCTCCAGTGCCATGTCGTCGATTTGCTGTTGCATTTGAAGCTGAACGAGGTTTCGATTTTGAAGCAGGCGCTCTAAACGCTCAATATCTGATTCGTTAGATGCTGATCGAGAGGAAGATGTTGAATTAGTTGCGGTGCTATTGAGATCGGATACTGGGGCTGGTGCAGCGAACGCAATGTTCGCTGCACTTGCCAGTAACGAAAGCAAAATGACTCGCTTTGTGTTACTGAACATGAGGCAATTCCTCAATTATATAATCTACTAAAATTAGTAAACTAGTACTGCGCGACGGTTTTTAGCGTACACATCTTCAGATTGACCAAGAAGAAGTGGCTTCTCTTCACCGTAGCTTACGATAGAGATTTGGTCAGCTTGAACACCTAGAGCTTGTAGGTATTTCGCTACAGCTTGTGCACGGCGCTCGCCAAGTGCGATGTTGTACTCAGGAGTACCGCGCTCATCAGCGTGACCTTCGATAGTAACGTTCATGTCAACGTTCTTAACTAGGTAAGCTGCGTGAGCTGCTAGCATTTCTTCATAGTCGCCAGCGATAGTAGAGTTATCGAATGCGAAGTAGATTGTTTGAGTTTCACGTAGCGCTTGCTCTTTAAGCTCTTGCTCAGACAGTTGACCGTTAGCGTCAATTGGCGTTACAACAGTTGTATCTACGTTGCCTTCTGTACCTGAAGTTGTTTGGTTGCTTTCAGTACCAGATGTTGCAGATGTTGCTTCATCAGTTGAGCTACATGCCGTTACTGCCATCACTGGTAGTGCAATCATCAAGCCTTTAAGAACTTTGTTAAGTTGCATCTTTTTTTCCTTACGTTATCAAACTTAGTTTCTACAGCCGACTAAGTGCTATAGATAGTTAAATGCCACAATAGTTAACACTATCAATAGCTAATAGAATGTATCACTTTACCTAGAGGAACGGTGACCATGCCGGCGCTCTTACGCGTCCGTTGGTTGCCGGTAATCTAGCTTTAAAACGGCCATCGATAGAAACCATCGATAGTACATTTGTTTTATTGTAAATAGAGCTATAGATAACCATACCTCCATTCGGTGCAATACTTGGGGATTCATCTAACAGAGTTTTTGTTAGTACCTGAACCGCACCCGTTTCCAAATCCTGTTTCGCCAAGTTGAAACCTGAATTACTACGATTGACCATGATCATGAATCGTCCATCAGGGGTGATTTGACCACCTAGGTTTTGGCTACCTTGCCAAGTAATACGAGACGTCGAGTTATTTGACAAATTTACATTATAAATCTGAGGTTTACCACCACGATCCGAGGTAAAAATAAGAGACTTGCCATCTGGGTGCCAGAACGGTTCAGTATTATTTGAACGACCACGAGTAATCTGAGTCAGCTTACGACTAGCAAGGTCAAGTGTGTATACCTGAAGGCTGCCTGTCTTCGATAATACCAATGCCAATGTTTTACCATCCGGTGAGAATCTTGGCGCACCATTGTGACGAGGGTATGACGTCACCTTCTCACGTTCACCGGTATAAATATTCATAATGAATATTTCAGCTTGGCCATTTTGGAAACTCACATAAGCAAGCTTCTTACCGTCTGGTGACCATGCTGGTGACATCAGAGGCTGCTTAGAACGAAGCACTAAGCGCTCGTTGAAACCGTCATAGTCAGCCACACGAAGTTGGTATGGGTATTGGTCTTTATCGTTTACGACCACATAAGAAATACGGGTTAAAAACGCCCCTTTTTCACCAGTCAGCTCTTCATAAACTAAGTCAGCTATACGGTGCGCATACTCTCTCAAGCGTTTACCTGGAACCGTCGCTTTCTTGTTAAATAGAACGTGGTCTTTAGAAAGTACGAGTTGGCCTTCATCACTCAACGCGCGGCTTTGCCCTTTGGTTAACTGACCACGAACAATGTCGATCAATTGGTAATTAACCACATACTGCCCTTCGGCATTCTTAGTGATGCTACCGGTAAGCAATGAATCAACACCTAGATTCGTCCAAGCATCAAAATCCACCTCAGCTTCACTGTAGGGTGTTTGAGGCATTTTGCTTGTTGCAACAGGGCTGAATTTACCACTGCGTTGTAAGTCAGAAGCGATAACCGCTGATACATCGTGTGGTAATGGCTCTTCGCCTTCCCAGCGGAAAGGTACAATAGCGATAGGTCTTGCAGAGTTTATACCGTCTGTAATAACCAGCTCCAGCGCTGCATGTGCAAACTGGCTGCTTGTCGCTATTATGAAAACAAAACTCAGTAATAGTTTTTTTAACACAAGTTCGTCCTTTTACTCTGGTGATACAGTTAAGTTAATGTCTTTCAGTGATTTCACAATGTCTGGGTCTTTAGGCAACGGATAAGATTGCACTTGAGCCACGGCACGCTTGGTTGCTGCACACAATCGGCTATCACCATCCAAAATACTCAAGCTTCCCAAAATCGCATTCGAACCTGTTGGAATAAGCTTAAGGTTCACTCGACAAGAGCGCCCTCTATAACTGTCTTCTAACAGTAAGTTTTGCTGAATAAGTTGAGTATAAATCGCACCATAGCGTTGTGCTTCATCACTTATAAATTGTTGTTTCGCCGAAGAATTTTGAGTCGACTCAGTTTCAAGCCCAGCAAAGATATCGTTCAATGCTGCTTCCTGCTGTTTACGCTCTTTTTCTGCTTTTGCTGCAGCTTCTTTTGCCTTACGGGCTTTTTCTGCTGCGGCTGCCGCTTCTTTTTCTTTCGCTATGCGTTGCTTTTCGGCGCGTTCAGCAGCTTCTTTCTCTTTACGAGCTTTGTCTGCTGCTTCTTGCGCGGCTTTTTCTTTTGCCACGCGTTCTTGTTCCGCTTTTGCGATTGCCGCTTCTTTGGCCTTACGCTCGTTTTCTGCTTTCACTAACGCAGCTTCTTTCAACTTACGATCTGCTTCTGCTTTAGCGGCTTTCTTTTGCTCTTGCTGTAAACGCGCTTCTTCAGCTTGACGTTGTTTCTCTTTCTCAACTCGACGTTTTTCAGCTTCACGAGTCGCTTTTGCTTCTTTCGCTTGCTGCTCTTTCAGCTTGCGAATGTTTTCTTCTTCAGCTTTACGATTCTTTTCCAGTCGTTCACTTTCACGTCTGAGCTTGTCTAGACGTTCTTGCTCTTTCTTGCTCGCGGCTTCTCGTTGTTGACGAATCTGTTGAGCTTGCTGGCGAACCAACTGAGGGTCAATCACCACAGCTTGAACCATCTGCCCTGTCGGCTTAGGTTCTGACATCGTGAAATCCGCTCCCCAAATGAGCGCAACGAATAAAATGACGTGCAGCCCAAGAGAAATAAGAAGCGGTGTTCTGAAATTATTGGATTTTTTATTATTCGCTTTCATGAATGCTACGGAGCTATTCCCTTATATCCGTTAAAAGGCCAACCTTTGGCACACCTGCACGGCTTAATTCATCAAGTAACAAAACCACTTCAGCGTAAGGTGTTGCGGCATCACCGCCAACCGCTACTGGAGAGCTTGGCTTCAGAGACAATTCAGCTTTCACTCGGACGATAATCTCCTCCAGTGACAAGCCACGCTGTACTTCTTCGTTATTCACGCTCAAACCAAATTCACCGTCTTTGTTCACTTCGACGATAATAAAGCTCGCGTTGTCATCACCCAATAGGTCTTGTGCTGACTTAGCTGTTGAAGCCTGAGGCAATTCAACATCAACACCTTGGGTAACAAACGGTGACGTCACCATAAAAATGATCAGCAATACAAGCATAACGTCGATGTAAGGTACAACGTTAATCTCTGCTGTCATCTTGCGTTTTTTAGGTTGGTATCCAGCCATCTATTATTCCCTGCCAGCCATCGCTTGACGGTGAAGAATACTGTGGAACTCTTCAGAAAAAGTCGCGTAATTGTGCTCGAGCTTACCTACACGGCTGCTGAAACGGTTATACGCCATTACTGCTGGGATTGCAGCGAACAAGCCCATTGCTGTTGCGATAAGTGCTTCCGCAATACCAGGTGCAACCATCGCTAACGTAGCTTGTTTTACTTCACCGAGTGCGATAAATGAGTGCATGATGCCCCAAACCGTACCAAATAGGCCGATGTATGGGCTAATAGAACCGACGGTCGCTAAGAAAGGTAAGTTGGTTTCTAGCTCATCAACTTCACGCGCAACCGCAACCCGCATTGCACGACCAGTACCTTCCATAATGAAGTCTGGAGATGTCGCATTTGATTTACGTAGGCGAGCGAACTCAGTAAAGCCTGCGTAGAAAATCTCTTCTGTACCAGAAAGCTCATCTTTGCGTTTATTGCTCTCTTGATACAATTTAGCAAGATCAACACCAGACCAGAACTTATCTTCAAACACTTCAGTTTGTTTAGAAGCTTGAGATAACACTTTACTTCTTTTTATGATCATTGCCCAAGAAACAACAGACATGCCCATAAGAACTAGCATGACCATTTTAACCAGTAAACTGGCTTCTAAAATTAGGCCTAAGATTGAGATTTCAGCAGTCACTATTCGTTAGCTCCGTAAGAATAAATGTTGGCATTGCCTTGGGTTTCATTTTTTGATTGTCGATACATGCTACCTTAACCATTGCTTTACACAATGCTTTGCCATCAGGATTTACGATCTCTTGACAGAAGACCAAGCTAGCTCGCTTCAATTCGTAAATATTTGTAATGACTTGTAAAGAGTCATCAAGACGTGCGCCTCGAATAAAATCAATGTCCATATGTCGGACTACGAAACCGATATTTTGTTCTAACAATACTTGTTGAGAAACGCCAATCGAGCGCAGCATCTCAGTTCGAGCACGTTCAAAAAACTTGAGATAGTTAGAATGGTACACGACCCCACCCGCATCGGTATCTTCGTAATATACGGTTACTGGCCACGTAAACGGCTTAGATAATCCCTGCAAATTAATACCACAACCCAAAAACGATAAAGATATCACTATAACCTAACTCATTATCATTAATAGTATATGGCTGTGAATTTTTGAGTTAAGAGACGAAAAAAAAGGCCATCTGTATAAGATGACCTCTTTTTGACTAAAAACCCAACAACGACCTAGGTTTACTTTGTAACAAACCTAATCCGCAGCCTTATTTAGATAAGGCGTAACGCCGTTAGGTAGAGCAAAATTGTGAGTGAAACGTATGGGCTAAACAGCAACTGCCACATCCAAGCTCTTGGCTTAAACCCGATACCGTAAACCATGCTTGAGCAAACTGCCCAAATAAACATTGGCCCAATGATCGCGTTAAAGCCACCGATGCTTGTCGCATACGCTTCAGGATCCCACATCACTAAACCAACATGCATGAAGCCCAATATCAGGGATAAGGCTCTTAACAGAGTCTTATCCATTGGTTGATGCAGTTTAGCGACTTGCTCTGCGAGATTACTCACTGTCTTTGTCCATCATTTCTGAATGCTCAAGCCAAAGAGCATTGATGATGCCGAATGCACATGCTAGAAGTACACCCAAAATCCATGCGAAATACCACATAAAATTTCTCCTAAGTTATTTCACTTCTAGCTTAGTAAGCTGAAACGTCGTTATCTTCGATGTGTTTCTTATCCAAACGACCGAACATTTTGTAGTATGTCCAAGTTGTGTAGCCAAGAATCACAGGAACCATTACCGCCGCAACAGCAGTCATTAGGCCAAGAGTTAGCTCACTTGCCGTAGAATCCCACATAGTCAAACTATGGTTAGGGTTCAGGCTTGATGGCATTACGAATGGAAACATTGCAAAACCAGCAGTCAAAATAACACCAGCATTAGATAGACTCGAGAACAAGAATGCGAAGCCACCGCGTTCAAGGCGAGATGCAATCACAGCAAGTAGTGGCATTGCTACACCAAGAATCGGTGCTGCCCACATTGCAGGGTACGTTTCGAAGTTTGTCATCCACGCACCAACTTGAAGTGAGACTTCTTTGTTTAGTGGGTTTGAATCAGCAAATGTATCAATAGTGCTCGTAATTACATAGCCTTCGATAGATTGAACCCAGAAGCCACCAATAACGAATAGAGCAATAGCAATTAGGCCAGTGATCTGAGCAACGTTACGTGCACGGCTGTGCAGTTCTTCTGTTGTCTTCATTTGAAGCCATGTAGCACCTTGCATCACGAACAACATCAGAGCCAACACGCCACATAGCAATGCAAATGGGTTTAGCAGAGCGAAGAACGTACCATGGTACTTAGACATCATTAGGTCGTTCAAGTCGAATGGTACACCTTGTAGTAGGTTA
>Ga0209121_10002323_pt1 | contig 19408 bp, 24 predicted proteins | sample Cruoilmetagenom3_FD_187292 | JGI IMG/M metagenome (GOLD analysis project Ga0209121, IMG submission 187292) | Oil polluted marine microbial communities from Coal Oil Point, Santa Barbara, California, USA - Sample 3 (SPAdes) (version 2) | ecosystem: Environmental > Aquatic > Marine > Oil seeps ...
TCTTACCTTTTAAAGCACCTTTGGGTATTTTCTCAAATAAAGATTTAACTGAGCGAAGAGCTTTTCCGCCGTGCGTGGCACTTCCTATAGCTAAAATATTACAGGATTCAATCTCTTTTAAAGTGGTTTTTTTAATGTTTTCTATCTTTATCTCTACTCCTTTTTTCTTTAATCCAGCAGCAATGCTCCTGGCAACAATCTTAGTATTTCCTGTCCAGGAAGCATAGAGAATAAGAGCCTTTGTCCTCATTTTTTACCTCCAAATATTTATTATGATTCGATAATCCCTTCCTCTTTTTTTAAAATTTCTACTCTTACTGGACTTATCTTTTTAAATTTTTTCGCATCTTCAATAGAGCCTACTATATCCCCATAATGCATAGGAATAGCTATTTCGGGATTAAAAGCTGCACAGGCTTTAGCAGCTTCTTCAGCATCCATAGTATAAGTTCCCCCTATAGGAAGAAGAGCTATATCTACTTTTATCTTTTTCATTTCCGGGATAAAGTCAGTATCACCAGCGTCATAAATACTAAATCCTCTCATTTTTATTATATATCCTACCCATCCTTTTTCTTTGGGATGATAACTTTTATTTATATTGTAAGCAGGAACTGCCTCAATGATAACTTCATCAATATTCAAAGAATCTCCAGATTTTATTTTTTTAATATTTCCTTTTAATTTGCCTTCGTCCTCTTCGGGAAGAACAATTACAGTTTGGTCTGTTTGTATTTTTGAAATATCTGCTGGAGAAAAATGGTCATAATGATAATGAGTAATTAAAATAATGTCCGCTTTATCCCTTTTCTTTAACTTCCATGGGTCAATATAAATTGTTTTTTCTCCTACTATTTTAAAACTTGCATGACCTAACCATTTTATATTTTCGAGCATAATTTATCTCCTTTTTTACTTAACTTAAATATTGCGACTACTATCTATTTTATTATAGATTATTCCTAAAGATTTTAGGATAACTAAGTAATTTTTATTAAAAATTTTTCCTCTTTTTTAATATTAAATTTTTTGGCAAAGTTTCCTTGATTAAGAGATATCCCCCAGAATCCGCTGCTTCCACTGATTATAAAAGGTTTTTTATCTTTTTCGGAAATTTCAGAATAAAACTTGCGAACTTTAGTAACTTGAGTAGACTTTATTTTTAATATAAAGTTTCCCTCTTTTAAAAAAGCAAATTCTCTTAAGGAGAGATTAGTAATAGCATTTCCAAATCTATCAATGAGTAAAATTTCACCTTTGATAATATTTTCCTCTATTCTGGGTTGAGGAAAAGATAAAGTAATTATTTTTTTAATCTTATTTCCGAAATTCTCAATGGGAATGCCTTTAGAAAGATACCCCGCTACCGGGGCGAAAATATCCCGGGCTTGAAAAGTAGAAGACACTGGTTTTATAAAATATTTTTTTCCATTTACTTCTATAATTTTCTCTATTTTTTCTTCTTCTAAAACCCAGGAAAGAACCCCATTGTCTGGTGCAAGAAAATAATATTTTGATGTTTTTACCAGAATTATTTTTCTTCTACTGCCTACGCCAGGATCTATAACTACTACAAAAATTGAATTTTTAGGAAAATATTTACAGGAAGTTAAAAGATAAAAAGCTCCCTCTTTTATATTCTGAGGAGCGATGTAATGAGTTAAATCAACGATTCTTACTTCTGGATTTACCGAATAAATTACTCCTTTTACTACTCCTACAAAATTATTATCCAATCCAAAATCTGTTAATAAGACAATAAGCGACAATTTACCCTATCCTTTCTTCAATTTCTTTTCGAATCCTCTTTCTGTAGGATAATAATACTTTTTATCCTTTAACTTCTCAGGAAGATAATTTTCTTTTACAACTCCACCCGGGAAATTGTGGGGATATTTATAATCCCTGCCATAGCCCAATTTTTTCATTAAGGGAGTAGGAGCATTACGAAGATGCAAGGGAACAGGTAAACTTAATGTTTCCTTTACATCTTCTTTAGCCGCCAGAAGCCCTTTATAAGATGCATTAGATTTAGGGGCAGTAGCTAAATAAGTAGATGCATGAGCTAAATTAATTTGAGCCTCGGGCATTCCCACAAACTCTACTGCCTGAGCACAAGCTACAGCTACAGATAAAGCCTGAGGATCAGCATTACCTATATCTTCTGAAGCAAAAATAACCATTCTTCTGGCAATAAAACGAGGCTCTTCTCCTGCTTCAATCATTCGCGCTAACCAATAAAGTGCGGCATCGGGATCAGAACCTCTCATAGATTTAATAAATGCAGAAATCACATTATAATGCTCTTCGCCCTTTTTATCGTATAACAAAGCTTTTCTTTGCAGAGCTTCTTCAGCTATTTTTAAATTAAGATGACGAATCCCCTGATTGTCAGGTTTTGTAGTTTCTACCGCTATCTCTAAAGCATTTAAAGCTATACGGGCATCTCCATTTGAGCTCTCAATTATAAAATCTAAAGTATCAGAAGGAATATCTATCCTATATTGACCCAACCCTCGTTCTTTATCCTTAATAGCTCTTTCTAAAATTTTTTTAATCTCTTCAAAAGTTAATCTTCTTAGAACAAAAACTCTTGTTCGGGAAAGAAGAGGACCAATAACTTCAAAAGAAGGATTCTCGGTAGTTGCTCCTATTAAAGTGATGATTCCCTCCTCTACATAAGGAAGAAGAGCATCCTGTTGAGCTTTATTAAACCGATGGATTTCATCAATAAAGAGGATAGCCCTCTCCTGATAAGTTTTTAGCCGAATTTTAGCTTCTTTTACCACTCTTTTAATATCAGCTACCCCCGAATTGACTGCAGAAAATTGAGTAAAGTGTGATTTGGTGAGATGAGCAATAATTCGTGCAAGGGTTGTTTTTCCTGAGCCAGGAGGTCCCCAGAAAATTAAGGAAATTAAGGTATCTTCTTGCATCATCTTTTGAAGAATTCTTCCTTCCCCTATAATATGTTCCTGTCCCACAAATTCATTTAGAGTCTTCGGACGCATACGATCCGCCAGGGGAGCGCGCGGTTTTATTGCTTTCTGGGAATAAAATAGCTCCATATTTCTTTCTCTTTTTAACTTATGGATAACCATCTCGTACCTTTTAAAAAGACTTATTTGTCATCTTATTTATTATACCATTAATAGAGACTATTGCAAATTTACAAAAGATTTATACAAGTCCCTCGATATCTTTGACTGGTTACTTTTTAGAAACAAATTCACTATTTTCAAGATAAAATCTTAACCTTGCTTCCTTACCATTTTTTATTCCTATTCTTCCTGTAGAAATAATCTTAAATTTTTCTTTTCTTTCTTCTTTAATTATTGTTAGGGGACTACAAGTTAGGTCCGCTCCATTATCTTTTCCGGTAATGGCAAAAGCCTGAGTGAGTTTCGCAGGACCATTAGTTAATTCTTTAATTTTTTCCACTTTCCTTCTCTTTTTCATCAATTTTATTCCCTCAAAAGGTTCTATAGCTCGGACTAAAACAGCTCCCGCTCTTCCTTCTTGATCAGCAACCACATTAAATAAATAATGCATTCCGTAAGTAAAATAAACATAAGCTATTCCTGGTCTTCCCCACATTATTTTTGATCTTTCTGTCTTTCCATGATAAGCGTGGGAGGCAGGGTCACCCTCTCCATAATAGGCTTCGGTTTCTACTATTTTCCCTTTAACTATTTCTTCTGAGGTTTTATTAATAAGTATTTTTCCTAAGAGATTTTTAGCTACCCACTCTGGATTATGGGTATAAAAAGATCGCGGAAGGATTTTATCAGAAATAAAGAAAGATGGGTTCATTTCTTTCTTCGAGAGATTCCTTTTGTTCCCCTTCCTGCAAACCGCGGATATACAGAACGATGAACCTTTTTAAAGTCTCTTTTCCTATTTAACTTCCTTACAGGAAATCTGGTAATATGACCTTTAGGAATCATTAAAGACACCTCCTTTTTAAAAAGACTCTTAGTTTATCCTGTTTTCTACTAACAACTAATAACTTACCTCACTTTTGCTCCCAGGGGAATTTCTTTCTCTACGGTTATAAGAACCACCTTATCTTCTTCTCGGTAATCAGCTGCCAATAACATTCCTTCACTCTTTTCCCCTCTTATTATAGCTGGCTCAAGATTAGTAAAAACAATGCAAGATTTTCCTTCAAGTTCCTCTTCACGATAATAAGGTTTTAAACCTGCTACTAATTGTCTTTTTTCAGTTCCCAAATCAACCTGAATTAAATAAAGTTTATCAGCATCTGGATGATCCTCTACCTTTAAAATTTTACCTACACGAAGATCGAGCTTTTCCCATTCTGAAAATTGAACTTTACTTTCATCTGTCATTTTTGTCTTCTCCTTATCAAAATATATGGGCACTTTTTTTTAGCTCGTAACCATTTTCTATTTCCTTAGATAAATCTATCTCCAAATAAGCAGCTTTTGAATTATAATAAGGTGGACCCTTTCGGGAAAATAAAGTAATCACTTTTCCATCTTGAGCAAAAGAGATTCCTTCACAAGGCTCGTGACTTCTGATAAGAACTTTTACTCCTAATTTTTTTAAACCTTCATTGGTAACTTTCTTAGAGAATACTTTCCCCGCTCCTCTTGGAGAAGGAAAGCTCTCCTTTTCTTCTCCGGGATCACTCCAGAGGATTTCTTCTAAATACTTTTCTTGAGGATGTTTTTGGTGAGCATAGGCTATATCTTCAATTGAAGATATATTTTCTGGCAACCCTCCGTGAAGCATCAAATACTTTCCCTTCACAATGATGCTGTGAGGCAAATAATCAAATAATTCTCTTAAAATTTGATAGACTTCTCTCCACTTTTCTCCGTATTTTTCTCTTAAAAAATAAGGTAAATCATGAGGTTGAACCCCTAAATCTTGAGGTCCTTCGTGGTTACCTCTTAATAAAATGACCTCTTCTTTGAAGAGACTTTTTAACATCAAAAGCAAATAGTAAACTTCTACAGATTTTGCTCCTCTATCCCCATAATCTCCAAGGAAGATAAGATAAATCTTTTCTTCCCCTACCCTTCTTAGAAAATTACTATGTCCCAGGATAAAAGCTAAACTATCAAGATCTCCATGTAAGTCTCCTACTACTATTGCTTTTCGAAGTGGCAAAAGACGAATTAATCCTCCTTGAATGACCTTTTCCCCTGTTTTTTCCTCATTTCTTTCCTTTATTAAAATTTGATTAACTTCTTTTATCAAGTTTATTAAGTCATTTGGACCTGATAAAAAAGCTTCTTTAATTAATTGTCTTAACTCCATATATTTTAACCTGGGTAAATTTCAGTAATGTTCCCCATGTACGGTCTTAAAACCTCAGGAATTTCCACACTTCCATTTTCCTTTTGATAGTTTTCTAAAATAGCAACGATAGTTCTCCCTATGGCAAGGGCAGTTCCATTAAGAGTATGAATATATTCAAGCTCTTTTTTCCCCTCTTTCCGATAGCGAATATTAAGCCTGCGGGCTTGAAAATCTGTACAATTACTGGTGGAATGAGTTTCTCTATATTTATTTTCCCCAGGCATCCAACATTCTAAATCATATTTAGCGGCGGCAGGGTTTCCTAAGTCTCCGCTACATATTTTAATTACTCTATAAGGAATTTTTAAAGCCTGGACAAGTTTTTCTTCAAGTGAAAGAAGATAAGAATGTTCTTTTATAGATTTTAAAGGCTCACAAAAAGAGAACATTTCTACTTTATCAAACTGATGAACTCTCATAATTCCCCGAGTATCTTTCCCGTAAGATCCTGCCTCTCTTCTAAAACAGGTAGAAAAAGCTACATATCTTTTAGGAAGTTCTTTTGCACTGAATATTTCATCCATATGCATTGGACCAATAGATTGCTCGGAAGTCCCTATTAGATACATACTATCTTGCTCTGTACGATATACTTCCTCTCTTCCTCTTTCCAGATAACCCATAGAACGCATTGCCTCTTTTTTTAACATCACCGGAGGAATAACCGGGATAAATCCCTCTTTAGTAAGAACATCCAGAGCAAAATGGACCAAAGCAAATTCCAGAAGAACTGCTTCATTTTTTAAATAACTAAATCTAGTTCCTGATACCTTAGCGGCTCGCTCAGTGTCAATTAAATTTAAACTTCTCCCAATTTCTAGATGATTTTTGGGTTTAAAACAAAATCCTGGAGGTTCTCCCTGTAAACGGACAACCTGATTCTCGCTTTCATTTTTACCTTCGGGGACATCATCAAGAGGCATATTAGGGAGCTGAAACATCAGCTTTGTGGATTCTTCTTGAACTTCTTTAAGTTCGGGTTCTATCTCTTTAATTTTTAATGTTATTTTCTTCATCTGAGAAATCAATCTTTCTCTTTCTTCTCCCGAGATCCCTGGAATATTATCCGATACTTTATTTCGTTCTGCCCTTAAATTTTCTATTTCTCCAAGGAACTCCCGCCTTTTTTTATCCAGCTGTAAAAGTTTATTAACATCTACATCTATTCCTTTTTTTCGGCAGCCTTCTTTAATTTTCAAGGGATTTTCTCTAATTAATTTAATATCTAACATTTTTTCTTTCCACTTTAGGTTTTTTTCTATCTTTCATTTATATCCTGCATCTTATATTAAACCAGGACAACTTTCTCTAGAAAATAATCAATAAAAATTCTCTCCATCTATGAGAGAGGTGAAAAACCTAAATATTCCTGCGGTCCGATTTATCGGACTTCTCAATAAGTAGCGGTTTGATTTATCAAACTTGTTAATAAAACGTATTTCATAAATGAAACCTCTACAAAAAATTACTTTATCACCATCCTCCTGGAGAATCTGAAATGCTTATTAAGTAGTATTCACCAAAAATTTATCTATTTTACAAAATTTATTCGGTTATTTAGTTTCTAACCAGGGGGTTATCTCTATTAGCTTTTTTTCTTGGGCAGCCAGAAATTTAATTGCTCCGTCCATTTCTTGGCACCCTCTACACTAATTAAGAAAGTACCGAGTTCCCATGACAACCTTGACTTATCCAGTTTCACCATCTCACTGCTCATATCAGATAGATCGGCTTGAAGAACAAGATCTTTTTTAAAAAGTCCTTGAGTAAAGGCTTTTCGAACAGAATCCAGAGGAACATCAAAAAGAATAACTTCTTTTCCAGATCCCCCTGTCTCCATTACCACTCTCCGTGTAGTAATATAAAGCATTCCCTCTCGCTGAGAAAAACCTTTAGTTTCTTCCTCTCCCATTTTTAAAGTTTTAATTTGAGCTTTACCCGATCTTACTGTCTCTTCTCCTGATTTTAACTTCATTACTTATCCCTCCTTTTCTTAGTTTTAAAACCTGATATTTATTAATAAATATATTATAAAAAAGTTTTGTCAAGAAGACTTCGGGTTTTAGTTATCATTACCTCTCTTCCCGGTGATGTTTTATAACCTCACCTTTTACAGTATAAACAACATCTTCAGCAATGTTAGTTGCTAAATCTGCTACTCGTTCTAAATTCCTTGCTATGGAAACTAATTGCATAGAACGCTCTATGGTCGAGGGATCACTTATCATATAAGTTATAAGTTCTCTAATAATTTGATCTCGAAGAGAGTCAATCTCTTCATCCTCTTTACAGACCGAAACCGCCAAATTTGCATCCCCTCTCGCAAAGGAATCAAGGCTTTGCTTTAACATCTTCCTCGTACTTTTGCTCATTCTCGGAAGGTCAATTAGGGGTTTAACAAAAGGTCTGGGATGAGATAGAGAGACCTTTCGGCAATATTAACCGCATGATCCCCTATTCTTTCCAGGTCATTATTTATTTTAATTATAGCTACTATTACCCGAAGGAAAGAAGCCTCTGGCTGATATAAAGCTATGAGTTTTATACCAAAATCCTCTATTTCTATCTCTAAATCATTAATTTTGGGTTCATCTTTATTGATAACTTCTCTGGCAAGATTTTCATCTTTATTGACCAGTGAGTTTATACTTTTCTCAAGCATTGATTCTACTAAAGAAGCCATAATAAAAAGCTTTTCCTTGAGTTCGGTAATTCTTTCTTCTAACATCTTATCCTCCTTACCCAAATTTAGATATTGTCAAGAATACTTTTCTCCTAGGGTTTTTGATATTATCCAAATTTACCGGTTAGATAGTTCTCTGTTCGTTTATCCTGAGGAGCAGTAAATATTTTTTCTGTTCTTTCAAATTCCACGAGTTCTCCTAACATTAAAAATGCTGTGTAGTCAGATATTCTTGCTGCTTGTTGTAGGTTATGAGTAACTATGACAATAGTATAATTTTTCTTCAGATTCCCAAGCAGTTCTTCAAGTTTTGCTGTAGAAATGGGATCCAGAGCAGAAGCGGGCATATTCCTTTGAATATATAGCTGCCAAAACACCCAGGGGCAGAGCAAATACAATAGCTCCTGTAGACAAAAGAAAGGTCCCTACTATAGCCGGGAATATCCCTCCTTTGGTCATTCCCCTTCTGGGAGACTCCAAAAGAAAGGATAAACTCATCACCTTAAGTCCCTTTAAAAAAATAAAGAGAATAAGGGAAAATAATGAGATAAAGACAAGCAAGATACATTTTTTGTTAAGCTGTCATTTTTGCTTAAATATTTATTGATTAATTGAACAAGAATCTCTGTATTGGGCTTTAAACAAGATTTATATTTTTTACGGCATAATTCATTGAGGATAAGAAGAAAAATAAACAGTAAGATAAGAAATATTATCTCCATTTGTTATAAATATAAACAAGGGATGTTAAGGAAATTATACCTATAATTCGCTACTAAGGACGTTTTTCTGTTGGGGATGAACCCCAACGCTACAGTAGCGCGGGGGCTCGTCCCCCGCTTTTTCTTGACAGGGATTAGGAATAGTATAAGATAATTTATAGCTACCTACTAATAAGAAAAAACTTATAGGGGGTAAAGGTGATTGCTTTACATACAAAAAAATCTCAATATAACTCTTATATCAAAGCATGGAAGAAACGTATTATTGAAAAGCAAAAAGAGCGTGCACATTTAAGAGAGAGAGCTTATCAGGAAGCTCGAACTTTAGCCAATATACTCTATACTAAATATTCAGCCACAAATGTTTATTTATTTGGCTCTTTGTTAGAGAAGGAACGATTCAATGAAAAATCAGATATTGACCTTGCCGTAGAGGGATTACCGGGGAGTATCTTTTTTGAAGCCGTGGGGGAACTTCTCTTGCGAACCAAATTTCCCCTTAACCTTATACCTTTAAAAAATTGCCCGAAATCTTTGCGGAAAAAAATTATTACTATTGGAGAACTCCTATGAAACTTCCTGCAAAAGAAAAACAAGCAATCAGACGTTTACAGAGTGAAATTAATCAAGAAATACTATCTTTAGATGCTCTTCTTCTGGAACTAAAGACTCTAAAGCCTCGTTTATCCCCAAAAAAGGTTTCTAACTTAGACCTTCGAGCAGCAGGTTCCATCCTCCATGATTTTTATAATGGTGTTGAAAATATTTTCCGACGGGTAGCTCATGAACTCAATGGAGGATTGCCTGCGGGAGGGGATTGGCATAAACAATTGCTTACTGATATGAGTCTGGAAATTAAGGATGTTCGACCCCCTTTAATTTCTGAAGAGCTTAAGCTAAAGTTGCAAAAATATTTAGGGTTTCGCCATGTATTTCGCAACATTTATGGATTTTATCTGGAACAAGAGCGGATTAAAGCACTGATTAAAGAGTCTCCCCGGATATTACTCTGCTTAAAGAGAGAAATAACTACTTTTCAAAAATATCTTGATAAATTAACTCAATAGATTAAAGAACTTTTTCTTCTTAGAGCACACCATCGTAGATTATCTCTTCTTTAAAGGTCTTAGAAAAGATTTATTTAATGAGAATCTTGCTATTTCTTCCTATATGCCCATCATCTAAATCTGGCTGACTTGAATCTACTCCCACTATTTTAAGATTTCCAATTTGCATAACTGGATATCTTGTCTTAAAAAGCTCCTCAAATAAAAGATAGCCGGCATTTCTGGCATCCCGAAGTGAAGATCCGATAGATGTGCAATTATCATAGAAATCTCCTTTTAAAATTTTTGTATTGTTAACTATTATAAACTTTGATTATTAGCTTTGTATAAGGAAAATGTTAATTTCTCGTTAAGAAGGGAGGTTAGGGAAATATAAGGAGTGTGTTAACTCAGGATTTAAAAAAGGGAAGGTTAATAGGGGAGAGTAATTGCAAAGATAGTTCCCTTACTTACCCGGCTGTCAACAAATATTTCTCCATTATGGAGAAGAACAATATGTTTTACTATGGAAAGGCCCAATCCTGTTCCACCGAGCTGCCTTGAGCGAGCCTTATCTACTACATAAAATCGTTCAAATATCCTCTCAAGGTGTTCCTCCGATATTCCTATACCCGTATCAGAGACTCTAATCTCTACTTTTTGATTTTGGGGGATAATTTCTACTTTTATCTCTCCTTCTTTTGTATATTTTATGGCGTTATCTATAAGATTTATAAATAATTGCTTTATAAGAAAGGAATCTACTTTTATTAAAGGAAGCATGTCGGGTGTAACGAGTTTCAATTTCAGGTTCTTTTCTTTTGATTTACCTTCAAAAATTTTCAAAACATCTTCCATAACTTCCTTCAGATTCACATCTTCTACTTCCAACTCTTTTCCTTTACTTTCTATCCTGGAGAGTAAAAGTAAATCAGAGACAAGATTAGTTAAACGGTCAGTATGCTTATTAACGATTTCCAAAAAGTGCTTTTGTTGTTCACTGGCATCTTCCTCCAGGGTTTCTACAAAGCCTTTGATAGCGGTAAGTGGAGTTCGCAGTTCGTGGGATACATTGGCAACGAAATCCGCTTTTACTCTTTCCAATTGTTTAATTTCAGTGATATTATGTAATACGATAACTATTCCTTTTCCCCTTGTCATGGAAAGAGAGGTTCCATTTCCCAGATAAACTTTATTCTGGTATCTGATCTCGGAGGTTTCCGTTTCATTACTTTTAAATACTTTATCTATCAGCTCCTTAAGATCCATATTTCTCAAAACTTCCCAATAGGCTTTTCTAATAATGGGCTCTGAGGAAAAATCGCCCATCTTTTTAAAGCTCTTATTGGCAAGGACAACTCTTTTCTGGGAGTTCAGCACAACTACTCCTTCAACCATTGCCGAAAGAATTTTTTGAAGCTCCTCCCTTTCTTTAGTAAGAGCAACAAATAATCTTGCTGTTTACATTCCATACAAGGGCTTTTATTTGACCAAGAGAGAAGCTGGTTCTAATAATTCCGCTAATTTTACCGTTCTTTTTTACTGGGAAATAAATTCTGTTTGACAACTCTTAAATTTATGATATAATATTTATTATAACAAAGTTGCTATAATTAGAATAAGGATACAAAGTCCGTATCTAAAAGAACAAAGGCGTTCCAGAAAAGGGGGATGCCTTTTTTTATTTTAATCAGGCAATTTGATATGGATTTTCAAACATTATCTAAAAAAGTATCTCCAAAGTTAAAAAGAATAGCCAGAAGTCACAAAGGTTATGTTTCCTTTGTCGACGAAGAAGACCTTTATCAGGAGATGTTAATTCATCTGTGGAATAATTTTAAGGATGGAGTGCCTACGGGGATAAATGAAACTTACATAGTGAAGGGTTGTCAGTTTTATATATTAAATTATCTTCGAAAAATAATAGAAAATATAAAAATTTTAAGTTTAGAAACACTTATTAATGAAGATGGAGATAAATTAAAGGATGTTTTAGCGAGTAAAAGTGAAACGGACCCTTTAGATAGGTATAAGAAATTAACTCTTAAGGAAATAAAAAAGGAACTTCCGAAGAAGGAGAAAGAAGTTTTTTCTTTATTATTAAAGGGTTATACAGTAAGAGAGGTAGGACATAGATTAGGTGTTTCTCATGTAAGAATTGTCAAATTAAAACAAGGCATAATAAAAAAATGGCAAGCGAAGGTGAAAAGATAAAGGTTACCAAGAATAAGAAATTTTTACTTTATATAAGTAGATAAAAGCAAAAGGAATTTTTATGGATAATACATCTTATGAAGAGCAAATCAAGGCTTTATCTAAAATAAGTAAAGCTATCACTTCGGAATTATATTTGGAGGATATTCTTCGGCTTATAGTCACTGTCACTGCTCAAATCATGGGAGCAAATACCTGCTCATTGATGCTTCTCAATGAAGATAATAAGTTAGTAATTCGTACAACTCAGAGTTTAAGCGAGGAATATAATAAAAAACCTCCATTGAAAATTGGAGAAGGGATTGCCGGTAAAGTAGTTGAAAAGAAAAAACCTATAATAGTAAAAGATGTAAGTCAAGAAAAGGAATATAAATATAAGAATATTGCAAAAAAGGAAGGTTTATATTCGCTTGCCTGCGTTCCTTTAATTGTAAAGGGAAAAACTATAGGAGCAATAAACTGTTATACGCCAATACCTCATGACTTTACTGAGAGTGAAATCAATATCTTAACCTGCGTAGCTAACCAGTCGGCTGTAGTTATTGAAAATACAGAGCTGATGGTAAAGTATAAAGTTATCCATGAAGAATTAGAAGCACGAAAAATAATTGAACGCGCCAAGGGGATATTAATGAAGGATGAGGGATTAACTGAAGAGGCGGCATACCTTAAAATTAGAAAATATGCTATGGATCGGCGTAAAACTATGCGTGAGATAGCAGAAGCGATTATCTTAGCTACTGATATGAGAAGCAAATAAGGAGCGAAAGAAATGTCATTTAGCAAACCAAATGCAAGTCCTGCAACAAAAACAAAGAACAGAGTAAGACCGGCTCCTTTTTCAGGCTTATGTGTTACCTGTCTGGATGGATGCCCCGGGTTTTGTGAGGTGGCAAAATCTGCTATCAGAGGAAGAGAACTTCTTTATCCTCAACCTTTTGGAAAAGTCGTTGCCGGACCTGAGAAAGACTATCCCATAGATTTTTCTCATTTCAATATTCAAGGAACCTGTGTAGGGGCAATAGGAATAGAGGCTGATTCTGATAAGGCTATTTTTCCAGCAGCGGATATCTCTACAGAAGTGGGTGGAAAAAGTAAAATTAAATTGGATGTTCCTTTTTTCACCGGTGCTTTAGGATCAACAGAGATCGCCAGGGTTAACTGGGAAGAAGTTGCTACGGGAGCAGCAATTTCTGGAACAATTGTCATTATAGGAGAAAATGTTTGTGGTATGGATGCAGAATCTGAGATTAAAAATGGAAAGGTTGTAAAATCTCCAGAAATGGAACGAAGAATCAAGAGTTATAAAAAATGGTATGATGGAAACGGAGCCATCATTGTCCAATACAATGTTGAAGATGGGAGACTTGGTGTACCAGAGTATGTCCGGGATTTAGGAATTGAGGCTATTGAGCTTAAATGGGGACAGGGCGCTAAAAATATTGGTGGGGAAGTGAAATTACCATCATTAGAAAGAGCACTACAGCTTAAAAAAAGAGGTTATATTGTCCATTCTAATCCCGAAGATCCTATAGTCCAAGAAGCCTATAAAAAAGGAGCTATTAAGGAATTTGAGAGACACTCCAGACTCGGTATGGTTGAAGAAGAAACCTTTTACAGAGAAGTAGAAAGATTAAGAAAGCTTGGATTCAAATATGTTACCTTAAAAACAGGAGCATACCGTCCCGCAGATTTAGCCAGAGCAGTAAAATACGCTTCGGAAGCAAGGATAGATTTACTTACTGTCGATGGAGCTGGTGGGGGGACAGGTATGAGTCCCTGGAGAATGATGAATGAATGGGGAATCCCCACTGTTGAAATTGAATCTCTACTTTATCAAATGTTAAAAAAAATAGATAATAAAGGTAAGTATATTCCACCTGTAGCCATAGCCGGTGGTTTTTCACTGGAAGACCACATATTTAAGGCTATAGCACTGGGATCACCTTATATTAAAGCTGTCTGTATGGGGAGAGCAACATTCGCGGCAGCAATGTCATCTAAGACTGTTGGTAATCTTATAAAAAAAGGCAAGGTTCCTTCTGAATATAAACAGTATGGAGACACAATAGAACAGATTTTTGTTTTAGCAGAGGAATTAAAGAAGAAATACGGAGAAGACTTCAAAGATATTCCTGCTGGTGCCATAGGAATGTTCACTTATTACAATCGTTTAGCCACGGGTTTAAGACAATTTATGGCGGGCACAAGAAAATTTGCATTAAAATATATAACGCGTGATGATATTTTTGCTTTAACTCGACAGGCTTCGGAAATTTCTGGAATTTCTTATGTGATGGATTGTGATAAAGAGAAAGTAGAGGAAATATTAGGAAGCAATTTTCACTAAATTTAGTAATATTAAGCAACTTTTGTACGAAAAAATTAGTAGTCGCGAGACTTCAGAACCTCACTTGCTTTTCTTTACGCAACTTAAAAGTTGCGGCTACCGATTCAAAAAAGGAATAAATTATGGCAAAAGAATTTTCCAGGCTGTACCTTTTAGTTCCAGAGATTAAAGAACTTATCTCTCGTAAGGATAAAGAGACTTTAAAAAGCATTTTTTATGATTATGAGCCAGTGGAAGTAGCACAGGTTTTAAAAAAATTTAACTTAAAAGAAAAAGCATTTCTTTTTTCCTTATGGAATATAGATTTTGCAGCTGATGTATTTGAAAAAATGAATAAAAAAAACCAGCTTACTCTCCTTAGAAGTATTGACAGAATACGTAAAGGGATAGCTCTCGGCTTAAGTTTAGGTATCTTTGCCTTTATAAGAGCAATAATCTTTCAAAAAAGCCCTTTTCTCGGACTTACTGTTGGGCTAACTATGATTACTACTGTAACCGTTTCTACTTCTCTGGGGTCAGTCCTACCTCTTATCTGCAAATCCTTAAATGTTGACCCTGCTGTTGTCTCTGGGCCATTAATTACTACTATTGTAGATATAACTACTTTATTGATTTACTTTGGGATAGCTGAATGCTTCTTTTTTCTCTAAGTAAGTAATTTAACTGGTTTTCCTTCCTCTATAGATTTATGGATACTACAGAGAATTTTAGTTACTTCTCTTCCATCTTCTGCGGATACATAAGGCTTTTTATCTTCAAGAATACAATCTACAAAATGGCTTAAAGAAAGAGAAAAAGCCCCTTGTAATTTCCCAAGAATAGGAAAAGTAAGAAGATTTCGTGGGGTTTGAAAAGCTTTCTCTGTAGCTATCTCAATTTGCTCTTTTTTTCTTTCCAGATGAATTACTCCTTTGGTTCCCACTACTTCTATAAAGGAATCGGTCATAGTGGGAAAAGTATTCGGATAGATCCATGCAGATTCAAAGGTAGCAATAGCACCACTCTTAAATTTTACTTGAGCTTGAATGCAATCTGGAGTGTTAATTCCTCTATTTTTCAATACTTTAAATACAGCATTAGCATAAACTTCCTCAGCTTCACTCTTAAGATACCATCTTACTAAATCAATGTCATGGGCTGATAAGAACATAGCCGAAGAAGATTTTTCAGCCCAACCAAGCATCCTGGTAGGTACATAAATTGTATCATTTTTTCTGGCATAGCTCATTACAGGTTCGCCAATTTGACCTTCTTCTATAACTTGATGTGCTTGAAAATAAGCAGGGAGCCAGCGGTGGCTATAATTAACCATTAATTTAGCTTTACTCTTTTTTGCCGCTTCTATTATCTTATCTGCTTCTTTCAAGTCTGTGGTTAAGGGTTTCTCTACTAAAACATGTTTCTCCGCCTCAAGACAGGCAATTACTGGCCCATAGTGAGTAAAATCGGGAGTAGCTACACTTATACCTTCGACTTCAGGATCCTCTACTAATTTTTGGTAATCGGTATAAACTTTCTTTACTCCGTATTTTTGGGCTATTTTTTTTGCTCTCTCTTCAATAAGATCAGCCACAGCAATTAATTTGGTATTTCTTAGCTCAGAATACACCCGGGCGTGATAATCTCCCATTATCCCCGCACCTATAACTCCCATTCCTAATTTTTCCATATTAGCCTCCATAATTATTTAAATTTCTTATCTTTTTAACTAAAAACCAATAGCTAATAACTAAGAACTATTTTTGTACTTCCTTTATGCTTACCCACCTTTTTTCTTTAATAGACCTATCTACTGCTTCTAAAACTTCCTGACACCTGAGCCCATCAACAAAATTAGGACTGGGTATTTTGTCTTCCAGAATAGCTTCCATAAAATCATAAATTAAATGGATAAAAGTATGCTCATATCCAATAATGTGTCCAGCAGGCCACCAGGCTTTCATATAGGGATGAACTTCTTCGGTAGCTTGTATTGTCCTGAATCCCTGCACTCCTGGAGGATCACCAGCAGAATAAAACTTAAGTTCGTTCATTTGTTGAAACTCAAAAATAAGACTCCCTTTACTTCCGTTAATCTCAATTCTTTGTCCGTTACGGTGTCCCGTGGCAAATCTTGTAGCTTCAAATGATCCTAAAGCACCATTTTTAAATTTAGCTAAAAACAAAGTAGCATCATCTACATCTACTTTTCCCTTTTTTTCTCCTGCTTTTACTGTAGCCAATCCTGTAGTTAATTCTTCAGTAAATTTAAGGGTTGGTCTTTCTTTAATAAAAGTCTTACTCATTCCTATAACTTCATCGAACTCTCCTATCAAATATCTGGCTAAATCAATGAGATGGGAATTTAAATCTCCATGAGCTCCTGAACCAGCTACACTCTTTTGTAATCTCCATATCAGAGGAAACTCAGGATCAATAATCCAATCCTGCAGGTATACTGCTCTCAGGTGATGAATTTCTCCTAATGCCCCATCTTCAATTAATTTTTTTGCTAAACCAATAGCAGGAACCTTTCTATAATTGAAACAAACCATATGTTTCACTCCAGTGGACTTCACTACTTTGAGCATTGCTTGAGCATCAGCAAGATTTGTAGCCAGAGGTTTTTCACAAATAATATCCTTTCCCGCTTTAGCCGCTACTATAGCAATTTCTTTATGAGTATTATTGGGAGTAGTTATATCAATTAAGTCAATATCCTCCCTTTCTATAAGTTTCTTCCATGATGTTTCATAACTTTGCCAACGAAATTTCTGGGCAGCTTCAGCTACTGCCTTTTCTGTTCTCCCACAAATAACTTTTCTTACGGGCACAACTTCTGTCTTAAAGAAAAAAAGCATATCTAAATAAGCATGACTGTGAGCTTTACCCATAAATTTATATCCTACCATTCCTACATTAATTTTCTTCATAAATTACCGTTCCTCCTCTAATTATTTTATACTTTATTTTCAAAAACTGTCAAAATTTTTATAATTTGAATCTTCTGATCTCTACTTCCTCAACCTTCTCGTTGATCCTAACATAGGCATAACCCCCTTCTCTGAAAGGACCTGGATTTACCACCTTTGTCCCAGCAATAGAGTCTATCCCTTGTGCTTCGTGAATGTGTCCGGTGAAACATATCAAATGCAACAATGGTCATTTCATTCTATATTTCCTCTTTTAGACATAGACCACACTCCTTTCAATATTTTTAGCAACTTCTTTAATCCTTATACCTCTTATACCTTCAGGAGTTAAAATATCTACTTTTCTACTGAACAAATCCTCAAGATAAAAAGCTAAATCCATAAAATTATCAAAACTGGGCTTTTCAAATTCAACAACAAAATCTATATCGCTACTGCTTTTTTGTTTTCCTTTAGTAAAAGAACCAAACAAACCTATTCTTTTAACCTTATACTTTTTTAGAATATCACTATGATCTTTTAATATTTTTATAATTTCATTATATGTTAAATTTTTGGGGTCCATCTTATACTCCCATAAGCGTCTTAAACTCACTCTCTACAGGCTTATAACCTTTTACGAAGCTATCACCATTTATAAAAATTTCATCAGGGTTAAAACTTGCAAATGATTTTCTAATAATTTCCTTGTCTTTCTCAAGGTCAATATCTTTTGTTGGTCTCCATATAACAGCAGTATTTTTAGTATTACTTTCTCCAAAGACAATTACATATTTCCTTCCATTTTCTTTTAAGAATTTATATTTATTTACCTTCAAGCCGATTAAATAGTTGAAGGTCTCTATTAAATCTACATTCATAATTTCTTCACCTTTACCATTTGAGATTATCTTTAATTTATATTCAAAGGGATTTTCAAACTTTTCAAGATTCAAGAGCGATGGGCTTCCCTCAGTTTCAAATTTTAAAATGTATTTCATTAAATATTCCGTTTTTGCCTCTTCTGGTAAAAGTTCAAGCAATTTTTGTCCTTTTTCTTCCTGAGGAAATTCAATATTGTGTAAAGTATCCTCGTATTGTTCAAGGTAGTGGTATTTGAAAAAACCGCCACCTTGCCAGTTGACTTCTTTTGAAATACCACAAGGTTCGTGATTACCATATCCTGCTAAAACTTCTTTCATTCTACCTAATATTCCTGTTTTTCTTTCTTCTTTGTCCTGATAAAATTCCCTAAAATAATCTTCCATTTCTATACCAATCCATTTTCTGCCAAGTTTATGAGCTACTGCTGAGGTATATTTTGACAAAAGCAACTAAAATAAATAAACTAAATTGTAGCTTAAATAAGGCAATTTTTTGTCTAGACAATTGGGTCCACCTCACATCCTTGATTTATATTCACCATTGCTTACCTCGCTTATGTTTTTAAAAGAATTTTTCAATTTATCAATCAAATCTTTCTTAAACTGCCATTTCATATAACGTTCCGAGCATATCTTCTAACCACAAACTGGCTGAATTTGGGCAAAGTGCTGAAGACACGAAGCCAGATACTCTGTTATACGCCGTCGAACTTTTATATATTTATCCCAAATGAGCAACTGGTATAGTCTCTGTTCTCACAGGAGCTCGTTTGCCCTCGGCGATTTCGTCAACTCTTTTCAATATTGTTGAATGATAATATCGGTAACCACACTTATCGCATATTCCAACAGGTATATTTTCAAGCATAACGAAGCCATTTCTGTGCTTGAAGACTTCCTTTTTTACTAATCGCTCTTTGACAGTGCCTCCACAATATTCGCAACTATAGCCATACATTTTTCTTACCTCCCGTTAAGTAATTACGTAAACCGTTATAATTAGGAAAATTCCTGTTTCCTTAAAGCGACCTACCACCCCTATCGGTGTAGATTGGTCACTACCTGCTCCTTTTATTACATATTTGATGCCACGAGGATCATCCTTTTCTCTCTTTATAATCTTACCGCTTAAAACGGCATTTTCCACATCAAAAATTCCAAGTTTATCTTCTGCTATTTCTTCAACAGCATGATAAGTCATATCATAGCTTCCTGTTCTGACTGCATTGCGTATCTTATCAATTATACGTCGAGACACTTATGTCCCCCTTACTCTTTTTGAATTTC
>Ga0209121_10002324_pt1 | contig 19408 bp, 18 predicted proteins | sample Cruoilmetagenom3_FD_187292 | JGI IMG/M metagenome (GOLD analysis project Ga0209121, IMG submission 187292) | Oil polluted marine microbial communities from Coal Oil Point, Santa Barbara, California, USA - Sample 3 (SPAdes) (version 2) | ecosystem: Environmental > Aquatic > Marine > Oil seeps ...
AATAAGAAAATTGGAAGCTCTTAAGAAAATATAACCATCAAAATAAAGTTCGAATTTTGTCCCCAATCAATGAACGACGACTCTCTCGCTGAACTCCCGGTGGTGGTGTCACTTAATTCCAGACACCCAAAGGTAAATTATGCATATTAAAATTTAGTGGATTGACTAATTAGTCCACACCCTTGATTTGCCCATTCATGGTTTTAGAGTTAACTTTTAATCTTTATGAAAGTTCACATTCAACTCGAAATGATAATTATTAATTGATCCTTGACACCGCATAAAAAAAATGTTACTATAACGATACACTAAATCGTTACAGTCATTTATCCAATAAATATCAAGAGAAATTAATATGCCATCGAAAGTAACTATCTCAGATGTCGCTTCTAAGGCTGGTGTCTCACCCAGTTCGGTTTCAAATTATTTGAACAACCGCGAGGGACAAATGCGGCCTTTAACCCGTGAGAAGATAGAACTGACGATTTCCGAGTTGGGATATATTCCCAATCGAGCCGCTCAACAGCTCAAAACAGGATATTCACCTGTTTTGGGATTGATCGTTCCTTCAGTTGCCAATCCCTTTTTTGGAGTCTTTGCTCGCCATATTGAGAATGCTGCCTTGAAATTGGGGTTCAAAGTATTTTTGGGGAATAGTGAGCGTAGCCCAGAACTGGAACGTAGTTATGTTTCTGAGTTGTGGGGCTATGGAGTCAAAGGGATCATTCTTGGTTCTTCATTAACTTCCCTAGATCATCTCAATGATTTTATTGAACAAGGTCTGCATGTGATGGTGTTTGACCGCCCGGGTGCGCGCGGGCATGATATTCCCGTTGATAGTATCAGTGTTGATAATATGAACGCTGCCCGGTTGGCTACTCGCCATTTACTGTCTTTGGGGCACCGTCGAATTGGTTTCCTGTCGGGATCGATCCAATCGATCAATCGTATGGATCGTTTGGAAGGCTATCGTACGGCATTACAAGAAACAGGGATCGAACCTGATCCTACGCTGGTCTGGGAAGGGATACACTCTCAACCCCAATTTGGGGATACTGAAGCCATCGAGCTGGGAAGGATCGGCACACAACAATTGCTAAATTCAGCAAATCCCCCAACAGCGATATTTGCGATCAACGATATGTATGCTTTTGGTGCTTATGCGGGGGCCAATGATCTGGGTATATCGATTCCTGATCAATTATCAGTAATCGGGTTTGATGACATTATCCTTACCCAAGTTGTTCAACCACCGTTGACAACCATTAAACAACCGATTCGTGAAATGTCCCGGATTGCGGTTGAGCGAATGGTGGGACGGGTACAAGGTACCGTAACAGGACCAGTAGTACATCAATCTCTACATGCAGATCTAATTGTCCGGGCATCAACAGCTCGGAAAAGTTAATAAACCATTTACCTTGAAAGGAAAAAACATGAAGATTAATTTAAAAGGAAAGACAGCTCTAGTTACAGGTGGTGCTATTGGTATTGGCGGAGAGATTTCTTTAGCGCTTGCAAAAGCTGGTGCTGATGTAGCAATTACTTATCATGAGAATGATTCGGATGTCGCAAAACAGATTGAAGCGATGGGCCGCAAAGCTCCGGTATTCCAATTGGACGCAACCGATTCAAAGCAGGTCAACCATGTATTTAATGAGGCTGCTGAGGCTTTGGGTGGAAAAATTGACATTCTGGTGAATAACACTGGTGGCCTGATCGGTCGCGTTCTTATTCCTGAGATGAGTGATCAATTCTGGTATCAGGTCATTGATGTAAACCTCAGCAGTACCTTCTTTTGTGTTCGTGCAGTCAGCCCATTCATGCCCGATGGTGGTCAGATCGTAAATCTGTCCTCATTGGCAGCCCATGATGGTGGCGGTAATGGTTCTGTGGCTTATGCAACCTCAAAGGCCGGTGTGATTGGATTTACCCGCGGGTTAGCCAAGGAATTTGCGCCACGTAATATTCGTGTGAACGCTCTGGCACCTGGTTTTATTGCTGGGACTACCTTCCACAACACATTCACACCTAAGGCTGTTCAGAAGGCGATCGCCGGCAAAACCCCTCTGAATCGAGGAGGGACAGCCAGTGAAGTGGCTTCGGCTGCACTTTTCCTGGTTTCTGATATGGCTTCCTTTATTACTGGCGAAGTCCTTGAGATCAATGGAGGTTTGTACTTCGTATAGTTTGAGAACGATATAATTCAACAACTGGGCAGTAAAGTGAATTTTATGATGACACAAGAGATCCCTGAATGGAAACAATCCATTCTGTCCGCAATGCGGAACAGGGTCGATGCCGCCGTTCAATCTTCATTGACGATACCTGCGCAAGCGGGTGGGTGGTGGCATCATTATGTTTGCCCAGAACATGAGCTTCCCCTGATCTTTGATCTTTCAACCCCGGATATTCATCGGTGCCCACGTGGATGTACATACAAGGGAGAAACGTTTGATGCTGCTTTCCGGGTGTTTGCCCACCGGCATTATGCAGCGCTGGCACGTGATGCTGCCTTACTCTTCCAGATGACGTCAGAAGCATGCTATTTAGATACTTCGTTTGAAATTCTGTCCCGTTATGCTGAACTTTATGCAGATTTCGGTGCCAATGAAGAAAGCGAAGCCTGGATGCTCTCTGGAAAAGCTTTCCAACAAGCATTGACGGAGGCAATTTGGGCGATTCCTTTGGTACAGGCTTTTGACATGATCCGGTCTCATATAGATGACCAACAAGCCATTGTTCTTACAGAACACTTGCTGCGTCCAATTTCAGTGGTACTTACAACGGCACATCAAAAACTGGTTTTCGAGCAAGGACGACTTGAGAGTAATTACACAGCCTGGTTGATCGCTGCGATAGGTTGTCTGGGGTTTGTCCTGGGTGACGATAAGTGCATCCAACGAGCCCTCAGCGGTGCCGGCGGATTTTCTGCTCATTTGAACGCTGCAGTTCTTCCTGATGGCTTTGAATACGAAGGATCGCCTTATTATCACAACTTTGTGACATTGGCGTATACGCTCCTGGCGGAAACCGCACGTGGATATGGAATCGATTTATATTCCGTTCATGGCTTGCGAGGTCAATCGATCCAACAGATGTGGTCAGTATTGGCCGACTTGATGTGGCCTGAAGGCAGCATTCCTCTGCTGCACGATGGCAATTACTGGCAAAATAGTTCCTTCGATGAGGAACTTGTTGAAGTATACGAAATTGCTCTGGCTCGAACTGGTGATTCACGCTATGGATGGCTCCTTAATGGCGTGTATCACCGTCGTAGCCTTCAACGTGACTCATGGGCGGCATTAGCGTTTGCAAAACATGAGCTTTCTACCTTCCATCGACCGCCTATCCAATCATCTCTGATAAAGGATGTTGGTTTAGGTGTTTTGCGGGATGCTGCTAATCCTGAAGGATTCACAGCACTTTTCCGTTTTGGTGCCCATGGCAGCGGCCACACACACCGTGACTCTTTGGGTCTCCTCCTGAGTCCATTTTGTCACGATGCCGGGAATCCACCGTACGGAATGGAATCCAGACGGTCGTGGTATCAGCAGTCTGCGGCGCACAATCTTGTCATTGTTGATGGGATGTCACAGGCTCCTGAAGATGGCAGATTGATATCCTGGATAGCTGAACCAGAACAAACGGTTGTTGAAGGCGCTGCCGATCAGGCTTACCCCGGTGTGAATTACTCTCGCCGTGTGAGTTTAGAAGCAGGTCAGATTCATGACCAGAGTTCTCTGAGTTCAACAGAGGAACATACGTTTGACTGGCTCTTGCACTTAGATGTACCCTTAACTTGTGAGGATCTGGAATTATCCCCGGCTCAGGGAAACTTATTTTCTGAAGGCCCCGGTTCATTCATTCAATTAGAAGCTGAAGGTGTGTGTGCCGAATCCTTGCAAGTGACTTTTGAACAATCGAAACAAAAATATGGTCTAAAACTTTCATCCTCAACCCCGATGAATATATTATTAGCCCGTAGTCCCCAACGCGGTGGTATGAATATGGGGAAACGCTATACGCTGATCGCCCGAGTCCATAATTCACAAGTCAAATTTGATGCCGTTTACGAGAATATGTAGATGATGCCAAGATTGTTTTTGGGAAACCGTTCTATCACAGAGTTACAAGCACTCAGCCAGATAACTCATCGCTCCCAGTATCAGCGGCTGCTGAAACAGGCAGTCTCCTATCACGACAATCTGCCACCAATGGAACATCCCGATAAATCGATCACATTTATTGGTATGGCCGTAGCAAATCTAGCTTTAGCCTATTGTTTGAGCGGCAAATCAAAACATTTGGAAACTCTTCAAAAATGGCTCAAAGTAGCAATTAACTATCCTCATTGGGGTAAATATCGGATGACTGACCATGATCTGGATGCGTCCTGGCTGTTGTTTGGTTTGGGTTTGGCATACAACTGGATCGGTGATGATCTGTCAGCATTTAAAAAAAGTGCCCTTCATGATAAGTTGCTTTTGCAGGGACAACGCCTATATGATTTTGCCCTCGAAACTGAGGGGAAATGGTGGCGTTCTGCTTACTGGCAGAACCACAACTGGATCTGTTTTGCCGGATTAGCCACAGTTGCTTATGCATTACATAGTGAACACCCAGAAACAACCGCATGGTCTCAATTGGCACTTGATAATTTCAAGATGGTTTTTGCAGCCATGCCGGAAGATGGCTCTAATTCTGAAGGAGTTGTCTACTGGTGCTATGGCGTACCCTGGCTAATGATTTATGCCGATCTGGCAGCGCAAAACGAAGGTTTTGACTTTTACAGTACACCTTTCTTGCAAAACACGTTTTACTACCGTCTATATATGAGCGGTCCCAATCTGGTGGATACGGCAAATTTTGGCGATTGTCATGACCGGCGTAGCGCACATTCAAGGGCGATGTATTACTGGTTTGCCCATCATCAAAATGGACACGCCCAATGGTTGGCTGAATATTTTGAGCAGAGTGGCGAATGGGAACGAGAAGGACGTGAAGGTTTGCTCCTGCCAGGTTTGAATCCCCAAGCTTTTCTGGATTTTCTATGGTTCGATCCTTCTGTAGCCTCTCAACCAATTACCGAATTACCGCTGTCCCGCAGTTTCCCGGATCTGGGTTTGGTTGCAGGACGTACTTCCTGGGAGGAAAATGCAGTATATCTGGCCTTTAAGAGCAGCGTTCCACTGGGGAGAAAAGCCTGGGCGATGGCGCATGACCTAATGAACAAAGGTGATTGGAATGCTATCAGTGGTGGTCACTTACACCCGGACGAAAACAGCTTTATTTTAATGCGCGGCTCTGATTATCTGGCTGTTGATGAAGGCTACAGCAAAGCCAAGCAATCGATCCAGCATAATACGATTCTGGTTGATGGCGTTGGACAGTATCATGAAGGCGTTTATCACGTTGCCAAAGGGTTAGGCGTTGAGTGGGGGGCACGGCTTGAAACCGCTTTTATTACTCCAGGATGTATGCATGCTCGTGGTGCTGCAGCCGGTGCGTATGCTCCTGAATTAGGACTGCAGCAGTTTGATCGTCAGATGGTTCTGTGGAATGATAACCTTGTTTTACTGCATGATGCTCTATCGGCTGACCAACCTCGCAAATTCGAGTGGCTGCTGCAGACTGATGCCCTCGCACAACAAGGTGATGGAAATAGGTTCACCGTCAAAACAGGCGATTCCCGGTTGGACATTGATTTTATCGCTCCGTCTGAAATAGCTGCGACAAATTTCGAACAAGAAGTGGTGGCTATACCATCTTCGGCTGAACCTGATCGTGCCTTACGTCGAATGCAGCATACCTTGTCTATCTCACCGTCCATGCAAAGCGAATCTACCCAATTCTTCGCGGTACTCACCATGGGTAAGCAAGATGAGACGGCGGTGCAAGTGAAAGAAATACCTTGTAATGGTGGTTATGGCGTACTTATCACCCACAAGGGGCAGCAGACCATCGCTAGCTTTGCATCTGGGACTCAGGTTTGGGGGTTAGAGAATAATTTCCAGACGGATGCCACCTGGTTAGCGGTCGATTCCACAATCACTGGTCAACTCACAAAATTAGCCGTTGGAGAGTCCACAAGATTCTATTTTCAGAATCAATTGTGGTGTGCGGCTTCCAGCCCGGTGAGTTTTGCTTATCAAACAAATACCTGGTATCTCAAAACCGGCTCACCAACCTGGATCAGTCTGCGGGTACCAATGGATCAAATTGCCGCGTTTGACGATGAAATCATTGGGTGTGATCCCGTCAGCGGATTAGTTCGGCTCTTCATCCCCGCTGGAGAATCGACAGTTTCGCTCAATGTGAAAAATGTCAATTTTAAAGGAAGCCCGTTATGAATCAAAATTATGACAAAGAACAAAATAAATTTTTATGGTATCTGAAGATCATCTTTAAAGAATACCAGCTATACCTATTGCTCTTGCCATTATTAATCTGGTATGGGTTGTGGTTTTACAAACCGCTGGCCGGGCTTCTGATGGCATTTAAAAACTTCCAGCCCAATCTAGGGATCATGGACAGTGACTTTGTTGGTTTTGCTAATTTTGTTTCACTCGTTGACGGCAAATTCGCTCCGCAGTTCTGGCGTGCTTTCCGAAACACTTTTATGATCAGTCTTTATGGACTTCTTTTCGGTTTTCCCATTCCTATCTTGTTGGCGATCTTCTTCAGTGAGATTAGACGGGATAGCTATCGTAATGTTGTACAAACATTCTCTTACTTGCCCCATTTCCTGTCTGAAGTAACAATCACAGGTCTGGTACTGACATTATTGTACAATGGCGAGGTGCACACTGGACCGATTGCCCTGATGCTGATTGATTTTGGTGTCATCGATAAGGCAACCAAAATTGTCCAGAATGCGGATTATTTCCGCCCGATGTTCATCATGTCCGGTATTTGGAAAGAAGCTGGATATAGTTCGATTGTGTATTTTGCCGCCATCATGGGCATATCACCGGTCCTGTATGAAGCCATCAAGGTGGATGGCGGCAATAAACTGCAGGAGCTACGTTACGTGACATTCCCCGGTATGGCACCAACCCTCATTACTATGATCGTTCTAAGAATTGGGAACATGATTGCGGTTGGTTTTGAACGAGTCATCCTGCTGTATAACGCCAATACCTATGAAACAGCAGATGTGCTCAGCACTTTTGTTTTCCGTATCGGGTTGGAGAGCGGGAACCAGTCTATGGGTGCTGCTGCGGGAATGTTCGAATCACTGATAGGGTTCGCTCTGGTGATCGGGGCAAATTTCATCAGTCGTGAAATTTCAGATTCATCTCTCTGGTAAGTAAAAAATGAAAAATCTCAGTAAATCCGAATTGATTTTCAAGATATTTGCAATTGGTCTGGTTACCGTATTTGGCCTGATGGCCCTTTACCCGGTGGTTTATTCATTTTCAGCTTCGATTAGCGGAAAAGTGGCCTACGAAGCGGGAAGAGTTGTGCTGCTCCCTAAAGATCTAAATTTCCAGGTCTATAAGCTAATCTATAATGATAAAGGATTGTGGATATCCTTTGTCAATACGCTTTTCTATACAGTTTTCGGGACTTTCTGGAGCATTTTTATCACATCACTGGGGGCTTATGCGCTTACAAAGAAGCATCTGCTGTTCCGAAGGCAGATCAACTTCCTTGTCGTCTTCACAATGTGGTTCAGTGCTGGAATGGTTCCATTGTATTTGAACTATGTCAATATGGGTGTAAACAACCGCTGGGGTATCATCGTAGCTTTCGGTGTGCAAGCATTTAACATCATCCTGCTGAGGAATTTCTTTGAAGCCATCCCTAAGGAGATTGAAGAAGCTGCGAGAATTGATGGTGCAAACGAATTCCAATTGCTGTTCCAGATTTACGTGCCTATGTCAAAGGCAGCACTCGCAACCGTAACTTTATTCTATGCTACAAGCCGTTGGAACGGATATTTCTGGTCTCGAATGCTTCTGACCAATCCGATGGAATTACCTTTACAAGTTTACATGCGAATTTTGATTGAGAACTATCAATCGATGTTTGAGAATATGCCAATTGACCTGCCCTATGCAGCTGATTCGTACATCTACGCTGTTTTGGTGTGTTCGATCATCCCTGTAATGATTATCTATCCATATATACAGCGCTATTTTGCAAGAGGTGTAAATCTTGGCGGTGTTAAAGAATAATAGATCCAATTAGAAAAGGAGGTTCAATATATGGAGATTAGTGAAAGGTAAAACCATTTATATCCAACTTAATTTCACACCTAAAAGGAGTAAGGAATGAAAAAGAACGTACAAAAATTTTTGTTGATTTTGTTAGTTATGCTCACGATCCTATCTTTCGCAGCATGCGCATCCGTATCAGATCCAGATGTGGAACCTGAGACACCTGAAGAGGTTGTTGAAGAAGCCACAGAAGAAGAGGCCGTTACTGAAGAGACTGAAGAGGTTGTTGAAGAAGTCACAGAAGAAGAAACACCTGAAATGGTCCTGGCTGAATCTTTGGATCTGAACATTGCAGTTGGGAACAACCTCCGCACCATCACCTACCAACAGGCAACGCCGCTGACACTTCCGGATGGCACCGTGATCTCTCAGGGTGATCTCAAGGCTACCTGGCAGTACATTCAAGAGAAGTTAGGTATCCAGCTCAATGACGTCACCATTCAGGATCAATCTGCATCAGAGATGATGGATGTGGCAGCAGCCACTGGTTTTGATGGCGCCACTGTATTTGGTGGCAACAGCATTGCAGAAGATTTCATGAGCTATGGTGCCCAGGGATATTTTGTTCGTCTGAACGATTACCTGGACCAGATGCCCAACTTTGCAGCTTACCTTGAAATAAATCCCAATATTGCCAAATATATCACAGCGTACAATGGCGGTATATACCATGTTCCTTATGCTGCAGAATTAGGCAATTACGCTCGTGTATTGACCGGCCGCGAGACCTGGGTAACGGCATTGCTCGATTCCGATGAAGCCCTGGAAGCTGAAACCCTCACCCTGACTCCGGCCTACGAAGGCTACTGGGATCGCAATCCAACAAACGTAATCGCTCTCCAGAACGAAGCTGCCGGCGGAACCCTGACTCGGGATGTGGCCCGCGACGAATTGTTGGCATACATCGCAGAAACCTACACCGACCTGGAAAAACCATCCGACCTGTACCTGAATGACACCGCAAAATATGACATCGACGAACTGGTTGCGCTCTGGCGTGTGATAAAACTTTCACCAAACACGCTCTCAAAAGTGACAACAGGAAATGTGGTCGATGGCACTGTGATCTCTCCATTCTTTGTGCGCCAGTCATCCTACCGTGAAGATTTATTGCGGTTGATCACCTATTTTGGTGGGCAACGCGTGCACGGGTCTGATTCCTATGCAGCTCGCTTCTACCTGGATGCTGATGGTGTACTTCAGTTTTCTTATGCTGAAGATAAGTTCTTGGAAGGCGTTGATAACCTTGCAGACATCTACTCTGAGGGCCTGATCCATTCGGAATTTGCGGACCTGAGCAACTCGGAACGATTCCGCAATCCCTTGTATTCGGAAGATTCTAACGAAGGTCACCAGCAGTTTGGCTTTATGACCTTAGACTGGATCGCCTCCACCACCGCAGCCAATCCGGATGTCGTCGGTATGCTGCCACCGCTCACCACCGTTGGGCCTGATGAATTCATCTACTTCAACGAGAACACCCGCGTGATCAAGCCAGATGGCTGGGCAATCTCCGCTGCCTCCACGCCTGAGGAAATCAATGCCGCCTTGGTGCTATTTGATTACTTCTTCACCGAAGAGGGCAATATCGTCCAGAACTACGGGCCTCCTTACGGCCAGGTAGAAGACGGTGTATTTTTGGGCATGGATGGGGTCGAATATCCCGAGTTCAACCAGTGGATACTGGACGTGTCCTGCGAGTTGAAGAATTGTGATATGTCTGGCTTCTTGCGTGACTTCATCGGTTCTCAAATCCCGATTGGTTACCAGAAGGAAATTGGATTTGAATGGCAGTATACACAGAATCGTGGCTACGACGCCTGGGATCTTTGGATAGGAAAACCTGTTTTGACAACTTCCTACGAAGCCGAAAATCCCCTCTTCCGCCTGGTGCCCCCGATCTTCTCTTTGACCGAACAAGATATCGCCAAGCTGGGACAACTGGCTGTTGGTGAAGACCAGGTTGATCAGATCTTCCTCTACATTACAGGTGCTGATAGCGCTGTTGATAGCGTCGAAGCTTTGAAAGCCCTTTATGTTGATGCTGGTCTGGAAGACTACATTGAAGTTTACCGCAACGCATACGCACGAATGACTGAATAGTTTAGGCCCAGAGAGGGAGAATGCACATTCTCCCTCTCCTTTTCCGCAGTGAGCAGAATGCGTTACAACAATTCTACTCACTACAGAGAAGTTTATTATCAGAGGTGATCAATGAACAATATTTTTATGAAAATTCAGTCAGTTATCGTTTATGCAGTGCTAGAAATCTCCATCGCATTGTTTGTGCTTTATCTTGGCTTCATGACCCATTACTATGTTTTATTTTATGATGGCACTTATGAAATGTTTGAGTACTACAAACAATTGCAGGTTTTCAATAAGGAAAGTTTCAGCCTGGTCATCCATTTTGTCGTTTTAGCGTTTCTGTTGTTGGTTTTTGCAGTACATAAGGTCAGACCGGGGATATTCGGATTAGCAGTAGTGCTGGGTGTGACCGTGTACGTATCCCTGAAATCATTCCTTTTGATCAATGTGCTTGCTAAATATAAACGTATGTATCTGTCACTCGATTTTTCTAGCATGGAAGAATATATCCCATCAACCTTCGTTTTTGATGCGGGTCTCGTGCTGCATTATATGTTGATTGGATCATTGATAATCCTCTCAATTATCTCATTAGCTACATTTATACAACGGATCAAAGAAGGAAATCCGCTTGTGAGGAAGGTGTCATGATAAATACTGAAAAATGGTTGTATCAAGAAAATTCCATCAGCCAGCAATTTTTCCTTCTCTATATACTAGGAAACACAATCTTCACGATTTTTTATGTGAACCATGCAGCTGTTGATCATAATTTGGGCCTGTTTATCATGTTAAATATCTTTCTCTCATTGGGATCGTTTTTAGTAGCCTTACGTCAGAAAATATATCGGATGTCCTGGGGATATGTTGGGATCGCAATCGCTGTGTTTCAACTCATACGCCTGATGTGGATTCCAGAAGAGATCATTGGGTTTATGAGATTCGTGATACAAGCATTGTTGGTTTTCACTAGCCTCTTTGCATTGATAGCGTCTATCATTTGTATCAAGCGAGCCAATGAGCGGCAGAAATATGTCATTGAGCATAAGGTTGATTTGATCTTATTAGAAAAGTAAGGATTATCGATGGCAAATTTACGATTGAAGAATGTCAACAAAACATTTCCTGGTGAAGTGCAAGCCGTCAACGATTTCAATATTGAGATTAAACATGGAGAATTCATTGTCCTGGTGGGTCCATCAGGTTGTGGGAAAACAACTGTTTTGCGCATGATTGCTGGTCTAGAAACAACAACGGAAGGGGAAATGTATTTGGAAGATATCTTACTTAACGATGTTGCTCCCGCAGATCGCGATATCTCAATGGTTTTTCAAAATTATGCGCTATATGGACATATGACAGCTTACCAGAACATGGGTTTCAGCCAGACGATCCGTCATGAAAAACCAGATTTCATTCATGAAAAGGTGATGGAGGCTGCAGTTGTTGTTGAGCTGGAAGATAAATTGAACCGGTATCCAAAGAATTTATCAGGTGGACAGCGTCAGCGTGTAGCTCTTGGCCGGGCGATCGTCAACAAGGCAAGTATCATATTAATGGATGAACCTTTGAGCAATCTGGATGCAAAATTGCGTGTGCAGGCACGCGGTGAATTAATTAAACTGCATAAGCAATTGGGCAACACTTTCATTTATGTCACGCATGACCAGACGGAAGCAATGACGATGGCAGATCGCATTGTCGTCATGAACAATGGGGAAATACAGCAGATTGGCACCCCGATAGAAGTGTATAATTGGCCTGAAAATGTCTTTGTTGGCGGCTTCATCGGCAGCCCACCGATGAATTTTATTGAAGGCACGGTTGAAGGTGACATGTTCACCGCACCTGGTTTAGCGTTGACTATACCGGAAAAGTACTTGGCGCACATATCAAGCTATCAGAACGAGAGTATCTTACTTGGTATACGCCCCGAGCATTTTAGTATACAGTCGGGGTCGTCAAACAAGCCAGTGACCGCTGAAATTTCAATTAAAGAATTTATTGGCAATCATTCGCTGGTTTATCTGCAAATTGCCGGGATGGGATATATTGCCAATGTGAAGCAAAAAATATCGCAATCTATTGGGGATTCACTGGAAGTGTATTTTAATATGAACAGGGTATATTTCTTTGACCCTGAGTCTGGCAAACGCATTCATCACGAAGAGAGCAAATTATGAAAAAGTGGATCCTAAAAATTTTTGCTGGGATTGTTTTTTTGACTGGTTTAGGTAATCTGGCTATGTCTCAGGTCCATATCCTGGCAAGCACGAAAGTCTTTGCCAGTTATATTGGCATTTATCTTTTCATGTTCATCATTTTCGGACTTATCACTGCATTCAATATATTTACGTTAAATAAGCTCAAAAGTATCATCTTCTTTATGGTTACCAGTTGGATGGCAGCAATATCAGGATTTTTATTCTTACGAATCATGCGGACAGATATCATCACCCAGGGAGCTTTTATCCTGGCAGATGTTCAGCAAAGTTTAACCCTGGTGATTGTTTCCATCATCATATATCTTGCTGGTTCAATCTTGATTCCCATGCTTGCATGGCATAAAGCTGTGAGCTAATAAAATTCAATGGCACAGATCAAACAGCGCTTTCAAAAATTCTTTACGGACCGGATCATCTCATTAATCATCCGCTGGTGGGCTGCCGGTGCAGTTTATTTTTTCATCGGTTGGGGTACAGGCCTGGGAAACCAGCAAACAATGATCGATTTTGTAGTGACCTTAGGGTTGGTGATGGGGTTATTTAATATTTTGATCATTAACCCTGGTCTGCGGATGTTGTTTAATATTGGGCGCAAACGACCTGCGCATGAAAATACATACTGGCAGCGCATGAGCGATTATCTAGTGGAACTGGTAAAAAATGTTTTCATCATATTTTGTGTTGCTATGATCTACCGGTTGATCAATACGGTCTTAATTTCACTGATGGATTTACCTGCTGATAACGTGCCTTTGCCAGGTGAGCCAATCCTTTTTGGTATTTTTTATGTGATCGTTTTTTTGTTGTTAGAATGGATCAACAAAATGGTCAAGAGAACGATCTCCAACTCGTCAGGTAGAAATATTGAATGATAGGAGCGTGCACATGGACAATATTTGGCAATCGGCCTTAGATTACAGTATCGAAATGACCCGATTGAATTTGGAGACGCTTGAATATTTCCCTGAAAGGGTAGAAAATGGCGTCTGGGTCTCGGTTGAAGAAAAGCGAATTCCCAGTCATTGGGTAGATGGCTTTTGGACCGGCTTGTTATGGCTGTCAACTATTTGTACTGGAGATGTGGGGCTTGAGACATCAGCGCGTGCATGGACTGAAAAGCTGGCATGGCTGCAGACCACAACAGATACCCATGATCTGGGTTTTATCTTCTATTTGTCGAACGTTTTGGGCTATCGTATTACCGGTGATGAAGCATTATTACCGACTGCGCTGGCTGCTGCCGAAACATTCACAAAGCGGTATAACCCGCGCGGAGAATATATGCAGGCTTGGGGGCATGTTGATGGTCCTTCGCATGAACGTGGGCGCATCAATATCGACCTGATGATGAATATGCCGCTCTTATTTTGGGTCAGCGCCAAAACTGGAGACCTGAAATATGGCCGCATCGCGGCACGGCATGCCCGCACCAGCCGACATGTTCTCATGCGTCCAGATGGTTCCATCGCTCAAGTTGGCGATTTCGATCCTCACACCGGTATTTTTCTACGGCAAGAAACCCATCAGGGTTTGAGCCATGATACCTGTTGGTCGCGAGGATTGGGATGGGCTTTATATGGCTTTGCTGAGGCCTATCGCTGGACCGGTGACGAGATCTTTTTACACTCTGCCCGGCAAATAGCGCAATATGCTTGTGCGAATGCTCCTGAAGACAAGGTTCCCTTTTGGGATTACAACAGCCTTGATATCCCATACACATACCGTGACACGTCTGCTGCTTCAGTGATTGCGGCTGGGCTGTTAGAACTGGCGATTGGAGAAACTGACCAAGGGCTGGCTGTTCGCTGGCGGAGCGAAGCCGAAGAAATCGTGGTTTCGTTGTGGCAAAACTATTCCACTCGGGGGACTGACATCCCCGCTATTCTCTTGGAAGGTACCCGTTCAGTTCCCCATAACATGATGGATCATTCACTGATTTATGGTGACTATTACTTTGTTGAAACCTTAGTCCGTCTATTGCGTCCAGATCTAGAAGGCACCTTGTTCCCGGGTCAGGTGCTTCAGGTTGGATAACAGTCGTAGCGGAAAAATAACTGGTTTATACAAGAAGAAAGAGGCTTATGATGAACAACGTTGAATTTGCAAGTACGGGTGTACAGATATCAGAAATGTGCCTGGGTACGATGATGTTTGGTGATCGTTGTGATGAAACCGAGTCAGCCCTTGTATTGAATACCGCTTTGGAGAATGGCGTAAACTTTGTGGATACGGCTGCCTCTTATTGTAATGGGAAGACAGAAGAGATCTTGGGACGGCTGCTTAAAGGCAAACGCGACCAGATTTTCTTGGGTACCAAAGTCACTCGTTCAACCGACGCTGATTGGATCCTTCAAAGCCTGGATGAAAGCCTGACGCGTCTGCAAACCGATTATATTGATCTTTATATGATCCATTGGCCGCGAGAACAAATGAATGTAACCGCGATGATGGAAGCGTTGAATAAAACCGTCGTTGCTGGGAAAGCGCTTTTCATTGGCTGTTGTAACTTCCCCGCCTGGTTGGTGGCGCATTGTAACGCGATTGCTGAACGCAATTGTTGGGCGAAATTGATCAACAATCAGATTCCTTATAACCTGATCGAACGCGGAGTGGAAGTGGAAGTCTTGCCGCAGGCCATTGCCGAAAATATTGCGATTACCACGTATCGCCCGTTATTAGCTGGAATTTTAGCTGGCAAATACAAACCAGATGAAGCAATTCCTGAAGATTCACGTGGCAGCACTGATAAACGGATTCCCGTCTGGCTGGAGAAATTTGCTGACGGTCTTCGCAAATATCATGCGTTTGCCGAAGAACGAAATCTTCATCCGGCTCAGCTATCTGTAGCCTGGCTGCGAAAATCAGAAGGAGTGACAGCACCGGTCATCGGTGTCAGTTCTGCCCGTCAATTGGCAGCTTCTCTTGCTGCATTCGATTATGACCTAACCGATGATGAATATGAACAGGTCAATGGGATGTTCGATACTGCTGTCAAAGAAGAAACAGGCGGAAATTACCCAAACCTGCGGCGCATGACCACGTTGATCGCAAAATAATCACCTGCCGAATTCTCATTGAAAATGTCCATCTATGCTACCGATTAAGAAATCACAAAAAATCGGAATGATACTGATAGTGTTGTTTCTTGCAAATTACGTTGATTCACATATCTGTAATCCGGCATCTTATGGTGCTGGTATATATAAGTATCCGAAGATAGATTTTAAATCTGCTTGTGGTGTAAATGAAGGTGCCGTAATCTAATTCCTGGCTACCTGAACGAAATCATAAGCCTATGAATTAAGGTGGTTGAATGAAATATATTGTAGAGAAATTTACAAATTTTGGCGTTGTTCCTGTCGTTGTGATTGAAAATGCAGCAGATTCACCTCGACTAGGTAAAGCTCTGAGTGATGGCGGTCTGCCTGTGGCTGAGATCACATTTCGGACGCCTGCCGCACCCAAAGCGATTCAACTCATGGCGAGTAGTTGCCCAGATCTATTGATCGGTGCAGGAACTGTATTAACGATTGATCAGGCTAAAACGGCAGTTGCGAGTGGTGCGAAATTCATTGTGACACCAGGGTTTGATGCCCTTGTCGTTGATTGGTGCCTTAAGCATGACATACCCTTATTTCCTGGTGTGATGACGCCCACCGAGATCAATATGGCACTCAATAAAGGGCTAACCGCACTCAAATTCTTTCCTGCAGAAGCTGCAGGAGGGGTCAAGACGCTTAAAGCCATTGGGTCGCCGTACGGGGATGTAAGATTTATACCTACGGGTGGAATCAACCTTAACAATCTGGGTGATTATCTAACCTTACCCTCTGTTCTGGCCTGTGGAGGCAGTTGGTTGGTCAAGAAAGCGCTAATTTCTGGGGGAGAATTCGAAATCATCACGCGTCTAGCCCAAGAGGCCGTCGAGATCGTTAAAGAGGTGAGAAAATGACAAATAAACGAGTAGTTACTTTAGGGGAAATCATGCTGCGTTTGAAATCTCCTGGATTTGAGCGTTTCTTCCAATCCCCCTTGCTGGAAGCAACTTTCGGAGGAGGAGAAGCCAATGTGGCTGCCTCGTTGGCGAATTTTGGATTAGAGACCTCTTTTGTTACAGCTCTTCCCAAAAACCCAATTGGGGATTCGGCTGTTCGGACTTTACGCGGTCTGGGAGTAAATACCTCCTATATCGCCCGACAGGGTGAAAGAGTGGGGATCTATTTTCTGGAAGCTGGTGCTAATCAGCGAGCCTCCAATGTGGTCTATGACCGGGCAAATTCATCAATCAGCACAGCCCTACCTGATGATTTCAATTGGGATGCCATCTTCGATGGTGCTGGATGGTTCCATATTACCGGGATCACCCCGGCGATCAGCGAATCAGCTGCCAAACTAGCATTGACTGCCGTCCTTAAAGCACAAGAAATTGGCGTCACGGTTTCCTGTGATTACAATTTCCGTAAGAAACTGTGGAAATACGGCAAGACCGCTCCCGAAGTGATGGGTGAAATAGTCAAATTCGTGGATGTGGGTATTGCTAACGAAGAAGACTGCCAGCGATCTTTGGGCGTTAGTGTCGATGCGGGTGATTGGGAAATTGCAGTGGACAGCGGCGCGTTGGGTACTGCTCGCTATGAAACACTGGCAAAGAAAATGTTTGCTACCTTCCCCAATCTAAAATATCAGGCTATCACACTACGAGAGAGTTTTAGCGCCAGCCATAATGGTTGGTCAGCCTGTCTCTATAACGGAGAGGCGTTTTTCCTCAGCCGTCGGTACGATATCACCGATATTGTTGACCGTGTTGGTGGGGGCGATTCTTTTGCTGCTGGATTGATCTATGCATTGCATACTGGCATGGAGGATGCAGATGCGTTGGAGTTTGCTGTGGCTGCTTCCTGTTTAAAGCATTCCATTCTCGGAGATATCAACCTGTCGACAGTCGCCGAAGTTAATCGCCTGGCTGGCGGAGATGCTTCTGGGCGTGTACAAAGATAATTGATTGCAGGTCAATCCGCGCAAATGAGAATATTTTCACCATGTTGGTGATCGACTTTGCACTTAATCAAATATATAACTTCTCTGAGTGGATTTTTATCTGAATAATGCAACGATAAACCGCTCGAATAAGGAGATAAATGTTTAACTTGAACAATCAGATAACGAAATGTTGTGGGACGCTTTTTTTCTTATCGCTTTTGATAATTGGGCGCTCAGAGACGCATCCTTCTGGTTCATACACAAGCATACCCTCCAGAACACCCTCAAGCCCATCAACGAGCTCTCCCACCAACATCCCTACAAGTACTTCTACAGAAGACCTAACCAATACCCCAACGAGAACACCTTCCATATCATCAGATTTAATGACGATGGTCCCTGCAGAAGTATTCGATTTAGATTATTGGAAAATTACGCTACCATTAGATGAAGACAATGATAATCGTGCAGATGAAGTTAGTGTGTCTGAGATTCGTGCTTATTCACACCCTGATTATTTCTATCTAGATAAATATCAGCACATGGTATTCGCTGCCCCGAACCTTGCTAGCACAACTGCGAATTCATCCAATACTCGAAGTGAGCTGCGTCAGATGCTTCGAGGCACAAATAAAAGTATCGGTACAAGTGATCCGGGGAACAATTTTTCCTTAGCTGTTCACGAATATGCTTCCGAATTTGGTGCTGTTGGCGGTAGAATGGAAGCAACCCTTAAAGTAGACCATGTTGCAGTTAATACTTTATACATGGATAAATTACCGGTCTATTCAGTCGTTGTCGGTCAAATCCATGCTGTCAAGTTAGATGATAATAGTAATGGTTTTGGATGGGGCAATGAACCCTTAAAAATATATTTCAAGAAATTTCCAGAACATGATTACGGATCCATATTCTGGACATACGAGAGGAATCTTACTAAAGAGGATCCTAACCGGACTGATATCGCTTATCCTGTTTGGGGAAACACATGGGAAAACTCGGATGACCCAGGTGGTGAAGGTATTGCTTTAGGTGAAGAATTCAGTTATGTGGTGAATGTGTACGAAAATATTATGTATCTTACTTTTGAAGCCGCAAATCATGACACAGTAGAATTTCAGATAGACCTTTCAAACAACATTGACGCCTATGGGAATATTGATACAGTTGATTTTGCTAAGGGTTATTCTGGTGATTCCCTCTACTTTAAAGCCGGAGCTTACAATCAATGCAATGTGAATACCGATGAAGGTTTTTGGTCCACAGCATGTAATAGTATTGGCGTATGGGGAACAGATTATGCCAATGGTGATTATGTCCAAGTTACTTTTTCTAAATTGATTTTGAGCGAAGCCGCGTGTCCGGTGGAGTAAATCACAATGATCATAATGAGGCATTCTGAAACGCCTTCTAAACAGATCATAGAAGAGGTGGAACACTGGGGTACCAACTTGAATAATTTGATGATCGTTCTGGTTGATTTAGATGATGTTCCCAATAACAAGCCAAATTCACCCCATTCCCACCCTCATGAGTAAGTTACTTATGTTTCCGAAGGTTGTCGTTGTCTTACTGAAGGCAACTTATACGTCAAACGACGACGGTTTCTTCGAATAATGTGGCGGATTGTGCCAGCCGGCACCTCCAGTTGCTCATATTTTGATAGATACAGTAAGAGGTGAATGGACCCTAAATGGGTCTTGTTTTTGGCGGCAATCCCCTTGTCCTCAATCTCTGGAGGGGTCTTATTTTGCTGTCTCTTTGGCGCCCTCTTTCTTCAAGCGATCACGTATAGCTGAATAGTTGTATCCAGAAATGGGCAAGTCTGGATCTTCCACAATCTTTTTCTCCTTCAGCAAGGCCTTTTCTATCTTGGTTTCTGCTTGCGAT
>Ga0209121_10002325_pt1 | contig 19403 bp, 21 predicted proteins | sample Cruoilmetagenom3_FD_187292 | JGI IMG/M metagenome (GOLD analysis project Ga0209121, IMG submission 187292) | Oil polluted marine microbial communities from Coal Oil Point, Santa Barbara, California, USA - Sample 3 (SPAdes) (version 2) | ecosystem: Environmental > Aquatic > Marine > Oil seeps ...
AATCGCCCCAAGGAAACCACCCAGCAAGGCCCCAACCGTGGTCACGACCCCAAACCCCGGCGCGCCCAGCGCGGTATAGCGCATGGCATAATCCAGCGTGTCCCCGGTCGGGCGTACATAAGTCAGCGAAATCAATTGCACCGGCACGTCGGCAAAATCGTCAAACGCCAGTGCCGTCAGGAACCAGCCTGCGACCACGCACAGACCAATACCAACGCCCGCCGCCAGATTGCGCCCGGAAGCGCGAAATTCAGCGTTCATCAGGCAATAAACCAGCAACGCCCCCGCAACCGCAACAACCGCAGCACTCGTGGCCGTGGCAACGCTCATCCCGGTGACAAAGGCCAGCACATCGCCCAGGCCCTGCGTGGCCATCCCCATATCCGACAGGTTCATCGTGACCGGTGTGAACAGCGCCACCCTCAGCGGCCCCAGCATCCCACCGATGGTCATGTAACCAAAGATACCGGCAATCAGCAGAACCACGACCGACCGCATATCCCCTCCCCCGGCGCGCACCAGGTTTCGGCTTAGGCAGCCGCCCGAGAACACCATGCCAAAACCGAACAGCAAGCCGCCGGCAATATTGGCCCCCCAGGCAAAACTTGGGGTCAGATACATGGTTTGCGACATATCCGCGATCCCAAGTCTGCCGATCAGGGCAACACCAAGAATGGCCACGGCCCCGGCCAGCAACCAGGAACGAAAGCGGCGATAATCGCCGAATGCCAGAATGTCCGAGATCGACCCCATCGTGCAGAAATTGGTTTTGTAAACGATGTACCCGAAGACGATCCCAATCAGTAATCCGCCCCACCCGATATAAAGGGCTGGCGATTCCACCACGGCTTCTTTCCAGAGTTCGATCACTTTTCTACCCCTTGCTGGCCTGTTCCGCGCCCGGCACTACCGAACTCATAATCATATATTAGCATATCTGCTTATATAGTCTTTAAGAAAATTGTAACCGTTCAGTGCCCCATCCGGCTGCATGGGCATTGTTACTTGACCCAAGAGGCATAATTGTATTCAATTATGCTAATGTGTCATGACTGCTTTCTTGGGGAGACTGAAATGCTGGATACTGACAAACTGGACAACGCCAAAAGCATGTCGATCATTGTGACCAAGGGTTCTCTGGACTGGGCTTACCCGCCGTTCATCCTGGCCACGACGGCGGCGGCGATGGATGTGAACGTGACAATGTTCTTTACATTTTACGGGCTGCCGCTGTTGAAAAAAGACCTGAACATGAAATTCACGCCGCTGGGCAACCCGGCGATGGAGATGCCGATGATGGGCGGACATATGGCAATGCCCAACCTTTTGTCGGTGATGCCCGGTGTGGGCGACATGGCTGGCAAGATGATGAAGAACCTGATGGCGAAAAAGGGCGTTGCGTCGATCGAAGAACTGCGCGAGGCAGCGGTGGAAAGCGATGTGCGCCTGATTGCCTGCCAGATGACGCTGGATTTGTTCGAATACTCGACCGATGACATGATCGACGGCATCGAATTGGGCGGTGCGGCGACGTACATCGAAGGCGCTCTCAAGTCCGACATAAATCTGTTCATCTGACGCGATCAGATCAGAAATGCTTGGAACATACCGTAAAACCGGGTCAGTCCGGGAAAGGAACTGAAAACATGGCCACCGCAACATTGAATGCCGAAGGGCTGAATTGCCCATTGCCGATCCTCAGGGCAAAAAAGATGCTGAAGACACTGAACGCAGGCGACATTCTGGAAATCAGCGCCACGGACCCCGGTTCGGTTGCCGACTTTTCCGCCTTCTGCAATCAGACTGGAAATGAACTGCTCAGTTCATCATCCGAGGGCAGCATCTATAAGTTCGAGATCAAGCGCACCTGAGCATCCCGATCCTGCAAGCCCGCCAAACCGGCGGGCTTATTCTGTTCAGGCGCGTTTGCAACGCACGACAAAATCCAGAAAATGCGTCACCCAAGGGTAGCAGCCGGTGTTTCGCAAATGGCAAAACCCGGCCAACGTGTTGCCCACATGCACCCCGTCCTGCTGCCCGTCCACGCCAGAGCCGCGCTGTATGTCGCAGGTGAACTCGGTATCCGCCGGCAATCCATCAATGCTGGCATAGTGGAACTCGTGCGCCTGCACCTGGGTTCCCGGTGGCCCCCAAGGGTGATTGTCGCGCAAGGCAAACCTGGCATAGCCGCGCCCCTGCGGTCGCTCGTGCATCACCGCATCGCCGCGAATCAAGCCAACCATGGGGGCTGTCCGGCCTTCCCAGATCAGGTTTTCGCACAGATACATCAGCCCGCCGCATTCCGCGTAACAGGGCAAACCTACCTCCAGCGCCTTTCTGATCTCGCCGCGCAGCGCGGTGTTGGCCGACAATTCGCGCATTCGGACCTCAGGAAAACCACCGCCGATAAACAAACCGTCAATCTTTGGCAGATGACGATCATTCATGGCGTCGATAAACACCAGTTCGGCCCCCGCGGTCCGGAAGGCCTCCAGATCGTCGGGATAATAGAACCCGAATGCCGCATCGCGGATCACACCGATGCGCAACACCGGCCCGTCTGGCTTTGGCGAAACCTCAGGAACCGGTACCTTCATATCCGGGGTCATTCGGGCAATGTCACAGACAGCGCCCAGATCGACTGATTCGCCGACAATCGTGGCGAATTGGTCGATCATGTCGTCCATCCGCGCCAGCTCTGCCGGCGTCGTCAGCCCCAGATGACGCTCGCCAATTCCAAGCCGTTCATTTCGCCAGACACTGCCGACAATGGGCAGGTCGGTATAGTTTTCCACTGCCTGTCTCAGCTTGCCCTCGTGACGCACACCGCCGACCTTGTTCAGAATTACCCCGGCAATCGTCACCCTGGGGTCAAACCCTTGATACCCCAGCAAAAGCGGTGCAATTCCGCGAGACATGCCCACCGTATCGATCACCAGAATGACCGGCAGGTCCAGCAGTTTGGCCAGTTCGGCGTTACTGTCTGATCCATCCGTCTGCACACCATCGAACAGCCCCTTGTTGGCCTCGATCAGCGACAGATCGCTTTCATGCGCTTTCGAACAGAAAAAACCGGCAATGGTGTCGCGCTGCATCGCGTTGAAATCAAGGTTATAACACGCGGCCCCGGATGCCGCGCCCAACCACATTGGGTCAATATAATCGGGGCCCTTCTTGAACGTGCTGACCTTGTTCCCCGCCTTGCGCAATGCGGCGGCAAGGCCAGTTGAAATCACCGTTTTACCGGACGACTTATGCGCCGCCGCGATCATGAAACGCGGGTATGGCTTCATGGGCGAGCGGGCAGGAAATCCCGGTCTCGGGCCTCCCAGACATCCCGGGCCATCATCTCGGCCTCTTCGACCGAGTTGGCCTTGCCCATGGTCCGCAAGGTAACGGCAATCGTGCCGACAACCGACGTCACGGCATAATCGTCGTCCATTTCTCCTTGCCAAACCCTGATCAGATCGCCTGTGTCCATCTCGGTATTGGCCGGCTGATGCGGCTGTTGGCTCAGCGCTGGCCAGGTTTCCACCAACGGGTCGTCACTGCCATGGGTCATCCAGACCTGCGTGGGTTTGTTGGGCCGGCGCTCAATTTCGCCACCCTCGCCGCGAAACACCGCCATACGGGGCTGTCCCAGTATCTGCGCCGCTCCAGCGTGGATATCCATGAACCCGCGATGAAATATCCCTTGCATCATCACTGGCGCGCCAAACGGGTTCAGCATGCGTGAAAACGAATGCACCGGCGAGCGCAGGCCGAAAATGGGCCGCAGGTCGATCAGGTGGCGCAACATCGGGCTAAGCACCTCAAGCGGCACATAGGCAAAGCGCCGCTCGCGGATCTGCTCGGCGGCTTGCTCAAGGCTTTTCGCTGCTGGAAAGCCCAGGGTTTCCAGCACTTCGCGGGTATAGACGCGGCCCGGCGTATGCCCTTCGGTGCCATGCATCAGCACCCGGTATCCGGCATTGACCAGCGCCAGAACGCTTAATGTGTACCAGGGCAGTTGGATACGCTTGCCGGCATAGGTGGACCAGTCGATATCCACTTGCGGCAGGTCAGCTGGAATATCCATCGTGTCACGCGCCCCAAGGGCAAAACCGGCGATTTCCTCGGGCGCTTCTTCCTTCAGGCGCAGCAACATCAGGAACGCGCCGATTTGTTCGGGCAGCGCCTGATCGCGCAGGATCATCTGCATCGCCTCGCGCGATTCATCCAGCGTCAGATGGCGCTGTTTGGTCTTGCCACGGCCAAGGATGGCCACAAATTTGGCAAAAGGATGGGGTTGTTCACTCATGTCATTTTTCCGATTTCAGCGTTTCTGGCCTACATTGGCATCTGACAGGCTGGTTGGCAAAATTCGCAGAATTTTGGCCCCGAACCCGGTGGCAAACAGCGCAATCGCCACACCGCCCAGACCCAGCAACAATTCCGGCAGGCTGGGCCGGTAGCTGGCCACGCTCCCGTCGCCAAAGCCACTGGTTACCTCATAGCCGGGGAACAGTTCCATCGGATAGGCCTGCCCGCCAATGACGATCACATAGACCTGCGCCAACCCGCCCAGTACCACCAGAACCGAGGCCACAACAGGTGCCGCCGGGGTCTTGCCAAAGCTGGGATGAAAGATCACCAACAGCGGGACAATGCCACCAATCGCAACCTGCCCCAGCCAGAACAGCGTAGTGAATATGCCGCCATCCACCAGCGCAAACCGTTCGAACCCGGCGTGTTCAGCCGAGTAGAGGTTGGTCAGGTGGCGCACGGCTGTAAAGTAAAGCACAGCCGCCACGAATATCGCCAATAGCCGCCCCATTCTCTGCATCAAAAGTGGCCCGAACACCCGGCCCGACAGGTGGCACAATGTGACCGTCACCAGAATGAACGCCGCCAGCCCAAAGGCAAACGACATGGCGATGAACAGCGGGGCCATGATCGCCGCGTCATAGCCGGGGCGCGCCACCAGCCAGCCAAAGATCGACCCGGTCCCGGTGGTCAGGGCAAGACGCCACACGAAGGCCAACAGACCCACCTTGCGCACGATCCAATAGGGCATGCCAACCGACATCTGCACCAACAGATAGGCCCCGGTTATGGCTAAAAACCCTGAATAAAGAATGAGATTCCAGGCAAAGATCGAGCTGAAGTTATAGGTCGTGGCCGCGACGATGATCCGGTCGGGTCGGCCCAGATCCAGCACCAGAATGGCCAAACCACCGATCAGCAACGCCATGGCCAGCAGCGCCGACAGCCGGGCCATGGGTTTGTAAACCTGCTGGTCGAACACCGAAGCAACCGAGGCCACGTTCAGCGCACCGGACGCCGCGACGATCAGAAAGATGGCAAACACATGTGGCAGGCCCCAGACGATCTGGTTGTTCATGCCGGTGACGATATGGCCGTGGTGCTCCACATAGAAAAACACCCCCAACGCGGCGGCAATGAATCCCAGCAATATGGCGGCCAGTTCCCAGACCCGCCTTGTTGCCTTGATTTCCCGATAGAGTGTCCGTTCCATGTGGCAGAACCTTTGTCAGAGATTGGTGTAGCGCACACCCGGATCAAGATCGAGATCGGGGCGCAGCGCCAGCGACGGAAATTGTGCCAGTCGTTTGGAGATGTCGCTGTCGGGGTCTTTCAGATCGCCAAAGATGATTGCTTCGTGGCCGGTGGCGGCGCAGGCCTCGACACAGGCCGGGGCGATGCCCTTGTCAACGCGATGCACGCACAGGGTGCAGCTTTCGACGGTGCCCTGGCCGCGTGGTGCGTGGCTTTTCTGGTTGACCGTCGGCTCATGCACAAAAGACCGCGCCTTGAACGGGCAGGCCATCATGCAATAGCGGCAGCCGATGCAGGTGTGTTTGTCGACCAGCACGATGCCGTCCTCGCGTTTGAATGATGCCCCGGTCGGACACACGTCGACACAAGGCGGCGCTTCGCAATGCTGACACATCATCGGCATGGTCGTTTCGCGGCCTGTGGCCTTGTTCTTCAGGGTGATCTTGCGAATCCACTGGGCATCGGTTTCCGGATTGCCAGCACCCTTCCAGCCGTTTTCATCCGAACAGGCGGTCACGCAGGCCGAACAATCGGCGGCGCATTTGTTGGCGTCAATCAACAGGCCCCAGCGTTTGCCGGCATCCGCCGCCGCGTGTGCCTGAGACCCGCCAAAGGCCATCAGCGTCACGCCGGGCGCAAGGGTCAGGCTGGCCACGGCAGCACCGCTGCGCAGGAAATCCCGGCGGCTGAGGTCGGCCCCTTTTGCGGTTGGGATCTTCATTGGCCTGCCTCCCCGGATATGACTGCCGGTTTGGCTGTGTTCTGCTGCAAATAGGCAACAAGGCCCCGGATATCGGCTTCCCGCTGCGGCACGTGGGGCACCAACGCGGCGTGCGCCGCCCCTTCGTCCACCCCATCCGGGGTCGAGCGGTGGCACATGAAACAATCCACCTTTACGGCCACATAATCGTGGCAGGCCCGGCAGAAATGCCGGTCGCTTTCGTAAGTTACAATCTGGCCCGTACCGTCCTTGGCCGCGTGGCAGTCAAAGCACCCTTTCAGGCTGGCCCCGATCTCCCGGTTGCCATCGCGCATGGTCAGGTCGCGGTCGTGGCGCATCAGATCCATGTGGTTGCGCCGCCAGTATTCGTTACCTTCCTTGTGCGGCGTACCGGTCGCCGCCGGAACGTCCGGCAGCAGCGCCGACCTTTCTTGCGCAATGGCAAGCGGGGCCGCGCCGGTCAACAGCACTGAAAGCAGAACAAGGCGGGCAATCACTGTCACTCGCCCAGCCCCATCTTGATGAAACCGCTGGGACAGACATCGGCGCAGATATGGCAGCCGATGCAGGCGCTGTAGTCGGTATAAACGTAACGCCCCACAGTGCGGTCACTCTTTTTCACACGATGCACCGCATCCTGCGGGCAGAAGATCACGCAATTGTCGCATTCCAGGCACATGCCGCAGGACATGCAACGCTCACCCTCTTTCTGGGCCTGTTCTTCGGCCAGACCGATGATGCGTTCCTCGAAGTTGCCCAGAACCTCGTCGCGCTCAATATGCACCTCGTCGCGCACTTCGCGTTTGACGAAATCGAAATGCCCGAGAAACAGCTCTTTATGCGGGATGATCTGCTTGTCGCTGCGGTCTTCGTAATTGTGTATGGCGAACCCGGCACCATCGGTTCCGCGCGCCTGAATATGGTCATAACTGTCGGGGGCATGTTCGCGCTGCTGCAACTCTTCCAGCAGGTTGAAATGGTGCACGTCCACCTTGGGGCGCTTGGCGACATCGCCATCATCCAGGAAATCGCTGATCACCTCGGCCCCTATGCGGCCATGGCCGATGGCGGTGGTCAGCAGGTGTGGTTTGAGGATGTCGCCACCGGCAAAATGCTTGTCCCGTCCCTTGACCTGATAGGTCGGGGTCGCGTCGATAAAGCCGCGCCCGCCATCCAGATCCTCAAGCCCGGTGAAATCACCCATCTGGCCGATGGCCGAAATGATGATGTCGCATTCGACCACGAATTCCGTGCCCTCGCGCGGGATGGGCTTCATTCCGTCCATGTCGCATTCGCACATCTTCAGACCCACGGCGCGCCCCTTGTCGTCCTTGATCACCTCAAGCGGCATGACACTGCCTTTGATGTCGATGCCTTCGCGTCTGGCATCTTCCCGCTCGCGCTCGGCCGCCGTCATCTGTTCGACCGGGAACAGCGAGGTCAGCGTCGCCTGCATCCCCTCGCGGGTCAGCGAAGATGCAACGTCCTGGCTGGTGAAATCAATTACCGTGCCGTCGTTACGCTCAGCCGGGCTGGCTTGGGTGATATGGCCAAGCCGGCGCGCGACGGATGCCACGTCCACAGACGTATCACCGCCGCCAACAACCACGACCTTTTGCGCGGTCCCCAGAACGTAACCCTGATTGAACGCATCAAGGAATTCGATGCCGTTGATGCAGTTTTCGCATCCGTCCCAGCCCTCGATCGGCAAAGCGCGCCCGTTCTGAGCGCCCATGGCCCAGTAGATCGCGTCGTAATCCCGCTCAAGCTCATCCACGGACACGTCCGTGCCGACGCGGGTATCGGTGCGCACCTCGACGCCAAGGTCAATGATCCGGCCAATTTCGCCGTCCAGCATACCGCGCGGGGTCCGGTAGCCGGGGATGCCATAGCGCATCATGCCGCCAAGTTCCGAATGGGCCTCAAAGATCGTCACGCCATGCCCGTCCAGCCGCAGGAAATACGCCGCCGACAGGCCGGCAGGCCCGCCGCCGATGATGGCGATCTTCCTGCCGGTATCTGCGCCAGCCCCGGTCAGTTTGACGTTGTTTTCATTGGCCCAGTCACCGACATATTGCTCGACCGCGTTGATGCCGACGTAATCGTCCACCTCGTTACGGTTGCACCCGGCCTCGCAGGGGGCGGGGCAGACCCGGCCCATGGTGGCGGGAAACGGGTTGGCCTCAGCCATGCGCCGGAACGCGTATTCCTGCCAGGCCATGCCCTCGACCGGGGGCTTGTCCATGCCGCGTGCAATCGCCAGCCAGCCGCGGATTTCGTGGCCAGACGGGCACGCCCCCTGACAGGGCGGGGTTTTATGCACGTATGTGGGGCATTTATACGACTTGTCGCCCTGAAATATCTTCTCTTCCAGATCCCAGTCGTCAGGGGTTTCCCCGTCCTCGAACCGGCGATAATTGTTCTCGCTTTGCGTGGTCATTTTATTCATAGCTGCCTCCGCTGGCTGGCCGGTCCCTGGGCTTGTTCATCAGTCTTCATCCGCATCGCCATCCGTTTCCTGACCCGTCAGGATAAGGGCGTTCGACACCAGCTGATGCACCGAAACGATTGAATCCATCTCATAGCCGAATGCCGGCATGATTTTGGAAAACTGGGTTTTGCAGATCGCGCAGATCGCCGCCATATGCGTCACCCCATGGTCCTCGGTGACTTGCTGCACCGCCGTCATGCGCGGGCTGCCCCCCTTGGTGCGCAGTTCCATCAGGTCGTCGGTCAGCAAACCGCCACCGCCACCACAGCACAGGGTGCTTTCGTGGGTGGTGGTGCGCTCCATGTCGAAATAATTGTTGCACACGGCCTTGATCACATTGCGCGGCATCTCGAACTGGCTGCCCGGTTCATCACCCATGCGCGAGGCGCGCGCCACGTTGCAACTGTCGTGATAGGTCAGCCGGATATGATCGTTCTTCGACTTGTCGATATTCAGCGTGCCCTTCTGAATCTCACCCCAGGTGAATTCCAGGATGTGCTGAGGGATCGGATAGTTCTGATCCAGGAAATCGAACGGCCCTGCCAGCGTGTTGAGGAACGAATACCCCACCCGCCAGGCATGGCCGCATTCGCCGAATATGATGCGTTTGACACCCAGATCCTGCGCCGCCTTGCGGATCCTCAGGGCAATCTCTCGCATCTGTTCATACGATCCTATGAACAGGCCAAAGTTGGCCGCCTCGGACGCATAAGAACTGACGGTCCAGCTGACCCCGGCCTCGTGGAACACCTTGGCATAGCCCAGCAACCCGTCGATATGCGGCTCGGCAAAGAAATCCGCAGACGGGGTGATCAATAGGATGTCAGCGCCCTTTTCATCAAGCGGGATGCGCACGGAAATGCCGGTTTCGTCCTCAAGATCCTCTTCAAGGTCTTCCAGCGTGGCGCGCAATGCCTTGGGGTTCAGACCCAGGTTGTTGCCGATCTCATGCACCTTGCCGATGATCTCGTTGCTGTATTTCTGACCGATGCCGATGTGATCCATGATATCGCGTGCGGCCATGGTAATCTCGGCGGTATCAATGCCGTAGGGGCAGAACACCGAACAACGTCGACATTCAGAGCACTGATGGTAATAGGAATACCATTCGTTCAGCACATCCTCGGTCAGGTCACGCGCGCCGACCAGTTTCGGGAAGTATTTTCCGGCGAAGGTGAAATACCGCTGATAGACCGAGCGCAGCAGATCCTGGCGCGCCACCGGCATGTTCTTGGGATCGCCGGTGCCAAGGAAGTAATGACATTTGTCGGTACAGGCCCCGCATTTGACGCAGGTTTCCAGATAGACCTGAAAGGCACGGTTCCGGCTGGCCAGCTCGGCCATCCTGGCCAGCGCCTTTTCCTTCCAGTCTGGCACCAGCTCGCCCGGAAAACCCAGCTTTTCCTGAAACTCGGGCTTGGCGCGGAACGGTTCCAGATCGGCCATCGCCCCGCATTGCAGGCGTGGAATTTCCAGCGGGTGCGCCATCTTTCGAACGTCGTCGCCCTTATTCGTACTGGCAGCCATACCTATTTCTCCAACTCAGCAGCCCAAGGAGCCAGGTGACGCTTTTCGCGCGGGTTATCAATTTGGTTGCGGGTCGGGCTGAAGAACACACCCGGTGCATGCATCAGTTTCGAGATCGGGAAAATGATCATCAACGTCGCCACCGCACCCAGATGCACCAACAGGACCGGCGTGGCCGGCAACTCGCCGATTTGCAGGCGCATCAGCCCCAGCATATAGGCCTTGACCATCACGATATCGGGATTACCGACAAACCGCATCATCAGCCCGCTGCCAACAATCGCAACCAGCAGGGCCAGCATCAGGTGGTCCGACGGGTTGCTGATATAGCGGATACGTTCCACCAGAACCCGGCGCGCCCACAGGCCCAGCAGCCCGCCCAGCATGGCAAACCCGGCATAGGTGCCATAAGGCTGGGCAAATACCACCCAGCCCCAGACCGGTTCAGTGAAATAGCGCAGGTGGCGGATCAGCACCAGCCACATACCCATGTGGAAGGTCCAGCCGAACAGCCAGATCCACTTGTTCGATTTGAACAGGCTTTCAAAGAACACCACTTCGCGCGCCATCCGCAGAACCACGCCCGTCTGGGTCACGGGCGCAGGTGTGGTGGGGATTTTCAAGGGTGCGGGACTGCGGGCATATTTGCGGATCTTCATTGCCACGCCGACGATCAAAATCGCCGTCGCGACATAGAACAGTATCGCGTAGATCACAGACAGCACGCGCACCCCTCCCGGTGTTTTTGCGTCAATTCATTGATTTCAAAGGCTTACGTGATTATACGCAGCCGGTTGGCTTGGGCAGGCCAGCGATCTTACAGGCCTGTTTGGCCGGGCCGTAGGGGAACAATTCGTACATATACTTGTTGTTACCCTTTTCCGGACCCATCGACTTTTTGACCGATTTGATCAGAACCCGAACCGCCGGGGCGATCTGGTATTCTTCGTAATAATCGCGCAGGAAGTTCACCACTTCCCAATGCTCTTCGTTCATGTCGATGTTTTCTGCATCGGCGATCACATCGGCCAGTTCCTTGCTCCAGTCCGAAAGATTGGTGATATACCCTTCTTCGTCGGCCGGAACGGTGTGTCCGTCTACTTGATAATCCATTTCGATTTCCTTCCTCGTTTTCCCTCATTCGAGGGGTGTTATTCAAAGCCAGGCTTGTGTGCGGTCGTGTTTCGCCACCAGATCGACGAACCCATCGTAATCAACGCCGCTGATGCCCTGCAACAACCGGTCGGCTGCCACCCCGCGGGCATCCGCGTCCGGACCAAGGACATAGATCATCACTGATCCCGCCTTTTGCCGGACCTGGTCGGCGACGGTGGTTCCCGTCAGCCCGCCGTAAACACCATCCTCGATCATCAGAATGGAATCGCCATCCTTGCAATGGCCAAGGCAGCTGACCAGAGCCCCGGTTGCGAAGGGAGATTTGTTCACTGTGTGCAATGTTGACATGATTTCCCCCTTCAAAAACTCAGAACCACGTCCTGATCGGCCATGATATCGGCCATCTCAGCGCGATTAACGATGCGGATCGACGGTCTTTCCGCCCAGTCATCGTCTTCGTCTTCATACGTGACCTCTTGCAGGTCATCCGCCGTCAGGCCGCGTTCATCCAGCGATTCCTGTTCGACGAACAGTTTGGTCACCTCATAGTCGCCCAAAGCCCGGAACGTGGGCGAGAAGTTCTTGACGCCGATGTCCGTCGTATTCTGGCCTTTGGTCAACTGGAACACACCATCGTCCAGAAAGGCCAGGCTGACATCCTGATCAAACGCGGCACCGATCAGCACAACCTCAAGCGCCTCAAGCGCATAGATTGTACCATAAGGGGCCTTGCGGTTCACATAGAGAAATTTCTTTACGTCTGACATGATCCGCCCCTAATCGCCAAAGGTCACCAGACGGTCGGTCTGGATACCCATTTCAATTAACTGGCCAAGGCCCGAAATGCGAAAGCCCTCGGCGATGTTGTCAGCGTCCTTGCCTTGCCGCTTGGCCTCGTTTTCGTCCAGCAGTCCGCGTCGTTGCGCGGCGGCGATACACACCACCAGATCAACGCCGTGATCCTTGGCCAACGCAGACCAGTTCTGCTGAATGTTGCGTTCGTCCTGCGGCGGAATCGAAAGCCGGGTCGCGACGTTTACGCCGTCGTGATAAAAGAACACACGTGGTACCTCGTGACCTTTGGCTATCGCCGACTTGACGAAATGATAGGCCGAATCCGCAGCTTGGTGCGTATAAGGCCCTTCACTTATGACTACGCCGAATTTCACGTCTTTATCCCGTCCTAGAAATGCACATGCGCGGACATGTTCATCGACTTGCGGGCACCGGTCCAAGTGTCCAGATGATGCTTGGTGAAGGCCAGTTCGGTCATCTCAAAGAACCGGTTCCAGCCGATACGCTCAATCCATTCGCCCATCCGCTCCCAGTGCTTGGCATCCTTTTTGTAGGCTTCCACGATCCGTCCTACGACTTCCTTTACTTCGGGCCAATGCGGCGCGTTGTTGGGCAGGTTGGCCACGGCCAGCTTGTGAAACGTCGGTTTGGAACGTGCATTGGAATGCTTGCCACCCACCCAGATAGCGATCTTGGTGCTGTCCTCACCGTTGATCTGCATCGGTGGGCAGGGCGGATAGCAGGCCCCGCAGCAGACGCATTTCTTTTCGTCCACTTCCAGTGACGGCTTGCCGTTGACCATCGCCGGACGGATCGCCGCCACCGGGCAGCGCGCCACGACGGCGGGGCGTTCGCAGACATTGGCGACCAGATCGTGATTGATCTTGGGCGGCTTGGTGTATTGCACGTTGATGGCGATATCGCCCTGCCCGCCACAGTTGATCTGACAACAGGACGTGGTGATGCGCAGCCGGTTGGGCATCTTTTCCTGCACATATTCCTTGTGCAGCATGTCCATCATGCCCTTGACCACGCCCGAGGCATCGGTGCCCGGAATGTCGCAATGCAGCCAGCCCTGGGTGTGGCTGATCATCGAAACGCTGGCACCTGTGCCGCCAACCGGGAAGCCTTCAGCCTCAAGTGCTGCAATCAGCGGCGCGACTTTTGACTCGTCCGTGACCATGTATTCGATGTTCGACCTTGTGGTGAACCGGACGTGGCCATCCGCATATTCGTCGCCAATATCGGCCAGCTTGCGGATGGTGAAAACGTCCATCTGCCGCTGGGTTCCGGCGCGCACGGTAAACAGTTCCTGACCGGATTTCGACACATGCCGCAGAACACCAACACGGGGGCGGTCGTGGTAATCCCAATTGCCGTAATTCTCTTTCATCGCCGGGTGCATGTACTCGAACGCGTCGGGAACACCGACTTCGTCCGGAGTACGTGGTTTGGCTGCTGCCTGTTCGCTCATGTCAGTATTCTCCCTCGGGGCCGGGTAGCCCCGGCGTCTTTGTTTCGATGCGTGGCCGCTTTACTCGGCGTTGATCTGCAAACCGGCTTCGCGCGCCTTGCGCTCGAACCACTTGTCGGCCTCATCGTCAAAATCGTCGGTGCGCACATAGCTGGAGGTACGCGGGTGGTTGACCATGTTCGGGTCTGCCTCGATCCCCATCGCATCAAGGAAGGCCGGCAGGCCGATCCGGTCGATGGTTTCACCGACCCGTTCATGTTCCAGCGCGTTATCGGCAAAGAATTCGACCATTTCTTCGGCAAATTCTTCCAGTTTTTCAAAGTCTTCGTCTGTTTCCAACTTCATGAACGGCACCACCATGATACCCATCAGATCACCAACCTTAAGCGAGCGTTTACCGCCGATCATGATCGACACACCCTTGTCGTCGCCGGGGCTAAGCGCCTTGGTCATGACGTTGATGCAATGCATGCAACGCACGCAGGACTTGTTGTCGATCTCCATCGTATCGTCGTCGTTGAGCGAAATCGCCCGCGTCGGGCACATCGAAACAACCGTGTCGATCGTGTACTTGCGGCCCTTCTCGGCCACATGTTCCTTGACCTTTTCCTGGTTGATCTTGATGTCGTCACGCCAGGTGCCGATCACCGCAAAGTCGGCGCGGTGGATGGCGTTCACGCAGTCATTGGCGCAGCCCGAGAACTTGAACTTGAACTTATAGGGCAGCGACGGACGGTGCATTTCGTCCAGCAAGCTGTTGATAATACCGCGATGCGCGCGCTGTTCGTCAAAGCAGGATTGCTCGCAACGGGCCTGACCCACACAGCTCATCGCGGTACGCAGGGCCGGGCCGGCACCGCCAAGGTCGAAACCGATCTTGTTGAGGGCATCAAAGGCAACTTGCGTATTCTCGGTGGTGCAGCCCTGGAACATGATGTCGCCGGACTGGCCGTGAAAGGCGATCAGGCCGGATCCGTGCTCTTCCCAGATGTCACACATCTGGCGCAGCAGGTCGGTGGTATAGTGAAACCCCGGCGGCGGCATGACCCGCAGCGTGTGGAATTCCTTGGATTCGGGAAACTTGTCGGCCACTTCGGAAAAGCGCGGGATGATACCGCCGCCATAGCCGAACACCGAAACGGTTCCGCCCTTCCAATAGCCCATCTTGTTTTCATAGGAATGGTTCAACTGCCCCAGAAGATCATTCATCATCTTCTGGTTACCCGGCGCACCCTCGTCGCGCAGCCGCTTGATGCCGGTCACAAAGCTGGGCCAGGGTCCATCCTCAAGCTGGTCCAGCTGCGGAGTCGGATGAGTCCCGCTCTTACCGGTTTCCGGCGCGTCGTCTGTGTGATCCCCGTCTTTCATCGTAGCCTCCCTGCTTCGCTGACTATACATTTAAATAATCGAATGTAATAATCAATGAACAATTGTCGCCACCGCGTCAAATTGGTCTTAATTGGTCCTGACGACCACGGTAAATACGGGCTGGATGGCACGGCAAATGAGGTCAAAAATCGCAATTAATCAGCCATTTAACTGGCAAGATCTGGGCATGTCCCGCGCCTATGAAGATTGGCGTTCGCAACGGCTTAAAGCCGCAGACGCATCGCAGAAACTCGCGCCTGTCAAGGTCGACAGCCTCGGACATCCTACCGATTCTGTGGTTTGCGAGCTGTCAAAACGATGTGAGAACGCCAATTTTGCGCTGTATGAAAGCGGTGAAACCGGAGACACGCCGCCAATTGGCCGGTTTGCCGCCGCGTTCGGATTGCAGATTGCCGAGGCGCACCGGTCAGCCGGCAGCACTGGAATAGTTGCCCTTCAGGTCACTGACAAGGCAGCGCAACGTGGCTATATCCCCTATTCGCCCCGTGCGATGAACTGGCACACCGATGGCTATTACAACCCGCCCGATCAGCGGATATCGGCATTTATCCTGCATTGCGTGCGCCCGGCTGCGGATGGCGGGGTCAATCAGCTTTTTGACCCCGAAATCCTCTATATCCGGCTGCGCGACAAATCCCCGGACCATCTGCGGGCCCTGATGCACCGGGGTGCCATGACCATCCCGGAAAACCATGAACCGGACGGAACGCTGCGCCCGGTCTCGGTTGGGCCGGTGTTTTATGGCGATCCGAACACAGGTCGGTTGCAGATGCGTTATACCGCACGGACCCGCAGCATCGTCTGGCGCGACGACCCGGCGACAAGGGATGCCGAGGCATGCCTGCGCGAATGTCTGGAACAGGATGACCCTTTGATGGTGCGGGTGACGCTGAAGGCGGGTCAGGGGATACTTAACAACAACGTCCTGCACAACAGGACCGGATTTCAGGACCGGCAGGACAAGGGTGGCGGGCGGCTCATGATTCGTGCCAGGTTCCATAACCGTGTGAAAGGTAAACATAATGGCCAAGCTGAGTGATCTGATAATCTCCAATCCCGAAGTGACGACCTTCCCCCAGCTTGAATTGCTGGTACGCCATGCCGGTGAAGCCGGGCAGATGTTCATCGAGATGGACGTCAAACCCGATTTCCGCGATACCCCCCGTAAATGGCAGTGGATACTTGAGGCGGCCTTTACCCGTGGCACCAGCTATGACTGACGAAACCCTGACAGACCGCTGCGAGATTGCCCTGCCCTATAACCGGCGGGTCATCCTGCGCGATGTTGAATTCGACAGCGGGATGAAAATGACGCGGCTGGTGTTTTTTGAGGGCAAGCGTGTCACCCAGATTGATCTGGACGATGCAACGGCTCAGGAACTGGGAAGCGCCTTGCTGTCAGGCGTAAGAACGTAAAGGACTGGCCCAATGGACTACCTGCCGGTATTTCTTGATATTCGCGCCGCCCGTGTGTTGGTGGACGGCGGCAACACCCTTGCGGCCCGCCGGGTCGAACGCGCACTTGCCGCAGGGGCGCAGGTTGCGGCCTTTGATCCCGCACCGGGGCAGGAATTGCTGGACCTGTCTGGGCAACCGGGGCTTGAAATACTGAAGCGCCTGCCGCAGCAAAACGATGTCGAGGGCTGCGCCGTGGTCTATGGTGCCTCAGAGGATCCGGGCCGTGACGAGCGGCTTTATGACTGGTCCCGCGCCGCCAATGTGCTGTGCAATATTGCCGACCGAACGGACAAGTGCGATTTCATCACCCCGTCGATCGTTGACCGCTCGCCCATTGTTATCGCCATTTCCACCGGCGGTGCCGCCCCGGTGATCGCCCGTATCCTGCGCGCCAGAATCGAGAGCATCGTGCCAAATGCCTTTGGCCAACTGGCCGGCTTTACCGGTGCCTTCCGAACCCGCATCGCCGCCGCGATCAGCAGTGGCCGGGATCGCCGCCGGTTCTGGGAACGGATGATCGACGGGCCAGCCGGGGATTTCTTCCTGGCTGGTAACACAAAGCAGGCGCGCGCGCAGATCACCGGCGATCTTGAACACTATGGTGCCGGCACCGCGCATAAAACCGGCGAGGTCTATCTGGTCGGGGCCGGACCGGGTGATCCTGACCTGCTGACCTTTCGCGCGCTGCGACTGATGCAGCGCTGCGACGTGGTGCTTTACGACCGGCTGGTAGGCGACGACATCATGGCGCTGGTCCGCCGGGACGCAGAACGCGTTTACGTGGGGAAACGGCCGTTGGATCACACCATGGCGCAAGAGGATATTTCCGATCTGATGGTGCGCCTCGCCAAGGCAGGCAACCGGGTGCTGCGCCTGAAGGGGGGCGATCCCTTCATATTTGGACGTGGCGGCGAAGAGATCGAAAAGCTCGCGGAAAACGGTATCGGGTTTCAGATTGTCCCCGGCATTACCGCCGCCGCCGGTTGCGGATCATATGCCGGGATACCGCTGACCCATCGCGACCATGCCCAAGCCTGCACCTTTGTCACGGCACATGGTAAGGACGGTGCCCTGTCGCTTGACTGGAAATCACTGATCCGCCCGGGCCAGACCGTCGCGGTCTATATGGGCCTCAGTAACCTGCCTGCACTTGTGGACGGTGCCCGCGACCTGGGGGTGGATATGTCTACACCCGTCGCCGTCATCGAAAACGGCACGCGCGACAACCAGGTCGTCGTGACCGCGCCGCTGTCCGATATTGCGCGCCGTGTAAGCGAGGCAGGGATCAAAAGCCCGGCGATGATCATCATCGGCTCGGTCGTGACGTTGCGCGACACGCTGAACTGGACCGGCAATCATGAAGGAGGTCAGGTCATGGCCCTTTCGTCGGCCACAACCCCTGATATATTGGCGAAAAGGCCCGGGTAGGCCGCGAACCCTACACTTTCTCTTGCGTGTATTTCTTCAGTTCCACCCGCGCCACCTGGCGGCGATGCACCGCATCCGGCCCATCGGCCAGCCGCAACGTGCGCACATGGGTCCAGGCTTGCGCCAGCGGCGTATCCTGGGAAATTCCCTCCCCGCCAAACATCTGCACCGCCTCGTCGATCACCTTGAGCGCAACCCTTGGGGCCACAACCTTGATCTGGTGAATCCACGGGGCCGCAGCAAGAGCATCGCCCTTATCCATGAACCAGGCCGCTTTCAGGCATAACAGCCGCGCCATTTCGATCTCCATCCGACATTCGGCGATGATGTCATAATTCGCGCCAAGCTGGGCCAGCTTCTTGCCAAAGGCCTCGCGTTGCAGCGACCGCTTGCACATCTGCTCCAATGCCGATTCCGCCTGACCGATGGCGCGCATACAATGGTGTATCCGCCCCGGCCCAAGCCGCCCCTGAGCAATCTCGAACCCGCGCCCCTCGCCCAGCAGGATGTTTTCGGCCGGTACCCTCACATTGGTGAATTTCATATGCATATGACCGTGCGGCGCGTCGTCATGGCCATAAACTTCCATGGCGCGCAGAGTCTCGATACCCGGCGTGTCGGCCGGCACCACGATCATCGACTGGCGCTTGTGCTTTGGCATCTCTTCGCCCGCCGTCTTGACCATGACGATATAGACCTTGCAGCGCGGATCACCGGCCCCGCTGGCCCACCACTTTTCGCCGTTCATCACATAATCGTCGCCATCGCGCACGCAGGACATGGAAATATTGGTGGCATCCGAACTGGCCACGTCCGGTTCGGTCATCAGATAGGCCGAACGGATCTTGCCATCCAGCAACGGCACCAGCCATTTGTCCTTCAGCGATTGCGTGGCATAGCGCTCGAACACTTCCATGTTGCCGGTATCGGGGGCGGAACAGTTGAACACCTCGGCCCCCAACGGCGTGCGGCCCATCTCTTCGGCGAAATAGGCGTATTCCACGGTGGACAGACCAAACCCGCGGGCAGAATCGGTCAGCCAGAAATTCCACAGACCCTCTGATTTGGCCTTTGTCTTCAGACCTTCCAGTATCTCTGTCTGGCGCGCCGTGTGCTGCCAGCGGTCGCCAGTGGCGATCTCGGCCTGATGTTCATCCTCCAGCGGCATGATCTCATCGCGGATCATCGCCGCAACCCGGTCCAGCAGCTTACGGTTCTCGTCCCGCATCCCGAAATTCATATCCATAATTTTCTTGTCTCCCAACAGCGCTGCGTTTCCGATATTCTGAGGATGGCTCAGTTTCCGGTTGTTTGTCTATGGGGCGTGACGGGACGTCACAGGTTGCCGCCATCGCAGCCGGGCACCAATTCCGAGTGTTTTCCCCCAACGGGGAAATCGCGAGACATCAAGCGGCGGACCATCGGCCCGCCTCACTTTGGTAACG
>Ga0209121_10002326_pt1 | contig 19401 bp, 19 predicted proteins | sample Cruoilmetagenom3_FD_187292 | JGI IMG/M metagenome (GOLD analysis project Ga0209121, IMG submission 187292) | Oil polluted marine microbial communities from Coal Oil Point, Santa Barbara, California, USA - Sample 3 (SPAdes) (version 2) | ecosystem: Environmental > Aquatic > Marine > Oil seeps ...
GCTCTTTTTAATTTATGATTCGTATCGAACAAAACATCAAATTCCCATTCTTTTCCGTTTAAAAGCGGCATTACCTTAGAGGAAGTTCTCGCATCATCGATAGAAACGGCAATTAAATCAAAATTGACTTCATTTTTCCAATCTTCATAATTTTCATTAATTGCATCCAATTCATTTATACAAGGTACGCACCAAGTTGCCCAAAAACTATAAACTTTTATAGCTGAATTTTCTTGCTTTGAAATATTAACTGCTTTCCCATCTTCATTCTTGAGCTCAATATTTGGTATTAATTTTTGAGCTTGTATAAAAGAAGTCGCAAAAAATAATAGAAAAAAAACCTTTTTCATTTCATCAAATAATTTATTTATGCAATAATATTATTTATTTGAGTTTTAAAATTAAATTTGACGATAAGTTTTACAATAAATTACAATCTTAATGAAAGTTCGATTATTACTATTACCATTATTTACACTATTCTTTTTTTCTTGCGGAGGAGATTCTGATAGTCCAGAAACTCCAAAGGTTACTATAAATTCTATTAAAATTAGTGCGTCAAAAACTGAAATTGAAGTTGGAGAAACCTTAACATTCACAGTTACTGGAAATGAAGGAACGAATGTTACTCAGCAATCTAAAATATATATTAACGGTATAGAAATTTCAGAAAAATCGATAAACCCATCAGAGAAAGGAAATATTACTGTTTCAGCAAAATACAACTCATTCTCCAGCAACTCATTAGTAATTAAAGTTTTACCTAAACCAATTTCTTCAATAAAAGTTGTTAGTGATAATAATTGGGTAGATTTAAATCATAAATTTACTTTTAAAGTTCTAGACAGTAATGATGAAGAAATAACTGGACAATCAAAAATATTTATAAATAATACTGAAATTGAAGGAAACAAATTTCAACCCAATAGTTATGGTTCCTATAATATTACAGCAAAATTTGAAGGATTTACAAGCGAAACAATTAAGGTTGAATCGAAACAATACGCAACTTCATTTACGCAAAAAGTATTAATCGAAGATTTTACTGGAACGTGGTGTGGCTGGTGTCCGAGAGTATCATATGGTATTGAATTGGTTGAAAAAGAAACTGATAAAGCTGTAATTACGGCGATTCATAGAGGAAATGATCCTTATCATTTTGGAGAATCTAATATTGGAGATTTAGACGAAGGTTCTTATCCAACAGCGAAGCTTAACAGAAAAACAACTTGGAATTATCCTGAACCAGACAATGTAAATCAAGTTTTAAATTTCACCAACTTAAGTTCAGATTTAGGATTAGCAATAAACTCAGAAATTAACGGAAATAAAATAGATTTAGAAATAAGTATTGGATTTTTAAAATCTTTTGAAAATTTAAAATTCGTTGTCTATTTGGTTGAAGATCACCTCTTTTTTAACCAAGCAAATTACACCAATTATTATAACGGCTCTGCTACTTTGGTTAATTTTGAACATAATAATGTGCTAAGAAAGGTGATAACAAATTTGTTTGGAGATGCTATTCTGAATGAAAATATGATAGCAAACGGAGTGTACACACAATCTTTAAATGTTACAATTCCCATTGCGGTTAATAATACCAATAATTTAAAAATAGTTGCATTTGTAGTTGATAACAGTGGCAAAGCGATTAATGTTCAAAAAGCCAACATTAACACCTATAAAAATTTCGATTAACTTAAATTTGTATGACAAATGTTACCTCTTATTAAAATAATAAAAGGTAGTTTTGTCCTGTATTTAAAAATGATAGATTATGAGTCAAACAAAAGAGTGCTTAGTATGTAAAAAAGCATCAACTGAAATTCCAGTTACAAAGTTTTATTACCAAGAAAGTGAATTTTATATTTGTCCACAGCATATGCCAACCATTATTCACAATCCACAAGAATTAATTGGTTTATTAGATGGTGCAGACGGTTTTAAAGCTGTTTAATTTATAAAAATATATAAAACAAAAAATGCGCCTATTGGCGCATTTTTTGTTTCTATTTAGACTTTTTATTCACCTAAAAACGGATATCTATAATCTGTTGGTGTTACAAACGTTTCTTTAATTGTACGGTTACTAACCCAACGCAATAAGTTCCAAACAGAACCGGCTTTGTCATTAGTTCCAGAACCTCTAGCTCCTCCAAAAGGTTGTTGACCTACAACAGCTCCAGTTGGCTTGTCGTTGATATAAAAGTTTCCAGCAGCGTTTTCTAACTTGTTCGTTGCAATGTCAATTACATAACGATCTCCACTAAAAATAGCACCTGTTAAAGCAAACTCACTGGTTTTATCAACTACGTCTAAAATTTCTTCCCATTGGTCGTCTTCATAAATATAGATCGTAATAATTGGTCCGAATAATTCAGTTTCCATTGTTTTGTAATAAGGATCTGTAGTAACAATAACAGTTGGCTCAATAAAATATCCTACTGAATCGTCATATCCACCACCTACAATTATTTCCGCTTCAGCATCTGCTTTTGCTTGCTCTATATAACTAGACAATTTCTTAAAAGCTCTATCATCAATTACTGAATTTATAAAATTATTAGTATCCTCTGGTGTTCCCATTTTAAAAGATTTTACATCCTTTATAACACCTTCTTTAATTGCTGGCCATAAACTTTTAGGTAAATAAGCTCTTGAAGCTGCTGAACATTTTTGTCCTTGATATTCAAAAGCACCTCTTGAAATTGCAGTTACAACTTCTTGTGCATTTGAGCTTGGATGTGCCCATATAAAATCTTTCCCTCCTGTTTCACCAACAATTCTTGGGTACGTTTTATAATTATTCATGTTTTTCCCAATGGTTTCCCAGAAACTGTTAAATACTGGTGTAGAACCTGTAAAGTGAACTCCTGAAAAATCTGGACTATTTAATAATACATCCGTTATAGTTCCTGAATTTCCAGTAACCATATTTATAACACCATCAGGTAAACCAGCCGCTTTAAATAATTCCATAATTACTTGTGCAGAATACACTTGAGATCTTGCAGGTTTCCAAATAACAACATTCCCCATCATAGCTGGTGCAGCTGGAAGGTTCCCTGCAATTGCAGTAAAGTTAAATGGAGTAATTGCATATACAAAACCTTCTAACGGACGGTATTCCATTCTATTCCAAATTCCAGGAGATGATTCTGGTTGATTTGCATAAATCTCAGTCATAAATTTTACGTTGAAACGCAAGAAATCTATCAATTCACAAGTGGCATCAATTTCCGCTTGAAAAACATTTTTAGATTGTGCAATCATTGTAGCCGCTGCCATCTTATATCTAAATGGCCCAGATAATAAATCTGCAGCTTTTAAGAAAATTGCTGCTCTATGTTCCCAGCTAGTTGCAGCCCATTTCTCTCTTGCTTCAGCAGCCTTTTCAACCGCCAATTCAATGTGCTCTTTATCTGCTGTGTGATATTGACCAACACAATGTTTATGATCGTGCGGTGGATGAATATCTACAGTGTTTCCAGTTCTAAATTCTTTTCCTCCAATATAAAAAGGTATGTCTACTTTTTCAGCATACATCTTCTTGTACGTTGCTAACAACGCGTCTCTTTCCGGCGTTCCCGGAGCATACGAGTTTACAGGCTCGTTAATTGTTTTTGGTACTTTGTAAAATCCTGAAGCCATTATACTATAATTTTTTAAAAGTTTTTCGTTTAATTTCCGCGACAAAGTTACAAAATTGTATTTACTTTACTTTTTGTAAACCGATACTCAATAATCAATTTTCAATAGCATGTGTACTGTTACTTTTTTACCATTAAAAAATGCTGATTTCATTTTAACTTCTAACAGAGATGAAACTCCTCTAAGAGAAACATTTCCACCAAAAAAATATAAAGAAAATGATGTTGAAATGGTTTTTCCGAAGGATAAATTAGCAGGTGGAACATGGATTGGAACTAGCTCAAAAAACAGATTGGTTTGTGTATTAAATGGTGCTTTTGAAAATCATATTCGAAAAGAAAATTACAAAAAAAGTAGAGGAGTAATTTCAAAAGAAGTTTTAAAATCTGGGGATTTTATTAACTACATTAATCACTTAGATTTAACCAACATTGAACCTTTTACAATGATAATTATCGATTGGAATAATGACGAATTAAATTTATTTGAACTTATTTGGGACGAGTATAAAAAGCAGTTTTCAAAATTAGAAAACAATCCGAAAATTTGGTCATCTTCCACTTTGTACAAGAACGATATGAGAGAAGTTCGTAAAACGTGGTTCAAAAATTGGGTTTCAGCAAATGATTTTAATTCTACAACTATTCTTGATTTTCATCATTCAGAAATTGGGGACAAAGAACAATCTATTTTAATGAAACGCCCAAATGTTGAAACGGTTAGTATTACTTCAATAAAAAAGGAAAATAAAAAAATTGAAATGTTTTATGAAGATGTAATTCATAATTCATTTTACAAAACACTTATTTAGCTTAAAATAAAAGTTGCCATTGTAGTAATTAAAAACCCAATAAATCCCAAAAACATATAATAACTATTTAACAAAGTAAACTTAATAAACGTCTTAATTCTTCCTTGACCATAAAAATGTCGCAATGCTTTGTATAAATAAATTAAAAATAAGATGATAAAAACCCATTCAAAATTAGTTAATGGTATAAACAAGTTTAATAAATAAAAAATACTTAGCAATAAAAAGAAAACGGTTTGGGTGTGAAAAACAAACACCAAATGCTCCATATATGTAAAAGGTCTTCGAATATAAATAAGCATTAGAAATAGCGTAAAAACAGGTAAGAAAATAAAAAGAACTATTGATATTTTCGACATGACTTTTTCAGTTACAGAATCACTATCTTCCTTAGCTTGTTCAAAATTTTTGTAACCATTTACTGTGGACAAATAATAAAATTTGTTCCAAAATGATTTTTCATAACCCAGACTATCCAACGCCTGAGAAGCTGGATATTTTCGGTGTTTCTCGAAGAAATGATAAAAGTCTTTAATTTTATTAGCAAAACTAATTTTACCAAGTGTATCATTTTTAATATGATAAACATATTCTACAGAAGTTGAATCATTCACCTTTTCTTTTGCAAAATCAAGAACGCCGTCTAATCCGGTAAATACTTTTTGGCTCGTAGAGTCGTTAGGAATTGCTTCAGCTAAATCCTTTTTAACATCGGCTTTAATTGAATCAATTTTTTCTTCATTTAATTCGCTTAAAGAATTGTTGGACTCGCCTATTTTAATAACATCATTAAATGCTGTATTTTCAGAAAAACGATTCGATATTCCTAGTATGATAAAAAACATAATAGAAACATTTAAGTACAATTGAAACGGGTTTACAAACTTTACACGCTTCCCTTTAATAAACTCTTTTGAAACTTTTCCAGGCTTGGTTAACAATGGAATAAATGTTCTCCAAAAACGAGAATCGTACGAAAAGAAACCAGAAAACACATTGCTTATAAAAACACCAAAACTCAATTTTTTAGTCGAATTTTTTTGGCCGCAATGTGAACAAAAATTATCACTTCCGCTTAATGGTTGTCCGCAATTTAAACACTCTAAACCTTTTTGAGGTACAGGTTTTAAGTTTGGAAGGTGTATTTTTGGTAATTTCATTGTTAGTTATAACTACTTGGAACCATTAGTTGAAAAGTTGGAATAATAACCTTGAATAATTTTTCGGTCTCCACATTTATCATGGTGTAAAAACCGTTCATAGCACCAATTGGTGATATTAAAAAACAACTCGATTGGTAGGTGTGGCTATTGCCAGAAATTATAATTGGTTTCTGACCTATAACTCCCGAACCTTTAACAATCTCGGTTTTATTCATAGAATCAAAAATATTCCAATGTCGGCTAATTAATTGTACGGTATTGTTGCTTTGGTTTTCAATGGTAATTTTATAACTAAACGCATAATAAAGTCTGTAATTTCTATAGCTTGTACCTTCAAACTTAGAAATTACCGAAATTTTTACGCCATTTGTTACTTGTTGTACCATTACGACTTTATAATCTTAGATTACCTCAAAAATACAAATTCCTTTTTAATTGTATATCTTTTTTGAATTCCCGAAGCCAACACCAATAACGCTGGTGTATCTACTTCCAAATTTTTTGTAATACAAAATTACCGTATAATCGTTTTCGGTTTGATAAAACGAACCATCAATATCTGAATTATTAATTTCGCCTTCTTCATTTTTGGTAACATACTGAAAATTATAAAACCCTTGTTTTAACAACATAGCTTTTTCATAAATCCCTAAATTCTCATTATAGTCTAATTTGTTTTGCTCGTTTAGCTGCCAATTATTATAATTTCCGCTTATAAAAACGTCTTTCCCATCTAAATTTCCGCTACTTTTTAATGAAAAATGAACCCAACTGTAATCTGCATCTAAATCGCTTTCGTCGCTATCTAAATTTCTGACAATAAAATTCCCATTTACATCAGGAAATAAGGTGTAAGGAGCATCAATTCGTTCATCATTTGTATATAAGTAAGAATGGTACAAGTCGTCTTCGAGTTCTACTCTTACAATATTCAAGGTCGTATTTCGAATAGATTTTGAATCGAAATATAAAAACTCATTACCAGCCAAAAAACTGGTTTCTTTATTGTACTTATAAATTAATTGAGTGCCTCTAAAAAACTGCGGTTTTAATCCTCTAATTGCTGTATCCCAATTATTGTTTTGTAAAATAACTGGAAACAATTCTTGTTTGGGATTGTTAATTCTAAAACTTGGGTTGTTTACGATAAATTCAACCGATTGGTTGGTTTCAATATTTGAAAGATCTCTACTTCTGTAAATAGTAACGCCAATTGTAGTTTTTGGTTCGTAAACAACAAATCGTCTTTCAAAAGCCAATTCATCATTTTCATTGTACACATAAACTTTATAGTTTCCTGAAATCTTCAATTTTGTATTCTCGTTTGGAATACTCAATTTATAATGTGTAAACGGCTGCAATGTGTTGAACGAATTTTCATAATCTCGTATTCTATCTTCAACATAACCATCAACAAATTCTGAATCTCTTAAATCGGATGGAGTCCAATCCATAGTACAATGTTCTATTCTATAAGTATAATCCTCTTCATTTGCATTTAAATCATCAAAACTTAAATTTATGGATTCATTTAACCGCACAATAGGTGCATAAAAATTAACAGCATTTGGTTTTAAAATAACCGTTTTTATATTATCTGAATTTGAAAATTCGGTTTGAGAATTACAAATTAACGTCACAAATAAACACGAAAAAAGGAAAATTATATTTTTCAAATTATTAGAAAGTTTAAGCTACTTATTTTTTAAAATTTATACCAAAGTAACAAATGTAATGCCAATTCAAACGTTTTCTGTTAAAACATTACATATGTTGCATAAAAAATTGTTTAAAACTCTCAAAACTACGTTAGAAATTGCTATTTTTGCACAGTTTTTTATTGACTATTAATTAAACTTAAAATATGTCACAGGACATCCGAATTAAAAAAGGTTTAGATATAAAGCTAAATGGTGAAGCTGAAAAGGTGACCAAAAACGCTGATTCTTGTAGTGTTTTCACACTAAAACCTGAAGATTTCCACAGTATTATTCCAAAATTATCAGTAAAAGTTGGCGCTAAATTAAAAGCTGGAGATGCAGTTTTTTATAACAAGGCTAATGAAGAAATGAAATTTCCTTCACCTGTAAGTGGTGAATTGGTGGATATTATTCGTGGAGAAAAAAGAAAAATATTAGAAGTTAAAATTCAAGCAGACCCAACACAAGAATTTGCAGACTTTGGAATTAAAAATCCAGAGACAATGAATGGTGATGAAATTAAAGCGCATTTATTAGCAAGTGGTTGTTGGCCGTTTATTAAACAAAGACCTTATGATGTAGTTGCTGATGCAGCAAACACACCAAAAGCAATTTTTGTTTCTGCTTACGCAAGTGCTCCTTTAGCAGCAGATTACGATTATGTATTAGCTGGTAAAGAAAAAGAGTTGCAAGCTGCAGTTACTGCTTTAAGCAAATTAACTCCGGGTTCAGTTCATATTTCAATAGGTAAAAATTCTAACTCTCCTTTAACTGGTTTAAATAATTGCACGTTGCATAAGGTTTCAGGACCGCATCCATCTGGAAATGTTGGGACTCAAATTGCGAAAATAAACCCTGTTAATAAAGGTGAAACTGTTTGGACGGTTTCTCCGCAAGATTTAGTAATTATTGGTGAATTGTTAGTTACTGGTAAATTTAATGCAGAACGTACCATTGGTTTAGTTGGTTCATCTGTAGAAAAACCTATGTATTTTACTACTAAAATTGGGGCGAGTGTTGCTTCAATTACAAAGAGCAAATTAAAAGAAGGTGAACATAGAATTATTAGCGGTAATATCTTAACAGGAAAAGCACAAGATAAAAAAGGTACTTTAGGGTTTTATGACAATTTAGTGACAGTAATTCCTGAAGGAAATGATTATAATTTATTTGGTTGGTTAAAACCAGATTTCAATAGAATATCTTCAACTCGAGCATTAACTTTTTCTTGGTTATTTCCAAAAAAGAAATATGACTTAGATACCAATACAAATGGTGAACATAGAGCTTTTGTTTTTACAGGGCAATATGAGAACGTATTTCCATTAGATATTTATCCGTTACAAATTTTAAAGGCGTGTATGTATAAAGATTTAGATGAAATGGAAGCATTAGGAATGTACGAAGTTGCTCCTGAAGATTTTGCCTTAACTGAATTTGTATGTGTTTCTAAACAACCACATCAAAAAATTATAAGAGAAGGTTTAGACTTAATGTTAAAAGAAATAGGATAAGGTTATGGGATTAAAAGAGAATTTACATAATATTAGCGAAAAGGTGAAAGGAACAAAGTTGCAAACTATGTTTGGCGCTATCCACACACTTTTTTATACGCCTAAAGAAACTACGCATTCTGGAAGTCATGTTAGGGTTGCAGATGATTTAAAGCGTACAATGATGAACGTAGTACTGCCATTAATTCCATTATTAATATTCGGAATGTTCAATGTTGGTTTTCAGCATCATTCTGCAATCAATGGTTTTCCTGAAGGTATTGGGTTTTTTAGTCCAGAATTTTGGAATCTTGATAATTTAGCTATTGGTGCAGCAAAACTATTACCACTAGTTATTGTTTCTTATGTTGTTGGTTTAGGAATTGAAATAATTTTTGCGACTATTAATAATCACGAAGTTGAAGAGGGTTATTTTGTAACAGGAATGTTAGTACCATTAATTGTACCAATCGATACGCCATTATGGATGTTAACTGTAGCTGTGATTTTTGGAGTGGTAATAGGAAAAGAAATTTTTGGTGGAACTGGAATGAATATTCTAAATCCAGCTTTAACAATTAGAGCCTTTTTATTCTTTGCATATCCAACTTGGATGAGCGGTGATAAAGTTTGGGTTACTGGAGCTGTAGAAAGAGCAAATGAAATTGCTGAAGGTGCAAATCTCGATGCTATTTCTGGTGAAACAATATTAGGAACATTAGCTCAAGGAAATGAAATAGCTTATTCTGTTTCCGATATGTTTTTTGGATTTATACCAGGTTCGGTTGGTGAAACTTCTACCCTACTAATTATACTTGGGGCTGTTTATTTATTATACACCAAAGTAGCAAGTTGGAGAATTATGCTTTCATCGGTAATTGGAGCATTGGTAATGGGACTTATATTTAACGGTGTTGTAGATGCTGGTTGGATTAAAGAAAGTAGTAACTTCTATTCCTTAATGAATACAGAATTTTGGCATCATTTATTAATTGGTGGTTTTGCATTTGCAGTAGTATTTATGGCTACCGATCCAGTTACAGGTTCTCAAACCAATAAAGGAAAATGGATTTACGGTTTCTTAATAGGGTTTATATCTATTATGATACGTGTTTTCAATCCAGCATATCCAGAAGGAGCAATGTTAGCAATTTTATTAATGAACGTATTTGCACCTACTATTGACCATTATGTGGTTCAAGGTAACGTTAAAAGAAGGTTGAAACGTTTAAAAGCAAAAACAGTATAAAACGATGGCAAAAAATACTGAAAGTAATTTATACACGGTAATATTCGCAACAGTAATGGTACTTATTGTAGGTACTATTCTAGCATTCTTAGCATCCTCATTAAAAGGAAAAATTAATGAAAATAAGCGAATTGAAAAGCAACAAAATATATTGTATGCAATGGGCATTAATGAAAATGACGAAAGCAGCGCCATTTTTGTTGCCAAAGAAAATGTTGAAAGTGAATTTTCAAAATACATAGAAAAGCAAATTGTAATTCAAGGCGATGATATTATTGAAGATGAAAACGCTTATTTAATCGATATTAAAAAGGAAACTGCAGCAGCAAAAGACCCTTCTTATGTTAGAAGATTACCATTATTTATTGGTAAAAAAGACAACAAGAATTTTTATATAGTTCCTGTAAGAGGAAAAGGATTATGGGACGCTATTTGGGGATATGTAGCTATTGACAATCAATTAATTATTGAAGGTGTTTATTTCGACCATAAAGGTGAAACACCTGGTTTAGGATCTAACATAAAAGAACGTTTTTTTATGGATGATTTTAAAGGCGAACATATTATGGATAATGGTTTATTTAAAGGAATTTCTGTTTCAAAAAGTAACGCCGATCCTAAAAATATGAGAAAAACTGATTTTGCGGTTGATGCAATTGCAGGCTCTACCATTACAGGTGATGGTTTAGCAGCGATGCTGAAGAAAGATTTGAAAATGTATGTACCATATTTAAAAACATTAAAGCAATAGATTATGGGAGTTTTATCAAAAAAAGATTTAAAATTAATTACAGATCCTTTAGCGGATAATAACCCAATTACTATTCAAGTATTAGGTATTTGTTCTGCGTTAGCTATTACAGCTGAACTAAAAGCATCTATTGTAATGTCAATTGCCGTGCTTTTTGTAATGGGATTAGGGAATTTTACCATTTCATTAATGCGAAATATTATTCCGCCAAAAATTAGAATTATTGTTCAGCTAATTGTAGTTGCAACTTTAGTAATTATTGTGGATTTAGTATTGAAAGCTTTTGCCTATGAATTAAGTAAAACACTTTCGGTATTTGTTGGATTAATTATTACGAACTGTATTATTATGGGACGTTTTGAAGCTTTTGCTTTAGCCAACGGACCAATAAGATCATTTATAGATGGTGTTGGTAATGCGCTGGGATATGCTCTTATTTTAATAATAGTTGGTTTTTTTAGAGAACTTTTAGGTTCTGGAACTTTATTAGGTTTTAAAGTATTAGGAAACCCTATTGAAAAAACTGGAGTTTATGCATATGGATACGAAAACAACGGATTTATGTTGTTAGCACCAATGGCGTTAATTACAGTAGGAATTATTATTTGGGTACAACGCTCAAGAAACACAGATTTAATTGAAGACAACTAGACTATGGAACATATAGAATTATTTTTTAAATCAATATTTGTAGATAACATGGTATTTGCAACATTCTTAGGAATGTGTTCTTATCTAGCGGTATCTAAAAAGGTTTCAACCGCAGTAGGTTTGGGTGCAGCCGTTATTTTTGTAATGGCAATTACAGTACCTTTAAACTGGTTGTTAGATCAATATATTTTACAAGAAGGAGCATTAAAATGGTTAGGTGAAGAATATGCCGATTATGATTTAAGTTTCCTTTCTTTTATTATGTTCATTGCAACGATAGCAACAATGGTACAATTAGTTGAAATCATTGTAGAAAAATTTGCACCAGCATTGTACAATTCATTAGGAATATTTTTACCATTAATTGCAGTAAACTGTGCTATTTTAGGTGGTTCATTATTTATGCAATCCAGAGAAATTGCTTCTTTAGATTTAGCATTTAATTATGGTGTAAGTTCAGGAATTGGATTCTTTTTAGCTATCCTAGCAATTGCTGCTATTCGTGAAAAAATTAGATATTCAAATGTGCCAGCACCGCTTAGAGGTTTAGGAATTACATTTATTATTACTGGCTTAATGGCCATTGGTTTTATGAGTTTTGGTGGAATGCTTACTGGTGGAGATGAAGAAGAAACTACAGAAACAGTAGTTGCTCAGGTTGACGTAGAAAAAGATGCTAAGGACTTAGCTAATAACGCAAAAGAAATTTTAGAATAATGATCATATTAGCAGCAAATACCTTAGGTACAATTGTAGCAACTGTAATCGCTTTTTTAGTATTAATACTATCATTAGTTGCTATATTACTATATGTAAAACAAAAATTATCACCATCCGGACCTGTAAAGATCAGAATTAATGGTGAAAAAGAAATTGAAGTTGGTTCTGGTGATTCATTATTAACGACTTTAGGAAACGCAAAAATATTTTTACCTTCAGCTTGTGGTGGTGGTGGAACTTGTGTTCAATGTGAATGTCACGTAAATTCAGGTGGTGGTGAAGCATTACCAACTGAAACTCCTCACTTTACTCGTAAAGAATTAAAAGAAGGAATTCGTTTAGCGTGTCAAGTAAAAGTAAAACAGGATATGGATATTTCTATTCCTGAAGAAGTTTTCGGAATTAAAAAATGGGAAGCAACTGTTGTAAGAAATTACAATGTAGCATCATTTATTAAGGAATTTGTTGTTGAAATTCCAGAAGATATGGGTTACAAAGCAGGAGGATATATTCAAATTGAAATACCAGAATGCGAAGTTAATTTTAAAGACATAGATATTACGGCACATCCTGAAGAACACGAAACTCCAGACAAATTTCAAGTTGAATGGGATAAATTCGGTTTATGGGATTTAAAAATGAAAAATACAGAATTGGTTGAACGTGCTTACTCCATGGCTTCTTACCCTGCTGAAGGAAGAGAAATTATGTTGAATGTACGTATTGCTACACCACCTTGGGACAGAGCAAAAAATGGATGGATGAGTGTAAACCCAGGTATTGCGTCATCATACATTTTTAACTGTAAAAAAGGTGATAAAGTAACTATTTCTGGTCCTTACGGGGAATTCTTCATCAATGAATCTGATGCTGAAATGTTATATGTTGGTGGTGGTGCCGGTATGGCTCCAATGCGATCTCATTTATATCATTTATTTAAAACATTGAAAACTGGTAGAAAAGTAACATATTGGTACGGTGGACGTTCAAAACGTGAATTATTCTATCTAGAACATTTTTACGAATTAGAGAAAGAGTTTCCAAACTTCAAATTTTACTTAGTATTATCTGAACCTGCTCCTGAAGACAATTGGATAAATAAAAAAGATGCAAACGATCTTGAAGGTGATGGTTTTACAGGATTTGTACATCAAGCAGTAATAGATGAGTATTTATCTAAACACGAATCTCCAGAAGACTTAGAATTGTATTTCTGTGGCCCTCCGTTAATGAACCAAGCCGTTCAAAAAATGGGTGAAGATTTTGGTTTAGCTGATGAGAATATAAGATTTGATGACTTTGGTGGGTAGAAGTTAATGGCCATTTGGCAAAATATGTTATACAAAAAATCACACTGAGCTAGCCTGTGCTGAGCATAGTCGAAGTATCGAAGTGTTAGAATAACTTAAAAATCCGGTACATTTGTATCGGATTTTTTTATACAAAATAAAATGAGCAGACCACTTACTGAACAGGAACTTCACAATTTAGCTATGAATATTGTGGGGAAAGATTTAGAAAAAAGAGGATTTGAATTTATTGCGGTTAATAGCGAATTAAAAAAACATCCTCAATTTGTGTGTATCGATAAAAACAACCAACGCTATTTTGTAATTGTTAAAGCTGCTCAAATCACTGAAAAACCTATTGAGTATGATGTAGTTTGGATGGAAACATTTAAAAATCATGCTAGAAATCAACAAGCAAAAGTATTGTTTGCTGGCATTGGCTTAGGAAATGTAAAAGACAAATATTTACCGCCTAATTTAAACGAAGAGTATTTGTTACAATTTGAAGGCATTCAACATTTAGAAGTTGAATTGAACTAAAAAAAGCCACGCACTGCGTGGCTTTTAAAACTATATAAAGTTATTTCTTAGTTTACTTTTTGTTCTAAAAGATCGAAGAATTGCTCTAATTTAGGCATTAAAACTATTCTAGTTCTTCTGTTTCTAGCTCTACCATCAACAGTATCATTGCTTTCTAAAGGCTTGTACTCGCTTCTACCTGCTGCAATTAATCTTTCTGGCGCAATGTTAAAGTCTTTTTGTAATACTCTAATTACAGAAGTTGCACGCTTCACACTTAAATCCCAGTTATCTTTAAAAGAAGCATTTTTAATAACTTTCTTATTATCAGTATAACCTTCAACCATAACTTCTAAATTTTCTTGTGCTCCAATAACTTCAGCTACTTTTCCTAAAACACCTTTTGCTTTACTTGAAATAGTGGCACTTCCGCTTTTGAATAATAATTTATCAGCTATTGAAATATAAACAACCGTTTTTTCAACATCTACTTGAATATCTTCGTCTGCAAAACCATCTTTTAACACACTTTTCAATTGGAAACCTAATGCTAAATTAATAGAATCTTTACGAGTCATTGCTCTCTGAACATGTTGAATATACTCGTCTTTTTTACCCATTTGAGCCAACGTTTCTTTAATATTATCAGAAGCAGATTTAGACAATACTGTTAAATCATCAACATATTGTAATGTTTGTTCTTTATCTTTCTTTAAGTCTGCTACCTGTCCTTCTAAAGCTGAAACTTTACTTTCACCTTCTATTCTACATTTCATCAAATCGGCTTTTACATCAACCAATTCTTGATTTTTTTTGTTAAAAATATCTTCTAAATCTGTGTATTTTTTTTGAGACACACAAGAACTCATTAAAATTGCAACTACTACAACTAATGGAAATAATTTTTTCATGATTCAAACTGCTTTATTAATGAATTACAAATTTAAAAAAATCTTTATGAGAAAACGAATTTTATGAAACTTTAAGATGATTTTATGAAACGAGCCAACAAAAAGGTTTTTTCTCAAATTAAATCCTAAATGGCGAACAGCATGTGACCACTAAATAACAATTTATATAAACACATGAAAAGAATATATTATATCTTTGAAAAGCATTAAAATTTAATTTAGTATTCACATGAAATCCTCCATTTTCTCTTTCTTATTTTTATTACTAATATCCTGTACTAAAAATACTTACGAATTAAAAACCATTTCTGGAAATGCCATTGGAACCACGTTTAATATTCGTTATATTTCAGCGGATACTATTAATTATGAATCAAAAATATATAATTTAATAAAAGCTATAAACAAATCTACCTCAACATACATCGCAACATCCGATATTTCGAAAATTAATAGAGGAGATTCTACAATTATTGCAGACGATTATTTTGTTGAAGTGTTTAAAAAATCGGAACGCATTTACAATGAAACTAACGGAATTTTCGATCCAACAATTGGAGTTTTGGTAAATGCTTGGGGTTTTGGACCCGAAGATGCTGTTGAAAATTTAGATTCTACAAAAATAAAATCGCTTTTAAAATACGTTGGTTTTAATAAAGTAAGTATTGAAAATGGAAAAATAACAAAAAAATATCCTGAAATATATTTCGATTTTAACGCCATTGGAAAAGGTTATTTAGTAGATGTCATTGGGCGACTTTTTGAAGAAAATAATATTGAAAACTATTTGGTTGAAATTGGTGGAGAAATACGAGCTAGAGGTGTAAATGATAAAAACATTCCTTGGCGAATAGCTATTGAAAATCCTAATTATGATGGTAGTCGATCTTTTGCAACAACTATTTCCTTAACGAATGAATCTATTGCGACGTCTGGTAATTATCGAAAATTTAGAACTAACGATGATGGTACTAAATATGTACATACCATAAATACAAAAACTGGTTTTGCCAATGAAAGTAATTTGCTAAGTGCTTCGGTAATATCAAAATCGGATTGTGCCGATGTAGATGGTTATGCTACTGCTTTTATGGCAATGGGGTTTGAAAAAACCAAACTATTCCTTATAGAACATCCTGAATTAAGAGCTTTTTTAATTTTTGCAAATGACAAAGGAGAATTAGAAACTTTTACATCAGAAAATTTCTAGTTTATTTAAAACAAACTGGCAATATTTCTTCTTTAACTAAACAATATTTTTCGACCAATTCTGGTGAAATTTTAGAAGCATAATTTACTTCTTCAACTCTAAAACCTGCTGATCTTAATTTATTAAAATAATCTTTCCCGTAAACTCTAACGTGATCGTATTGCCCAAAATGTTTTGCTCTTTCTTCTTCTGAAGTTATCGAAAAATCTTCATACGTTTTATCTCTATCCAAATCTTGAGGAATTTGAAAAATTCCAAAACCACCTTTTTTCAACACTCTAAACAATTCGCTCATTGCTTTTTTGTCATCTTCAATATGTTCTAACACATGATTACAGAAAACCACGTTGAACGATTCATTTTCAAAAGGTAAATCACAAATATCAGCTTTTACATCTGCAATAGGAGAATATAAATCTGCCGTGATATACTCTAAATTTTTCTGATTCTTAAATAATTTTAAAAAACATTGTTCAGGAGCAATGTGCAAAACTTTCAGTTTAGCTTTGAAAAAGCTGGTTTCATTTTGTAAATACAACCAAAGTAATCGATGACGCTCTAAAGATAAAGTACTTGGCGACAACACATTTAACCGTTGTTCTCCGTAACCATAAGGCAACATTTTTCGAAAACTCTTACCATCAATTGGGTCTGTGTATGTTGTTCCTTTAAAAAAGAAAGCAATTAATGGGCGCACCCAGTAGCTTACTTTTATTAAAAAAGGGCGCGGAATGTTATTTAAGAAAAATTTAAAAAGTTTGTTCATAAAAACTATTTATAATCATCTCTTGTTGGACAGAAAACATCGGTAACTTCACAATAGGTTAAGGCTTTTCCGCTGTGAACAACATTTGGCGAAATAACAACTAAAGACCCTTTTTCTAAAATTTGAGTCTTTCCATTCATTGTTAATTCTAACGTTCCCTTAGTAACTTGGGTTGATTGTTCGTTGATGTGTTTATGTTCAGGCAATATCGAACCTTCTTTAATTTCCCAAAAAGCAATCGTAAATTTTTCTCCATGAACTAATCTACCTTTAAAGCCTGGCATTATTTCTTTTTGAGGTATGTCTTCTATTTTTTTTATCATAGACTAAACTTCAAGCAATACCTTTCTAAATTCATCTTCCGCAGAAGTTTTTGTTCCTAAAACTTTGTCTATATATTTAAAAGTTGAAAGTAACTCGGGTTTTCCATCAACGATTGCAACATCGTGTTCAAAATGTGCACTAGGTTTACCATCTTGTGTTAAAATCGTCCAACCATCGTTTAATTGGTTTATTTTATGAGTTCCTAAATTTACCATAGGCTCAATGGCAACTACCATTCCTTCCAAAAACTTTTTACCTCTTCCTCTTCTTCCATAATTTGGCATTTCTGGATCTTCGTGCATTTCTTTACCTAATCCATGACCCACCAATTCACGTACTACTCCATATCCACGTTTTTCACAATACGCCTGAATAGCATAACCCACATCTCCTACTCTATTTCCAGCCTTAAATTGACGAATTCCTTCGTACAAGCTTTGCTTTGTAACTTCTAATAATTTTTTTGTTTTCTCATCCACTTCTCCTACTTCAAAAGTGTAAGCGTGATCGCCATAAAAACCGTTTTTAATAGCACCACAATCTATGGAAATAATATCTCCTTCTACTAATGGTTTATCACTAGGTATTCCATGTACAACTTGAGAATTTGGACTCATACACAAAGTATTAGGAAAATCATACAAACCTAAAAACCCAGGAATGGCATTATTGTCTCTAATAAATTCTTCAGCAATTTTATCTAAATGCAACGTGGTTACACCAGGCTTTACCTCCGCTGCTAAAATTCCCAATGTTTTTGAAACAATTAAGGCGCTTTCACGCATTAATTCTATTTCTTCTTTCGACTTAATTTTAATCATAAATTGGCAAAAATTATTTTATGCAAAGTTAATTCAAAAAAAGAATATTCCCTACGATTAAAATAAATTGAATTTTTTAGGAAAAATGTAAAAAAAGTGACTTTTGACAGCTTTTTTTTTCTATATCCTTAGTAAATTTACAGAATAATTCTCAATACATTATTATGTACAAATCTGTAACTGCTGAACAAGCTGTAAAAGTTATAAAATCTAACGATCGTGTTTATGTGCAAGCTGCGGCTGCCGCACCAACTGAATTATTAATAGCCATGACGGCTCGACATGAAGAATTACGAAATGTTGAAGTCTGTCATTTGCATTTAGAAGGCGAAACACCTTATGCAGATCCAAAATATAAAGATAGTTTTCATGTGAATTCATTTTTTATTGGAAAAAATGTTCGTCATACATTAGCAGCTGGAAACGGGTCTTATACTCCTGTTTTTTTAAGTGAAGTACCATTGTTATTTAAACGTAATATTCTTCCTTTAGATGTTGCTTTAATTCAAGTTTCAATTCCTGACAGACACGGATATTGTTCTTTAGGTGTTTCAGTTGAAGCTACTTTAGCGGCAATTGATAACGCAAAGCACGTAATAGCGTTAATAAACCCTCAAATGCCAAGAGTTCATGGTGAAGGAATTATTCATCTTTCTGAATTGGATACGTTTGTTGAAGTAAACAGACCTATTCCTGAATTTTACATACCATCACCAAGCGAAATTGAACAAAAAATTGGTGATTTTATTGCTGAACTTATTGTTGACAGAAGTACACTTCAAATGGGAATTGGTTCAATCCCAAATGCTGTACTTTCTAGATTAGGAAATCATAAAGATCTTGGTTTACATACCGAAATGTTCTCTGATGGTGTTATCGACTTAATATTAAAAGATGTTATTAATGGTAACTATAAAGGTATTGGTGCAGGAAGAGCTTTAACAACTTTCTTAGCCGGCTCAAAAAAATTGTATGATTATGTAGATGATAACCCGTTTGTTGAAATGCGTTCTTGTGATTACGTAAATGATGTTGCTAATATTCGTCAAAATGATAATATGGTAGCTATTAACTCTGCAATTCAAGTTGATTTATCTGGACAAGTTTGTGCCGATTCTATTGGAACAAGGATGTTTTCTGGTGTAGGTGGTCAAATGGATTTTATTCGTGGAGCATCTTTAAGTAAAGGTGGAAAAGCAATTATTGCAATGCCTTCTACAACAAATAAAGGAATTAGTAGAATTGTACCATTTTTAAACCCTGGAGCTGGTGTTGTAACAACCAGAGCCCACGTACAATATATTGTTACCGAATATGGTGTAGCTAATTTATACGGAAAAACTATAAAGCAACGAATTGCAGCCCTAGT
>Ga0209121_10002327_pt1 | contig 19396 bp, 16 predicted proteins | sample Cruoilmetagenom3_FD_187292 | JGI IMG/M metagenome (GOLD analysis project Ga0209121, IMG submission 187292) | Oil polluted marine microbial communities from Coal Oil Point, Santa Barbara, California, USA - Sample 3 (SPAdes) (version 2) | ecosystem: Environmental > Aquatic > Marine > Oil seeps ...
AAGGCCCAGGTGCCCATAATCGGGATGAAGGAGCGGATCATCTCAATCCCGACCCAACCCACCGCGCCGTGCAGGACGAACCAACGGTAACCAGTGCGCTCGTGGAAGGCCCGGTTGCCTTTATCGGTCAGCAGCGTGATGGCGCCGATGAGCAACGGCAGCCACGTCATGTAGGAACCGCTACCGGCAAAGATGGGGACCAGGTAGCCTCCTAGCCAGCCGCCGACCGCGATGGCTGGGGCCAAGCTGGAGACTCGGCGCGGCAGCACCCGGTACTGGGCGACCAGCATTGGCACAAGTGCCACCCAGATTAGCGGCCACAGATCATAAGGCGGGAAGGCCAGGGTCAGCAGGATCGCGCTGGCCGCGGCCAGCACCAGCCCGACCGCGATTCGCGCCCAGGGTTGGGAGCGGTTCGTCTGTGTGGTAGAAGTCTCTACTTCTCTATATCTCCTCCAGCAACCCCGTCATCTCGTTGAACTGCTCGACCAGCGCGTCAATCTCTTCTATCTGCCCGTGGATGCCGGTCCAGTAGTCGGGGTCGTACCACTGGGCCAGGATTTCCTCGTAGGTCTTGCCCTGCTGCTCGACCCAGGTGTAGTACTTGAGGTTGTGGATGCGCCGGCGGTCCCAGTAGCCCAGTTCCTCCACGTAATCCACCGTGCAGCCCATCAGGTAGCGGTGGTAGTCGGCCGCCGCGTCCACTTCGGTGTACGCGCCGCGCTCCTCGTGCAACTCCTGCAGACGGCTCTCGTACAACTCCATCGAGTCGGTGAAGACGGTCAGGACGACGTCGTGCTCGCCCAGTTCGTACCACCTGGCGAATTTGATGGAGGAGAGGACGTTGGCGATGCTGGAGATGCCCAGCAGGTCCAGTTGATCCACCAGTGTCTCCGGCACACCCTGTTTGAGCAGGTAGGCGCGGCCGGCCGGCTCGTTGAACAACCGCACCAGGCTCATGCAAGCCTCGTCGTCAATCGCCACCACCATGTCAGTGTTCTTGAGGTTGTGGATCCAGGGCACGTGCTTGTCGCCGATGCCCTCGATGCGATGCCCGCCGTAGCCGTTGAGCATCAGCGTGGGGCATTGCAGCGCCTCGCTGGCGACCACCTTGCTGGTAGGGAAGGCTTCCTTCATGTAGTCGCCGCAGCCGAGGGTACCGGAAGAACCGGAGGTCAGCACCACGCCCCCGTAGGTGTCCTGCGGCCCCATCTCCTGCTGTAACACTTCCTCCATCGCGTGGCCGGTGACGTAGTAATGCCAGAGGTGGTTGCCGAACTCGTCGAACTGGTTGAAAATGACGATGTCCTCGCGGGTCTCCTTCAATTCCCAACACTTGTCGAAAATTTCCTTGACGTTGCTCTCGCAGCCAGGGGTGGCGATGACCTCCCCAGACACCTTGGATAGCCACTCGAAGCGCTCACGGCTCATCTCCTCGGGTAGGATGGCAACCGACTCACAGGCCAACAGTGTCGCGTTGTAGGCCCCGCCCCGGCAGTAGTTGCCGGTGGAGGGCCAGACTGCCTTCTGGAAGGTGGGGTCGAACTGGCCAGTGACCAGGCGCGGCACCAGGCAGGCAACTGTGGCGCCGACTTTGTGGGAGCCGGTGGGGAACCACTTGCCCACCAGCGCGATGATGCGCGCATCCACTCCCGTGAGAGACTTTGGGAGTTCCAGGTAATTGACTCCGTCGTACCCACCTCCGTGGGCCACGGGCTCATTCTTCCAGGTGATGCGGAACAGGTTGAGGGATGTGATGTCCCACAGGCCGATGTTCTTGAGTCGGGTCTTGACCCCGTCGGGCACCAGCGCGGGATCCCTCATCTGCGCGAAGGTGGGAATGATGATGTCCCGTTCCCGCGCCCGCTGCACGGTGCGTTTGAGTTGCTTTTCGTTAATAGATAGGTCTATCATATTAGTCTTTCCTCCGTCGAAAGTTATTTGCGGGTTTCCGAAGTCTCGGAGACTTCGGAATTCTTATCCAAAAGCCCACTAGCGCCCCGATGGCCGTGCCAGCGGTGTTGAGCAGTCAATCGTCACCACGCCAGCGATACCTTCCATGTCCGTTGCTTTCAGGTTCCCAGCCCTCGTCCCCGAGAACGGCGACAGCGAGAGTACCTCACCCTGAGTGGTTATTCTCCGCATGGGATGCCCCCGAGACGGGGGCTCGGAGCAGCGGCTGAGTAGTAAAGCCGGCTCTGAAATAATCTACTGTGAGACGTAGACCTTCTTCTAGCTCTACTTCCGCTCTCCACCCCAGTTGTTCCTCTGCCTTGCGGCAATCGAAGTAGGTCAGGTAAATGTCGCCGGAGCGCTTGGGCGCACGCACGATTTTCACGTTGTGTCCGATAATGTCCGCCAGGCCACGATACAGGGCGTTGACCGACGTGCCTTCGCCGGTGGCGATGCAAAACGGTTCGCCGCTGCCGCGCGTCAGGGCCAGCAGGTTGGCGCGGGCGACATCGCGCACGTAGACGTAATCTTTTTGCTGTTCACCGTCCCAGTCAATGCGTACTGTCTCGTCCAGCAGGATGGCGCGGATGAAGATAGCGATCACCCCCGCCTCGCCGGTGGGGTCCTGCCGTGGCCCGTAGACGTTGCCGTAGCGCAGAGAGGCGAAATCGAGGCCGTGCATGGCTTTCCAGAAACGAAGGTAGTACTCGCTCGCTAGTTTTGTGATCCCGTAGGGCGATTGGGGGCGCTGGGGTGTCTCCTCGTCCACCGGCATCTTCTCCACTGTTCCGTACGTGGCGCCCGACGAGGAGAAGATAACTTTGCGCGTACCAAAGCGGGTGGCACACTGGAGCAGGTTGATCAGCCCCAGGATGTTGACCTGGGCGTCGTGCATCGGGTCGTCGGTCGAGATTTTGACGCTGTGTTGAGCCGCCAGGTGACAGATGACCTCCGGCCGCTCCGCGTCAAAGACGTCGGACAGCGCGGTGTCGCGGACGTCCAGTTCGTAGAACGTGGCTCGGGAATTGACGTTCTTCATCCGCCCGCCACCGTGCTCCCACAGGTTGTCCACGATGGATACCTGGTGTCCTGCTTCGATCAGGGCGTCAACGACGTGGGAGCCGATGAAGCCCGCGCCTCCTGTGACCAAGACGTTCACGGTACTAATCTCCTCAGTTTAGATGTATTTGATCCCCGTCTTCGGGGACAATGACTTGTAAGGAAGTCTACGCGAGCCAGTTGTTGCATAGTCATCGGCCCGGTTTCGATCAACATGCGGGAATCGCTTGTCTCAATCAACAGCGATACGTTGTTCCGTCGCCCCGCGGAGAAGGCAGCGCCAGTTCCCAGGAACGTGATTTCAACTGTTGGCCTTCAGTGCTCGCTTGACGTCCGCCAGCGTCGGCTCCACGACTGCGGGTTGCTCTCCCACCGCCTTCATCGCGCTGGCGACGTCTTTGAGGCCGGAGCCTGTGGACAGGACGACCACCTTATCGTCGGATGCGACCAGCCCTTGCTCGACCGCCTTGACCAACCCAGCGTAGGCAGCGGCGGCGGCCGGCTCGGCGAAGACGCCGCAGCCTTGGGCCAGGGTGGGAATGGCGGCCAGGATCTCCTCGTCGGTCACACGGACAAAAGCCCCGCCGGTCTCACGCACGGCCCGCAGAGCCTTGATGCGGTCGCGGGGTAGTCCGGCGACGATGCTGTCGGCGATGGAGTGAGCCTCGACCGGTTTCATCTCCCAGCCCTCCAGCCCGCGCTCCCAGGCGTCCACCAGCGGTGATGACCCCGCCGCCTGCACGCCGATGAGCCGTGGCATGTGGTCAATCCAGCCCAGTGACAGGAGATCTCGCAGCCCCTTGTGGATGCCGCCGATGATGCAGCCATCACCGACGGGGATGAAGACGACATCGGGAGCGATCCATCCAGCGGCGGACGGCACGTCCGCCGCGAGCATCTGGGTCAGTTGTTCGCAGACCTCGTAGGCGGCGGTCTTTTTCCCCTCGGACATATAGGGATTGTAACCAGTGTTGCGGTTGTACCAGCCGAAGGCCCGCGCTGCCTCCAGGCACAATTCGAAAGCCTGATCGTAAGTGCCGTCCACCAGCATGACGGTAGAGCCGTAAGCCAACAGTTGCGCTATCTTGGCCTGGGGCGCTGTCTTGGGGACAAAGATGACGTTTGGCTGGCCCACCGCCGCGCAGAGGCCGGAGAGGGCAGCCGCGGCGTTACCAGTGCTGGCGGTGGTGACGATCTCGTAGCCCAACTCGCGGGTCTTGACAACGGCAATGGCTGAGGCGCGGTCTTTGAAGGAGGCTGTGGGCTGGCGGCCGTCGTCTTTGACCCACAAATTCTCTAGCCCCAGTTGGGCCGCCAGGCGCGGGGCGGGGTAGAGCGGCGTCCAGCCAGTTGAGAACAGCGGGTTCAATGAACAATGAGCCAATGACCAATGACCAATGAACGTTTGGACTACTTCCGGGTTCACTGGGAGGAGGGGCAGGTAGCGCCAGATGGAGCGGGTCGGGTCGTGGGCCAGTTTGTCGGGGCTGATGCGCCGGGCGATGAGGTCGTAGTCGTAGACGACATCGAGGATGCCGTCGTCCCCGTGGTTGGGGCAGACGTACTCGACTTCGTCAACGCCGTACTCCGCGCCGCAGATGGTGCATTTGAGACCTAGAACGTGATCCATAGCCGATGCCCCTTCGCTGCTCCTGTCATTGCCTCTGTCAGCAGCCCGATCTACACCCCACGTTCGCCGCGAATATAGGGGACACTCAATGCCGCTGGCGCACCCAACCGTTTGCGCATGGCCTCACGAGAACCGATCACCAACACCACGATGGTAAAGGCATAGGGGATCATTTTGAGGAAAAAGCCCCAGTACGGGTTGTAGTAAAATGGGTTGTCCCAAAACAGGAGCGTGGTAGGGGCCTGCAGGTCCAGAATTAACCGCCGCAGCGCGCCAAAGGCATAGGAACCGGCCGCCGCCCGCAGCGGGTCCCACTGGGCAAAGATGGTCAGGCCAATGGCGATCCACCCCTGGCCGGAGGTTGTCATGTGGCTGAACCAGCCGGGCGAGATGGCCAGGCTGATGGTAGCACCGGCCAGGCCAGCCAACACGCCGCCGACGAAGGTGTACAGGTAACGCACGCCATAAACGTTGATGCCCATCGTATCGGCCGCGGCCGGGTACTCGCCCACCGCCCGCAGGTGCATACCCGGCCGGGTGCGGTTGATATAGTACCAGGCGGCTGGAGCCAGCAGGTAGCCCACGTAAACCATAATGCTCTGATCGGTGAACAGAATGTCGCCCAGGAAGGGAATGGAGGAGAGAACTGGGATAGTCAGCCTGGGCAACAGCGAGACGGCGCCCGCCTTGCTCAGCCCTTCGCCAAACACCAGGCTGAGACCGGTGCCCAGAAAAGTCAGCGAGAGACCACTGACCACCTGGTCTGCCTGGAGGTGAATACAGACAAAGCCGTGGATGAGTGAGAGAAGCCCGGCTACGGTCATCCCCACCAGAAGCCCCAGCCATGGATTACCGGTGCTGACTGCCGTGCTATAGGCAGACATCGCGCCGATAAGCATCATCCCTTCCAGCCCCAGGTTCAGAATCCCGGAACGTTCGGCCAACACCTCGCCGATGGTGGCGAAGAGAAGCACTGTACCACTGGCAATTCCCGCTTGCAGGATAATAGTCCAATTCATAGTCAGTCCTCCTACGCGCGGACAATCCGCACCCGGTTGCGCAACAAATACTCGCTGGCGATGAGGGCAAAGAGGATGATCCCCTGAATGAGCATAGAGATGTCAGAGCGCCCCATTTCGCGCCCGGCCAGGAGTAACGCGCCGAAAAAGATAGAAACGGCGACGACAACAAGTGGGTTGAGTTTAGACAGCCAGGCAATAATGATGCCGGTGAAGCCATAGCCGGGAGAGATGGACCCTTGCAGGCGGCGGACCACGCCGCAAATCTGGGCCATACCGGCCAGGCCGGCCAATGCGCCGGAGAGCATCATCACCAACACCGTGTTGCGGGCGATGTTGATGCCGGCGTAGCGGGCTGCCTTGGGGTTGTCACCGGCCAGCCGAATCTCGTATCCCCACTTACTGCGGTAGAGGATGAACCAGACAATGACGGCCGCTATCGGGCCAAAGATCAACCCCAGGTGCAGCGTCAGCCCCCCAAATTTGGGAATCTCCCTGGCATAGTCGGCCAACCGGGGGAGCCAGGCGGTCTTGGGGAACCTGGGGCTCATCTGAAAGCCCCCTTCGCTCCACACGCCAAAGATGAAAAAGTTGTTCCACTCGATAGCGATGTAGTTCATCATCAAGGTGGTGATGATCTCATTGACGTTGAACTTGGCCTTGAGATAGCCGGGAAGAAAGCCCCACAACGCGCCGCCAATCAAGCCAGCGATCATCATCACCGGGATGAAAATCCAGCCCGGCGTCTCGGCCGGAAGCACGGGGGCCAACACGATGACGCTGGCGGCAAACGCCCCGATGAAGAACTGGCCCTCGGCCCCGATGTTCCACAACTTCATACTAAAGGCCACTGAACAGGCCAGCCCTACCAGGATCAGCGGAGTCGCCTGAACCAGCACGTCAGAGATGCCCCCCCAACTGCTGAACAGCACTTTGGCGATACTGGCATAAGCCTTGAAGGGATGGGATTCTCCGGCAAAACGGAGCGCGACGGCTCCCAGAACGAGGCCGAGGATGACGGCTCCCACAGACACAGCGGTGGGCAGCCAGCGAGGGACGTTCAACCGAGGCTCAATTTGAACTTTGAAGGGTAAGGTGGATTGCCGGCCTGCGCCGGACTGTTCAGCGTTCGTCATCGGTCGCCTTTCCTTTCTGCCCGGCCATCATCAAACCGATGGTTTCGTGGTCTGGCTCTTCAAACATTCCCATAATCTCCCCTTCATAGATGACGGCTATCCGGTCACTGAGGGAGAAAAGCTCCTCCAGCTCCTCCGAGATCAGCAGGATGGCCGCGCCCGCCTGTCGTTGGTCCAAGAGCAAACGGCGCACGCCCTCGATGGCGCCAACATCCAACCCCCGGGTGGGTTGGACAGCAAGGATCACCCGGGGCTGGCCGGAGATTTCTCGCGCCAGGATGACGCGCTGCAGGTTGCCCCCGGAGAGCAGCCGGGTCTGGGTGTCAATGGAGGGGGCCATGATTTCATAATCGTCCTTGAGATCTCTGGCGTACTGGCGGGCGATCCGCTCATCCATGGCCCAGCCTTTGGCGATGGGCGGATGGCGGTAGGTTTTCATAATCAAGTTGTCAGTGATGCTCAGGTTGGGGGATGAACCCACGCCAGTGCGGTCCATAGGGATGTGGGCCACGCTGGCGTCAATGGCGGCCTTGGGCGGTTGATTGCTGACGGTCTGACCGCCGACGGTCACCGTCCCCCCCGTGCACTCGCGCAGCCCGCTGATTACCTCGGCCAGTTCCGATTGCCCATTGCCGGCCACCCCTGCTATCCCCAGAATTTCGCCGGAGCGGATTTGGAATGACATCCCTTTGAGCGCGGGAAGCCCCTTGTCGCTCTCCGCGCTGACGTTCTCGACAGAGAGGAACACTTCGCCAGGCTCGCGTGGCTCTTTGGTCACGGTGAAGATGACCTTGCGCCCGACCATCAGTTCGGCCAGCTCTGCCTGGTTGGTTGACCGGGTTTCCAAAGGCTCGGCCGCCATACGTCCCTTGCGCAGCACGGTGATGCGGTCGGAGATGGCCATCACCTCGTATAGCTTGTGGCTGATAAAGATGATAGATTTCCCCTCGGCCGTCATCGAACGCAACGTCACGAAGAGTTCGTCAATCTCCTGCGGGGCCAGGACGGCGGTTGGCTCGTCCATGATGAGCACGTCCGCGCCCCGGTAGAGCATTTTGAGAATCTCCACCCGCTGCTGCTCGCCGACTGAGAGTTGCCAGACTTTGGCCTCCGGGGCCGCTCTGAGGCCGAACTGCTCCTCTAACGCGGCAATCCGTTTGTGGTACTCGGGCAGCCGCATCAGGAAACGAGGCTCGTCGAGCCCCAGGAGGATATTTTCCGTGACTGTTAGTGAGGGGACCAGCATGAAGTGCTGGTGTACCATGCCGATACCGTGTTCAATGGCGTCGCGCGGGGAGCGAAAGGAGACGAGTTGACCGCGGACGCGGACGGTTCCTTCTTCCTGCCGGTAGAGTCCTGACAGGACGTTCATCAGCGTGCTCTTGCCTGCCCCGTTTTCCCCCAACAAGGCGTGGATCTCTCCCTGGCGCAAGTCAAAGTTCACCCGGTCATTGGCGAGCACGCCGGGAAAACGTTTGACGATCCCCCGCATCTCGACTGCGTTGATCATGTCAGTCTCCTTGAACAGAGCCTTGCGAAGGTGTTCCAACTTTCGCAAGGCTCATGGTCGTTGCCTAGACTTTATTCGGGCAGTTCAGCGGTGATGCCTTCGGCCCACCACTTCATGCAGTATTCGCAACCCAGATCAAACTCAGGGAATGCGTCCAGGTCAACCTGTTCCAGCGCTTTGCCCTCCGGGACAATCAGATTGCCCTGATTGTCGTAGATGGGACCGGAGAAAACATCAAAGCGGGTGAACTCGCCGGCCAGTGTTTGCGCCATGATGTCCCGTACTTCCTGAATGACCTCAGGAGGCAACTCGGCCACACCGGGAGTGAGTTCCTGGCCCTCCATGAAGCCATACAGGCCCAGGCCACCGGTGTCGGCGTCAAAGTATTGCCAACCCGGCGTGTAAGTGCCGTCAATGACACCCTGGGCGATTTCGGCGTAGATCGGCCCCCAAACCCAGTAAGGAGCGGTCAGGCAGGCATCCACTTTGCAGGAGCCATACCAGTCGTAGGTCACGCCCCACTTGCCCTTTTCCTGGGCCACGTCTGCCACGGCCGGCGTATCGGCCCCGGTGAAGACGACCTGCGCCCCGGCGTCGAAGAGGGAAGCGGCAGCCTCTTTCTCGATGATGGGGTCGTGCCAGGTGTTGATCCAGCGCACATCCATTGTACATTCAGGGCAGGTCTTTTTCATGCCCAATGCAATGGCGTTGCCCAGCCGGATCTCTTCGGGAATGGGAAAGGTGGCCATGTAGCCCAACTTGGGGTTGCCGTCCATCTTGGCGCGCGCTCCGGCCAACATTCCGGCCATGTACTTCATGTTTTCCATAGCGCCCATCAGGTTGCCAAAGTTCTCCCCGTTCGCCTTGATGCCGGTGAGGTGAATGTACATGATGTCGGGGAATTCTCCAGCCACGATCTCCATGGGATCCATGTAACCAAAGGACGTGCCGAGGATGAGGTTGAACCCTTTGCGGGAGAGGCTACGAAAGACCTGCTCGGACTCGGAGCCTTCGGGCACGTTTTCGATGTAGGCTGTATGGACGTTGGGCACGTTCTCCGCAACGTACTCCAGCCCTTCGTAGTGGGCCTGGCTCCAGCCCCCGTCATCATGGGGGCCAATGAGCACCGCAGCCACGTTGAACTTGCCATCTTCGACCGCTGGAATGGCGAAACCTCCCTCGCTGGGTTCCTCGGTTGGTTCTTCTGCTGGGGCTGGTGCTTCAGTAGCCGGTGCTTCCGTCGCCGCCGGGCCACAAGCGGCTAGTACCAAAATCAGAATCGTCAGGGTGGCTAAGAGCCACCGTACCTTCTTGGAAAACATCTCTACTCCTCCTTAAGTATGGTACTTGAATCGTAGTGGGTTAGCGGTTAATAGGTTAGGGCTGTTATTGTTTCCGGGGCATCACCTCCTTCCAACAACACTGCCTAGTATACCACTCTCCAAATCACTGGCAAACTATCCAGGTGCCACCTTTGCCATCCAGCATGCGATGGGGCGAGAACTATTGATACTGTTCTCATCCCAATCTGCATGGTGTCGCCTGCTATGGTACGATATGGGTGCCGGTACTGCCCTCGATGGCATCAACGGCTTTATCGAGGGAAGTGATTATGGCCTTCTTCCCGCCCCATTCCAGGAACCTGACGCAGGCATTCACCTTGGGGCCCATGCTGCCTGCCAGGAAGTGGCCCTCTTCCAAGTATTGCTTGGCCTCTGGCAAGGTCATCCTGTCTACAGGTCTCTCGTCCGGCTCGCCGTAGTTGAGTCTTGCCTTCTCGACGTCGGTGAGGATCAGGAAAACGTCGGCATTGACAACCTCCGCGAGCCTCTCCCCGGCGAGATCCTTATCTATCACCGCCTCCACGCCCTCGTAATGGCTATGCTCGTTCAATATCACCGGTATACCCCCACCGCCGGAGGCGATGACTATGATGCCAGCGTCCACCATGCGCTTAATCGCCTCGCTTTCGACATTGGCTATGGGGTCAGGGGAGGGTACGGTTCGCCTCCAAGATCTGTCTCCATTGGGTTTGACCTTCTTTACGATGTACTCCGGATGCTTCCGTTTGAGTTCCTTAGCCTCTTCCTCGGTGAAGAAATTTCCTACGGGCTTCGAGGCCGCATCGCCGAAGAACTCCGGATCGTCCTTGCTCACGAGCACCTGATTCACTACCTCGCAGATAGGCATGCTTATCCCCATGTCCTTCAGGTAATTCGTCAACGTCTGCTGAAGCATGTAGCCTATCTGCCCTTGGGTCATCGCCCCAACTACGTCCATGGTATGAGAGGGGACAACGGTTTTGCCCATATCCTGCTGCACCAGCAGGTTGCCTGCTTGCGGGCCATTGCCGTGGGTTATTATCAGCCTGTCCTCCGGTTTCATTCTCTTTACCATTTCGGCGATGAGTCTCGTGGTCGTCATGCAGTTCTTGAACTGCTCCTCCGTCGTCCCTTGCTCGTGGGCTTGCTTGATTGCATTGCCGCCCAACGCTATCAGTAATCTCATTTCAGTCTCCAATTCTCGTTATCGTTGCTCACAGATTACCCATCGTCAGCGCCATCACTGCCTTCTGCACATGCAGCCGGTTCTCGGCGATGTCGTAGATGGCGGAGCGAGGGCCGGAGGCTACCTCGTCGGTCACTTCGCTGCCCCGGTCAACCGGCATCGGGTGGGTGAAGATGGCGTCGTCGGTCTTGGTCATCCGTTCGGCGGTCGTCGTCCAGCCTTGGTAGGCCATCGCCTTCTTGATCTCAGCCTGCTTCTGAAGCACCCCGTCCTTGTAGGCATCCGGGCTAACCCAGTTGCGGGAGTAGACGATGTGTGCATCCTCGTAGCCGCTATCGGGATCGTGAACGACATCGAAGGAGGTGCCGTTGGCAGCGCAGTTTTGCTTCGTCCGCTCAATGACCTCCGGATCCAGGTCATACCCCTCCGGGTAGGCCATTGTGACGTGCATACCGAAGCGGGAGGCGATGAGGAGCGCCGCCTGCACGCTGCACCAAGAGCGGGCCAGTGCGCCGGAGCCCCAACTGAGCAGAAACTTCTTGCCGCGCAGGGCTTCGTAGTTCGGGCGACCGGGCCCCTCGCCGTACCACTCGGCCCAGCCCATCACGTCGGCCAGCGCCTGGCAGGGATGAAAGCGGTCGTCGGCCATATTTATGATGGGCACGCCGGACCACTTGGCGTACTCCAGCAGCATCTCGTCGCCCGCGCCGTAGTAGGGAACTTTGTCCTCAAGGATGCGGATGCCAATGCCGGCGACGTAGCGAGCCATCACCTGGGCAGCGTCCTCGATGGTCTCCCCGGCCTTCTTCTGCGTCTTGAAACGGCCCGCCGAGGGTGTCATAAACTGAGCGTGGCCGCCCAATTCGGTAGCAGCAGCCTCGAACGACAAGCGGGTGCGCACCGAAGGGTTGAAGAAGAACATCAGGAAGGTCTTGTGTTTCAGGATGCTGGCCCAGTGGTCGGAGAAGCGATCCCGTTTCATCTTAGCGGCCAGATCCAGCGTCGCTCTCAACTCTTCGATCGCCCACTCTTGGGTGCAGATAAAGTCACGTCCATATAGGTCCATAGGAGGTCTCCTTATTCGGGATTCGTAAATTCGGGATTCGTAAATTCGGAGTTCGTGGATTCGGGACTCGTGGATTCGGGGGTTGGGTGAACGATGTACGTGATCTCTGGCTCGCGCAGTACGCGGTCGCCGAATTCCTTGTGGCCCTGGCGCTGCCGATGGATGAAGCGAATGTAGCCGTTCAGTGCCTGCAGGGCGCGGTGACACAGATTGCGTTGGGTGGTGAGTTCGTCTTCGCTGATGTACCCCACGGCCTGGCAATCTATGAACCCGCTCAAGGTCTCGTCGAGGGAGCCACGGGCGATGTAGAAGAAGCGCGCTTTATCCAGGTAGTGGTAGCGCCCGTATCCTTCGGCGATGTTCAGGGTCACACTCACAGCTGCCCGCCGCATCTGATCGGCCAGGTTGTATCGCTCAATGGCCGGCAGGCGGTTCGCCACCTTGTACGCCACCTTGAGCACTTGCTGCGCCAGTTGGTAGCAGTCAAGGTCTTCAAACCCGCCCCCTGTTGTGTTGCCACGTATCTTCTCCTGTTCGGGCATAGTAGATTCGGACTCGGATGAGCGCCCGAATCACGAATCTACGAATTTACGAATCTACGAATTTACGAGCCCACGAACTACCGCATCACGAGTGCCATCACCGCCTTCTCCACGTGCAAGCGGTTCTCGGCCTCGTCGAAGACTACCGATTGTGGCCCGTCAATGACTGCGTCCTCTACCTCCCAGCTCCGGTCGGCGGGCAGGCAGTGCATGTAGATGGCGTTGGGGTCGGCCAGGGCCATGTACTCCGGTGTGGCCTTCCAGCCCTTGTAGCGGTCGAAGATATCCTGCGCCAGTTGTGGGTCGTCCTCACCCACAGGGGGCTGGAATAGCTGGATTGGGCACCAGGCCTTGGGATAGAGGATATGCGCGCCTTCGGCGGCTCCCATAAAGTCATCTGTAACCTCGAAGGTGGCACCGTTCATCTCGGCGTATTTCTCGCAGGCGGCGATGACCTCGGGGTCGAGCGCCATCTCCGGCGGGCGGGCCAACACGGTGTCGCAGCCCATCATGGCGGCGGCGATAATGGCGCTCTGCGGCACCGCGCGGGGTTTGTGAACGCTGGGGGAGTAGGCCCAGGACATGACGAACTTCACGCCCTTGAAGCCGCCGAATTTCTCCTTGACCGTCAGGACGTCGGCCAGGGCCTGGAAGGGATGGTACTTGTCGTCCTCCATGTTGAGGACGGGAATGTCGGCCCAGTAGGCAAAGTTGCGGATCATCTCGTTGGCCCCGCCGTAGGCCCAGTCCACCGGGTCGCCATAGCAGCGGATGGAGATAGCGTCCCCCATGCGGGAGAGGACGCGTGCCACGTCGGAGACGCGCTCGGTGGAGTAAGCCACCTCTTTGCCGGGGAGGGCGGGGGTGTAGATCTTGCTGGGGTCCAGGTAGTGGGCGTGGCCGCCTAACTGGGTCATCCCGGCCTCGAAGGAGTTGCGGGTGCGCAAGGACTGGTTGTAGAAGATCATGAAGAGGGTCTTTGCCGGCAGGATGTGGTTGTGCAGTTCCCCGATCGCATAGCGCCGTTTGAGATTCAGTGCCACGTCGAGGATGGTTTCGACTTCCTCCTTGCTCCAGTCGAGCAAGGTGATAAAGTCATGGCCGTGGAAACTTTCGGTTTTCATTTGAACTATGCCTCCTTGAAAGTTATGTGAATTGTCTCAGACAACATCAACGACGCAGGACGTGGAAGCGAAAGAGGTCGGGCAGGAAATAGTTACGGGAGAACCAAACAGGCCCGTGGTCGTCGGTGAACAGTGTTTCGGCCAGCAGCAACAGCGCCTGGCCCGGCTCGACCTCCAATTGCTCTGCCAGCAGCACGTCGGCGTTGATAGCGGTGATTTCGGCCAGTGCCTCGCGGATGCGGATGCCATTCTCTTCCATCAGCAGATCAAGGACTGATCCGCTGAAGGACGCGCCAATGGCTTGGGGGGGCAGGACTGCCACGGGGCTATAGTCAACCAGGTATGCGGCCGGCCGGCGCTTAACGACGATGGTGCGGCGGACGCAGGTGAGAGGGGTATCTGGGGGAACGTCTAACCTCTCGGCCAGTTCCTCACCGGCCGGCACCTGCTCTACGCTCAGCCCGCGCATCTGGGTCGTCATCCCCTGCCGGGCTGCCAACGCCAGGATGCTCTCCAGCCGTTCCAGCCCGCTTTCCAGCCGGTGTCCGTACCCAGGGGCGACGAAAGTGCCCACGCCATGTTTGCGGGTGATGACGCCCTCTTGTTCGAGATTGAGCAGTGCTTCGCGCAGGGTAGAGCGGGAGATGCCTAACTGGGCGGCCAAGTCTGCCTCGGAGGGGAGTTGCTGGCCGGGCTCATAGGTACCGCTCTCGATGAGGTTGAGCAGATGTTGCTGCACCTGGAGGTGGAGAGGACGCCTGTCGGTCCTAAGTCGCTGCATCACATCACCAGTCGTATGATGTCTTACGTCTGACCTTTATTATATCCCAATTGGCGTTTTTGTCAAGGTTGGGTAGAGCCAATGGATGTCGCGATGGCGGCGCGTAGTTCCTGGTAACGAGTCATGATCTCTTGCCGGTCGAGAGCCTTAGCGAACTGGTCGAGCCAATTGAGGATGTACTCCTGGTCAAGCCGGCCCCTCTGCCGTGTCAGGATGCCCTCAATGTCTATCCAATCCTTCTCCCGTGCTGCGATGGCCTTGTGGATGATGAGGTCTTCGGCAGTGCAGATAGGAACGACGACTCCACCAACGTCGGTTGGAACAACCCGCGCAATGGCCTCTATCTCGTAGGGCAGAAACCCGACGGCCAGGTCTGCCGGCACCTCTTCGGTCACGTTTATCATCAGGACGTAAGTGCGTTGGGCGAACGTCGCACCATCCGGGTAGCGGAAACGGAAATGCTGAGAGAGCAGTGCAGCGAACTCGGCAATGCGCTGTTCGCCCAGCGAGATCTTGAGGTCTACATCGTGGGTGTAACGCGGTTGTCCCCAGACCGAATTGGCCACCCCGCCGATGACCATATAGGGGATTCCGTGCGCTTCCAGGAACTCTTTCAACCGCCGGAGGGCGTCAATTAGCGGGTCCATTTCCCATCCTTTGTGCGGCCAACCTTAGCTGCTCATGTAAATGGATGTAATGTGCCTTACGTTGCTCTGCAAAAATGCGCTCCGCCTCTGGGGCCACGCGGCGAGCGAGGGCGCACATCCACAGATACTGACGCACGCTTTCCTCGACCGTCAATCGTGGTAGCCGTTCGCGGGCTTCTTCCCGCTCTCGCTCATTGACCGCTCGGTAGCCGGCCAATATTTCGTGGATGGTTGGTGTCGAGGGGTTTTCTAGCATGCAACTATTCTACCACGCCCCCGATGTGGAGGCAAACGGGCTATTCGCCGCGCAATGTTGCCATAGCTTCGGCCGCCGTGAGTTCGCCGTTGACGACGGATTCCACCAGTTGCGTATACATCTCAAGCGTCTCTGGTGGAACGTCGCCGGCAGTAATCGGCGGCACGAGGTGTTCAACAGCATATAACGCAGCGGCGGCGACTTCATCTCCCACCGATTCCCGAAAGCCGCTCGATGCGGCTACCGAGCGTCGGGCTGGAAGTGTCCGCCCGGTTGGCTGTTCGCTCAGATACTGGATCCAGGCCCAGGCTTCCTCCACGTGCGCGGTGCGGGATGTGATGTAGTAGCCCGGCCCCCAATACATGGTAGCCTCGGTCTGGTCGCCGGGTAATGGCACCACGCCCCAATTAAATCCCCACGGAGCGCCCATGCCCATGCTACTGTTCCTGCCGTTGCGGCTGCCCAGGTAACCAATCCACATGGCCGCCTTCTCCTGTTGAAACACATCATACGTATTCCCATGGGTTACATCTTCAGGCCGTGGCATCACACCATGCACCAGCGCCAGGTCGGCATACCACTGGATTGCCTCCTCTGTCAGCGGATCGTCAAACTGGAATAACTCACCGCCGTGCTGATAGATAAAGGGCACAATGTCCCCCCACGTTGAATGCGAGGCCAGGCCGTAGTGCCCGGTGTAATTCCATGGCTCTCCTTCGACAGTGGTCAGGCGTTGCGCTGTCAACAACAGGTCATCCCACGTCCAACCCGCCTGGGGGTAGGCCACTCCACTCTCATCGAAGAGGTCTTTGTTGTAGTAGAGCAACTGCATATCCACTTCGGCGGGCAACGCCCACAGTGCCCCCTCCCAACGAAACATATCCAAAGAGCAAGGATAGAAGTCGTCCAGCGGCAGTTCGGGTGTCTTGGCCAGCAATGGATCCAGGCTGAGGACAAGCGGTGTATCACCCCTGGTAAGCGCAGGGGCCGACCACTGGACGAAGGCATCCACCTCGTGACTCTCGTCCCGGACCCACTGACCACTGGGATCGGGCCGGAGGTTGATGGTGATGTGTGGGTGGCTCTCCTGAAACGCTTCAGCTATTGGCTGATAGAGGCTCCGGTCCCGCGACTCGGGGAAGGTGAAGGTGATGGTTACAGGCTCGACCGGCGTGACCTCGGCTCCGCAGCCCGCCAGTCCCGTCGCGACCAGGCAGGCGATAGCCGTCAATGCTAAAGTTGGTTTTGTGGGCATGGCATCCTCCTAAGACTGTTCAGTGCTTGGGGAACCCTTGCGAAGGTTGGGCGGCAGACTTCAGGCCGGAAGCGGTTTTGCTAACCGGAAACCGTCCCACTGACAAGGCTATTCGCAACCTTCGCAAGGGTAGCTGAATGCTCATCGGTCCACAACATGTTCGATCCGACCATCCTCCAGTTCGTAGATCAGCGAAGCGTACTCGAGAACCAAAGGGTCATGGGTGGCCATGACCAGCGTGACGTGCTCGCGCTCGACAATGCGCTGGAGCAGGGCCATGATCCGGCGGCCGGTCTCACTGTCCAGTTCGCCGGTCGGCTCGTCGGCCAGGATCAGGCGAGGCCGCGTGACCAGGGCGCGGGCGATCACCACCCGTTGCTGCTGGCCGCCCGACATCTCGTAGGGCCGGTGGTCGGCCCAGCGGCGCAGCCCGACGACGGCCAGGGCTCGCAGCGTCCGCTCCCGGCGTTCGACGCGGCCCAGGCCCTGGATGCGCAGGGGCAACGCTACGTTCTCGTAGGCTGAGAAGGTCGGCATGAGTGCAAACGACTGGAAAACGAACCCCAACCGCTCGCGGCGCAGGGAGGTCAACTCGGCCTCGCTCAGCGACGAGAGTGGCTGACCCTCCAGGTAAACCTCACCGCCGGTCGGCCGGTCCAGCCCCCCGATGCAGTTGAGCAGCGTCGTCTTGCCTGAACCCGAGCGCCCGCGGACGGCGACGAATCGCCCGACGGGAATCGTGAGGTCAACGCCGCGCAGTGCCTTCACCTCGCGTGCACCGGAGCAGTAGACGCGAGTCAGGCCAAGAGTGCGGACGACGGGCTCTCCAGGCTGGGAGTGTGGGAGTGTGGGGGTGTGGAAGTTTGGAGGTAGGCCAGACGGTATCATCGTCTAATCGTCCTCCTGCGCAGTGATAGATGCCGCCGCAGGCGGCGCAGGATCGCACTCTCCCGCCTGGCCGGCGGCGCGTCCTCATCCGTGTACAGTTCGATGACCTGGGTCTCCCAACCCTGGCCCTCACCAGTCAGGGGAGTGTGGGTAGTCACTGGCCGGATCAGGATGCCTTCCTCAACCACGTCAAGCCTGGCGCGGTCGCGGATGCCAAAACGCTCCAGGTAGTCACGTGGCACCTGCAGACGTCCTGCGGAGTCCAGCACAAACTCGACAGAGGAGAGAGAAGCAGAGGAGAGAGCAGAGGAGAGGGGGGCAGAGGAGAGAGCAGAGACCTCTTTCTCCTCTCTCCTCTCCCTTCTCTCCTCTGTTGACGCCTTGCCGTCGCGGATGGTCACGACACGGTCAACCTGGCTAGCGATGTGGGCATCGTGTGTCACGATAATCACGGTCAGGCCCAGTTCACGGTTCAGGCGGTGCAGCGTAGTCAGGATTTCCTGCGCTGCTCCCGAATCCACTTCGCCGGTTGGCTCGTCGGCCAGCAGCAGGCGTGGATGGTTGGCCAATGCCACAGCGATGGCTGCCCGCTGCTGCTCGCCCCCGGAGAGGGCGGCCAGCCGGTGCGACCGCCGTTCTGCCAGACCCACCGTCTCTATCAGCATAGCCATTCGCCCAGCGCGTTCGTGCGCAGCGAGGCCGGCCAGTGTCATAGGCAGCGTCACGTTCTGCTCCACAGACAGGTAGGGAACGAGGTTGCGCGACGGCTGTTGCCAGACGAAGCCGACTTCCTCGCGCCGGTAGCGATTCAGTTCACGGGCTGATAACTTGAGCAGGTTTTGCCCGTCTACAACCACCTTGCCGGCCGAAGGCCGGTCCAGTCCACCCAGGATGTTCAACAAGGTTGACTTGCCCGACCCCGATGGACCAACCAGTGCCAACACCTCCCCCTGTTCGACCGCCAGGCTGAGGCCCTGCAGGGCGACCACCTCCAGGCCGGCGATCTTGTAGATCTTGACCAGTTCCTCGCAGAGGATCAGAGGAGATAGTGCGGAAGGAAGAGGCATGGCTTCCTCTTGTGAATCTGCTCAGTCTATCACAAAGGTACCACATCCAAAATGTGTCTGTTTCCCGATATGGAGTATAGATGCCAGTTCAAGATAAGGGATGACTGGACGCGGGATAGACGGAAAGGTTTGTGCTCCTATCCAACGCCCAGGCCAATACTTAGGGGCCGGTTTAAAATTAGTATGGTGAACGGGGATGCGGGAAGCCTGTTCCATAATGGCCTGGAGAGATGTCCGTTCTTCCGCGCTCAAAATATTCCACACATCGTCGGGTGTATTGTGTTTGGCCGGCAGTAATAGACTCATCCGAACTACCAGGGATTCCAGTATACTGTGCAAGGTTGGCACTTGCTGAGGGGATATTTTCTTAGTGCTACGTTGCACGCCAGCGCTGCTTTTATCGCTCAGATCAAAAGGCGTTATCCAGGTCAGGCGGTCGAATATACGCTCTGACCGCAGGTCGAAAGTCAATCCTTCAGCCCACTGAACAGGCGTCGCATGATAGTTCAGGTCCAATCGCCCGTCACTTACTAAAGGCTCCCACTGAGGTCCCCGCGCTACATACACTGCATGGATGTCGAACTGGCCCCAGAGGATGTTCCGGTGCCGCCATCGCGGGTCGGAAACACTTCCTGCTTCCTCCATGGCTGGCAAGATGACTTCCAGGAAAAGCCTATGGTCTGCACTCTCCCCCATGAGTTTGAGTTCCCACATGATCAACTCTCCCTGTCCATAAGTCAGTTTGCCCGGATAAACAAACAACACCGTCTCAATCGGCCATGATATTTCTGGTGCCCTTTTGGGTTTTTTCTGCCCTATGAGTGAGGTCCCGCCATATTTATCCCAAGGAGCCAGGGCTTTGCGCCAGGGATGGGCTTGACGGGTTGGGAGGCGATTGGCAATAATGGTCCCCAGAACCAGAGATGTCTCTGTGGATAGACACATCGGCAGGCGG
>Ga0209121_10002328_pt1 | contig 19392 bp, 17 predicted proteins | sample Cruoilmetagenom3_FD_187292 | JGI IMG/M metagenome (GOLD analysis project Ga0209121, IMG submission 187292) | Oil polluted marine microbial communities from Coal Oil Point, Santa Barbara, California, USA - Sample 3 (SPAdes) (version 2) | ecosystem: Environmental > Aquatic > Marine > Oil seeps ...
AATTAATATCCTGATCTAAAACTAATTGACCGTTAGTATCATATATAAAGGCTTTACCTGATACAGCCTCAAATAATAGATACTGACCACCCGATATTGAGACATCTTCCTCTAGATTAAATTTACCATTTCCATATTCAGATAAAGAGAGTAGCTTGTTAGTATTGCCCGCCTTACAAGATCCAGAGGATACAAAGGTTGGAATATTACCATTATTTAAACTAAGAGGATATTCTGGATCGTAATTAGGATATTCACTCCTAGTCTTTATATCTCCAAAATCAGGGAATTCTGAGCACCATTTGAAGAATGTATAAGTACCATTACCATCTTGTACGCCAGAAAAATCTATACCAAGACCGTATAGCCAATATTCATCTGAATCTCTTTCAAAAAACATTGCTGCTCTTTGTAAAACTAATATATCATTTTGAATATTAGCTACATCTTGATTAAACTTAGTAGTTTCAGCAAAGGACATATATGAATACATACCAACAGAAAGTAATATGATCATGATGATCATAACTACCAATACCTCCATTAATGTATACCCTTTTAGATTTTTCATTAGGCAGTAATTTAATTTACTTTATCAATGTCCAAAACCATTATTTAAATCCCAATCCGAATCATCCATACCATTTATTACTGTTCTTTGTGCTATATCATCCTCTTCTATATGTTGTTTTGTAATAGGGTCTCCCTCTGGCACAAAACCAATACCAGTTCCTGTACAATAATAACCGAAATGATTGCTATCATCAACACCTCCTAGTGATACACAAACTACAAAAAATTGTCCTAGCTCATCTGTAGCATAGTAGTATGTAGCATCTGTACCACCATCAAAAGGAAATTCTTCAATAAATTCTTTTAATACAGGATTATCTCCCTTATACCCCAAACTATACGCAAAAAATTCCTCTTCTATACATGTAGAACATCCTCCAATCTCTGGTACATGACCATTTTCATTCCTAAATTTTAGCAATGTCCTCTCTAACTCTTCAACTGCACTCATATGATGTACCTCATTAGACCTTCTTATAGCAAATCTTGCCACTATAATAGATAAACCAATAAGGATGATAAGGATTCCCATTACAATGAGTAACTCAATCAATGTAAATGCCTTAAATTTCTTCATATCATTAATATCCCTCTTACATATTCAAATATATTTTCACCATATATCACTACTACAATATATCCTAAAGTGAAGAAGGGGAGAAGGGGGAGAGAGGATTTCATATGCATTTTCTTTAGGATTAGGTTAGGTAGTAGGAAGAGAGTTGCTAAGAATATTGATACCCAGAACATAGTCCAGAATTGTTGGGTAGAAAGAAACATACTCAAAGTAAGGAGTATGACAAAATCTCCACCACCAAATCCTTCAAATCCATCCTTTAATTTAAAATTCTTAAAACCATACATTACGAGTAGTAGTATACACATACCGAATAACAAGAGAACCCCAGATACTGTTGCGTTTAGTACTAACTCTTTTGTAATGATGGATAGTATAGTTAGATATATTAAACCGAGAACACCAAATAGTAGAGTAGGGATTTTAGGTATAGCTTTGTACAGAACATCAAAGTATGTAAGAGAGAAGAGCGTTAGTAATATCAAATACATATACCATTGTGTATGGTAGAGGGAGAATAGGGAAAGGGATATACCGAGTATTAACTCAGAGAGTGGGTAGTATATTGTGATCTTATATCCACATTTACTACATTTTCCCTTAGTAAATATATATGAAAGGATAGGGATAAGGTCGTACCATTTTAATTGTTTACCACATTTTTCACAGTAGGATGGTTTAGTATATATTTCTGGATATTTATATTCTTTATCTATTCTATACATTAAAGCATTAAGAAAGCTTGCTAAGGCAGTACCTATTAGGAAGAAGAATATGGTTAAGAGAATTTGCATAAGTTATTATACATTATCTTCTACTCTTGTTCCCCATTGAGAGACTCAACTAGCATAATTGATATATTACCCTCGCTAATAACCTGACAGTTATTCAGATTTCTGAAATACTTCAGGTTCTGAAATGAATAATCTCCTACTAGGACCGAAAACTTGATCTATGTTTTGCTCGTTTACAATAAAAACTTTAATTATTCCATTATCATCCATATAAGTAACAAGTAAATAAGCCTTTTCATTTTGATCAACCTTCTTATCAAGAATAACCATAATCTTTCCTGGCTGATCATTCATAAGGGATTGTACAGGAATTGGAAGAAATTCGACACGAAAGAAATTTGTCTCTATAAAACCCGTCATAAAAACTATATTTTCCATAAGATCAGACAAAGTTTTATGTTTATGCTCAAGCCCAAGAGGTTTAATAAGCACTTTAATAATCTCTTCAGGAAACATCTCACGAACAGACATTACTTCTTCTCCAAGGTAAGGAATAGGTAGTTCTGGAAAAAGATCTCCTAACAACATCACAAACCCAGTACCTTCCAAAGTTTCATCTACTTCAGGATGTAACGAAAAGAATTCTAAAATCTTTTCAATAAGTAATTTCTCTGAATCTTGAATATTTCCATCAACTAACTCAGTCAGATACTCAACAAATGTTTTATCGGAACTCTCGTCATAACCCTCGAAAATCTTTTGTACCTTTAAAATCTCTAATACCATATCACCCTCTTGTGCATTCTCTGTAAAAAATTCTATATTCTCAGGATCATTACTATAAATCTTCCTAATCTTGTCTACTTCTTCATCTGTCATTCCAACACCATCACCTTGATAAGGAAGAGGAGTAGTATTCATATAACTATCAAATAAAGCAAGCAAATCATCCCCCTGACCAACAAACCCTTCCTGTCCTAATGAAAAAGTAATTACCATATATTCCCCCTGTGGTTCGTCCGTAGCATTGTTCCTACTTAAAGTCACCCTTATATCCAGATATCCTTCCGTATCACCAAGCACATTGGTAAGCATATCTATAACAAGATCAGCACTCTCTTTCCAAGCTAAAAGTTCTGCATCTATATCTAAAGACCCCTCTATATTCTCATCTATGACAATATTGTCTAAATCCATTAAATATTTATATAAATCTTCCAAATCATCAATTCCAAGAGAACCATTTGTGTCCTGATATTCTGCAACATTAGCTAGAATTGATAACATATTTTTTACTTTATCTGTAGATTCTTCTATATCCGAGGATAGATAGGAGATACTGTTCTCAGCAGTTTCGTTCTTAGTAACAAAGTCAGTAAGATTCCCTTCGGCATCAGTAGAGTTCATTACTACAACAATCATATGATTACCGGAATATGGATGACTAACAACTCCTATTTCTTTCTTTTCTCCAGTTTCTGTATCTGTCAATTCAAAAACTTCATCTATTTTAAAATCCCCATCACTCTGTACATTAACTACCTTTTTATCATTTTCTATAAAACCTTCCTCTGTAAGAGGAATACCAAACATTAAAGTCTCTGGATTAACAGTGACAACATATGGATCTACCAATTCTTTAGGTTCAATATCACCAGTTAATACATCATTCAATTCTATGGACTGTGGGGAGACCTCTGTTTCAACAGGTGTCTCAGTTGCTAAAGTGGGTAGTTCAGTAGGTTTAGATTCTAAAGTTGGATCATATAATATAGTTGGAACATCTGTAGGTAGGGTAGTTGGATCTTTATCAGGCGAACTAGGTTTAGAGGCACATGCTCCCAATTGAGCAGCTAATATACCCACTACACCTGCTAGAGCGACTCCTTTAGCTCCTTTTATTGGTCCTCCTTCTCTTGTTGGTCCTTTCTCTGACATAGAAAAAATATAATGAATTTACTTACTTACTATTATACCATAAATATAACAAAACTCCCCTCACAGGAGGGGAGTTAAGATTCTTAATTGAACAAAAATCTATAAAGTAGCCCAATCATCACCATTCCAACCGCTAGATGCATCAAACTTTGTATCTCCATTAGGAAAAACATCTGGAGTTGTTTCATCTCTTACTATAATCTTGTCACTTATCTGCACCATATCTGCTGTTGATGTACCAAAAGCATTTCCATTACAATAGTAATCTCCAGCTCTTAGATTTGTTGCATTAGATAAACCAAATAAAGATACACATATTAAAACTTCCTGGCGAAGGTCATCTACAGCATAAAAATATGTTGCTTCAGTTCCTCCATCAAAAGCTCCTTGATCCATATATTCACCAATATAATCCCAGTCGTCCTCAGCTCCAGGTTCAGTTAATGCGTTATCAAAATTATCAATCTCAGGATATTCCCTATTATCAGCGTAATAAGCCTGTACTGCAGTATAGAAATTATCAACAGCATTCTGATGTGCTACATCATTTGCTCTGTTAATAGCATACCTACCTGCAGTAATACCTACTGCCATAAGGATAATGATGATACCCATAACGATAAGCATCTCTACAAGTGTGAAAGCTTTAAAACTTTTTCTCATTGTTTTATAAATAAACTAAATTATATATATTTATCTACTATAAAATTACACCAAACTACTCACACTGTCAACTAAGTCATTACTTCTGTCAACTGGAACATAGGCATATACACAGCCATAGCGATAAAACCAATGGTTACTCCCATTACAATAAGGAAAAGAGGCTCTAAAATTGCTGAAAGATTCTGTGTTGCAGTATTAACCTCATCTTTGTAATACTCCGATATTTTTTCTAATACAACATCCAAATTCCCAGTCTCTTCACCAACAGCAATCATACTACTAACGATAGGGGGATAATATTGACTACGAGAGATTGGAAGAGTTAAAGATCCTCCTCTTTCAACATCATCTTTTGCATCTAACAAAACATCTTTGAAAAGAGTGCTTGATAAAGAATTAGCAGTAAGCTCTAACGCTCTTAAAATTGATAAACCACTAGAGAGTAAAAGACCCATAATTCTAGTAAACTGAGCAATCTGCGTTTTTGTAACAACATTCTTTACAATAGGAATATTGATAATTATCTTATCCAACACTCTTTTTCCCTTAGGAGTATCAAAATACGCTTTACCACCAATAATTAAAACCGTTAGGACTAAAAGGATAACCCACCAATAATTGGTAACAAAACCACTAAGATTAATAAGTACGGTAGTGGCCCATGGCAAATCTGCACCAAACTCAACATATATATCAGACATAGCAGGAACAAGTACAAACATAAGAAGAAGGACAACTGCGATAATAACGAAAAGTATAATTATTGGATATATTAACGCTGACTTTAATTTAGCACCTAAAGCCTTTTTCTCTTCCAACTCTGTTGCCAATTTAACCAGAATCACATCTAATTGGCCACTTGATTCACCAGCTTCAACCAAATTAAGTGTAATATCATCGAAAATATCCTCTTGGGCTCTAAAAGACTCTGCTAAACTCTTACCTGATTCAACCCCCTCCTTAACACTAGAGATAACTCTTCTGAATAGAGGATTTATTGTTTGTTGTTCCATTATCTCCAATGCCCTAGTTAGTGGTAGTCCTGCGGATACCATTGTAGCCATCTGTCTCATAAACACAACCTTATCTTTAAGAGGAACCCCTCCTATATTAATTTCATTAAGTTTCTCAAGATCAAAATCGAAAGTATCTTTGATTTTTACGATGATAAGGCCTTTATCATGTAAAATCTCAGTTACAGCAGTTGTATCTCTGGCAACAATACTACCCTTTATTTCTTTACCTTTAGTTGTTCTTGCAGAATATTTAAATTTCTTCATATTTAAGACTTTAATAATCTACCAACCTCCTCTGGATATACAGCAAACTCCTGAGCAGTATTTATACTAATAACCCCCTCCCTAACTAAACTCACTAAAGCTCTTTCTAATGAAATCATTCCAATATCCGAACTTGTTCTAATAGTATTGTCAATCTGATGAGTTTTATTTTCCCGAATGAGATTCTGTACAGCAGGATTTACGATTAATATTTCTGCAACAGCCCTTCTACCACCCTGATCAAGAGGTATTAATCTTTGGGCAATAACAGCCTCTAAAATATTTGATAACTGAGCTCTTATTTGTGCCTGTTGTGCTTCAGGAAATACATCTATCATTCTGTCAATACTCTGTGCAGAATTATTTGTATGAAGAGTAGCAAATACTAAATGACCTGTTTCTGCTAATGTAATCGCAGCAGAAATTGTTTCGAAGTCTCTCATCTCACCAACTAAAATAATGTCTGGATCCTGTCTCATAGCACTCTTAAGAGCAATTGGCCACGAGTGAGTATCCTGTCCCATTTCTCGCTGACTAATGAGAGACTTTTTCCCTTCAAAAAGATATTCAATAGGGTCTTCGATTGTAACAACATGTGTAAAACGAGTTCTATTAATATCCTCTATCATTGCAGCGAGTGTAGTACTCTTCCCATGACCAGTTGGACCAGTTACTAGTATCATACCCTGTTTAAGTTGTGTAAACTGATGATAAATCTGTGGTAATTTAAGCTCTTCTATCGTTCTAACTCTAGAAGGAATAAGTCGGAAAGCAGCAGATAGATTCTTCATAGCATAGAAAGCATTTATCCTAAATCTCCCTGCATGTTTTGCTTGATGACTGTATGCAAAATCTATTTCTCTGTTGACTTCCAGTAACTCGCGTTTGTTATCAGATATAAGGGAGAATATGAGTTCTTCAGCTTCAACAGAATCTATTATCTGATTATTTACTTCCTGTAATTCTCCATCTACTCGTATAATTGGTGGATACCCTACAGTTATATGTAAATCTGAGGCACCCTTTTCAATTGTATATTCAAGTAATTCAGATATTTTGTTTTTACTATCAATATCTACATTAATCTCACCATGATGAAAATCTCCATTACTATTTCCAATAACACTCTTCAAAATATCATCCTTTGGTATATTATTAATTTCAGGTACTGATACATTTGGGGTATCTTGAACTGGTGGAGTAGGAGTATTACCTAAATCCACTATCTGTGGTTCAGGGATATCTTTTTTATTAACTCTTTCCTGAGTATTCTGTGGAGTTAAAAACTCTTCTTTCCTTTCTTCTTTCTTTATCATTGGTTCTGCCAAGTTGAAATTCTTAGGGGAGCGTTGCATGGCTTTAGGTTTTTTAAAATTTGGCATGATATCCTCCAGAGAATCTCCAATTGCTCCATTAGGAAGCGTATTAACCTTTCCAAAACCACCTACACCTATATCAGTAGGTTGGTTAGTAGGTTGTGGAGTGGATCCATCATTTAAAGATGAAAATTTTGGATATGAAAGATTACTTCCATTGTTTTGAGCAGTATTATCCATTTTCCTTATACTAAATTAATTCAAAATATATCTATCTTACTCTCTAGATACACGCATCACTTCCTCTATTGTAGTGATACCTTCCAAAGATTTCAAATACCCATCTTGCATCATTGTTAACATACCATTGGCTTCTGCTTCCTTCTCTATCTCCCCAGAGGTAGATTGATCCATTACCATTCTACTGATTTTTTCTGTAACATCCAATACTTCAAAAATACCGACCCTTCCAGAATAGCCATTACCTCCACACCTGTCACAACCCTTACCTCTGTATAGATAGATTTCTGGCTTCCCATCTGGACCCATTTTAGCTTCTTTCATAACGGACGAACCCTTTTCTTTTCTCTGTTTCTTTGCAAGTATTACCTTGTTTATATATCCCACTAAATCAAAATTGGGGATATCTTTAAATTGACCCATCAAATCTTCAAGCAATTGTGGTTCTGCTTGATATGCCTCAATACAATGTTTACATATCCTCCTTGGTAATCGTTGAGCTACAATTACACGTATAGTAGAAGCTAGAAGATATGGTTCAATTCCCATATCTAAAAGTCTTGGGATTGCTGCTGCTGCACTATTAGTATGGAGCGTGGAAAGTACCAAATGACCAGTAAGAGATGCCTGAACAGCAAGTTCTGCAGTCTCTCGATCTCTAATCTCACCTACCATAACGATATCTGGATCCTGTCGAAGTACAGACCTAAGAGCATTAGCAAAAGTTAAACCTATATCTGGTTGAATTTGCACCTGAGTAACACCTGGTACACGAATTTCTACTGGATTTTCTAAAGATATTATATTCACCCCTGGATTATTAACCTTCATAAGGGAACAAGCTAGTGTCCTCGTCTTACCACTACCAGTAGGACCTGTAATTAACACAATACCATTAGTAACTTTAATACCATCTAAAAAGATTCTATAAGCATTCCCCCTTAAGCCAGTAGTTTCAATGGTGATTCCTGATGTATCTGACTCAAGTAAACGCATAACAACTTTCTCTCCATAAATTGTAGGCATTACTGAAACACGAATATCTATCTTTTTCCCATTTACTTTAATCTGAAACCTTCCATCTTGAGGAAGTCTTTTTTCATCTATCTTTAAATTAGAAAGTATTTTAACACGTGAGGCTACAGCAGCGGTAAGATTTTTTGGTAAAACTAATCTCTCAGTCATTACACCATTAATTCTAAATCTAACTCTTAATTTTGTCTCCATAGGTTCAATATGAATATCTGAAGACAGGGAAGTAGCACCATATTGAAGTATGGCATTAACAATTCTTGCTACAGGAGCATTCTTTAACTGTGCACTTGAAAGTATTTGCTCAGGGTCTTCATTAATCTCCTGAATTGGTACATCAACATCCTCTAATGCATCTGTAACCTCAGAACTCATTAAATCACCAACCCTCTGATCAAGAACAAAATCAACACTTTCTCTTGTGGTAATATATACCTGTATCTTAGTTCCGAACGGATATTTCTGTTGTAATGCCTGCGTTGCCTGGATATCAAAAGGATCTATCATTGCGATTTTGACATAGTCACCACCCCTCTCAAACGGTACTGAATTAAACTTCTGAAGACTATCAACATTTACCTCTGCGATGACACTTTCAGGAACTGCTACTTCGCGTAGATCTACATATGGAATACCAAATATTTCAGATTTAGCCTTTGCAATACTTATTTCATCAAGAATACCAAGCTCCCTTATTATAACCTCTTCACTCTTTGGGGAACGAGACCTTTCAACCCGCACCTTATCAGCATCTGCGACAGAAATAATCTTGTTGTTTTCTAAATACTGTAGAAGTGTAATTTTACTCATTGGACAGTTTTAATATTAGCTCTACACTACATAATATTGTAAAGATACAGGATAGTCAAACAACTACTCAAACCTGTAATAATGGAAATTCCTTGGACATCTTCCTAAATGATATATAATATAAATTAGAAATGACATACTTACTAATTACACAAGAAAATAGTATAGAAAATGAAAACATACTCAAATTAATATCAATGCTTTGGGGTAGGGAAGTAATACCTTCAAACCTAAGGACTAATGTGGATATGCACATACTGGATGGAAGAGATCAGAATTCAATTGGAATAGAAATGGTAAAAGATTTGCAGGAAGAGATGAGATACAAACCATTTAAAGAATCTATACAGATTGCAGTAATACTAGGGGCAAAGAAATTAACACATCAGGCACAGAATGCATTCTTAAAAACCCTAGAGGAAAGCTCTGATGCAACCGTATATATTCTCTTGGTTAACAATGAAAGTGATTTACTCCCTACCATAGTGTCAAGAAGTAGAAAGATTTACACTAAAGTAATTAAAGAAAACAAGGATGAAAAAGATATAAGTAGTTTCTGTTTCGAAGATAGTGATTTGATAAAAGCTTTTGGATTAATAGAAGGATTTGCAAAAGATAAATTAAAAAGTCTAGAATATCTCGATTCATATCTTCAGACTTTGCATAGTTCTTTTAGAAAGAGTATAAAGGATGGCAAGAATATTCGTAGGATTACAACAAAAATCTCATTAGTAAATACTACTAAAAGACAAATTGAAGCCAATGGAAATAGAAGATTATTACTTGAAAATTTGTATCTGCAGATACAAGAATTAAGGTAGTCAAACCCTTAACATTCAACTCAAAAACAGGTAGAATAGAGTATATTGAAACTAGATAAATTACAACGAAGAAGTACCAGAAAATGCCAAAGAAAAGTAATTACAGTGCATCCAATATTCAAGTTCTAGAAGACTTAGAAGCTGTTAGGAAACGACCAGCAATGTATATTGGTTCCACTGACAAGACAGGTCTACACCATATTTTTACGGAAATATTGGATAACTCTGTAGATGAAGCAATTGCAGGATTCTGTGATCATATTTGGGTTACCCTAAATAAGGATGGTTCTTGTACTGTACAGGATAATGGAAGAGGCATTCCGATTGAGATACATGCCCAAACAAAGGTTTCTGCACTAGAAACTGTTATGACGAACCTTCATGCAGGCGCTAAGTTTGATGGTGGAGCATATAAAGTGTCTGGTGGTTTACACGGTATAGGTATGAAGTGTACTAATGCACTTTCAGAATGGGTAAAAACTACCGTTTACAAAGATGGTGGAGAATATAGACAGGAGTATAAAAGAGGAGCTCCACAAGCACCTGTTAGAAAAGTAGGAAGTACTAAAAAAACTGGTACAAGACATACCTTTAAGCCAGATTCACAAATATTTACAGAGACAAACTGGAGTTTCAAAGAGATCTTAAAGAAATGTAGACAACATGCTTATTTAACTGCGGGATTATGGTTTACACTTAAAGATAAAAGAGTAGAGAAGGGAGAAAAAAGTAAAATTTACCAGTTGTATTTCGAAGATGGTATTAAATCATATGTACAATTCCTTAATATTGATGAAAAGCCTGTTGGGAAAACCCCCTTCTATATGAACAAATCTGAAAAAGATATCTGGGTTGAGGTAGCAATTCAATATACTGACAGTATGGATGAAAATGTAACATGCTATACAAACAATATTATAAATCCTGAGGGTGGAACCCATCTTGCAGGCTTTAGAACAGCATTAACAAGTACTTTGAATCTATTTGCTCAAGGTAATGAGATGTTGAAAGGTATACAAGGAACACTAAATGGAGATGATGTAAGGGAGGGTTTGACTGCAGTAGTCTCTATCAAAGTTACCGAACCACAATTTGAAGGACAGACTAAAATAAAATTAAATAATCCAGAGGTAAAAGGAGTTGTATCTAAACTTCTTAGAGATGAATTTTTAACTTACCTTAAAGAAAATCCTAATGTTGCAAAAAATATAATAGGAAAGGCAGTACTTGCTAACAAGGCGAAGGCTGCAGCAAAAGCTGCAAGAGATGCTGTAATTAGAAAGAGTGCATTGGAAAGCTCAGCTTTACCTGGGAAATTAGCAGATTGTATTAGTAACGATCCTGCTGAGTGTGAACTATACATCGTAGAGGGTGATTCTGCAGGTGGTAGTGCAAAACAGGGTAGAGATAGACATACACAAGCCGTACTACCTCTAAGAGGTAAAATAATTAATACACATAAATATAGGATAGATCGAGTGTTAGGTAATAATGAGTTCAACAATATAACCACAGCTTTGGGAGTTGGTATTGGAGACACTCTAGATATTAGTAAACTACGATACCACAAAGTTATCATTATGAGTGATGCAGATGTTGATGGTTTACATATTACAACACTTGTACTCACACTCCTATTCAGATTTTTCAGACCACTAATTGAACAGGGCTATATATATGTTGCTCAGCCACCACTTTTTAAAGTGGAAATTGGTAAAAAAAGATATTACTTTATCAACGAAAGAGAAAAGGATTCCTTCATAATCAAAGAAAAGAAGTCAGGAAAAAATCCAATAGTTAATCGATTTAAAGGATTGGGGGAAATGGATCCTGAACAATTGTGGGATACTACAATGAGTCCAGAGGATAGGGTTTTAAAACAAGTATTAATTGAAGATGGACAAGATGCTGAACGTACATTTGAGATGTTAATGGGAAATGAAGTTCCCCCAAGAAAAAGATTTATTCAAAGGTATGCAAACAAAGCTATATTAGATATTTAATAGATATATATGCCAGAAGAGATAAAAAACACAATTAAAGAAAAGAATAACGATGTAGAGTTTAACACTACATTTAAACCTGGAGAGATTGCACCAAGAAGTATTGTAGATGAAATGAAATCTAACTTCATAGATTACTCCATGTCCGTTATCGTCTCCCGTGCACTCCCAGAGGTTAGAGATGGCCTTAAACCCTCTCAAAGAAGAATCTTAGTTGCAATGAATGATTTGGGTTTAATGCCTAGTGCACATTTTAGAAAATCCGCAAAGATTGCAGGAGATACCTCTGGTAACTACCATCCTCATGGTGAGGGAGTAGTATATCCTACAATGGTAAAGTTGGCACAACCATTCTCAATGAGATACACACTAGTACATGGTCAAGGTAATTTTGGTTCTATAGACGGAGATCCTCCAGCAGCAATGAGATACACAGAGGCAAAACTTTCAAAGATTGCTCCTGAACTCCTTAAGGATTTGAATAAGGGTACTGTCACATACAATATTAACTACGACGGTACAAGACTTGAACCTAGTGTACTACCAGCACTATTCCCAAATCTTTTGGCTAATGGTTCACAGGGTATTGCTGTAGGTATGGCAACACAAATTCCACCACACAATCTCACAGAACTCATTAATGCACTCCAAGAGATGATAAAAAGAGAGAACAAATGGAAGGGGAAAGCCATATACAATGAATTAAGAAAAGCAAAAGAGAAAAAGGAAACAACTCCTCAAACACTTAATTCAAAACCAGAACATTACTTTGAGAATTACGTTAACAGTAAACAAGTAGATTTTAGTGAAGATATCCGAACCATTGAATTACGACTTAAAGAAAATGAAGAAGTAGTATATCCAGAATTTAAATCAGAGATAAACCCTACTGAATTAATTGAAATAATTCCTGGTCCTGATTTCCCAACTGGAGGAACTATATATGACCAAAAAGAAATCTTAAATGCATACACTACTGGTAGAGGAAGGATCTTACAAAGAGCAAAGGCTAGTATCATTGAAGGTAGTAAGAATAGATTCCATATCATTATCACTGAAATTCCTTACCAAGTTAATAAAGCATATATGATAGAAAAAATCGCTGATTTGGTAAAAAACAAAAGGATTGAAGGTATTGCTGATATTAGAGATGAATCAAATAAGGATGGTATAAGGGTTGTAGTAATTCTCAAAAAAGATGCACAACCAAAAGCAGTACTAAACAAACTGTATAAATATACAGAGATGCAAAAGGCATTTAATGCAAATATGATTGCATTAGTCAATAATGAACCTAAAACACTTTCCCTCAAAAAAATGTTAGAGTTATTCCTTTCCTTCAGAATCATAGTCACTATTAGAAGATATGAGTTTGATCTAGCAGAGGCAAGATATAGGGAACATATATTAGAAGGCTTACTAAAAGCTTTAGATGTACTAGATGAGATTATCTCCACTATTCGTAAATCTAAAACTCAGGATAGTGCAAAAATCAATCTTATTGACAAATTTAAATTCACTGAAGTACAGGCTCAAGCTATCCTAGATATGCAACTTAGGAGATTGGCTGCACTTGAGAAAATGAAATTACGAAATGAACATAAGGATATTAAGAAAAAGATTAAAGAGTACAATTTAGTACTAGAAAGTGAAGGTAAGATATTGGAGGTAATTGACGCAGATCTACAAATAATCAAAGAAAATTTTGGAGATGAAAGAAAGTCTAAGGTTATAAAAGGAAAGATAGGAGAGATAAATGAGGAGGATATGGTTGCATCAGAGAATACCCTAGTAACTATTACTCATTCCGGATATATAAAAAGGGTTGATCCTGATTCATATAGATCTCAAAGAAGAGGAGGGAAGGGGGTGAGTGGTGGAAATAATAAAAAGGGTGATTTCGTAGAACATGCAATTCTGTGTAATACCTTGGATGAATTAATGCTTTTTAGTAACAAGGGTAAAGTATATACATTAAGAGTATTTGAGATTCCAGAATATAATAGAACAGCTAAGGGTTTACCTTTAGTGAACCTAATACAGCTTGATCAGAATGATTTAATTACTTCATTTGTAACCAGAGATTCTAAAGGTGGGGTAAGTGAAGGTAAGGATAATGATGATAAAGGAAGGAATAAGTATCTTACCATGGTTACTAGAAATGGAGTTATTAAAAAAACAAAAATCTCCGATTTTAATAATATCAGAGCTAATGGTTTAATTGCTCTAACTTTGGAAGAAAGTGATGAGTTAACGTGGGTAAAACCAACTACAGGAAATGATGAAGTTATCTTAATTACTTCAGATGGTAAATCTATTAGATTTAAAGAGTCTGATGTAAGAGCTATGGGTAGAACAGCTAAAGGAGTTACTGCTATGAAATTTAAATCCAAAACAGATCATATTGTTGGTATGGGTATTATAAAAAGTGAACAGTTTAGATTACTCACTATCTCTGAAAGAGGTTACGCTAAAATGACTGAACTTAAAGAATATGGTACTCAAAAGAGAGCAGGTAGTGGTATATTTACATTTAAAGTAACTACCAAGACTGGTAGTGTAATAGCTGCTAAAATACTTGATAATCCAAAAGATACAGAAGTTGTAGTTATCTCTGAAAAGAGTAAAGTTATTAGATCCAGTCTTAAGGCAGTACCTACACAAGGGAGACAAACTAGTGGTGTGAAGATTATGAATGTAGATGCAAACGACAAGGTGGCTACTGTAGCTATGGTGTAATCTTGTCCTTACTCATATCATCGTAATATCTATAAAGATATTTAATAGTAGCTAATACTTTCTGATAATCAAATTCTTTCTCCTTATCTATCTTTAATACCTTAGATTCTATTTTGATCATTTTACTAGAAAGTTCCTCTATTTGATTCTGTATTATCACCATATCTTCCCTCTTTAATGCCATATTCCTACCCTTACAATTTATATATTTAATTCTAAACTATCTTAGAATATATTTCCTGACCTAATAGTGGGTAAGTGTGGCTTCTATAATCGATACTATTAAATATGAAATATTTATTAACTTAACAACTAATTTGGTATAATTAGGTATGAATATTTTTAACAATTATCATTCAATTTTACTTGCCCAAGCTAAAACTACTCCTAGTATATTCTGGGACATTGACAAAGATAGTTTAAGTAAAGTAAGTCAGGAAGCCCTTCTGGAAAGAATCCTTAACTATGGTAATTTTGAACAATTAAAGGATATAGTTAAGAGAAGAAAGAAATTCAAAAAGATATATAAAACAATAAGAAATAAGCAAAGATGCAATCTTCGTCCTGAAGTTATCAACTATATTGATTTATTCTTAGAAAAATATGTATAAGGAGATATTAAATAAAAAACAAGTAGAACTTTTACCACTTCTTTATCATTTCTCAGAAAATCATTTCTATCTAGCTGGAGAAACATCTCTAGCTCTACAACTTGGTCACAGAGAATCAGTAGATTTAGATCTGTTCACTTTTGAGGAATTTGATAATTTAAATATTTTGAAAAGTATAAACAAAATATACCCAACTAGTAAAATTAATGTCTTAATTGATGTACTAGACGAATATACATGTATTTTGAATAGTGTAAAAGTAACTTTTCTAAGATACCCCTTTGTTGTAAAAGATATAAATAAGCTAGATAATATTAATCTCGCTAACGAACTCACTATTGGTGCGATGAAAGCGTATGCTTTAGGAAGACGTTCTAAGTGGAAAGATTATGTAGATCTATATATTCTGTTACAGAAGTATTCAATCAAGGATATTTGTAACAAAGCTAAAGAAATATTTGGTACTGTCTTTTCAGAGAAACTCTTTCTACAACAACTTTCATATTTCAAAGATATTGACTATACAGAAAAGATAATATGGAAAAAGATTGATATACCCTCTAATACAAAGATTGAGGATTTCCTAAAAAATATTTCTATAGATGCTTTGGTATAATCAACATATGATTAAACTCCTTAATATATTTATTTCCTTTATTCTTTCCATCCTAACCTTTTTTAATGTTACAGATCTACCCCAAGATGAAGGTATGGATGATAGTGACAAAATAGTAATTAGTGGGGTTATAAATACAGAAGAAAGTAGTATAGAAAATACAGAGCCAGAGGAGATATTAATTCCCTCTACCAGTAATTGGTGGGAATATCCAAGTGATATAGAGGAGTGTAGTAGAAATGGTAATGATTTACTAGTTTTGGTGAATAAAGGAAACCAATTACCTAGTACTTACAAACCTACTGATTTAGTAAAAGCGAGTAATAGTGGTATCAGAAGAGGGGAGAGTTATTTACTTAGATCCATAATTATCAACGACCTTAAAGATCTAATAGATGATGCTACAAGTGATGGTATAGATTTAAGTATTGTCAGTGCATACAGGTCATACAGTACACAGGAGAGTACATATAGATATTGGGTTAGTTACAATGGGGGATGTGTATCTTGTGCAGATAAGATATCTGCTAGAGCAGGGCATAGTCAACATCAGTTAGGTACTACATTAGATTTCAGTAGTAATGAAATAGGTGATAGTTTAGGAAGTCAATTTACTAATACCAAAGCTAGTAAATGGCTAGTAAGTAATGCATATAAATACGGTTTTGCAATTGGTTACCCACAAGGCTATGAGAGTGTCACTGGGTATAGTTTTGAGAGTTGGCATTACAGATATATCGGTAAGGTTAATGCACTAGAAATGAAGAGTAGTGGAATGATACTGGAGATGTACTTAAGAAGTAAGAATTAATATATTATGGTAACATAAAGTATGAAAAAGAATATATTCATCAAAAAACTTTCTAATATCTATGTAATACTAGGTTTTGTTTTTCTAGGGATATCATTAATTGTAATAGCTATCCCTGTTTCTCCATACATCCTCTATAGATTAAATCCAGATTTCACAAATGATGAGATTGATAATATTAGTCAGAAGGTATTTGAAGATCCAATAATACCTGTAGAAGTAGAAGAAACAGGTCATACATTACCAGACTTTAACCCATCATTACCAGAAGAGCCCTATGTCGTTATTTCCAGAATCGGAGTATATTCTCCAATTGGAGAGAGTAGCAATCCAGAAGACAGTTTAAGAAATGGTACATGGATGGTTTCCGATTACGGAACTCCGGAGGATAGTTCTCTACCAATAATATTAGCTGCACATAGATTTGGATATGTATATTGGGATCACACTACAAGAGATAAGCTATCATTTTTTAATCTATCAAAGACTAAAATAGGAGATAGTGTGATAATTATATGGAACCAAAGAGAGTATATATATAAAATATATGCAGAAGATGAGGCTACTTTTATTAAAGATTATGAGGCAGATCTAATCCTTTATACCTGTAAATATTTTAATTCCCCACACAGGATTTTTAGATATGCTAATAGAGTTAATTAACAGACAACCCATAGTATGTACAAAATGGGCTCAAAGTGATATAATTTCACTATTCATCTAATCTTATTATCAAATATGATGAAGAAATTATACAAATTAGCTCTTTTGGTTACTACAATCTTTATCCTTAATGTAGATATGGTACTCGCAGATAGTCATACCACTTATACTCCTTATCCACCTCATGAACCCATTCAAACGGGCCTAGAGGATACAAGTATCTTTTACGTTGGTGCATTAGTATTGTTTGTACTAGGATTAGCAACATTAAGTACAGCAAAGAACTTAAAAGGAAAACTTTCTAGGTAATACTTAAGGTTCTTTAATTTCTATTAATCTACTAATGAAAATATCCTTAATACTCCCAACATACAAAAAAGAAAGAGAGGTACTAGAGCAGTTAGAAAGACTGTATGGATACCTTACTAGAAAGAACTCAAACTTTGAGTTAATTTTTGTTATAGATGGATATATTGATAGTACTAAGGAAATATTAGAGAAATATATTAAAGAGAACAGATTGAAGAAGGTTAAGGTAGTAGGATACAAAGAAAACAAAGGTAAGGGGTATGCTATTAGATACGGTATGCAGAGAGCTACTGGAGATGTAATCGGTTTTATAGATGCAGATACAGATATTGCAATAAGGACTCTTGGTTATGCTATCAAAGCAATTAAAGAAGATAGTGTCTCAGCAGTAATTCCTTCTAAATTCCATAAGAATTCTAATGTTGAAATTTCTTTAAAGAGACAATTTCTTTCATATATGTTAACACAGGTAAATAGGATATTTTTAAGACTTCCCAAACAGATAACAGATGTTGGTTGTGGTCTTAAACTATTTCAAAAGGATCTTATCAAAAGAGTTTTACCTGTACTATCTGTAGATCGTTTTGCAATAGACTCGGATATTTTAAATGAAATATGTAAGCTTAATATAAAGATAGAGGTTATACCTTTCTTTTTGAATAAGAATAGGAGTGATAGTACTTCTATGAATATTAAGGATGAATTAGAAATGTTAATGGATATATTTAGATTATCGTTTAGGAATAACTATTTCCTAATTAGAAAGAGTATTAGTTTGTTTTTTTCTAACTAGGTTAGAGGTATAACGCACATTGACAATTGAAGATAACCCATAGTATAATCTTAGTAGATAATTTAAACTGCACTTTTAAATATTTCCCAATAAACACACATATAAGCATTCATAGAGAGGTATTTCCTTTAATGAGTTCTTATATGAACTCTAAGATCATTAATAATTTCTAAATATATATACATAGATTTATATCTTTATATATTTAGATTAAATAGCGTGTGGTGAAAATAAAGTATGGTAATTCAGATTTGATAATCTGGTTGGATTTAGTTTTTAATAATAGATTAAGAATTAAGTCCACCAGATTATTGGGAGATGGTCCATGTACCTAATCCTTGCATTTTTAAAGTGTAAAAATCTGGGTTAAAATTTGAAAATAAGCTAAGGAGGCTTATTATGAAGAAAATTTTGTTTGTTGTAATAGTGTTGACCCTTAGTTTGAGCGCATGCTCACCAAAGGAAAATGTCAGTACTAATATCTATTCCACGGAGTATCAGCAAGCATGTTATGACATCGGTGGTTTAATGGGAAAAGATGGCTGTGTTTTGCTTAAGGACAACGAAGTTAAGGTTGAAGAAACCAAAGTGGATGATTCTCCTGATCCATGTCTTGTACAGGCAGAAGCTCTTAATTTCCCCAAAGAACTTTCCGAGTATGTTTGTGCTGGCTCATATGGAAATGGTGCTATAGGGCCACTTTCCTCCGGGACAGAAGTAAGTTTTGGTACCATCACGGTGGATAATGCCAGTAGTGTCTGGATTCTCCAAAACTTCATTGTTCCTAATTGGAGCAATTACTCTTTTGAGTTCTTCGGAACTGAGAAGAATATTTTCGGAGCTCCGTTCCTTAATGGGAA
>Ga0209121_10002329_pt1 | contig 19391 bp, 18 predicted proteins | sample Cruoilmetagenom3_FD_187292 | JGI IMG/M metagenome (GOLD analysis project Ga0209121, IMG submission 187292) | Oil polluted marine microbial communities from Coal Oil Point, Santa Barbara, California, USA - Sample 3 (SPAdes) (version 2) | ecosystem: Environmental > Aquatic > Marine > Oil seeps ...
GCAGAAAACAGCCCGTGTAGAATTATTGGTCAACGAGGCCGGCGTTTCCCCTGGGCAGGCATGCGTTTTTTACGCAAACGAAGGCAGTCGAGTCCTTGGCGGTGGCTGGATAACTGCGAATTCGTCCTCTTAACAACGTTTGCGAAAACGTGGAAGTCTACACTTTGCGTGGGCGAACCAGAGCAATGCCGAGCAGCATGAGCCCCATCGCAACCCAGACCCATATAGAATAACGCTCCCCGAGAAACACCATAGAAATAACAACACCCCAACCGGTCACCAGATATGCGACCTGTGAGGAGAAAACCGGCCCTGCGCGACGGATTAACCAGACATAGCCAACATAAGCGCTAAAATTTAGCGCCGCGCCGGACACAATCGCTAGCTTGGGTGCACCCCAAGGCTCAAAAGGGCTGATCCCTTGCCCGCTGACCCAAGAGAGCGGTATGGCGCAGACCAGACCGATAACCGTTGCCCCGAACAGTACCTGCACCGCGTCTAGCCCGCGGTCTCCCATGTAGGTCAGAAAGTTTGCCTCCATGCCGTAAAGCAAGGGGGCCACTGCCATGACCAGCACAAACCAATATTTTGAGGGGTCTGGCAGCGCGGCCTCCGGTCCGATTAGCAGCGCTATGGCCACGGCGCCGCTGAGCGCGCCAAGCGTGCGCAATGCAGAGAGTTTCTCGTACCCTAACGCAAGCGCTATGGGCATTGAAAACAATGGCACCAGCGCAATAATGATCGAAACGATCCCGGCCGGAAGTTGTGCGCTGGCTGTGTAGGAGAAATAATTTGGCAACACCGAGCCAAGCAAAGCTACACCGATATATACCGGCATGTGCTCCCTCCTAAAATGCAGACGCTTGCCTCGCAAAAGCTGGATCGCAACTGAAAGCACAATTCCGATGAGCATTTGCCATAGCATGATCCCGAACGGTTTATAGCCAGTGGACACAGCAATTTTTGTTATTGGAAACACCGCACCCCATATGGCCCCCATAAGGACAAGGGCTGCATAGTTTTTCAGGTTATTCAAAGCGGGGCCGGACCTTGCTGGGATAGCAAGCCACCTATTCGCACGGGCTCGATACGGGTGGCCTTCCCTCCGGCTTCGGTTTCGATATAGACGCCGCTGAGCGTGGCCTCCCCGTTGGCCGGCGTAAAACGGCCTTTGGACATGCCAGTCAGAAAGCGGCGCATGGGTTCAAGCGGCTCCATTCCGATTACCGAGTTATAGTCACCACACATACCCGCATCGGTTAGGCAGGCCGTGCCACCTGATAGAATGCGGGCGTCTGCTGTGGGCACATGAGTGTGCGTGCCAACCACGAGAGAAGCCCGGCCATCAAGCCAGTGCCCCATGGCCATCTTTTCAGACGTAACTTCGGCGTGGAAATCAACAATCACGGCATCTGCCAGTTGACCAAGAGGTGCAGATTTAAGGGCGGAATCAAGCGCAGAAAACGGATCATCAAACGGGCGTTTCATGAAGACCTGCCCCAAAGCCTGCGCCACAAAAACCTTTTTGCCGTTTCGCGCCGTAAAAAGGCGCGCTCCCACGCCGGGGGCCGTTTTGGCATAATTTAAGGGCCGAATAATCCGTGGGTCTTTTTCGATTGCTGTTAACATATCCCGTTGATCAAATGCGTGATCACCGAGTGTTACCACGTCCGCTCCTGCATCAAAAAAACCTTGTGCGTGCGCGCCCGTAAGCCCCATGCCGCCTGTCGCGTTTTCGCCGTTAACCACGACAAAATCGAGCTTCCATGCCTCTCGCATTTTGGGTAGGCGTTCGGCAATAGCCTTGCGCCCTGCCCGCCCCATTACATCGCCTAAGAACAATATTTTCATAGACAAAACTCGTAGCGGTGAATTTCTGGCTTCACAAGGCATCAAACATAAAATCTTTACCTCACGTTCAGAAATATCTGGGATGTAGGGATAAGTTTAGGAAAAATGGTCGAGAAATGCCCCAGTCTGCTCTTCAAAATAAACCGTCAACTGCATTGGGTGGCCTGACCCAGCGCCAGAAAGCAGCCATTATTGTAAAGCTACTGATTGGTGGTGGCGTATCGCTGGAATCGCTGGATCTTGATGCCGACTCGATCTGGAAAATAACCAATTCAATGGCGGGACTCGGGGTTGTCGGCAAAGACGTTGTTGACGAGGTCACGGCCGAGTTCATTCTAGAAATGGAACGAATGGGCCTGGTTTTCGAACGAGACATCGACGGGTCTCTCAAGTCCATGGAAAACAATATCGCGCCAGAAACATTGAGTAAAATTAAGGATCGGCAGAGTGGATCTGTCGAGGAAAATGCGTGGCGGAGCATCGCGGACCGTACGCCGGAAGAGCTTGCGTTGAAGGTCGCGGCTGAAAACCCTCGTGTTGCGGCTGTTATTCTGTCGAAGCTCAAGCCGTCAAAATCGGCAGAAATTGTCGGCCTAGTCGAGCAATCAACCGCTCGTGCTATTCTGGCATCAATCACCAAAACATCAACGGTTCAGCCCGAAATTGTAAGTCGCATTGGTATTGCGTTGGCAGAAAGCTTGACAGACAAGAGCGGAGACGGCGCTTTTGGTGAGAGCGCCGCAGAACGCATCGGCGCGATTCTGAATGTTTCGCAGAGTGATTTCAGAGAGGATATACTGGAAAACTTCGATTCAAGCGACCCCGCCTCTGCTGGTGAGATTCGGAAACTGATGTTTACTTTTGCTGACATTCCGGCGCGCGTGGTCGGGCGTGATATCTCGAAAATTTTGCGCGGTGTCGATGACGAAACCCTCGTTATGGCCCTATCAGGAGCCGCACAGACCGCGCCGGATGTTAAGCAATTTATTATGACAAACATTTCGTCTCGCCTTGCCGAGCAGATCGAAGAAAGCATTTCGGAGCGCGGCGTTGTCAAAGCTAAAGATGCGGACATAGCAATGACTCAGGTTGTGATCTCACTTAAGGAACTCGAAAAATCAGGTGAGATCACGCTAATTGAACTTGATCAGGAAGATGAATAAATGGCTGATAAATCTGTAATTTCCGCCAAGCTCAGGCCCGGAAACACCTCGACAAATGCAGATATCGCAACTGACGGGCTTGCCGGGGTGCTGTCTAAATCTGTGTCTGTGGCTGGCTTAAAAACGCTTGAGGTTCAAGTGGAGGCAAACTGCAAAAATGCAACTCAAATTGAGCCTCAGGATTTCATTCAATATCTTCCTGAAACAAGGCTGGCTTTACTGATTGAATGCGATCTAGACGGTCAGATCGGTCTCATAAGTGCAGATATGAACTTGATAAACGCAATTGCGGATGGCCTAACCGGCTCTTTGGACAAAGGGAGTGAAGCCGCGGCCAAGCGCATTCCGACACCCATTGATATTGCCCTCACCCGTCCATTTTTCGACACGATGCTCTCAGATTTTTCTGAAATTCTTGCTGAATTCAGACCAGGAAAACAGACCGACACCTATCATACAAGTGAAACAGTGCCTGATCCCTCCCCTCACCAATTCCCCGACCAAAAATATTTGCAATTGTCGGTCGATCTAGACTTCGAAAGCGGCGCGAGGCACGGGCAGATATTGCTGATGCTTCCCGCCGTAAATACCGAATTTGCAAGTTCTGTTAAAAACATCGCCGAAGATTCGGTGGCATGGAAACACACGCTCAACAAATCCTTGAATGAAGCCCCAACCGCGCTAGAGGTTGTGCTTCACCGGAGACATATGCCAATTGGTCAAATCATGAAATTGAAGACCGGCGATGTCGTTGAAATTCCATCAGATGCGCTCGAAAAACTATCGATAGAGTCAAAGAATGGTACAGCCAGCCGCTGCTTAATGCGCGCGCGGCTGGGAGAATTTCAAGAAATGCGGGCCGCCAAGATCACTAGTATTGGCGCAGGAAAAGATCTGCCCAACAATGGGTCATACCTTATTGAACACTCTGACACCTGATATCCAACCGAGCCTTGAAACCTATTTTTTCATCCGTTCCCATGGCCGTGCAAATTCGCCCAGTGCCGCAGTGATGGCTTCGTCGGTTATCGAGGCGTCGTTCGCTTCAACTTGCGCAATGAGCCCGCGTTTTTTATCTTCCAGAACCAATGGCACAGCGGCATCCAACCCGTTCTGCCTCAGCGCAGCAGAATAGACGCGTGAAATCGCCAGTTTGCGCAGATCGTTTTTGAGAATTTTACCGACGGCGGTTTTGGGCAACTCATCTGTAATTTCGACGTATTTCGGAATGGCGGCGCGTTCGCTAACGTGTTTCTTGAGGTGCGCCAAAAGTTCAGCGTCACTTACTGTAGCGTTTTCAACAAGCTCAATGTAAACGCACGGCAATTCACCTGAATGAGAATCTGGCTGCCCAATCGCGCCTGAGAGTGCGACATCGGGATGGCCTGCGAGGGCATCTTCAATTATTGCGGGGTCAATATTGTGCCCCCCGCGGATGATCAGGTCTTTGGCACGGCCCGTTATCCACAAAAAACCATCGGAATCTAGTCGACCCAGATCGCCTGTACGCAGGTGTGTTCCGTTTGCAAACAGACCTATATTTTTGTCATCCTCAATATAAGTAGCCCCCGCAATGACGCCGGGGTTGGAAACGCAAATTTCTCCAATTTCGTCAATTCCACGTTCGGTAATAACGTTTCCTTCGGGATCGCAATCATAGATTTTAACATCCGAATAAGGAAATGGCAGACCGACAGACCCCACTTTCCGTTCGCCTGCGACCGGATTGATCGAGATAAGACAGGTGGTTTCTGTCATTCCATAACCTTCGAGAATACGCACACCGGTCGACGCTTCAAATCTTTTGAAAAGCTCCACCGGCAAAGGAGCCGAGCCGCAAAGTGCATATTTCAGGCTCGAAACATCGGCATCCACCTCGCGTTGCATAAGTGCTGCTACAGCGGTCGGAACCGTTACCATAAAGCTGGCTTTGTACCGTTCGACAAGTTTCCAGAAATTGTCAAAAACGCCATCGCCACGATAGCCTTGCGGAGTCGGCATAACCATTTGAGCGCCAGACGCGATACAGGTCATCAAGATCGGATAAGCAGCAAAAACATGGAAAATCGGCAAGGGGCAAAGCAATACATCTTCAGAGGTTATGATCTGGTATTCAGCGCACCATCCGTTATAGATCATGCCCGAATACCGGTGCTGTGCCACCTTTGGCATGCCGGTTGTGCCGCCAGTGTGAAAATAAGCCGCAACCCTGTCCTCAGCACCTTCTACCCATTTAAGGCTTTTGCTCTGTTTGTCGGCTTCTGCATTAAAGTCGAGCACTTTGGCCGCATGCTTGACTTCCATTTTTGGGCGCAACAACGGGATGAGCCAAGCCAATGGCGGTTTTAGATAGCGCTTTAGGTCAACTTCGAGAACCGCTTTTACACCTGGCGCAAGCGCCACAGCTTCAGCTACCTTTTGGGCTACGTCTGTCTTCGGGAATGGCGCAAGGGTCACAACCACTTTGGCGCCGGTTTCCCGCAGAATGGACGCAATTTGCTCAGGCGCAAGCAGCGGATTAATCGGATTGACGATTCCGGCCGTTGAACCGGCAATAAAGGTTAGCACCGCCTCGTTACAGTTGGGCAAAACATAGGCTACAACGTCCTTTTCGCCGACCCCGAGACTTCTAAAAAGATTGGCGGATTGAGCGACACGCTCCCGCAAGCCGGCCCATGTAAATGTTTCCTCCGGGTCTTTTGGTCCCGATTTCAGCATAAATGTGAGCGCTTTTTGGTGCGGATATTTGTCGGCTGTTTGCGAAAGCAGCTCGAAGAGCGTATTGGCACTCCAACGCGCCGAAACGTCCATTTCTTTTTCTACGGCCAGTTTTTCGGTTATTGTCGCGATTTTCACGTTGTCATTCCTCCGGTTTTTTAAACAGAAGGATGGAGGCAAATAGCTGCCAGAGCAAGTAAAACCTTAAGGAACTTGACCTTCGGTAAACTGGAGCTTAGCCAGTCTCGCGTAGAGTCCGTTTTCGGCGACGAGTTCGGCATGGGTGCCTTCTGCCACAATTTTTCCTTCGTCAAACACGACAATCCGATCAGCCTTTTTAACCGTCGCAAGGCGGTGAGCGATAATGATTGTTGTTCTTTCAGCAGACATGGCCTCGACAGCACTTTGAACCGCGCGCTCTGATTCCGCGTCCAAGGCCGAGGTCGCCTCGTCCAACAGCAATATCGGTGCGTCACGCAGGATGGCACGCGCAATGGCGATACGCTGCTTTTGCCCGCCTGAGAGCATCACACCGCGCTCACCGACATAGCTGTCATAACCGTCTGGCAACGCTGTCAGGAAATCATGCGCGGCAGCGGCCTTTGCGGCCGAGATCACTTCTTCGTCCGAGGCGTCCGGGCGAGCAAAGCGGATATTTTCCATCGCGGAGGTCGCAAAAATAACCGGCTCTTGGGGCACTAACGCCATTTGTTGCCGCATATCTTCGCGGCTCAAATTGCGAAGCGGCAGGCCTTCAAGGAAAATTTCTCCACCAGTTACATCATAAAATCTCATAAGAAGCTGGAATATTGTGGTTTTCCCGGCACCAGACGGGCCTACTAGTGCAACCGTCTCCCCCGGTTTAATACTCAGGTTTAGCCCGCTAAGCGCGGCAACTTCGGGCCGTGCAGGATAATGGAAGGACACATCGGCAAAGGATATTTCCCCCTTGAGAGGGCGAGGCAGGCTCTCAGGTTGGTTAAGATCGATAATTGGGTCGACCGCATTAATCAGCTCAACCAGACGCTCAGTAGCCCCTGCGGCGCGCTGAAGTTCGCCCCAAATCTCTGACAATGCGCCAACAGCCCCTGCAACCATCACCGAGTAGATGACAAATTGTACGAGTTGGCCCGCCCCCATTTCACCACTTTGAACGACTCCGGTGCCTAGCCACAGAACGGCCACGATTCCAGTGAAAACCAGAAATATTATGCTGGCTGTCATGATAGAACGGGTCATTATTCGCTTTTTTGCGGTATCAAACGAGCTTTCGATCAGGTCGTCATATTTTTGCCGGCTCTGAGGTTCGTGCGTATAGGCCTGTACTGTTTGGGCCGCTAAAAGCGTTTCAGAGGCAACGCCCGAACTATCGGCGATCCGGTCCTGGCTCTCTCTGGAGAGATTTCGCAGCCGCCTGCCAAAAATGACGATCGGAACAATAATAAGAGGAACAGTTAGGAGAACCAAACCTGTTAGATAGGCAGAGGTAAACAGCATAAACCCCAGCCCGCCGATGAAAATAAGTGCATTTCTCAAAGCAACCGAGATTGATGAACTAATTACCGACAGGATCAGGGTCGTATCTGTCGTTAAGCGTGAAAGAACTTCGCCGGTCAGAATCCTCTCGTAAAATGCGGGAGACATGCCGATGACTTTATCATAAATCGCTTTTCGTATATCCGCGATTACCCGCTCACCTAGACGAGTAACGAGGTAAAAACGAAGAGCGGTCCCAAAAGCCAGCGCACTGGCAATAATAATGGCAAAAACAAAAACATGGTCGATATTTGCCAAACTATCTTCGGAAAATCCGTCGATTACGTTTCGAACGACCAATGGAAAAGTAAGCGAAAGACCCGCGGTCAGAGTCAAGGCGGCGAGCGCACCCCAAACAATGATCATATAAGGGCGTAGAAAAGGCAATAACTGGCGCAATGGTCCAATATTTTTTGATTTAGCTCGATCTTTAGGATTGTCTTTTGCCATATCGGCCCCCTTTTATTGCAAATGCAAATAAGCTGCGGAACACATAAGCACAAGGGAAACCAGCACGATTTTGAGCTTTAGTAAGATGTAGAGTATCAAGAGCACGTTCTTTTTCGGGGCTATTTATAACTTCGGCATAATTACACCGCAGCTAAATGGCAAATAAGTGTAGCGTGGCAAGGTGTTTCGACCGGTTTTCCAATTGAATTGCCAGTCTGTGGATCCCCTTCATTTCGAAGAAAAAACCGCTCGACCAAATTGCGCAAGGTATAGAGGATATATTTGCGAGGTAATGGTATCAACATCTTGCCAACAAGCTGCCACGCCTAAGAAAAAGGGCCGCAAAAATGCAGCCCTCCCTATTTCTTGTGTTATTTCTGTTTCCGCATTTAGCGTTTGGAGAACTGGAAACTCCGGCGCGCTTTGCGCTTACCGTATTTCTTACGCTCAACAACACGCGCATCGCGGGTCAGGAAGCCAGCAGCTTTGAGGGGTCCGCGAAGCGATGGTTCATACAGCTGCAATGCTTTGGAGATACCATGTTTTACAGCACCGGCCTGGCCTGAAAGCCCGCCGCCCTTAACGGTTGCATTTACATCGAATTCGCCAGCAACACCAGCAACGGAAAACGCTTGGTTGATAAGCATTTGCAGAACCGGGCGTGCAAAATATGAATTCAGTTCCTTGCCGTTTACGGTTACTTTACCAGAGCCGGCTTTGATCCAGACGCGGGCAACCGCATCTTTACGTTTGCCTGTGGCATAAGAGCGGCCCAGTTCGTCACGAACAGGTTCGCGCGCCGGGGCGGATTCTTGCACCAATTCAACGGCACTATCGGCTACGGCCTCTTTCAGGTCGTCGAGCGATTTGATTTCATCATTCATGATTAAGCGCTCCGAGTGTTTTTAGGGTTCATGGACGCAACGTCCAAAACTTCAGGCTGCTGGGCCTCTTGGCCGTGTTCAGCACCTGCATAAACGCGCAGATTGGTCATCTGCTTTTTGGACAGTGGGCCGCCAGGCAACATGCGCTGAACTGCTTTCACAAGTACGCGCTCAGGGAAGCGACCTTCGAGGATCTGCTCGGCTGTGCGGTGCTTGATGCCACCCGGATGGCCGGTGTGCCAATAGTATTTTTTGTCAGTGCGTTTGTTGCCCGTCATCTGGACCTTGTCTGCGTTGATCACAATCACATTGTCGCCCATATCCATGTGCGGTGTGAATGAGGCTTTATGCTTGCCGCGCAAGCGCATGGCGATAATCGTTGCCAAACGGCCCAGAACCACGCCTTCAGCGTCGATCAGGATCCATTTTTTCTCGATATCGGCCGGTTTGGCTGAATATGTTTTCATGGTCTCGTTTTCCGTTTTCGGAGGATAAGCGCACAGGCTCACCCTATGCAAATTCTGATAGTGGGGTTTTAACGGAATTTGTCGCGCAGTCAATTGCAAAGTTGTACGGTTTAACCTGCATTTACAATGGCTTAATAATTAGGTATATTTATACCCCACTATTTTGGCGGGATAGAATAGGTAACACTGGCGTGCGCAACGGGTTTGTCACTACTTTTGGAAAAAATATCAACGTCACCAACGCTGAGGCTCCTGCCAAGCTTAAGAATGCGGCCCTTTGCCCATAGATCCGTTGCATCTGGCTTGCGCATAAAATTTATGTTGCAACTCGTTGTAACGGTCAAATCTTTTGGTCCGATCATTGCCAATGTGGCGATGTAAAAAGTTACATCAGCCAAGGCGAACATCGAAGGGCCCGAAACGGTACCCCCGGGGCGAAGGTCACCCTCATTTACGTTCATGTGCACGGTGGCAGACATTGACGAAATGTCTTCGATATCAAACCGGCCTTTCACTTGCGGAAAAACGTTGTCTAAAAACGCGGTGATTTCAGCGATCGACATAACTGGCTGCATTTTGGGCCTTTTCAGCAAGAACAATTTAACGCACATTGAGGGAGAACAAGTAAAGGATCAAGAGTATGGACGGAATTCTTTTGCGCCAGGATGAAAATGGCATCGCAACCTTAACAATGAATCGCCCCAAGGCTCTGAATGCATTGTCTGAAGAGATGTTGACAGCATTGCAGAACGAGATGGACAGTATCGCTGAAAACCGGTCGATTAGAGTTGTGGTCCTTAAAGGTGCCGGCAAAGCTTTTTGCGCCGGACACGATCTAAAGCAGATGACGGCTGCGCGGCAGGTTGAAGATGCCGGAAAAGCCTATTTCAATGATCTTTTTGCCCAATGCGGGCGACTGATGAGCAGCATAACCAAGCTCCCGCAGCCGGTAATCGCCCAGACCCACGGGATAGCGACCGCCGCGGGGTGCCAACTTGTCGCCAGTTGCGATCTGGCTATGGCTGCCGATGATACTCGGTTTGGAGTTAACGGGATCAATATCGGGTTGTTTTGCTCTACCCCTATGGTGGCGTTAACGCGTAATATCTCGCGAAAAAAGGCGTTTGAAATGCTCACAACAGGTGATTTTATTGATGCGGCCCGTGCTGAGAGCATTGGGCTAATTAACCATGCTGTGCCACATGATGAACTGGAGCGCGCAACGCGTACACTTGCTGAAAAGCTTTCGGCTCAATTGGGCGTTGCCGTAAAAATAGGCAAAGAATCATTCTATAAACAGCTCGAAATGGGGCTTGAAGAAGCTTACGCTTTCACAGGTGCCGCCATGGCTGAAAACATGCTGCACCGCGAAACCGAAAAAGGTGTGGCGGCATTTCTGGACAAACGCAAACCGGAATGGGACCAATAATCTTAGGGAAATTTCCTATGTGATTTTCATAGGCCTTCTTTAGAGCCCTTAAAAATTAACACTTACCCACGTGCGATTTTCTGTTCGGCAGGATAGGCAGCCGCAAAACGCGCCCGAATAGCCAACACAAACAGCAAAACAGCCCCGAGTTGGTGTGTGAGTGCAATATGCATCTGTGCCAGATAGAGCACCGTAATAATGCCCAGCACCACTTGTGCGAGCATCATCACCATCATAACCATAAATGCGCCACGGGTTGCGCCCAGTGGGCTTTTACGGCTTTTCCACCACACAAATAACCCAAGCGCCAATGCGATGTACCCTAGCAAACGGTGGTTAAATTGCACCAGTGCCGGATTCTCGAAAAAATTGCTCCAGAGCGGCACATAAGCAAAACTCTCGGAAGGTAAAAATTCACCAGCCATATCCGGCCAAGTCGGAAAACTCCGCCCCGCATCGATGCCGGCCACTAATCCACCGAGCAAGACTTGTGCAAACAACAAAGCCATCAAAATGCTAGATAGCCTCATCAAGCTATGCTCCCGCCGCCGCCGCGCTTGTAATAGCTCGGCACTACTCATGCGCAGGTTCAGCACGTACCACGTAATCAACCCGAGAATAACGAAGGCCATGCCAAGATGCAGCGCGAGGCGATAACTGGCGACATCCACCATGCGACCGGTCAAGCCAGATGATACCATCCACCAGCCGAGCGCCCCCTGCAAGCCGCCTAGCGCGCCAAGGCCCACAAAGCGGCCTGTCCAACCCGTTGGAATTTCTTTGCGAACCCAGAACCAAATAAACCCGATCGCCCAAACCAGCCCGATGAGCCGGCCCAAAAAGCGGTGGCCCCATTCCCACCAGAAAATGCCCTTAAATTCCTCCAGTGTCATTGTGCTGTTTTGCAACAGAAACTCCGGTGTTGCCTGATATTTGGTAAACTCCTCAGCCCAGTCGGCTCCATTCAGCGGCGGAATCGCTCCGGTTACGGGTTTCCACTCAGTGATCGAAAGGCCACTATCGGTGAGGCGGGTCAGTCCGCCAACGGCGATCATGATAACCAGCAGCGCAAAAATCATACCCAGCCAGGCTGTTATAGCATTGCGTGGCACGCGTTTAGGTTTTTTAACAATCGGTGTGGCGTCCTGCTTTTCACCGACCTCTTCAAAAATATTGCGCTTCTCGGACATATTACTCTCCCTCACCGAGCCTACCGTGGCGGCGTTCGGCAATTGCCTTGATTACCCCGTGCAATGTTCGCACATCCGCATCTGTCAGCGGCAGGCGGCTGAACATATTGTTCAGGTTTTCGATCATAGAATTACGTTTGGCTTCGGGAAAGAAAAACCCGACATCGTCAAGCCTTTGCTCCAGATGGTGGGTAAAGGCCTGCACTTCCTGCGCTTCCGCAAATCGCGTTTTGGACAAATCAAGCTGCTCGGCCTGCTGCCCTGCAAGCCGCCGCCATTCATAGGAAAGCAGCAAAACCGATTGAGCCAAATTGAGCGAGGCAAAGGCCGGATTAACCGGCACGGATATAAACGCATTGGCTTGCACAATATCTTCATTTGCGAGCCCCGCTCTCTCGGGGCCGAACAAGATACCGACCTTTTGGCCACCATCGATTAACTGGCGTGCATGTTGCATTGCCCGTTCGGGTGTCATTACGACCTTGGTCAGGTCTCGTTTGCGGGCCGTGGTGGCAAATACGAAATTAAGATCTCCGATAGCCTCGGTTGTTGTATCGGTATGTTGAATCTGGTCGAGCACCCTGCCCGCGCCAGAGGCCATGGCCACAGCCTTCGAGTTTGGCCACCCGTCACGGGGCGCGACAAGGCGCATCCTGTCCAACCCGAAGTTCCACATGGCGCGCGCAGCTGCGCCAATGTTTTCACCCATTTGTGGTTTAACCAGAATTATGGCGGGGGTTGGTCCCTGCCAGCCTTCATCTTGCCCGTGATCTGTGCCTGACATATTTTTATCCAAAAGTGCTTTGCCGCGTGATACGATGAAGCGGAACCAGATGCAAATGGAGAAACCGATGGCCTATGAGGAAGGACACGCCGAGATTATGCGTGAGTTGCTCACGGATATTGACGGTATTAGTGAGCGCAAAATGTTTGGTGGGTTATGTTTTATGCAAAACGGCAACATGCTTTGCGGGGTCCATAAGGAAGGCGGTATGTTTAGGGTAGGCAAAGAGAACGAAGAGGCCGCACTAGAGGTTAATGGCGTTGATCCGCTCAGTTTTACGGGTCGAAAAATGGGCGGCATGGTGGATATTTCTGACAATACGTTTGCGGATGAGGAAGCGCTCCGGGCACTTTTGAAGCTGTCAAACAGCTTTGTGGGGCAGATGCCGCCGAAGTAATGCGTATACTATTGTATACTGCCCTTTCAATTTGCAGCGATATGGCGTAAAAGCATCCGAATCTTTCTAATTCAGGGGGCAGAAATGGCCAAAATTAAAGTCGAAAACCCGGTTGTCGAGCTAGATGGCGACGAGATGACCCGCATCATCTGGCAGTTTATCAAAGACAAGTTGATCCTGCCTTATCTTGATATTGACCTAAAATATTATGATCTAGGCATGGAAAGTCGCGACGAAACCGATGACCAGATCACCATCGACGCCGCCAACGCGATCAAAAAATACGGCGTGGGCGTGAAATGCGCCACGATTACGCCCGACGAGCAACGGGTTGAGGAATTTGGCCTCAAGAAAATGTGGAAATCTCCAAACGGTACGATCCGCAATATTTTGGGTGGGGTGGTTTTTCGTGCGCCTATTATCTGCCAAAATGTGCCACGCTTGGTGCCCGGCTGGACAGATCCGATTGTTATCGGTCGTCACGCCTTTGGCGATCAGTATAACGCGACAGATTTCCGCTTCCCCGGCCCGGGCAAGCTCAGCATGAAATTTGTGGGCGAAGACGGCACTGTGATCGAAGAAGAAGTGTATGACGCGCCCTCTTCCGGTGTTTTCATGGGCATGTATAACCGCGATGACAGCATCCGCGATTTCGCGCGGGCCTCCATGAACTATGGCCTCAAAATGGGGTGGCCGGTTTACCTTTCCACTAAAAACACCATTTTGAAAGCTTATGATGGTCGGTTTAAAGACCTGTTTCAGGAAATCTTTGACGAAGAATTTGCCGACAAATTCGCTGAAGCCGGTATCACATATGAACACCGCCTGATCGATGATATGGTCGCTTCGGCCATGAAGTGGTCTGGCAAATTTGTATGGGCCTGCAAAAACTATGACGGTGATGTGCAGTCGGATACGGTAGCGCAGGGCTTTGGCTCTCTGGGATTGATGACCTCGATTCTGATGACTCCAGACGGGCAAACGGTTGAGGCCGAAGCCGCGCATGGCACCGTAACCCGCCACTATCGCCAGCATCAGAAAGGCGAAGCCACTTCGACCAACTCGATTGCTTCCATTTATGCTTGGACCGGCGGCCTTAAGCACCGGGCCAAGCTTGATGAAAATACCGAGCTAATGAATTTTGCCGAAACGCTGGAAAAGGTGATCGTGGACACGGTTGAAGATGGCCACATGACAAAAGATCTCGCGCTTTTGGTTGGGCCAGACCAGAAATGGTTGACGACCGAAGGTTTCCTTGAAAAAATCGACTCAAACCTACAAATAGCTCTGGCATAATTTGCCACCTAGATATCTAGTTATGGGGCGCCAAATTCGGGCGCCCCTTTTTTATGGAGATTTCGGATGCCGATGCATTATGTCTATCTAACGATTGCCGTTATAACCGAAATTATCGGCACTCTTGCCCTTCAGGCCTCGTATCAATTTACGAAATTCTGGCCAACGGTCATTGTCGTTATTGCATATGCGGCAACATTTTATTTTATGTCGATCACGCTGAAATACATGCCGGTTTCGATTGTCTACGCTATCTGGTCTGGCCTTGGTATATTCTTTTTAGCACTCATCGGATGGTTCTGGCTCAAACAACCGCTCGACTTTGCCGCCATCGCCGGGCTTGCGCTGATTGTTGCGGGCGTTGTTGTCATTAACCTGTTTTCAAACAGCGCCACACATTGAGGCTTTGCGGCTTTCGCAAATCGGCCATTCAAATATTGGCAAATTGCGTCTTTCAACCAAGCCGCTAAATCGACGAATAACGCCCGCTATACACCTTCAACAAAGGTATATTCACGCTCTGCCGATGGTAGGCCGTGGCTAAGGGCTTCCTGATATTCAGGCGAATGATAGAAAGCTTTTGCAGTCTCCCAATCGGTAAACCGGATGATAACGTTGCGCGCCCGTCCGGCACCCTCCATGTGAAGGCACTCACCACCACGGGCCAGAAACTCCCCGCCATATTGGGCCACTGCCGGCCCTGCGATGGCGGCATATTTTGCGTATTCTTCCGCGTCGGTTACATCCACATGGACCATTGCATAAACTGCCATTTTCAAGCCTCCAAAAAGTTAACTACAGCAGCGATAGCGCCGTCTGCATTTTCCACACTGGCACCACCGGCCTGCGCCATATCGGGGCGACCACCGCCCCCCTTCCCACCAAGTTCACCAGCCGCAATCCGCACAATGTCTACGGCCGAAATGTCGAAACCGTCAACCCCAGCCGCAATGGCAGCTTTGCCACCGGTATCTGCGATCAAAAGGACAATACCTTTACCGAGCCGCGCTTTGTGTTCGTCAATCAGCCCACGTAAGTCTTTGCCCGAAACACCTTCAAGCTTTTGCGCGAGGAACGGCATTCCGTTGATTTGTTTCACACTAACTTCGGCCTGCCCGCTACCCGCCATCGCGACCTGTTTACGGACATTGGCAAGCTCGTTTTGCAGTTGTTTGCGCTCGTCCAACAGGGCTTTGATACGTTCCGGCAATTGCTCAGGCGTTGATTTCATCACGGATGAGGCCTTTGAAAGCGCTGTTTCGTTTTTGGCCACATAAGCCAATGCGCCCTCGCCCGTCAGAGCTTCGATGCGCCGCACGCCGCTGGCCGAGGCAGCTTCCGAGACCAGCTTGAACACACCGATCTCACCAAGGCGCGCCACATGCGTGCCGCCGCACAATTCAAGGGAATAGGTGTGACCATCTATCCCCTTTGAAGAATCCGGCAGTTCCCCCATGGAAACCACGCGCACTTCGTCTCCATATTTTTCGCCAAAGAGCGCCTGTGCACCCAAATCACGCGCTGCGTCGGGTGTCATGATCCGGGTTTCGACCGGGCTGTTTTGACGGATGTATTTATTTACTTCCTGCTCCACTCTGCTCAGTTCATCCTGGCTCACGGCTTTGGCGTGGCTAAAATCAAAGCGCAGGCGATTGGCCGCGTTGAGCGAACCGCGCTGCGCTACGTGGGTGCCAAGCACATTCCGGAGCGCTTCATTGAGCAGATGGGTTGCCGAGTGGTTGGCGCGAATGGCACGTCTGTTGGCGTGGTCAACCTTTAGCTCCGCAGGTTGCCCGACCTTGATTTCTCCCTCAATCACTTCGCCAATATGGGCGAAAACGCCCGCGTGTTTCCTGACATCGGTGATTTTAACCTTGCCGGTTTCGGTGATAATCACACCTTTGTCGCCAACCTGTCCCCCGGACTCGGCGTAAAATGGAGTTTGGTTCAGGGCGACAGATACTTTGCCATCTGCCGAGTCTTCGGACTTGCCATCCACAACAATCGCCACAATATTGCCCTCGGCTTCCTCTTCGATATAGCCGATAAACTCACTTGTGCCGTGGCTGTCTACCACATCAAACCATACGCTTTCATCGGCAGTCGCGCCTGACCCCGTCCAGGCTGCACGGGCTTTGGCTTTTTGTTCGGCCATGGCGGAATCGAAACCAGCAGTATCTACGGTTCGCTTTTTTTCCCGAAGGGCATCTTGGGTGAGATCAAGCGGAAAACCGTATGTGTCATAGAGTTTAAAAGCCGCTTCGCCGGGCAATGGTGCGCCATCAGAGAGCTTGTCAAGCTCACTATCCAGCAGTTTGAGGCCGCGATCGAGCGTAGACTGGAAGCGTGTTTCTTCAAGCTCCAGTGTTTCTTCGATCATGCTCTGGGCCTGCCCAAGCTCGGGGAAAGCCTGCCCCATTTGGGCCACCAGTGCCGGTACAACCTTGTGCATAACCGGCTCGCGGGCACCAAGCAGATTGGCGTGGCGCATGGCGCGGCGCATAATGCGGCGCAGCACATAACCACGCCCCTCATTCGAGGGCAGCACACCATCGGCAATCAGGAAAGAGGTTGAACGGAGGTGGTCAGCCATGACACGCAGATGTATATTACCGTCTCCGTCAGGGTCTGAATTGGTAGCATGGGCGGCGGCCTCGATCAGGTCGCGAAATAGATCAGTTTCATAATTGTCATGTTTGCCCTGCATAACGGCCCCGATGCGCTCGAGCCCCATTCCGGTATCAATGCTCGGCTTCGGAAGGTCTGAGCGAGAACCGTCCTCATACTGCTCGTATTGCATAAAAACGAGATTCCAGATTTCAATAAACCGGTCGCCGTCTTCATCTTTGGAGCCGGGAGGGCCGCCCCAAACTTTATCACCGTGATCATAAAAGATTTCAGAGCAAGGGCCACATGGGCCTGTAGCTCCCATTGACCAGAAATTATCGTCGGTCGGGATTCGAATAATCCGGTCATCCGACAAGCCGGCGTATTTCTTCCAGATATCGGCAGCTTCATCGTCTGTATGATAAACCGTGACCAGAAGTTTACTTTTATCCAAGCCAAGCTCTTTGGTCAGCATATCCCACGCAAAAGGAATGGCCTCTTCCTTGAAATAATCACCAAAGCTGAAATTCCCGAGCATTTCGAAAAACGTGTGGTGACGTGCGGTGTAACCGACATTGTCGAGGTCATTATGTTTGCCACCGGCGCGCACGCATTTTTGCGACGTTACCGCGCGCTGATAGTCACGCTTTTCGAGCCCCGTAAATACATTTTTAAACTGCACCATACCGGCGTTGGTAAACATCAAGCTCGGGTCGTTGCGAGGCACGAGGGAGGAACTATCAACCGCTGTGTGGCCACTGGCAACAAAGGAATCGATAAACATGCTACGAATTTCATTAATGCTGGCCATGGGACCTCTACTTCATCAATTGGCTTTAAAAAAAGCTCTATCGCGAAGCGGCGGGGCTGTCCACAGGGCAAAATGAAATTAGGGGGATCCCTGAAGGATCACCCCAAGGATTAGTCTTCAAGGACTTCATTTTCGGAGCCGTCAAAATCCAGTCCGTGAGCGGCCCGGATTTTATCTTCGATTTCATAAGCGACGTCTGGGTGCTCCTTCAGGAAAGTTTTGGAATTTTCCCGCCCCTGCCCTATCCGCTCGTCACCATATGAGAACCATGAACCGGCTTTGCCAACGATTCCGAGCTTTACGCCCATATCAAGCAACTCGCCGGTTTTCGAGATCCCTTCCCCAAACATGATGTCAAATTCGACCTGCTTAAAAGGTGGCGCGACTTTGTTTTTAACGACCTTAACACGGGTCGAATTGCCAACAACATCGTCGCGGTCTTTCAGGGAGCCAATCCGGCGGATATCAAGCCGGACCGACGAATAAAACTTGAGCGCGTTGCCGCCCGATGTGGTTTCGGGCGAGCCAAACATAACACCAATTTTCATGCGAATCTGGTTAATGAAAATTACCATGCAGTTTGAGCGACTAATCGCACTGGTCAGCTTACGCATGGCCTGAGACATCAAACGCGCCTGTGCCCCCATCTGGTAGTCACCCATATCACCTTCGAGCTCGGCTTTCGGGGTGAGCGCGGCCACGGAGTCGACCACCACAAGAGAAACCGCGCCGGAACGAACCAGTGTCTCGGTAATTTCAAGTGCTTGCTCACCAGCATCCGGCTGCGAGATCAAAAGTTCATCCAGATCAACCCCCAAATTTTTGGCATATTTTGGATCAAGCGCATGCTCGGCATCAACAAAAGCACATACACCGCCCTTTTTCTGCTGCTCGGCAATAACATGAAGGCTTAGCGTGGTTTTGCCCGAGCTTTCAGGACCATAAATCTCGATAATCCGTCCCATTGGCAAGCCGCCTATTCCAAGCGCTATATCGAGACCAATAGAACCAGTCGAAACCGACTCGATATCGGCAACCGGGCTATTTTGCCCGAGCTTCATTATCGAGCCTTTACCAAAGTTTCGTTCAATCTGACCAAGTGCCGATTCGAGGGCTTTGTTCTTATCCATATTACGCTTGCTACCTAAATCCAGAAGTGTGTCAGCCATGTTTAAAACCCTTATCTCATATCCGGCCCACAGGGGCAATGAACGTTACGTTCTCTTAATGTTCTATAGGACCATAACGAGAACATTTCAATTAAAATTTTAGTAATTTCATTATTTGCGATAAATCTTTAGGAATAGTGAATGCAACAACATTAAAATCGACGGTAGCCATTTTTGGTCAAACGGCTAGGCGATACTAGTTTGAAGCCAACCTTGCGCTTACATTTTCTGTCAGATCGGAAAGCGAGAAAGGTTTTTGCAGAAAGTAGGCGTCTTTTATATCCGGTTTTCCGTCTTCAAATGCATCTTCCGCATAGCCTGACATAAATATGATTCGGGTTTCGGGATGGTCTTTCAAGGCTTCTCTTACCCATGTGGGGCCGTCTTTCCCCGGCATGATGATATCTGAAATATAGAGGTCATAGGCATCGCCATTGAGATTTATCAGATTGAGCGCGGCTTCACCGCTCTCGGCCTCGTCAACCTCGTAACCGCGCATTCTTAGGGCGCGGGCAGCGAATGACCTCACAGGGTCTTCATCTTCAACCAATAGTATTTTGCCCACACTTTCCTTAAGTTCAAGTTCGGTACTCTCCACCTTGTCCGGTTCTGGCTCTGATTGAATTCTGCCAGCATAGC
>Ga0209121_10002331_pt1 | contig 19364 bp, 16 predicted proteins | sample Cruoilmetagenom3_FD_187292 | JGI IMG/M metagenome (GOLD analysis project Ga0209121, IMG submission 187292) | Oil polluted marine microbial communities from Coal Oil Point, Santa Barbara, California, USA - Sample 3 (SPAdes) (version 2) | ecosystem: Environmental > Aquatic > Marine > Oil seeps ...
CCTTCGAACATAAATATTTCTTTTTCCTCATTTCGGAGACCTCGTTAAGGTAGCGTATATAATGCTCCTTCAGGGAAATGCCCTCAGTAAAGAATTATAAGTATAATTTTCTATATAAACAAATGAAAAATAAAGAAAATTTCTCTAGAATAAACTTGTTATCAGGAATAGCCTTATTTTTATTAATGATAACTTTTTCTTTCTCTGCTCTCGGTGAAAATAATCAAATTTATTTCCAGGCAGATAATTATCTGTGGACGAGTAATCCTCCTATTTTGAAAGCCTGGGGAAAAGTAAAAATAAGATACGGAGATATTTATCTTGAAACAGAGGAAGTAAGTGTAAATTTAGAGAGTTTTAAGTGCGTAACTACAGGAAAAGCGGACTTGACAAGAGGAGAACAATTTTTAGGTGGAGAAAATCTTCTCTATGATTTTAAAGAAAACCAGGGAAAGCTCTCTTTTATTAAAGGAAGCTCTCTTCTTAACAGAAGTGGAAATTCGCTTTTTTTCAAGGCAAAAGAAGCTCGAATTTCCAAAAACATAATAAAATTATACCAGGCTACTATTACTACCTGCGATCTTCATTATCCTCATTATAGAATAGAGGCAAAAGAGGTAGAGATTGATCTTGAAGAAGAGATTATCGTAAAAAATGCTACTTTTTATGTAGGAGAGATCCCTCTTTTCTGGGTCCCTTTCTTTAAAAGGTTTTTCCGCAAGGAGAACCAACCTTTCGTTCCTCAATTTGGTTATGAGGATTTTTCCGGCTGGTTCGTTAAGGACAATTATTATTTTCCTCTCCCTCTAAATTATGGAGGGATTTTACATTTAGATTATAGAGAGAAAAAAGGATTAGGATATGGTCTGGATCTTTCTTATGCCGCGAAAGAAGACAAAGCAGATATAAAAACTTATTTTGTTGAGGAGAAGGATTCCTTAAAAAAGAGATGGTCTGCAAGATTAAACTATAAAAAGGATTTCCCTAACTCTTCTTCCCTTCAGATTAATTTAAATAAAGTAAGTGATGAAAACTTCTTAAAAGACTATTTTAATGAAGAACTTAAAAATTCTTCTTTTCTTCTGGAACATAGAGGATCCGGTTACCAGGGTTATCTTCTCTTTGAACCCAGAGTTAATTCTTTTAATAAGAAATTCGTAGAGCGTGTTCCTCAGATAAAGTTTATCTTTCTTCCCCAGAAAATAGAAAAGTCCAATATTTACATAAATAAACAGGCAGAAATTACCCGTTTTAAGGAAGAAGGGAAGGAAGAATTTATTAGAGCTGACTCTTTTGTAGATGCTTCTTCTCCTTTTTTCTTAGATCCTTTTAATATCACCCCCAGGATAGGATACCACCTTTTTTGGTATAGAGGAAAAGAAGGAGAAGAAGGTTACCGAAGAATTCCTTACCAGACACTGAATTTATCATCGCGACTTCAAAGTCAACACGGGGATTACACTTATCTGATAAATCCTAATATTACTTATTATCACTCAGATGAAACTAAAGATAATCTTAATTTTTTATTTGATATTGGGAATTATAAAAAAGAAACTGTAAAAATTCACCCTCCAAGCTTAGCAAAATTAAGTTTGAAGGACTCTTTTTACCATTACAAAAATAAAGTAGCTTTAAGTGAGATAAATATTGGATACGACTTAAATAAGAAAAAAGAAAATTTTACTCCTCTTAATTTTACATTTTGCCTTACGCCTATTTCCTCTCTTTTAAAATACTTTAGACTTAATCTTCTTTACGAACTTTACGGAAAAGAGTACAGCATCATAAATTCTGATTTGAGATTGAAAGAAAAAGAATGGTATATAGATTTAGGGTTGAGAAAAGACCTCAGTAAAAATGTAAATGATTTTATTTTTCAGGGAGGAACAGAATTAGGAAAAAAGTGGAGACTTTCTACTTTCATTCGCTATAATCTTGAGAAAAAAGAAACCTCGGAAGAGAAGTATTCTCTCTGGAGAGACCTTCATTGTTGGGCAGCTCAATTATCTGTAGAAACAAAACCAGAGAAGGAATACTGGATTATCTTTCACATAAAAGCTTTTCCTCAATATTGGATTAAATTTTCCCCTGAGTCCTTTCCCTGGATTGAAATAGGAGAGTAAAAAATGAAAGTTTTAGTAATAGGAAGTGGAGGAAGAGAATGTGCTTTATGCTGGAAATTATCTCAAAGTCTCCTGGCAAAAGAAATATATTGCGTTCCTGGAAATGCAGGTATTTCTGAATTTGCTCAATGTGAGGAAATAGAATATGAAAAAAATTTTTCTTCTCTAACTAAATTAGTTAAAGAGAAAAAAATAGACTTTACAGTAGTGGGACCTGAGATCGCTCTTGCCAACGGAATTGTAGACTATTTCCAGAAAAGAGGGCTAAATATTTTTGGCCCCACCAAAAAAGCATCTTTATTAGAAACAAGTAAAGTCTTTGCTAAAAAATTTATGAAAAAATATAGTATCCCTACCCCTGATTTTAAAGTTTTTTCTGATCCCCAAAAAGCTATTAAGTATATAGAACAAGAAAAAAACCAGAAGGTAATAAAGGTAGATGGTCTGGCAGGAGGAAAAGGTTCTTTAGTTACAGACACAAAGGAAGAAGCTATAGAAGCTGTAAAGCTTATTATGGAAAAAAAAGTTTTTGGAGAAGCAGGAAAAAAAATTGTAGTGGAAGATAGAATTAAAGGGGAAGAAGTCTCTTTTTTTATCCTTACTGATGATCAGTCCATTAAGCCAATGGTTTCTTCACAAGATTATAAAAGGATCTACGAGAAAGATAAAGGACCAAATACTGGTGGAATGGGGGCTTATTCACCTGCCTTCTCCTCTCCTTATTTATATAAAAAAATATTAAAAAGGGTTGTCGTTCCCACGGTGAGAGGAATAAAAGAGGAGGGAATAAAATATAAGGGAGTTCTGTACTTTGGATTAATGATTAAAAAAGGAGAACCACAGGTTCTTGAGTTTAATGTGCGTTTTGGAGATCCTGAGACACAAGTGATTCTTCCTCGCTTAAAGAATGATTTATTAAAAGTTCTTTTAGCGGTTACGCAAGGAAAACTAAAAAGAATAAATCTTAAATGGTCACCTCAGACAGCAACTTGCGTTATCTTAGCTTCCAGGGGATATCCCAAAACTTATGAAAAAGGAAAAGAGATTCAAGGATTAGAAAAGCTAAACTCCTTTAAAGGGGTATTTTCTTTCTTTGCGGGAGTGAAAAAAAAAGATGGACAATACATAACTAATGGAGGAAGAGTGATCGGAGTTACTGCACTGGCTAAAAATAAGAAAGAAGCAAATTCTAAAGTTTATCGGGCAGTAAATAAGATTTCTTTTGAAGGAATGTATTATAGGAAAGATATCGGCATTTGACAAATAAAACTTATATAATAAGATAAAAACAGAGTAACTATTTAGCCACCAATTTACACGAATGAACACAAAGAAAAGTGAAATTCTGTCTAAAGATTTATCGGGCAAAATAAATTATTAAATAATTATTCGTGATGATTAGTGGCCGAATAGTAACAAAACAGAAAGGAGGGAAAAATGTTTCAAATTTTAATAAAAGGTGGGTGGCTAATGATCCCGCTGGGATTATGTTCTATACTTGCAGTAGCAATTATTATAGAAAAACTTATCACTTTAAGAATGATGGAAAAACAAACAGAAAAATTTACAAAGAAAGTTCTTAAAATTTTAGGAAGTAATGACAATAGAAAAATTGATAGAATTATAGCTTTATGCGAGATGGCTCCTTCTTCTCTCTCCCGAATTTTACAAGTAGGGATAGGAAAAATAGGAAAAGAAAAAGAAGAAATTAAAGAGGCAGTAGAAGATGCCGGATCTTCAGAGATTCCTTATATAGAGAAACGTTTAAGAATTTTAGGAACTATAGTGACGGTCTCTCCTCTTTTAGGATTATTAGGAACAGTAATGGGAATGATCAGAGCTTTTAATGTAATTTCTGCTCAGGGAGTAGGAGATCCAGGGGCTCTGGCAGGAGGAATTTCCGAAGCTCTTATTACCACCGCAGTTGGACTGAGTATAGCTATCCCTTCTTTAGTGTTTTATAACTATTTTGCTCATCGTTCCGAGAGACTTACCCGCACACTGGAGAAAAATTCAAGTAATTTTTTAGAATTATTAAGTGAAGGAGGAGAAAATGCAATTTCGCCGTCAAAAGTCTCGTATCAATCTCAATCCTGATTTAACGCCTCTAATTGATACTGTCTTTTTACTTCTCATCTTCTTCATGGTTTCTACTTCCTTTGCGGCTATTCGTTACGGAATAAAGGTAAATCTCCCTACCGCTACCACGGCCCGAGAAAAAGTAGAAGAGAACATCATAATTTCTATTACCAGGGACAATCGCATTTATCTTGGGAAAAAATGGGTAAAAGAAGAAGACCTGATCAATCTTTTAAGAAAAAGATTGACAACTTACAAAAAAGATATAGTAATTATTAACGCTGATAAAGAGACCCGTCACGGAAAAGTGGTAGAAGTTATGGACTTAGTAAGACAAGCAGGAATTACTAAATTGGGGATTCTTACCACTCAGGAAGAAAAGTAGCTGCAACCTTCAGGTTGCGCAAATAAACGCAGGCTAAAGCCTGCGGCTACTAAAGGAAAAGAAAAAAAATGAAAAATAAAGATTCTCAATTCTTTAAATTTGCTCTTCTTATCTCCTGTGCCACTCATTTTCTTTTTCTTATTATTTTTCCAGGGCTAAAAGTACCTCTAAGAATTCCTCAAAAACCTCTGGAGGCCTCTTTGATTAGAGTTTTACCAGCAAAAAAAACGGCACAAAAACCTCAACAAAAAGTTTCTCCTCCTAAACCTGCTGTAAAAAAGATTCCCCGTCCCTCTGCTCCTGAACTTCCATCGCGAAACTTGCCAGAAATAATTAGTGAAAAATTAGCCAATCTTCCTCCCCGAGTAAAGAGTGAAAGTTCCATAAAAATTCCTCTTTCTCCTCCTGAATTTAAACCTTCTTTAAAAAAAGACGAAGAATTTATTTCGCCCTTTTTAGAAGAAAAGACTATAGAGGCTAAAAGATTCTCTCCAGAAAAAAAAGGAATCTCTCCTAAAGTTTCTCCGCTAATAAAAGAGGAATTTTCTTATGAAGGAAAAGTTGTAGAGTATGAGAGTGAAATTGTTCCATCTCAAATTAAGGGGGAATTAGCAGAAAAGGGAAGATATCCCCTGTTTGCTCCCCAACCTGCTTATCCAGAAGAATTAGAAAAACAGGGAGCTAAAGGTACAGTAATATTAAAGGTCTGGGTCCTACCTGGAGGAGAGGTTAGCAGTGTAGAACTCCAGCAAACTTCAGGATGGCCAAAGTTTGATGAGTGCGCTATAGAGGCTTTAAAAAAGTGGAGATTTCCACGAATCAAGAAAAAAATAAATCAGTGGGGAGAAATTACTTTTAAATTTGAGTTATAAAATGGGTGAAAAATTTCAACTAATTACTAATTTAAAACCTCAAGGAGATCAACCACAAGCAATTAAAAAACTTTCTGAAGGAATAAAAAAAGGCCTTCGGGAGCAAACTCTTATAGGAGTTACCGGGTCAGGAAAAACTTTCACCATGGCCCATATTATTCAGAATACTCAAAAACCCACCCTGGTCATTTCTCATAATAAAACATTAGCGGCCCAACTTTTCAGCGAGTTCTCTTCCCTCTTCCCTGAAAACAGGGTAGAGTATTTTGTCTCTTATTACGACTACTATCAACCCGAAGCATATATTCCTCAAACCGACATTTACATTGAAAAAGATGCTTCTATTAATGAAAAGATAGATAGACTACGACATTCAACTACTCGTTCTTTATTAGAACGTCGCGACACAATAGTAGTAGCAAGTGTTTCCTGTATTTATGGATTGGGTTCCCCCAGGGATTATCAAGAGATGCTTCTTGAAGTAAAAGTGGGGGAAAGTGTCCAACGAGAAGAGATATTGAAAAAGTTAGTAGAAATGCGATATGAACGTAATGATATTGATTTTTCACGAGGAAAATTCCGGGTAAGAGGAGATATAATTGAAATTTTTCCCGCTTATGAGGAAGAAGCTGTAAGAATAGAATTATGGGGTGATGAAATAGAAAGAATTTCTCTTTTTGATCCTTTAACTCACGATGTTCATACTACTGTTCAAGAAATATATACTTATCCAGCTACTCATTACCTGGTTCCTCCAGACAGGGTGGAATACGCCCTTAAATCTATAGAAAAAGAGCTTAAACAAAGATTAAAGGAATTAGGTTCTCAGGGAAAATTATTAGAAGCAGAAAGATTAAAATCCAGAACTAACTATGATCTGGAAATGATTAGAGAAGTAGGTTATTGCAATGGCATAGAAAATTACTCTCGTTATTTTTCGGGAAGAGCTCCAGGAGAGAGACCTTTTTGTCTCCTTGATTATTTCCCAAAGGATTATTTACTTTTTATTGATGAATCTCACCAAACTATTCCTCAACTACATGCAATGTTCGGTGGAGATAAATCCCGCAAAGATAATCTGGTAAAGTATGGATTTCGTCTTCCCTCTGCTTACGATAATCGTCCTTTAAAATTTAGCGAATTTGAAAGTTTAATTGAACAAATAATTTATGTTTCTGCTACTCCCTCTATTTATGAACTAAAAAGAAGTTCTCAAATTGTGGAACAGCTTATCCGCCCTACAGGATTAATTGATCCTGAAATAAAGGTAAAAACTACCTCTCATCCTATAGATGATTTACTGGAAGAGATCCAAAAAAAAGTAGAGAAAAAACAAAGAATATTCGTAACTACTCTCACTAAAAGGATGGCAGAGGATCTCACGGAGTATCTGGAAGATCTGGGAGTAAAGGTTCGCTATCTTCATTCTGAAATAGAAACTATGGAAAGAACTAAAATTTTAAGAGATCTTAGACTGGGAAAATTCGATGTTCTTGTGGGAATTAATCTCCTTAGAGAAGGATTAGACCTACCCGAGGTCTCTTTAGTAGCTATTCTTGATGCTGATAAAGAAGGATTTTTAAGATCAGAAACTTCTATAATCCAGACAGCGGGAAGAGCAGCACGAAATGTAGATGGAAAAGTAATTCTTTATGCACAAGAAATTACCTCTTCCATCAAGCAGGCTCTCAAAGAAACAGAGAGGAGAAGGCATACCCAGTTAAAATATAACCAGGAACACCATATAACTCCTCGAACTATTCAAAAAGCTATACTTAATGATATTCAAACTTATACTGAAGAAAAATATGAAAAATTAGCTGTAGGGGAAGAGAAAAGAGAATACATTTCTTCTACAGAGTCTTCCCGTTTAATAAAAGTCCTAAAAAATAAAATGAGGGAAGCAGCAGAAAATCTTGAATTTGAAATAGCAGCACAATTACGAGATAAAATAAAGGAATTAAAGAAAATTTAAAAAAGGAGGATGGTATGTCGTATGGAGCTGCATTAGCTTTACTGGGAGCGGCTGTAGCTGTAGCCTTATCAGGAATAGGTTCCAGTATAGGTATTGGTTATGCAGGACAGGCAAGCGCAGGAGCAATGAGTGAAAAACCGGAAAACTTTGGAAGGTATCTTATTCTTACCGCTCTCCCGGGAACACAAGGAATATATGGTTTCGTGGCTGCTTTCATCTTATTAATGCAAATAGGAACCCTAATGGGGAGCATTGCCCCCTTAACCGGTGCACAGGGATGGAGCTTCTTTATTTCCTGTCTCCCGGTGGGAATTGCAGGACTTGTTTCTGCTATTCATCAAGGTAAAGTTTGCGCCGCAGGAATAGGTCTTACAGTAAAAAGGCCTGCCGAATCAGCAAAAGCTATGGTTTTGGCTGTTTTCGTAGAATTTTATGCTGTATTAGGCCTGCTAACTACTATTTTTCTTTTGTATGGAATAAAAATTTAAAAGGAGGAAGGAATGTTTAAATTAGCGGTATTTACTGATGAGATTTCTCAGGATCTTCAGAGGGCAATAGATATGGCTCAGGAATTTAAACTAAAAGGATTAGAAATTCGCAGTGTCTGGAATAAAAAAGGACCTCATGATTTAAATTCAAATGAGATAAAAAAAATAAAAGAAATGACCAGGGAAAATGGACTTACTATTTGTAGTATTGCTTCTCCTTTTTTTAAGTGTGATCTAAATTCAGAAGAAGAATATCAAGCTCATTTAAAGATTCTCCAGAATTGTATTGTTGTAGCCCACCAGCTTGATTGTTCTCTTATTAGAGGTTTTACCTTCTGGCGTAAAGGAGATTTTAAGGAAAATTTAGAGAGAATTCTTTCAAAATTTGAAGAGCCAGTAAAATTATTAGAAAAAGAAGGAGTAACTTTAGGTATTGAAAATGAAGCTTCCACTTTTATCGGCAATGGGAGAAATCTTTCTCAATTTTTAAGAAAAATAAATTCTCCCTATATCAAAGCAGTTTGGGATCCAGCTAACTCAGTTTTTGACCCCGATGGAGAAGTCCCTTATCCTGATGGATATGAAGCAATAAAAAATTGGATGGTGCATATGCATCTTAAAGATGCACGGCGGAATCCAAAAACCGGCGAGCCTGAATGTGTTCCTGTAGGAGAAGGAGTAGTAGATTATCGCGGGCAATTAAAAGCCCTTAAGAATGACCATTACGAGGGTTATGTATCTTTAGAGACTCACTGGAGGCCAGAAGAAGAGCTTTCCGAAGAAGAGAGAAATCTTCCCGGGGGCAAGAAGTTCTCCCGATTAGCAGAAAAAGCCAGTCGCATATGCCTGGAGAATCTCCAAAAATTAATGGAAGAAATAAATGGCTCTTGAAGATATTTTAAAGGGAATTGAAGAAAAAGTTTCCGCTGAACTGGAAAAAATAAAAAAGGAAGCTCAAGAAAAAGAAAAGAAAATTCTTAAAGAGAAAGAAAAAGAAGCTTCAAGAATTAAAGATAAAATTTTAAAGGACTTAGAAAAAAAAGTACAAATAGAAGAGAGGCAAAGGATAATTAAAGTTAGAAGAGAAGAAAAAATGCTGAATCTGCAGTTAAAGCGAGAAATTTTAAATGATGCTTTTGATTTCGCAAAAGAAAAATTTCTTTACCTTCCCAGAGAAAACTATCTTCAATTATTAAAAAAGACTTTATTGTATTATATAGATTCCTCTACAAAAGAGATTATTGTTAATCAAGAAGATGAAAAGTGGATAGAGGAATTTTTCAAAGAAAAGAATAAGAAAAATAAGTTGAAAATTATTCCTCGCTTTAACAAAGATGAAAGAGGTTTCATTCTCAGAAAAAAAGAAATACAAATAAATTATACCCTTTCCTCTCTTTTTCTTTTCTTAAGGAGAAAATTGGAAATAGAAGTAGCTCAAAAACTATTTAATTAAGAAGACTTCGGGAAATGCCCCTCAGTAAAGAATTCCTAGACATAATTTCCTAAAATGGGATTAACCCTTGACTTATTTTTAATATGTGGTATACTCACTTATTGCAAGTAATAAGTAATTTGAAAAACCGTAAAGGAGGTGAAGGACGATGAATAAAGCTGAATTAGTGGCAGAAGTAGCTGCCAGGGTAGGTTTAACTAAGAAGGATGTGAATAATACAGTGGATGCTATAACTTCAGTAATTAATGATTCCTTAGGTAGAGGTGAAAAAGTTACTCTGGTAGGATTTGGCACCTTCCAGGTGCAAAGAAGGAAGGCTCGGCAGGGAGTAAATCCTCGAACAAGGGATAAGATAAGCATTCCAGCTAAAGATGTACCTAAGTTCAAACCGGGAAGAGCCCTGAGAGATGCTGTAGAAAAATAAGATAAGATATTTAAAAAATCGAGGGGGATAATAAAATAAATTTTCCCCCTCGAAAGCTAAGCAAGACCTTCTATCATTTGATGAAGAGCAGCACCGGCAGGAACCATTGGATAAACATTTTCTTCCGGGGCAACTCTGAAATCCATAATTACTGGACCAGGAGTATTAAGAGCTTCCTTTAAAGCTGGCTCTACCTCACAAGATTTAGTTATAAGCATACCTTTAGCACCATAAGCCTCTGCTATCTTAACAAAATCAGGGTTCCCTTTCAGTTCTACCTCGGAATATCGCTTTTGATAGAAGAGTTCCTGCCACTGTCGAACCATTCCTAAATAACCATTATTAAGAATAGCTACCTTTACAGGAATTTTATAATGGACAACAGTAGCTAATTCCTGAATATTCATCTGAAAACTGCCATCTCCAGCAATATCAAAGACTACTTTATGAGGACATCCAACTTGTGCCCCCATAGAAGCAGGGAAACCATATCCCATTGTTCCTAATCCTCCGGAAGAGATGAAAGTCCGAGGTTCAGTATAGGTATAAAACTGTGCCGCCCACATTTGATTTTGCCCAACTTCAGTAGTAATAATAGCCTTCCCTCTGGTAACTTCATATATTTTTTCTACTACAAATTGCGGCTTTAAACTTCCATTTTTCTCATATTTTAAAGGATACTTTTCTTTCCACTCTTTAATCCTCTTATGCCAGGCCGATCTGTCCTTATCATCCTTTACAATAGAAATTAGATTGGAGAGAACATCTTTTGCATCCCCCACTATAGGAACATCTACGCGGACATTCTTTCCAATAGTAGTAGGATCAATATCTATATGAATTATTTTGGCCTCAGGAGCAAACTCAGAAACCTTACCCGTAATGCGATCATCAAATCGAGCTCCTATGGCAATAATTAAATCTGATTCACTTATAGCATAGTTAGCATAATATGTTCCATGCATTCCTAACATTTTCAGGGAAAGAGAATCGTTTTCAGGAAAAGCTCCCAATCCCATAAGAGTAGTAGTCACAGGAATATGGGCTTTCCAGGCAAATCGGACTAACTCTCTTGAGGCTCCTGAACTAATATCTCCTCCTCCGGCATAAATCACGGGCTTCTCAGACTCATTTATGAGTTTGACCGCTCTTTCAATCTGACGAAAATTACCCTTATAATTAGGATTATAGCTTCTAATTTTAATTTCTCTGGGATAAGGAACTTCAGTTTCCTTTGTAAGAATATCCTTGGGTAAATCTATCAATACAGGACCTTTTCTCCCTGTATTAGCAATATAAAAAGCCTCTTTTAAAATTCGGGGAAGATTATTGATGTTCTTCACTAAATAATTATGTTTAGTCACAGAATAAGTTATTCCGGTTATATTGGCTTCCTGAAAAGCATCGTTTCCAATCATATGGGTAGGAACCTGACCGGTAAAAGCGATAAGAGGAACTGAATCCATATAAGCAGTAGCAATACCGGTAACTAAATTTGTTGCTCCTGGTCCTGAAGTAGCAATACATACCCCGGTTTTCCCTGTAGCCCGGGCATAACCATCAGCAGCATGGGCAGCGGCCTGTTCATGTCGAGTTAAGATATGTTTAATCTCCTTATGTTCATAAAGCACATCATAAAGAGGAATTACTGATCCTCCGGGATATCCGAAAATAACTTCCACTCCTTCCTCTAACAAAGCCTCTACAATAATCTCTGCACCCTTTCTTTTTTTCATTTTCTTTCACTTTCTCCCGCAACAATATTTATATTTTTTCCCACTTCCACAGGGACAGGGATCATTCCGTCCGATTTTCACCTTCCCTACTTTTACCTTTCCTGGTTCCACCTTTCCTATCTGTCCTGAAGATTTAGATTTATTTCCGTTATTATTACCTCCAACCGAGATTAACTCTGGAGACTGGGAAGTTCTTACTGGTCTTCTTGAAATCTCGTATCCCGGCACTTCCACTCTGAATACAAATTCTGTAACTCCTTCTTTAATTCGTTGGACGAGATCCTCAAACATTCCAAAAGCTTCTCTTTTATATTCAACCAGAGGATCTCTTTGACCATAACCCCGAAGACCTATTCCCTCTTTCAAACTATCCATAACATACAGATGGTCTTTCCAACGAGAATCTATAATATGTAAAATAATTGTTTTCTCCAGTTCTCTCATTATTTCCGAACCTAATCTTGCTTCTTTCTCTTCGTAAGCCTTCGTTGTCTCTTCTTTTATCTTTTCTTTCAGTTCTTTCCTATCATAGATTTCTTTAAGAGAATGGTAGGAAATATGAGGGGTAAAAAGTAATCCTATTCTTTTGTATAAACCCATAATATCCCATTCTTCAGGACGAACTTTCTTATCTGCATAAGTAGATACAATCTCATCTATTGTATCTTTCATCATTTCCAGGATTTCTTCCTGGACATTTTTTTCTTTTAAAACTTTTTCTCTTTCTTTATAAATTACTTCTCTTTGCTTATTCATCACATCATCATATTCAAGAAGTTGTTTTCTTGCTTCAAAGTTTCTTCTCTCCACCTGTTGCTGTGCTCTTTCTAATGACCTGGTAACCCAGGGATGTTCAATAGGCTCGTCCTCGGGGATTTTTAATCTCTTCATCAGAGAAGCAATTCTTTCTGAACCAAAAAGACGCATTAATTCATCTTCCAGAGAAACAAAAAAATGAGAAGCCCCTGGAGCTCCTTGCCTACCTGATCTTCCCCGAAGTTGATTATCAATTCGACGGGATTCATGGCGCTCGGTGCCAATTATAAAGAGTCCACTTAGTTCCTTTACACCTTCCCCTAATTTAATATCCGTTCCTCTTCCGGCCATATTTGTAGCTATAGTTACCGCTCTTTTCTGCCCTGCCTGAGCAACAATTTGAGCCTCTCTTTCATGATACTTGGCATTTAGTACCGTATGAGGGATTCCCTTTTCTCTGAGCATTTTACTTAAATGTTCGGATTTCTCCACAGAACGCGTTCCCACCAGTACCGGTCTCTCTTTACGATAAAGTTCATCTATCTTTTTAATTACAGCTTTAAACTTTGCTCTTTCTGTTTGATAAACTCTATCAGGAAAATTTTCTCTAATAATAGGTTTATGAGTAGGAATAACTATTACATTGAGGTTATAAATTTTTTTAAATTCAGCCGCTTCTGTATAAGCTGTCCCTGTCATTCCGGCAAGTTTTTTATACATCCGAAAATAATTTTGAAGAGTAATAGTAGCTAAAGTTTGGTTTTCATTTCTTATTCTTAAACCTTCTTTTGCTTCTATTGCCTGGTGTAAACCATCGCTCCAGCGTCTTCCAGGCATTAGCCTTCCTGTAAATTCATCTATAATGACGACTTCACCATTCTTAACTAAATAATCACGGTCCCTTTCATAAAGTTCATGAGCACGAATAGCTTGATTAATATGAAGGATATAATCTTCTTGAGTATCCTGATAGATGTTTCCCACTCTTAACAGCCTCTCTGCATTAGCTATTCCCGTATCTTTAAGAGCTACTGTTTGATTTTTCTCATCTATTTCGTAATCTTTATCTTTTTTCAAACGGCGGACCAATCTGTCAATCTTGTAATAAAGCTCAGTTGACTTCTCGGCTCGCCCGGAGATAATAAGAGGGGTTCGAGCTTCATCAATCAAAATACTATCTACTTCATCTGTAATAGCATAATTAAATCCTCTTTGAACTCTATCCTCAAGTCGAAGAGTCATATTATCGCGAAGATAATCAAAACCAAATTCATTATTAGTCCCATAAGTAATATCACACTGATAAGCCTCCCGTCTTTTTGTATTCTCCATCTGATTTTGAATAGCTCCTACTGAAAGTCCTAAATACTCATAAATAGGTCCCATCCAATCCTTATCTCTTTTAGCTAAATAATCATTTACCGTAACTATATGAACTCCCTCCCCCTCAAGAGCATTAAGATAAGTAGGAAGAGTGGCCACTAAAGTCTTCCCTTCCCCATTAGCCATCTCCGCTATTTCACCTTGATGAAGTACTATCCCACCTATCAACTGGACATCATGATGACGAAGTCCTATAGTTCTTCTGGCAGTTTCTCTTACCACCGCGAAAGCCTCAGGCAAAAGATCATTTAGAGTTTCTCCTCTTTTCAATCTCCCTCTGAACTCATCTGTTTTACCCTGAAGAACTTTATCAGAAAGCTTACATATTTTCTTTTCCCATCCATTAATTTTATTAACTATGGGCATTAATTTTTTACGATTTCTTTCCTGGTCAGTTCCCAAAATTTTAGTTAAAATCATACTTAATTTCAATTTATGCCTCCTTTAAAAACCAGTAATGAGTAACCAGTGATGAGTGAATTACAGATTACAGGTTTACAGATTACATATTATCAAAAATAAAAGAGAAGTCAATTAAGTTTAAGGTATTTTAAAATTTTCTCAGCCGTTTTCTTTCCAATACCGGGAATTTCCTCCAGTTCTTCTATTTTTCGCTTTTTAATGGAGCTAACTGAACCAAAATGAGTCAAAAGAAGTTTTTTGGTCTTCTCCCCTATCCCGGGAATTTCATCAAGAAAAGAAACTTTAATCTCTTTATCCCTGATAAGACGGTGATGAGTATGAGCAAATCGGTGAGCCTCATCTCTTATCTCTTCTAAAAGTTTTAAAGCAGATGAATCTTCAGGAATATTTACAGGATGAGAATGAGGATAAAGGTAAACATCTTCGAACTCCTTAGCTAAACCCACCAGAGGAATACGACTTAAATTTAACTCTTTAAGAACTTTTGCACAAGAAGAAAGTTGTCCCTTCCCTCCATCTATAAGAATTAGACAAGGAAGACCCTTTTCTTCCTTTATTATTCTTTTATACCTCCGACCTACAACCTCTGAAAGCATTGCAAAATCATTTATTCCCTTCACCATTTTAATTCTGAATTTTCGATATTCTTCTTTTTTAGCCCTTCCTTCTTGAAAAACTACTACTGAACCCGTGGCTTGTTTTCCTCTAATATTAGAGATATCAAATCCCTCTATATGAAAAGGTTTCTCTTTAAGATAAAGATATCTTTTGAGTTCTTCAAGGGCTTTCCCCTTATTTCTACTTTCTTGTTGATCGAGAATCATACGCGCATTCTTCTTTGCCAATTGAAGGAACCTTAATTTTTCTCCTCTTCGGGGGACTTTTAGGATTACCTGCTTTCTTTTTTTCTCTGAAAGCCAATTCCTGATGGAAGAAAATTCTTCTATATTCCTCTCTAAAACAATTTCATCGGGAATAAAAGAGGTCTCTGCGTAATATTGCTTTACAAAAGAGGTTATTATTTCTTCTTTTTTGTCTTCTTCACTCACTTTCAGCAAAAAGTGTTTTTTATCTATTAGTTTTCCTTCCCTGACGACAAAAACAAGAACGCAAGCTTCTTCATCATTACGAATAAGAGCAATAAAATCCTTATCACCTCCGGCAAAAGAAGAAACTTTCTGAGTCTGACTAATTCTGCGAATAGCTATGATAGAATCTCGCAGTTTAGCTGCTCTTTCGAACCTTTCCTCCTGAGAAACTTTCTGCATCTCTTTCTTTAATTGAGAAAGAAGAGTTTCATAATGACCTTCAAGAAAGAGAGAGGTATTTTTAACGAGGAGAGAATATTCTTTGGGAGTAATTTTCCCCACACAGGGAGCACTGCATTCCTTAATATGATAATTAAGACAGGGCCTTGTTCTTTTTTTAAGTTTTCCTTTACATCTTCGAAGAGGGAATAGACGACCGATTAAGCGTAGAGCCCTTTTAGCTGCCTTTACATTAGTATAAGGACCAAAATATCGAGAACCATCTTCTTTTGGATTTCGAGTTAAAAAAACCTGAGGAAAAGGGTCAGAAACAGTAAGTTTAATATAGGGATAGGATTTATCATCACGAAGTCGAATATTGTAGCGAGGACGATAATGCTTTATTAAATTACACTCTAATAAGAAAGCCTCTGTCTCAGAGTCGGTAATCACCCATTCTACATCGGCAACCAGGGAAACAAGTAACTCTAAGCGCGGGGAAAAAATTTCTCTTTGAAAATAAGACTGGACTCTCCTCTTCAGGGAAAGAGCCTTACCTACATAAAGCACCTCTCCTTTTTTATTTTTTAAAAGATATACTCCCGGTTTTTCGGGGAGATGTTTTAACTTTTCTTTTAACTCCAAATTAGTCTCACTTTGTATCTATTTGGCCACGAATTTACACGAATGAGCACAAAGAAAAGTGAAATTCTATCCAAAGATTTATTATATAAAATAGATTGTTAAATAATTATTCGTGATAATTAGTGATAATTGGTGGCTGAATAGTAACCTCACTTTAACAAAAAAGTTAAAATAGTATCTCCATATCTTTTCTGCTTTAGTAATTTCATGTTTTTCCGAGCAAAAATTACCTTCTCCTTAGGTGAATGCTGGACTATCACTACTGACCCCTTTATTTTTTTCTCTTCCAGCATCCTTAAGGTTTTATTTTGCATCTCCTTGTAATAAGGAGGAGCAACAAAGATAAAATCAAATCTTTCTTTTTTTAGGAGAACAGAGAGAATTTTAAGGACATCCTTTCTATAAATTATAGCTAAATGAGAAAGACCGCATAAATCAAGATTTTCTTTAATAATTCTTAAAGCTAAATTATCTTTTTCTACAAAAATAGCTTCTTTTGCTCCCCTGCTTAAAGCCTCAATTCCCACAGCTCCTGAACCAGCATAAAGATCAAGAAATTTACTTCCTCTAATCTCTTCTCCTATAATATCAAAAAGGGATTTTCTTATTCGTGACAGAAGAGGACGAGTAGAATTTCCCTTTTTAGTTTTTATTTTCCTTCCTTTAATTATCCCTCCGCTAATCCTCATTTTGAATAATCTTTCTCTTGAAAACCTCACAAAAACATTTTAAAAAAAGGTTTTTTATCTCTTTCATACCTAATGGACAAGAAAGAATCCGTGATAAAGAAGTAATTTTGCTACTTTCTATTCCGCAAGGGCTAATAAGAGAAAAATAAGATAAATCTGTATTCACATTTAAAGCTAATCCATGATAAGTAACCCACCTTCTTACTCCTATACCAATACTAACTATTTTTTTTCCTTTTACCCATACCCCGGTATATCCCTTTATTCGCTCTCCCTCAATTCCCAACTTTTTCAATACTCTTATAATTACTTCTTCTAAATTCCGTAGATAGCGATGAATATCCTTTCCGTCAAGACTAAGATTAATTATGGGATAAGCAACAAGCTGTCCTGGGCCATGGAAAGTTACTTTCCCCCCTCTATCCACATAAAAATATCCTATTTTATGCTGAAAGAGAAAATCCTCAGAGACAAGAATTTCTTCTTTCTTAGCTCTTTTCCCCAGGGTAATTACTGGCGGATGTTCTACAAGAATAAGGGTATCAACAATTTTACCCTGAATTCTTTTCTTTACTAAATTTTTCTGGAGAACCCAGATTTCTTCATATTTTGCACATCCTTTATCTAATAAAAGTAGATCCTCCACTTAAAATCCTTCTCCCATTCCAAAGTGAAACTCGTTTCCTTTTTCTCTTATCCCATAGTCCAGACGCATAAGTCCGAGGGGAGTATTTATTCTTAATCCTATTCCCCAACCTGTTTTAAATTTTTCCGGTAAAGAACTCTCTTCCCACACGCTTCCACTATCAACAAACAAAACTATCCTGAAGTCTTTAGTTGAAGGGAATCTCATTTCTAAGGTTCCCAAAATTTCTCGATCCCCTTCAAATTCATTAAGTGTATATCCACGAAGAGTATCCTGTCCCCCTATCTTAAACTTTTTTTCCGAGGGAAGATCTCTTCCCCATCCTGCCCGAAGACGCAAAGCAAGTATCGGTAATCTCCAGAAATCACCTTTCCGCGAATAACTTCTTGTTTCCCATTGATACCTGGTAAAATCCTGAGTGCCTCCCAATAATAAACCTCCACTTTCTTCAATAGAAAGAAAATTATAAGAACCTCTGTATGCGAGAAAACTCTTATCTCTTAGGCGGGTATCTTTTTGCAGACTTATTTTAATTATGTGATATTCTCCTCTTCTTTTTATTCCTTCTGGTAAAATTTTACCTTCTTTAGCTTTATTCTTTTCCTCCTCATCTCCAAGAGTAAAAAAGGCATAAATGTAATTATCTAAGGGCCATCCTAAGCCGATACTCCCCCCATACCTTACCTGGTTATAATCAGGATAATCAGAATTTTTATTATAAAGATTTAAATTAAACTGAGTAGAGCTATCTTGAAACCAGCGATCTAAATACCCTAAATTGTATTCATTTTTTCCCCCCCCGGATTCCCAGTTCACTTCTATCTTTTTCCCTTGCCCCCAGAGATTATCTTTGGAAATATTTATAAAGCCTACCCACCCGGATTCTTTATATGCTGCACCCAGAGAGATATCTCCTCTGCGTTCTTGCTCTTTTACTTTTACCAGAAGATCTAAAACTTCCGGCAAAGAAGTAGAAAGAGGTATGATTTCTACTTTTTCAAAAAAGCCTAAGTTATATAATTTTCGCCCACTTTCTTTAAGCTTTTCTACATTAAAAACATCTCCCTCTTTTAAAAGAAGATTATGTCTAAACACCATTTTCTTGCAAGTCTTATTCCCCTCTATTTTAATTTTTCCCACTTTTACCTGAGGACCTTCTTCAATAAGAATAATGATCTTTATTTTGTTATCTTCTTTTTCAATTTCCGATTTTACCCATACATACAAGTATCCTCTCTCTCCATAAATATCCCGAATGGTCTCTAAACTATGTTCAAGAGTACCAGAAACGAAGATTTCTCCTTCACGAGGAGATACTATCTTCTGAATCCGAGAGATAGGTATAACCTGGTTACCCCTTATCTCAATTTTTGAGACAAAGAACTTATTCCCCTTTTCAATTTCTAAAAGGACTTTACATTCCCTTTGTTTAAGAGGAATTTGAGAAATATTTACCTGGATAAAAGGAAAACCTTGTTGATGAAAAAACTGAAGAATTTTATCTTTACTTTCCTCTATCTTTTTAAAATTCCATAAATCTCCCTTTTTGAAAGAAAGTAGGTGGCTTATCTTTTCCTCTTCTTTTTCCTCTAATCCCTTCAGTTCAATCTGGGCAATTTCCGAATTCTCTTTAACTTCAAAAATAAGCCTTATCCCTCCTTCTATCTCCTCTTTAAAAACTTGCATATCGGAAGTAAAAAAACCCATCTCATAAATAGCCTGAAGGTCTTCCTTTATCTGGCTTGAAGATAAAGGTTGGCCCACTTTGCTTTTAATTACTTTTCTAATCTCTTTTTCTTTGATGCATTTATTTCCGGTAATTTTAATCTCCTTAACTATGGAGGAAGAATTCTGGGCCATAGCGGAAGAAACAAGTACAAATATAAAGACAAGTAAAAAAAATATACCTACTTTCCTTTTTAAAATCATCTTTTCATTCTCCTCTACAAATTAATTTTTCCTTTTTTAAGTACGAGATTTTAAAAATCATTAAAGCTTTAATACTATAAACTGCATTTAATTTATCATATTTTAGAT
>Ga0209121_10002332_pt1 | contig 19359 bp, 18 predicted proteins | sample Cruoilmetagenom3_FD_187292 | JGI IMG/M metagenome (GOLD analysis project Ga0209121, IMG submission 187292) | Oil polluted marine microbial communities from Coal Oil Point, Santa Barbara, California, USA - Sample 3 (SPAdes) (version 2) | ecosystem: Environmental > Aquatic > Marine > Oil seeps ...
GGGGGCATCGGCCCCTACATATGTAGGGCCTGTTCCCCGAACAGGCCGATGCTGTGTATCTGGATAGTATTCAGAAAAATCAACAAGTTATATTAAATTTGGCCAAACGAGTTCCTTGAAAGTCCAACTTCTGCGTTGCGCTGCATCCTTCCTCCGTTTTCACGGGGGCAAGCTCTGCGGCGTACCGTAAGTACGCCTCATTCCTCAGGTGAGTTTATCCTGAGCTTGCTGAAGGGCGCGCCTTGAATTTGAACTTTTGACTTTGCCATCGAACCTTGACTTTTTACGAGATTGTCAAACTTAATTTCTACAATTTTATTTTAATGACCACTTCTTATGTAATCCACAATGTACCTTACAGTTTCGTCAATTTTTGTCTCGGCGCGTGCCTTGATCTGAGAGGCCTTTTTCTTTGATCCTTCCATCTGTTTGGCAGTTTCTTCTTCGGCTGTATTTATAATCTTGTTTTGCTCTTTCGTAACCTCTTCCATGGGTAAATCCGATGAAAGAATTTTGCCGGCCTCTGATTTTGCATCTTCCAGAACTTGCCTGGCCCTGGTTCTGGCCTCTTCAAGGATTTTTTCCGCATCCTTTTCAATATTTGCTATAGTCGTCTGCATTGTTTCGGGCATAACTCGAATCCTCCTTAAAAATCTTAACCTTGCTGGTTCAATTCTCCATATTTCTGAATGAGAATGTACAGACCGTGATCGAATAGTCTTATCGTTTTATTAATTGTTTCTACAGCCTGTTGATTATCCAGGGGAGTAACAAACATTGCCTGAAAATCGGCAAAGAGCCACATGTGTCTTCTCATCATAATAAGCGCGTAGGCTGCCTCGTGCAGGGGAGTACCTTCCCTGAAGCTCTCTTCGGCGTACCTTGTAAAAAATTTGTTCACTTCCGTGTAGGGTTTCGCGCTGAAATATATCCGTCTTAGATTCTTATAGAAGTCGACGGCGTGAAGAATGCACTGATCCGGAGTCTTGGAATGGTATGAAGGGGTTCTGGGATTTGTTCTTACGGATTCGCACCATCGCCTGGACATTTTATCGGTATGGCGTTCGGTGATTTCTATAAGCTTATCTGCAAATGCGTTATACATGATCTCAGTCCTCACAATTTTCAGGGGGAAAATACATATTGTGTTGTTGTTTTTAATGCATTTCTTATAACACCAAGTTGTGGTCTGTATATTGTTATTTTGTTTTGTTTGCAAATAACAGACATACTAAGAATTGTAGAAAATATCTTTGCCTCTGCTTCCCCCTTCGTCCTGATAATTATTTCGGCCCGATCCGGTGTAATTTCCATAATAATGGGAAGCAATAAAGAGCTTCGCTCCTCGTCGTTTACCATCTGCGACAGAGATTCGAGTTCCTTTTTCCTGAAATAATGTTCGTTCCCGTCGTTACAAATTACATGAGGGTGCTCCTCTTCAAGTAATTCGGAGAGTGATTTTCGTTTTCGCGGTATCTGGGCATTGAGTACCCTGACTTCATCTTTTAAGTATCCCGTAATCAACCTGTCAGGAGGGGGATCAGTAGGCATATGCTTCTCTCTGCTCTATCAACCGCTTGACGTGTTTGAGTCGGGCAATTTCCTCTCTGTCCCGCTCTTCGAATTTCATGGTCAGATATTTTATAGTCACATCGAGGCCCGGGATAACGATGTGCTCCAGCGCGTTATTTATCCTCTTTACCTTGTTGATCTCGGCTCCGAGAAGCTCCAGTGAATTTTCAAGCTCGGCCAGTTGTATTATTGTTTCCAGACATTTTTGAGAAAGTTCTGTGCTGTGATCCAGAATTGATGAAGTATCTCCGGCATTTTTCATTTTTGATTTCACGGGGTCGACCTTTTCAATTTCAAAGAGCGGCATCCTGACCCCAGCGACATTTCTGGTTCCGGCACTTACCTTAACCGTCATTTCAGACACGAGAAGCTCTTTTTCCAGGGGCACATATCCATGGTATCCGGTAGTTATAGTCAATGCCTTATAGGCTTCCGCAAATTCTGCAAGAAGGCTTTCTTTAACGGATGCGCATTCCTTGACGGTCTGGAGAAATTCCATGATTAATATGGAAAGCCTGTCCTTGACAATCTTCTGGATCCTCGTAGCCAGCTTATGGCGGCGCTTGAGGCGTGCCAGTTCAATTTTTGTTGGTCTTGTGACCTCTACCTTTGCAGCCATGTCTAACCTCTATGAAGGTGGGTTCTAACCTGCCAGCCCGTTTTCACGGACAAACCTGAAACAATGAATATCCAGCATCAAGCACCCAGCATCCAGCATCCAGCATCAAGCATCAAGCATTCGATGTTTCCGGAAGATATTTTTTGATATATTCTTCCTGGATCAATTTCAGATCCTCCACCGGAAGCATGGAAAAAATGTTCCATGCCGTTTCCAGTGTTTCTTCTACCGGTCTTCTGTAAAATTCGTCCTGAGAAATAAATTCCTGTTCGAATCGGTCCGAGGCGTCAAGATAGATCCTGTCCCTGTCGCTCAAGGCTTCAGAGCCGATAACAGTAGAGATTTCTCTCAGGTAGTTTCCCTCGGCGTAAGTCGCGTAGGACTGCATGAAAACGTTGTTGTGGTCTTCTCTTGTGTTTCCTTCCCCGATCCCCTCCTTCATCATTCTGGAAAGAGAAAGGAATACGTCGATCGGGGGATATATCCTCTTTCTCTCAAGGGCTCTGGAGAGGACGATCTGGCCTTCGGTTATATATCCTGTAAGGTCGGCTATGGGATGAGTGATGTCGTCATCGGGCATGGTCAAAATAGGTATAATCGTTACCGATCCTTCTCTGCCTGAGATCCTTCCAGCCCTTTCGTACAAGGATGCAAGGTCTGTATACATATACCCGGGATATCCCCTCCTGCTCGGTATTTCACCTCTCATAGCAGCAAGCTCGCGAAGGGCATCGCAATAATTAGTAATATCCGTAAGAATAACGAGGACGTGCATGCCCTGTTCCCATGCGAGATATTCAGCTGCCGTCAGGGCCAGACGCGGTGTCGACAGCCGTTCGATGACCGGTGATGAGGCCGTGTTGATAAAACCGACAGCCCTGCTCAATGCACCTGTTTCTTCAAGATTGGAAATAAAATAACCGGCATCGTCGTAACTCACGCCAATTGCCGCGAAAACAATGGCAAACTCTTCCGATTTTCCCTTTAGCGAAGCCTGTCTGAGGATCTGGGCAGCGATCTTGTTGTGAGGCAAACCAGATCCGCTGAAAATCGGCAGTTTCTGGCCTCGAACAAGGACGTTTAATCCATCTATGGCAGAAATGCCCGTTTCAATAAATTCTGCGGGAGGCATACGGGACGCTGGATTTGCCGGTATTCCGTTAATGTCATGATAATCATCTGCCACGATTGGAGGTCCGCCATCAATGGGATGACCGCTTCCATCGAAGATCCTTCCCAGAAGGTCGGGAGAGACGGGCAATTTCAGGGTTTCGCCCTTGTACCTTACCTTGCTGTTGAGCAGATCAACCTCGCTTACACCACCAAACACCTGAACTACCGTTGTTACCTTGCCCACCTCAATGACCTGTCCGATTCTCAGCTCACCGGTACCCAGCACGACCTCGACAATTTCATTGTATCTAATCCCCGGAATGCTTTCAATCATAAGGAGTGATCTTCTTGCGGTACTGATTGCCTTTGTTTGTCTTATAAAGAGTTGCAGAGATTCCATTACAGCCCCCCTTCTTGAGCGATCACACTTTTTTCCATATCAGACCATAAGTTCTTGACGAAATCGTCAAATTCTTCGTTCGGTACGTCTTTCATTCTTGCTATTCGTGGTACTATCCTGGAAGCAGAAATCTCGCTTACCAGCATACCCGAATCTGCCATTTCTTTTGCCATGTCATAGAACCTGATGATAGTACTTAGCATTTTATGGGCCCTTTCAGGGGTCGAATAAGTGTCAACGGGGTGGTAGGCACTCTGCATGAGAAAATCTTCTCTGATCATTCTTGCCGCGAGGAGAACAAGTTTGTCGTCTTCAGGTAATGCCTCAGGTCCAACGAGGCGTACGATTTCTTCCAGTTCCGCTTCGTGTTGCAACGTAATAAGAGACTTGTTCCGTATCTCCGTATAGTCGGGGCTGATCTGTTGCCACCACTTGTCCACTGAATCCGCGTAGAGGCTGTAACTTTGCAGCCAGCTTATCGTCGGGAAATGCCTTTTATTGGCGAGGGCGACATCGAGTGAATAAAGCGCATCGACGATTCTGAGGGTCGCCTGGGTTACCGGTTCGCTGAAGTCGGCCCCCGGAGGGCTGACAGAACCTATTACAGTAGCCGAACCCATTCTGAAAGGTTTTCCTGTACATTCAACTCTTCCCGATCTTTCGTAAAAGGCGGACAATCTCGAACCGAGATAGGTGGGGAATCCTTCTTCACCGGGAGTTTCTTCCAGTCTTGCGCCAATTTCCCTCATCGCTTCAGCCCAGCGTGACGTTGAATCGGCGACGAGAAGAACATCATATCCCATATCTCTGAAATACTCGGCCATGGTGATGCCGAGAAAAATGCTGATCTCTCTTGCTACAACGGGCATATTTGAGGTATTTGCAATAAATATTTCCTTTTCCTGCAGTAATCTATCTGTGGCCGGATCTCTCAATTGCTTAAAACTATGGAGGACGTCTGCCATTTCGTTTCCACGTTCACCACAGCCAACATAGATATTTAACTGGGTTTGAGACCACCGTGCCATTTGCTGAAGGGTAACTGTCTTGCCGGTACCGAAACCTCCGGGTATGGCTGCCTTGCCTCCAAGGGCTAATGGGAAAAGGTAGTCCATAATTCTCGTGCCCGTTACAAGCAGATCTTCCGGATCAAATCTCTTTTTGTAGATCCTGGGTTTCCTTGCCGGCCAGCGCTGCATCATTGTGAGGGGCTTTTTCTCACCTTCATATTCTAAAACCGCAATTGTTTCTTCAATAGTGAAATCTCCTTCGAAGATTTCGACAATGGTGCCTTGAATACCAATAGGTATCATTATTTTATGTTCTATGAGTCCCGTTTCGGGAACACTGCCGATGATGTCACCTTCGGAAACCGGATCACCTGCTTTTACAGTGGGGGTAAATTTCCATTTCTTCTCACGGTCGAGAGCCGCTGTGCGGGTTCCTCTTATGAGGAAATCACCGATGTCATCCATCATCGTAACAAGAGATCTCTGAACACCGTCATAGATGTTTCCCACCATGCCGGGGCCGAGTTCCACCATTAATATTTCGCCCGTTCCCACGACCGGTTCTCCAACCCGCAGTCCCACAGTATCTTCATAAACCTGAATAACCGCCTTGTTTCCCTCAAGTCCGATGATCTCTCCTGTTAGTCTTTCATCTCCGACGTCGACAACTTCGTAGACCTGAGATCCTCGCATATCATCAGCGATTACAACGGGCCCTGAAACTCTCCAGATCTTACCCATAGGTCATGCCTCTCTTTAAGTTTAAAGTTTCGAGTTTAAAGTTCCAAGTAGAAATTATCTCACACCCAGGCTACGGGTAACTGGTAGCAAGAAGCATCAAGTGACCAGTAGCCAGTATCAAGCTTTTATATTTCTATGTTAAATCCTATCAGATTTTTAGTGTAAGTTTTGTAATATTCTCTTACATTCCGTTTTTCAGTTTCAAATTTAGAAGGAAACTCGATTATAATTGTTGTTATCTTCTTGCTTTCCTTGATATATTTCACGAGATCCTCTACGTGTACTGTCCAGTCTTCCGGTATCATAATAATTCCGATAGAGGCATCCCCTGAAAATTCTTTCAGAGATTCTCTGATTTTTTCTTGAAAGTCGTGGTCATCTTCTTCTATCATCTTATATTTTTCAATACCAGCCAGTCTCATGAGAGCTGTCTGGTTCCTGTTTCCTATAATGGCAATATTTAATTCCTTGAGATTCATCATGACACAGTTACCAGATAATCCCTTATCTCCGATGACGGTATGCCGTCTAACAGAGTTTTAAAGATTAATCGTACGTTACGTATCTCCAGCTCTTTTAAAAATAAATACCACAACAAATTGCAGGGAGATAAGGCCCTCGGTGAGAGCAAATCGCTTAAGAGCCTGAATTTGTACTTTTCGACGACCCTGTCAACAACAGTGACAGCCCCTTCTTTTTCACAGGTTTTATATACTTCCTGCGCTATTTGAAGATATTCTGTGTGTTCCAATCGACCTGTTATCTCGCTTATTTTAAGGGAGAGTAATTCTTTTATAATATGGCCAGGCAACATATGGCCTCCCTCGAGAACAAATTCACCGATGGCAGAACTCTTTTCTCCAAGGGCGGCTCGAAAAATGACCTGAATGTTCGACAAATCTATCAGAATACCCAGGGCTTTGGTAAGTACACTCCCATCGTCCATCTTCTTCAGTGCGCCAAGCAAGGTGTCATAGTACAGGCTGTCCAGTCTAAATTCACCTTCGAATGTCGATCGTGAATCTTTCTCTTTGATGTCCTTTACAATTGAGGCATAGTCACTTAAGTTAACCTTGATAAGTACATCAGTAATTTCATCGAGGCTTTTCGCATTTGATAATTCTTCCAGGTAACCCTGATCGTAAATCGCGCCCACCGGTACCATGGGAGCGGTTTTTTCCATTAAAAACCCCCGAAGTGCTATCTTGATATTAAGAATATCATATTTTTTCATGTACACTTCTAACATCTCTATCATGTCGGAAGGAAGTTTAAAACGGAGGAGGCGATTCACGCATTCGCCAAGATATAGCCAGAGATTTTCATCTGTATCGTCAAAAGTATTCAGTCCGGCCGGGGTCGATTCCAGGAGATATTCACCGATATCGGTATCTCTGATGATTTCCAGGGCATCCTGTATGGTCGATCTTTGAAGTAATCCATCCAGGTGATCGGATATAATACCCCTTGCCTCTTCACCCTTGAGATAGGCCGATGTAAATGCGTAACGTGTACTGACTAAATTCAATGTTCATCAGCTCCAAAGAGTTTTTTGCCGATGTCTGGTAATATTTTTGGCATCAACATCTCAAGCCTCATATCGAATGTATTGTCGATACTTACCATGCCATCCGTTGATTCGGCAATAATACCACCAAGACAGTCAAGCTCTTTAACTTCAAATATTTTTTCCTTTAGTTCGCTATCCTCTTTTATGCTTTCATGGACAACTTTTATATCTTTAGGAGCTGCGTAGATTCTTACCTGTTTGTCTGTTTCAAAGGCATCGATCGCTTCCTTGATAAGGGGAAGAAACACCTTGCTGTCCATTACCTCTTGAGATAAATCTTTCTTGACATTTTCTATGATTACGTTAATTACGTTGTCCTTTTCCTGTAATATTCCCTGACGTGTTTTAAGGGAGGTCTGGGCCATGATCTTTGATGCCTCCCGATGGGCTTCGGATATGATCTTTTTCTTTTCTTCCTCAAATTTATTTTTCCATTGATCTTTTGCTTTCTCAATCATTTCCCGGGCCTTGATCTCAGCATCGGCCACAATTTTATCGGCCTCTCCCTTTGCTTTTTTGAGAATAGCTTCCCTTATTTTATCCGTTTCCATAATGTTCACCCTTGTTTCTCGCTACATAAGCTTCAGTATACTCAGCGCCATGATGGTAAACACCAGACCCAGAACTCCTATAAGCTCCACGAAGACGGCAAGCATCATCGATGCCGTTAATATTCGTCCTTTTGTCTTCGGCAGCAGCGCTATTCCGGAGGCACAGACCGATCCCTGGAATATCGCGGAAAATAACTCGGCAAAGCCGGCCATAATACCAATGCCGAGGACGGCAACACCAGCGCCGATACCTGCAGTAGCAATTTTAGGCAGGACGACAGTGAGGATAATGATGAGAATGATCAACCCGTAGAAACTCTGTGTCATTGGCAGGGATGCCAGGACGATGACGTTTCTCAGCTGACCGGAGTCCTCGGATAAAGTGGCAACTCCGGAGGCCGCGGCGTTAGCAATACCGATAGCCGATCCGGCCAGACCTCCCGCAAGTGCCATCGCACCACCAAATGTAGCCAAGGCTTGAATTTCAGTCATGTTTTACTCCTTTCTTTCCTGATTGCACAACTTATTTCATGATGTGCCCTAAGATTTTTTACCTACAATTACTTCTTTCCTGAGTCTCAGATGAAATGGGGCATATTCCCTTCCACCCCCTTCATAGAATTTCAATAAAAACTCCACAAAGCATAACCTCAGGGAGTGAATAAAAGCAGCAAGGCTGCTCAAAAGCAGATTAAATACATGGAAGATAACAAGCATGATCACACCGACAATAAAGGCTATTGTAAGGCCGATAACACCGGGTATAAGTGATGAAATGGTGGAAGATACCCAGTTTGAGAGGAGGTTGAAAGAAGAGGCGAGATAATATGTTGCAAGCCCCACCCCTGCCAGTCTCGAATATGACATGACATCTCCCAGTATACCTGTAAGGTCGAATATCCAGAAAACAGCTCCCAGAGCACCCATCTGCATGAACGCGCCGACAACAATCAAAACTATACCGAAAATCAGAGGATAAGCAAAGGCGGAATATGTGGCGGCACTGAAGGCAAAAAGTTCAATACTCAGCATTGCTTTAAAGATATACGGGATGCCGAATATTTGTATAAGAAAAAGGCCGATTTTACTTAATATCATTCCCCTGTTGTTTTCCTGTATGCCCTTAATCAGACCGAGTATATGAGCTATATTCAGATGAATGAGGCCTATAATAAGGGAAAGGACAATAAAGGATATGGGATCTGAAATCTGTGCCTGTACCCATTTGACCAGGGCAATGGTCTTCATGTTAACGCCGAAATACATATTCAGAAAATCGCCGAGATAGGTCCCCGAAAGAATACCGAAAACAAGGGCCACTACACCACTGATATAAAGTACGTTCCGGAACATCCTGGTTCCCTCGGTCGTGGGATCATCAACCAGTTTGTCGAGTAAGAACCTGGCTAATATAAGGAGTCCAACGGAATAGACCACATCACAAAGCATGAGACCAAAAAAGAAGGCAAAGAAATAGGCTACACTGGGTGTGGGGTCCCAATCTCCATATTTGGGTAGACTGAAAAGATTAACAATAACCTCAAAGGGTCTTATCCCGCGGGGGTTTCGCAATTTTGTCGGTGGTTCATCTGCTGGAGAGGGTTTTCTTGTTTCGATATAGGCGTAATCGAGGATTTCTTTCAGGCCGGAAGTTATGGTATCGGCATTGCTCTCGGGTACAAATCCTTCAACCAGTGTAACGTACCGTGCTTCACATGCCTGCTGAAGGACAGATAGCCGTTCATTTTCTGATGCAAGGACTTCCCTGAAAAGAACGATCTGATCTAAATCTTCTTCGATACGCTTTTGAATTTCTTGCTGAAGTTTCTTTGATTCGCTTCCCCTTTTTCTGATTGTCTCATCATTTTGGGCTATGAATTCGCTTAAAGTCAGCTCTTCGTCCGGTATGATCAGTTTTGCTGTCCCTAATTCCCTGACCAGTGTCTCTATTGCCATTCGATTTTCGGACATGGCAATAAAATAAATGACCACATCCCCATCGGCAGTGATAGTAGTGTCTTGAAGCAAATACTGGCTGGCTTTCTCGCTAAATGTTTTGTAGGATTCTTCGGTAAGTACCAGGACGTCAGTGAAAAGGTAGTTTCCAGAATATTGCAAATCTTTCAAGGAGGCATTTGTTTCGCCTGCCAGAATACCCAGATACTTTCCCAGGTATTCAAGATTGACAACTTCCTCTTGCAGGCGATCATATTTCCTGGTAAGCGAAGAGACACTGTTATGAAATTTTCGTGCCTGATCCGTGATTTCACCGAGAGGTCGAGGTTTTATAACTTCTGGCAGGGATACTGTTTTCTCACTTGCGAGGTGTTCCAGAATATTATTGAGGTAGTTTAAAGCCGTCCTTACCTCGTTCATTTCTTTTTCGATAGCCGCTTTATCAACGGGGCTCAGCTCTCTGGCTTCTTCGACATGGAGAACTCCGAGTTTCTGCAAATACTCAAGAGTCTTTTGGGAATAATCCTTAACGGTTACCACCCTGACCTTAAGCATCGGTTCTGAAGTGTTGACAAATACCGGTATCATTTGTGAGACTCTCCAATGAAGTTGAAAAACACTGTTTCACGATGAAAAAAAGCCGGAACAATTTAATCAAAACTGAAGGTCGCTTTTAAAACGAAAAAACTTACATTGTCCTATATTAAACAAAAACTTGAAAGTCAAGTTTTTTTCATGTACATTAATAACGCGTATAAAACAAAGGGTTTTTAAGCATAATTTCACTAATATCCTGCTTATCGTCGTTTTCTTTTTATGGTAAATCTTTATATAGGTGGCCGGTTCCCAACCGTTCCAGGGAACGTTCAAAAGCCTCCAGGTCTGAAGGGATCAGGATATCCTTTATTTGCCGGTTGAACTGTTTAGCAATGGGAAGAATTTTTTCGACCAGTTTTTGTCCCTTTTCGGTAAGGGAAATACAGAGGCTCCGCCGGTCACATGGATCTTCTTGCCTTTCTACAAGGTCTTCCCTAACAAGGCGATCGATAAAGCCGGTGACAGCGGGGCTGTCCAACTGGACCCTTGCGGCAATATCCTTTAAACTGCTGCATTCGTTTATTAATAAATCAAAAAGGATAAAAGACTGGCCTATGGTGATACCATACCTGGCATACTGATTGTTGTAGTAGCGGTTTATTTTTCGGGTGAGAACTCCAAGGCGAAAACATAACAAATTATTATATGTTTCCATAGCGGACCAATTTCGATAATTGATTAACAGTTAATAGAATAACAATTAATATGGCAATAGTTAATTAGTTAATTAACAATATCTGAAAAGCCTGTCAAGTCTTTTTCTTTGCGTCATTATTTGTTTGATGGGTAGCATATTATTTATTATTAGGATATAAATACTGATGTGCTAAAGGCTAAAGGCTAAAGGGTAAAGGATAAAGGATAAAGGATAAAGGATTAGTTCTCTGATTGTAAAATTCTTGCAACGCTGACAAAAGATTTAAAGACAATCACGAAAGCGCTAAATAACTGCGAGGAGACAGGAGACAGAAAAAAAATAAAACCGTTTTTATTCTGACTACTGACTACTGATTCTTGGTTCCGGCTTGTCCGGATCAGGGAAATAATAAAGTTAGGATGATTCCGGCGTGACAGGAAAAAAAGGAACGAAACTTTTTTATCATCTGAAAAAATGGCTGGAAATATGTGCCCTCGATTACGAGATGATTGATGAAGGTGACAGGGTACTTGTAGGTGTTTCAGGTGGATTGGACAGTCTGGTTCTCCTCGACCTTCTCAATACTCCGATGATATTTTTACCCTCCTTTTCTGTAATGGCTGTCAACATCGATCTCGGTTTTGATGAGACCTATAGGGATTATGCAATTTTGGAAAAGTATCTGGAAACGAGTGGTTTTGAATATATCATGGATAAAACCGATATAGGCTCCCTTGCCCACAGCGATTATAACAGGAAAAATCCCTGTTTTTTATGTTCACGGCTGAGGAAGAAGAGAATCGTCGAAATTGCTGAAGAAAATGGCTGCAACAAGATTGCCTTTGCCCATCACAAAGATGACATTATTGAAACACTCCTTCTCAATATGTTTTACGCGCGGGAAATCAGCACAATGGTGCCGAATCAGTCTATCTTTAGAGGTAAATTTCACATTATTCGTCCTCTCGCGTATATTCGTGAGAATTTGATCAAAAAGTACGCGGAAGAACGGAGTTTCCCCGTTATCGAAAACAGGTGCCCGACGGGTAAGGTATCAAAAAGGATGTATATTAAAAACGTGCTGGACGAACTCGAAAAGGAAAACAAGGATATCCGGGAGAACATTTTCAAGTCCATGAGTCACGTAAAGCCGGACTATTTACTAAAGAGAGGATAAGCAGGTGGCGAAAAAAGGGACATCTGAAAAGATTATATGCCAGAATAAACTGGCACGGCGTAACTATTTTATTGAGGACACCTATGAGACAGGTATTGTTCTTGTCGGTACGGAAGTAAAGGCACTGCGTGAAGGCAGGGGAAATCTCAAAGACAGCTATGCCGGAGTGAAAAATGGAGAAGTCTTTCTCTACGATATGCATATCAGTCCCTATTCCCACGGCAATCGATACAATCATGATCCACTCCGGGCAAGGAAACTCTTACTTCATAAAAGAGAAATAAGAAAATTGTACGGCAAGTCCAGGGAAAAGGGATTAACGTTAGTTCCATTAAAGGCCTATTTCAAAAATGGAAAGGTAAAGATAGAAATTGGTACGGGGAAAGGCAAGAAACTCTATGACAAGCGGGAAGACATGAAGAGAAGGGACGACCGACGGGATATGGAGCGAGCCTTACGAGAAAAACATCGTTAACGAATTAAAAATAATGATCACCCCCTCCCCAATTTGAGGTCTGTATTTAAAGGCTTGACGGTGTTGACTAAAGGTATTATATTAAATATATAAATGCTCTTTGGGGGCGTCACGGTTTCGACGGGGATAGTTGAAGCTGTAGAAGCGTGCCGAGGTTCCTACAGGCCTCGTTAAACAGGTAGGAAAACAATAATCGCAGACAACTACGATTACGCTTTAGCCGCGTAAGACGGCTAACGTTCTCCTGGTCTTTCCTGCCGGATCAGATGAGGGCGTCATAAAGACAGGATAACTGATCTCTCTTTCCTGGGGGGAGAAAGGCGAAAACAGCTACAGGATAGCGTCTGATAAATCCTGCCTTGGGGAGTTTTCAGATGCGAATTCAAATCAAAGGCTACGCACGAAGAAACTGCAGTGGAATATTTTCGGACGCGGGTTCGACTCCCGCCGCCTCCACCAATATGTTAATTCCTTTGCATAACGTCCCAATATTTCTATCCTACCTTATTATAAGTTCACGTTCAATCCCTTTTCCCTGAGAAACTCCTTCACCTCTTTGATAGTTAGGATGCGGAAGTGGAATACAGATGCGGCCAGTAAAATCTGTGCTCCTCCCTGTATAACTCCTTCGTAGAAATGTTCCAGCGTTCCCGCTCCACCTGAAGCAACTACCGGGACATAAACTGCATCCGAAATTGCTCTGGTAAACTCAAGGTCATACCCTGCCTGGGTTCCGTCTCCATCCATGCTGGTGGGAAGAATTACGCCGGCGCCCAGGTCCTGACACTGCTTTGCCCATGCAATAGCATCTTTGCCAACAGGGTTAGTGCCTCCTGATACTACCAGCTCAAAACCGGACGGCATCTCTTTATTTCTTCTTGCATCTATAGCTACCGTAATTTTCTCGGATCCGAATTTTTTCGTTGCTTCCCTCAACAGATCCGGATTTTTTACTGCCGCGCTGTTCATGGATACTTTATTTGCTCCGGCCTCCAGGACCAGCTCGATGTCCTCTATAGTAGATATTCCTCCTCCCACAGTAAGAGGCATGTCAATCACCGATGAGACGTTTTTTACCCATTCCAACCGGGTTTTCCGGTTTTCCACGGTGGCTGCAATATCCAGCATGGCAAGTTCATCGGCCCCTTCTTTCTGATAGAGGGCGGCATTTTCTACGGGATCACCAGCATCTCTCAGGTCGACAAAATGGACTCCCTTAACTACTTTTCCGTCTTTCATATCAAGACAAGGCATTATCTTAATTGTTTCCATTATTGATCCTTTCTTTCTTTTTAACAAACTTCGAACTCGTCAGCGATCTTAACTGAAAGCTTCGTAATTTAAAAGAAATATTTGCATCCGGCGGGGAAAAGGGAACGTTACGCAAAGGTCTCAATTGTTGCATTGCAAGACCTTGCCCTGTTTGCTACAATGTGTTTACCTCGAAAAACTAAGGGGAATTCATATGGGGATTTTCAAGATTGCGACATATAACGTGAATTCCATACGTTCGCGGCTTCACATCGTAATTCCGTGGCTTGAGGATAATCGACCGGACGTTTTATGTATGCAGGAAACCAAGGTGGAGGATGATAAGTTTCCGGTGAAAGAGTTTGAAGAAGCGGGATACCATGTCGTTTACAAAGGAGAAAAAAGATATAACGGTGTGGCCATCGCGTCGCTTGAGAAGCCGGAGGCCGTGTCGGCTGGCCTGGAGGATGATGGGCCGGCTGATGCCGGTCGCCTCATAAGGGGTGTATTTGCCGGAATTTCAGTAGTGAATCTTTATGTGCCCCAGGGACGTGACAGGGAAAATCCACAGTTTCAATATAAGCTTCAGTGGCTTGAGCGCCTCCGCGACTTTCTTGCCGGGAATTATTCTTCCGATGATTCTCTTGTCTGCTGCGGTGATATCAATGTGGCACGGGAAGAAATCGATGTCCACAATCCGAAAAGACTACTCGGTCATGTAGATTTTACACCGGAGGTGTGGGAAGCCTTTGATCTGGTAAAATCGTGGGGGTTGATCGATATCTTCAGAAAACATCATCATGATGAAACCGGACAGTATACCTTTTTTGATTACAGGGTTCCCAAATCCGTGGAAAGAGGCCTGGGCTGGAGGATCGATCATATCCTCGCAACCTCTTCACTGGCCGATCGATCCATTCTCTGTTCTATAGATTTAGAGCCGAGGCTTATCCAGAAACCATCCGATCATACGGTCATGTTGGCTGAATTCAAGGTGTAAAGCTGATCATAAATATGGGAAGAGTTCTATTTCCCGTGTATTTTCACGTTTTTCCTTGAACATGCCCTGCTTCTAAGGGACGAGGTTAAAGGAGCAAGGAAAAAAGGGGGGGGGGTGGCATGGACAAATTTATTTGTCCGTGGTTTGTAATGACCAATGCCCTCATCGGCTCATTATTTGCCTCATTTTGATTTTTTACGAGACTGTCAATCTTATTGACAAGACACACTAAAATAAGAGATTAAAGAAATCGAGTCTGATAATTCAGAAACAGTAACCTGTCGCATAATGAAAGAAAGGAGTAAAATATGATCAAAATAACCTGTTTGGGTGCCGCCGGATCGGTAACCGGATCAAATTATCTTGTTGAGAATTCCCGGGGCAGAAAGATCCTTGTTGATTGTGGTCTTTTCCAGGGTGGAAAAGAGATGGAGATGCGCAACTGGGAGGATTGGGGTTTTGACCCCCGTCAAATACAAACCCTTATTCTGACCCATGCCCACATCGATCACAGCGGAAGAATTCCCAGGCTGGTAAAAGATGGTTTTCGGGGGAAAATCATCACTTCTCCACCTACTGTGGATTTGTGCCAGGTTATGTTAATTGATTCGGCCCATGTTCAGGAAATGGATGCCGAGTGGCAGACGCGAAGAAACAAGAGACAGGGTAAGGATAAAATCATTCCCCTCTATACGATAGAAGATGCGGAAAAAAGCCTGCAATATTTGTCCCCGGTGGAAAGAGACCGGATAATCGATATTGAGCCCGGAATAAAGGCACGTCTCAGGAACGCGGGGCATATTCTTGGTTCCTCTATTGTGGAATTGTGGATGGAGGACGTGGATGAAGAAATAAAGATCGTCTTTTCCGGGGATCTGGGCAAACAGAATCAACTGATTGTGAAAGATCCCGAGGAGATCGTCACTGCGGACTATCTTTTTGTTGAATCCACTTACGGCAATCGTTTGCATCGTACATTTGAAGACAGTAAAAAGGAACTTCTGGAAGCTATCCGGTATGCCGTGTCTCACGGGGAGAAGGTTGTTATCCCCGCGTTCGCCTTGGAGAGGACTCAGGAAATCCTTTACCTTCTTGGTGAATTCTATCGCGGCGGCGCTCTTCCCGATGTTCCTGTTTATCTTGATAGCCCTCTGGCGATCAAGGCCACAGAAGTCTTTCGTAAATATAAGAAGTATTACGATGAGGAGGCTCGGGCTATTGTGGATAAAGGTTTTGACCCATTCAATATGCCCAATCTCCGTTTCACTCCAACCACTGCCGAATCCATAGCCATCAATGAGAGACCAGGCCCTGCTATTATTGTTGCTGCGAGCGGCATGTGTACTGCGGGACGGATTAAACACCATCTCAAACATAACCTCTGGCGTCCCGGTGCCAGTGTTATTATTGTGGGGTTTCAGGCGAATGGAACAACAGGAAGAAAGATTGTTGATGGTGCAAAGTCGGTCAGAATTTTCAGAGAGAATGTTGCCGTAAAGGCAAAGGTTTTTACCATTGGCGGATTTTCTGCCCATGCTGATCAGAGGGATCTCCTGGAATGGGTCAGCCATTTTACTCGTGAATCCCGACCCAGGGTCTTTGCAACGCATGGAGAGCCCATAGCCAGTGAAGCATTGGCCCGAGCAATACGGGAAAAGTTTGGTCTGGATGTCTATGTGCCCCGATGGAAAGAGACCTTGACTCTTAAACCGAAAGAGGTGATCCTTGGAGTTGCTCCCGAGGAGATAGCAGCGGAAGATAAAAGTCAGAATATGCTTGACACAATCATTGATCTGGAAAGAGAATTAAGCAGGTTGAAAATGCAGCTTAAAGAGGAAGAGAAAAAGAAAAAAATCAATGAAGATGATCTGGTCAGACTTAAATCTTTGCACCAGGAACTTCAGGCAGTTATGTCTGAATAGTGAAACAAGAAAAAAATGAAAGACGAAAAAAAGATAAAAGAACAACTCATAAATGAACTGGCGGGATTGCGCCGACAGATTTCTGAATTGGAAACGCGAGAAACCGAACTCAAGCGGGCAAATGAGGAATTACGAAAAAGGGAGGAGATGTACCGGACTGCCTTTGATAACACCGGAACTGCAACTATTATCCTCGAAGAAGATACGACAATATCATTAGCAAACACAGAATTTGAAAAACTCTCCGGTTACTCCGGAAAGGAACTGGAGGGAAGAAAAAGATGGACAGAGTTTGTTGCAAAAGAAGACCTGGAAAGAATGAAGAAGTATCATGATATACGAAGGATTAATTCCAATGCCGGCCCGAGGAACTATGAATTTCGTTTTATAGACAAACAGAACAACGCTAAAGACATCTTTTTAATCATCACTATGATTCCCGGAACCAGGCAGAGCGTTGCTTCTCTTGCGGACATTACCGATCGAAAGCATATGGAAGGGGAACTCAGATATTTAAGTACTCATGATGTGCTTACGGGTCTTTATAATCGTGCCTATTTTGAAGAGGAAATGGCCAGACTTGAACGTGGCAGGCTTTTCCCGGTAAGTATCATAATGATCGATGTGGATGGTTTGAAAAAAGTTAATGATAGCCGGGGCCACGCTGCAGGAGATGATTTATTGAAGCGTACCGCGGAAGTATTAAAGTCAGTTTTCCGTGCCGAAGATGTTGTGGCCAGAGTAGGGGGTGATGAGTTCTCAGTGCTCTTACCCTGTACCGGTCTTGCAGTAGTGGAAAAAGTCTCACTGCGGATCAGAGACTATTTATTGTTACACAATAGAAAGTTTCCGGAATCTCCGCTGAGTTTCTCCCTCGGGTTTGCAATTGGGGGAAAAGGCTGCTCTCTGTCTCAGGTTCAGAATGAGGCAGATAAGCATATGTATCAAGATAAGCTTTTGAAATTGAAGAAGATTGACAAAATTTCCCCATAAAGCACCTTTTGATGAATCGAGAGCTTTGTGAAATTGCTTTTTCAGTCATTGCGAGGCATGAAGTGCCGTGGCAATCTATTATGATTATATGGAGTTAGAGATTGCTTCGCTTCGCTCGCAATGACAATTTAGGCATTACGCAAAGGTCTCGGGAAAGATGTTGCACAATAGAAAGATACCTGTTTAAATGCGCGTCACAACGATTATAAAAAATGGTCATATCTACTATTTACTGGAGGGTACTTGATAATGAGTAACGATGAAAAACGATTAGCCGAGCGTTGTATTAACACCATTCGCTTTCTTTCTGTTGACGCGATACAGAAAGCCAATTCAGGGCATCCGGGTTTGCCCATGGGGGCAGCCGCAATGGCATATACTCTCTGGACAAAACATCTTAAGCACAATCCGGCCAATCCGAAATGGGTGGATCGGGATCGATTTGTCCTTTCTGCGGGACATGGTTCGATGCTTCTCTATTCCCTTCTTTATTTAACGGGTTATGATCTCTCGCTTGAAGATATCAAGGACTTCCGGCAATGGGGCAGCAAGACTCCGGGTCATCCGGAACTCGGGATAACGCCGGGCGTTGAGGTAACAACAGGACCCCTCGGCCAGGGGATAAGCAACGCGGTGGGTATGGCCATAGCCGAGGCATATCTGGCGGCCACATACAACCGGCCCGGTCATGAAATTGTTGACCATTATACCTATGTCATTGCCGGTGACGGGGATCTTATGGAAGGAGTCGCTTTCGAAGCCTCCGCTCTGGCGGGACACCTTGGTCTTGGCAAATTAATTGTTCTCTATGATAATAACCGTATTTCCTTAGCCGGTTCCACAGATCTTACCTTTACGGAAGACCTGCGGGGGAGATTTGAAGCCTGTAGCTGGCATGTCCAATATGTAAAAGATGGAAACAATATTGCGGAGATAGGCAGGGCATTGATAAATGCGAGGAAAGAAACAGGCCGTCCTTCCATTATTTCTGTTCGTACCTTGATAGGCTATGGTGCTCCTAACAAACAGAACACTTCCGGAGCCCACGGATCACCTCTCGGCCCTGAAGAAATTATAGCGGCTAAAGGAAACATCGGCTGGCCAGCAGAACAGGAGTTTTTTATACCTGATGATGTATTGGAGCACATGCAAGGTGCTTTGAATATTGGTGAAAAGCATGAATCTGAATGGAGGGCTGCATTCAATCGATATAAAGAAGCTTTTCCCGAGCGTGCGGCCGAGTTCGAACGAATGCTGGATGGAAAATTACCGGAGAATTGGGAATCAAGCTTTCCTGAATTCGATCCCGACACGAAAGGCATTGCCACTCGGAAGGCTTCCGAATCTGTTATGCAATATCTTGCCACATGTTTGCCTGAGCTTATTGGAGGCTCTGCCGATCTGAATCCATCCTGTTTTACCTGGCTGAAGGGTTACGGGGATTTTGAGGCCCCCGGTACCGTTCCCGGGGATTCACAGGGAGCCGTTGGCAGTCGCTGGGATTATGGTGGACGAAACATTCATTACGGCGTTCGCGAGCATGCAATGGGCGCCATTTCCGGGGGGATGGCTTTGCATGGCGGCATCATTCCATTTACGGGAACATTTTTGGTATTTTCCGATTATATGCGTCCGTCCATACGCCTTGCCTCCCTGATGGGCATACGGGTCATTTATGTCTTTACCCATGACAGCATCGGCGTGGGCGAAGATGGTCCGACACACCAGCCCGTTGAACAGATTATGAGCCTGCGCAATATTCCGAATCTGACCGT
>Ga0209121_10002333_pt1 | contig 19358 bp, 9 predicted proteins | sample Cruoilmetagenom3_FD_187292 | JGI IMG/M metagenome (GOLD analysis project Ga0209121, IMG submission 187292) | Oil polluted marine microbial communities from Coal Oil Point, Santa Barbara, California, USA - Sample 3 (SPAdes) (version 2) | ecosystem: Environmental > Aquatic > Marine > Oil seeps ...
GGCCCCTTCAACCCAGTTTGGGGGAAAGGGGGTTTTTTATTCTCACCTCACGATTTTGTGACCGTTTTGCGCACAATTTCATTTGTAACAGACTAATGCTGTTCGAATCTGCTACTGCCTGTACCGTTTCTTCTACTTGAGCTGCCGGGGGAGTTGCTTTTTCCATGTTTGAATCTGAAGGTGGGGCATCGTTCGCAGCTTCTTTCTTTCTGCACCCCGTGTTGGTGCACAAGATCAATACGAGTATGACCAACAAGCTCCTGGTTAGAAGATGGTTTGCTATCATAATTCAATTCTTCATATATACGGATTATCGAACTTCGGTCCTGATTTTATTCTACTTGTTTCAGGAGATCACCACAAAACTTTTCCTGCTAATTTTCAAAACGCCAAATTTATCTGGATTAACATGCCGATAAATAGTAAAAAGGGTTTTAATGCGACGATTATGGAGTAAACATGGCATCTGACAAGCTGAATATTTACAACAGGCCAAAATTGCGTAATCCCCGGCTGTTACTGGGTTTCTCGGGCTGGATGGATGGCGGTGAAGTCTCGACGGGAACGGTTAAGTGCCTTGTAGACAAGCTCGGCGCCGAACAATTTGCCGAAATCAAGCCGAAGGGATTCTATATCTACAGCTTCCCCGGCTCGATGGAAATAACCGCGTTATTTCGCCCGCACACTAAGATAAAGGATGGCATGATCGAGTCTTACGAGATTCCTGTAAATACATTTTTCTGCAGCGAAAAAGACAATCTCATAATCTTTTTAGGCAGAGAACCCAATCTGATCTGGGAAGAATTTGCAGAATGTATTTTTTCGGTGTGTTCGGAATTTGGCGTTGAGATGATATATTTCATCGGCAGCGTTGCCGGCCTCGTGCCCCACACGCGAGAGCCGAGACTTTTCTGCTCCGTCTCACACGCCGACCTCAAGGAGACATTTCAACACTACGGCGTAAAATTCACCAACTACGAGGGCCCCGCCAGCATTGTTACTTACCTGACCGCCAACTGCAGCAAACGGAATATCAAAATGGTAAGCTTCGTAGCAGCGATTCCCGCTTACGTTCAGGGTGGTAATCCCAAGTGCATAGAAGCGGTAACACGAAGGATAGCGGGCATGCTGGAATTGGAAATAGATTTCGCCGACCTAATGACTATGAGCGATGAGTTCGAGAAGAAGCTGGATGATGTCGTGCAGGAGCAGCCGGAATTGGAAAGCAACATCCACAAGCTCGAAGAAGATTATGACAACGAGATTTTCAATAACGAGATGGGTGATTTAAAGACATGGCTGGAGCAGCAGGGTATTCGAGTCGATTAGAAACCACTCCGCTCGCCGAATAAGGCGTTCTGCAAAATTCTATAAAACAAACGGGGCTTATACCGAATCGAAATCAATCGGTATAAGCCCCGAACTAATACAAATTCAGCCTCTTACTATTCAACAGGTTCTACCGTGGTCAGTTCCAGGTCATCGGTAATTAGAATAGCGTCAAACAGCGTACCGTCTTCACGTTTACCGATTTCCAGCGTATGCTCTCCGGCAGGAAGTGTCCAGTTCACAACCTCGTTATCGTGGTCGCTACTGCTGACCTCGTCCCAGAGCCATTCGTTCGAAAGCTCTATATCATTAAATCTCACCCAGCCGGTACCGGGCTGGTCGGGATCTTCATGGGTCTGACCGGTAGCACTTGTGATGCGAACCCAGCAGGAGTCATCTTCGTTGGTAGGAGCTATTGCTCTGATAAGAATCTTATAGACACCCTCAGAAGCGGAAAAATTATACGCAGCGATCCACACAGCACCCGGTGCTGTGTCACCATCGTCGCCATCGCCATTTCGCGAGCCGATGTGCGATACCCCGGATGAGGCCGGATCGTGGTAAATCCGCCAGCTCTCTCCAAGAATATCCGCCGCTTCCGCTTCGAATACGGAATTAGCCTCCTTCGGTATTAACACGGGAGGCTCCGGTTGCAGCGTTATATCGTCAATGTATATGGTACCTGAACCGCCGGGCTGCGGATTATCCTTGTCACCGATACCAATGGAGATATTATCCACATCGGTAAGATTCACGCCCTGGTCAGCAAAGGCCTGCGTCGGAATATTCCACTGAGTCCAGGCGTCTATCTGCGTTGCCGCCGGGTCGTCATATTTCACAATCGCAGGTGTGCCGGCACTGTTGCCGACTACCACATAAATTGACTCGGCACTGTTGCTGGATATACCGATATCCTGCGACTGCCACTGCCCCGTGACCGTGCCGGTTGTCCGGACGCCGGAGAATTTGGCCTCGCCAGTTAAGGCAGCATTATGGCTGGTCAACGCCAGACCTATATAAACGTTCGAGCTCATCGAGATACTCGGCCTCCAGACCAGCGGGCTCCAGGTCGAACCGTCGCTGGAATAGTAGCCTCTTAAATTGCCGGCGAAATCTCGTTCCAGCCTGACCCAGTATGGAGCGGTTACGGCTTTTTGCTCATCCGTCGCAACGGAGGTATCGCTGGAAGCACTGCCGTCGGTATCCGTCCGGCCCTGGAACCTGCAGCCCTGTGTGGGCGTGCCGTCGGAGTTTGTGGATGTAATGTAAACTGCTGCGAATTTCGAGCCCGGATCGAGCGTTTCGCGAATCATCACGCCGGACTTGGCCCACGAATCGGTATTATCCACACTGTCGACTTTCGCTGTGATCGATCCGACACCGGATAGCTGCTTATATGCAAAGTGGAACTCATCGTGGGCATCCCAGATATCGGTACCGGCGGCGGTCATCGTGTAAGTGCCGGCCGGCCCTTCTGTGAAGCTGCCTACGGAGCCGGGTAAGCCTCTGAACCAAAGCGATAATTCTGTAACACCCCGTACCGTCCAGTCCCGGTTGGAACTGAGCGTCATGGTCGCCTCGGAATAATTCAGGTAACCCTGTTTATTGTTGTTATACACGAGCGGCATCGACTTTTTACCGCCGTGAACAATAGTCTCCTCGGTAAACGATTCGGTTGTTTCGTCGCCTACGGCCGCACCTGTGCCGTTACCTGCATAAAAAGGCGGAGTGTCCGGCGTTCCGTAGCCAAGCCCGTCTTTCCACGCGTACCATATCTGGTTGTCAGCGGCGTCATAGCTCTCGAAATCGTCCAGCACAAAATATTCCTGTGTCGTAAAGTGCCAGATATTCCCCTGCCATAGATCAGGCGTCTCGGCATCATTAACCTCATCGACGCGCCAGAAGTAGGTCTTGTCCAAATCGAGGGCCAGCGGACCATAGCCGGTCTCTGTCACGGTCGTAACCGGGGCAGTGCCGTCTGCCACCGCCTGCACATCCTCACTGAAGTACACATCGTGCTTAGCCCCTTCTCTTCCCGCTCGGAAGCCGAGGGTCAAATCCAGTTCTACATCCGCTGCCCCGAGAGCCGGACTGGGTTCTCTTGACTGTACGGGTATGGAGAAGAATCTCACTTCACTCAGACCGAACTGCTGCAGGATGTTCTTCCAGTTGCTGTTTGCGGTCAGTTTGACGTATTTCGCCGCTACACCTTCCATATCAATTGTAGTATTATACGCATAGTCGACCTGACCGGACGCCTGGGTAAATTCATGCGTGGTTCCCAATGTCGCATAATTTTCGCCGTCGGCCGAATATTCGATAGTAACATCTTCGAATCCCAAACCGATAACCGATTCCAGGCTCTCATTCGAGTTCCACACCCACATTTCATAGACTTTTTGAACACTTTGGAACTCAAATTCGATCCAGCTCGGCTGATTTGCGTCTGCAGCGCTAAGCCACATCGTGTCACCTATGTTGCCGTGCAACAAACCATCGGCATCAAGTCCCGAACCGTTCACGGTATTTTCAGCACCTTTTCCATCTTCGCTGCTGGAAGCGTTGGCTTGAACGTTTTCGATTTCATAAGCAAATAACTCGGTATTAAAGCTCCAGATATCACCTTTATGCACTGTATTATCAGGTGCGGCGTTAACCTCATCGATCCGCCAGTAATAAGTTCGGTCGAATTCGAGCCGGTTTGGCAGAGTGTAACTATTCGGAATAACGCGTCCCTGATAGACACCTGCCGGATCGACTGTAGCAGTGGCCTGGTCCACATCTTCGAAATTCTCCCCGAAGTAAACATCGTGCGTAGTGGCAAATAATCCCGTTTCCCATGATAGTGTAAGATCTCGCGACACATCCCTCGCAGTATCTTTGGGATTCGGGCTGAATGCTGTTATACGCGGCCCGCGTGTGCTTTCAGGCGGGCCCGGTTCAGTTCCCGACAACACAAGATCGGGATTGGTTGTCAGGACAATCTTATCGATGATAAGCCCGTCTTCCCGCACCCAGATATTAAAAGTGTGGACACCCGGTGTATCAATCTCGAAAGTCGGCGGCTCACTTAAACTCATCAAGTCGCAGTTCCATTCATAACTTTCGCTCCAGCCGGTCAAAGCTACAAGAGTTGGTATTTCCTCGCCGTCAAGACCTGCATTGCAGGAATCATCTGACCCACCGGCACCCCAGCCCAGAATCCACACATAGTGCTTGCCGGTTTTAACAAAGTTAATCTCATACTCCAGACGTTCACTACTGGAGGAATAGCCGGAATTGCCGTGCCCTCCCTGACCATTCGGTGCGTGCATGCCGATGACGCCGGTAAAGCCGTCAACCGGCCCTGTCTCCTGCCATTTATCGCCACCCACTTCAACATTGGCATCGAAGTTCTCGGCTTCGAACGAAACGATCCCATCAGGACCGGGATCCTGGTTGAGCGGCTTGGCATTTGCTATGCCAACAGCAAAACCAAGCACTAATATAAATAATGCCACTTTTCTACACATGATAACGCTCCTTTCAAAAAAAATTCAATCTAACGGCCGATAATATTCCCCATCTTTATTACACTTATGGTAGATGTGCACCCGGCCAGATCATGGATTCGAAATGGTCTCCTTCCGAAGCTAAATAGAAGATTCTCGATTAAAATATTAAAAACCTGAAACATAATTCAGATTTTCAATCGGTTAAAAGATACTGATTCTACAGTTTTTCTACCCTACTTATACCATATTACCCAGCTTTTCGTCAAGAAAAACGCCTTAGAAATAGAAAAAAGTGATTGGATTTGCCCAAAAACGCACAAATTTTGTATATGCAAGTTCAAACAGACTTGACTGTTAAGAAATTCGATAAAATGTCTAATTACGACCGCTTTACGAAACGGTCATTCTCAGTAATCTTTGAACTTTTTCATCCAACCGGGCCAATCGGTCGCCTGGACACCGCCAGCCATAGTCCATGGTCCGGACTGGGGATATGCCCGATGCCATTTCAAAGCCCACATCTCCTTGATACCACACTTCCTCGCAGACCAATCGAGAAAAGCCATGCTTATAAAACCGTCATGCCGGTCGATGCAGATACGCCTCATGTGCTGCATGCCCGCCCAGGCCATATCCTGGAATTCCGGCGGACTATCGGTGTGTCTCGGGAAGACATTGAACCTAAGTGCATCCATAAACAGGGGCACATAGCCTGCACCTTTTACGTTGGGAGTTCTCCAGTTATTTACAGTCTCAAAATCTTCATATACCGTCGTATATGAAGGTGGCGGGTTCTCCACCCAGCCATTTATACCATAGCTGCCGTATTCACCTGCCTCGTCATAGCCCTCGCCCCAGAATCGGCCCCAGGCTGAATACACATTAAATACGGGCGCCTGTTGACGACTCTCATCGATAATAGGCTTCAGGGCCGTTGGACAGCATCGTATGAGAGGATCGTTTTTATAGTATGGTCTCAACGCATTCATCCAGTGATGTGTGTGTCCATTGCCGACGCCGGCCTGGAACTTGCTGTCGTGATCTTCGGCGTACATTGAAAAGAAGAGGTTCCATTGTTTCATATTCGCCAGACAACTTACTGTCTTGGCCTGATTTTTTACCCGCTGCAGTGCCGGCATCAAAATCGACATCAGTAACGCAATAATAGCGATTACAACCAGAAGTTCTATCAATGTGAAACCGCTCATTTTTCGCTTGTGCATAATCAAACTCCTCTGCTTGTTTCTATTTCAATTACTTTATAGATGCATCTCAACCGTTGGTTTCTGATGTCTAAACGATTTCTAACGTTTTCTGGATTTGAAAAACCAAAAAAATAGAATGGCTGATAATTTTGACTCCTATCCTGGTTGACGATTTCGTCTTTGAGTATACTTGCGTGCCGGACCTACACAATCTATCCATACAAGATTGTCAAAATCGCCCTTATTTGCTTCCATAAACCCGATACTTTCCAGCCCAATCATCAAATATAACTTTGGAAATCCGTGATAAAATATTTCTGTACCGCCGCTTCATAAAGCGGCCATTCTCAGTAATCCTTGAACTTTGACATCCACTCGGGCCAATCAGTCGACTGGGCACCACCACCAATGGTCCAGGGACCAGCTTGCTCATACTGTCGATGCCATTTAAGGGTCCATAACTCTTTTAATCCCACTTTGCGAGCCGAAAAATCCATTAACAGACAACCGGCGAATCCATCATGTCGGTTAAGGCAGAACCGCCCCATCTGCGCATCATCGTTCCACTGCTCGCCGCTATAACTGGGGGGTCTGTCAGTGTGTAACGGCACACCGTTATAACGCTGTGCCTCCAGGAACAAGGGCACGTACCCAGCCCCCGCCACAGATGGCCCGCGCCAGAAGTAATCCGGAGTCCCCCGCTCGGGATGCGGTTCCCGGCCCGCCTGGGGATCGACAACCCAGCCGTTGATTCCGTAACTTCCCTTCATCGGTTTTTGCCAGTGACCCTGATTCATGTATCCCCACGCCATGGTCACACCTACACCTAAACTGCTCCCTTCGGCACCCGAATCTACCCCGTATTCATCTACCCACGGTTTCGTTGCATTCGGGCAACAGGTAAACTCATCATCCCATTTATAGTAATCACCAAGTGCGTAAACCCACCGATTGGCCTGAGGCTGAGCCCTAAAGCCCGCCATGAATCGGCTATTGTTGTCTTCGGTGTACATCGAGAAAAACAGGCTCCACTGTTTGAGCTTACTCAGGCAGGCAACACTTTTGGCCTGTTTCTTTACCCGCTGTAATGCCGGCATCAAAATCGACATCAGCAGCGCAATAATAGCGATTACGACTAAAAGTTCTATCAACGTAAAACCTCTCGTCTTTCGCTTATACATAATCAAACTCCGCTGCATATATTTATTCAACTCACTATGAGATGCGCAAAACGACTATTCTGTTCTGCCGTATTTTGTAATCTCCTGTGTTTATTAGACCCTTACTCGATTCACATTCGTATTATACATCCAAATCATCTTTACTGCAACATCAAAATAGCTCAAAATCATGGTTTTATTAATATACTGAATATCAGGCCAGGCCAATTAGTGAGGCTAAAAATATATCACAACCTTTCATAAGTATTTTATAAGGTATACTCTTGCAACTCGCAGATGCTGCGAATTGATCCGAGAACGAAAAAACCTTGTGTTCGGATAAGATTTTCCTTGAACAGAAGCATTAAATCTGCTATAAAAACGTTGTAGCTTTTGATTTACGACAGAATATTCGTATTTCTATCTGCAGCCTGATGAGAGACTTTGGAAGGAGGTAGCGCCAAACCATAAACATTTGTCCCGGTTGGACATAGATAGAATTTAGTGAAGTTGGGAACTTTACAGTTCTTTTTGATTTAAATCAAAATAGAGATCAGTTATCGCTTAATTTCATTATTTTGAAGGAGGATTATTATGTGTAGAAAACTGAATTTCCTGGCTTGTTATATTTTGGTGCTGGTTTTTACCGCCGGCGCAGCCGTGGCGGGCATCGAGTACGGAGAGCCGGATGGAGGTTGGACGTATATTTACACCGGCGACGCGGCTGCTCCCGGGGCAGACTATACCGCCCTTGACGGAACCTGGAACCACGATAACGGCTCGGATCAGTGGGATGGATCGGAAATCGGCTCAGGAATGCCGGGCGGTGTCAGTGTGCTTACCGAAGGCGCCGATACCTTTGCCCGGCTCCAGGACACCGGAGACCCCAGGGACCATGGCCAGAGCGACCCCACCAACCGAAAGCTTTACTTCAATCACCGAATGTCCGATGACGGCATCGATTCAGCCATAGGAAACACCATCCTTGACGATGGAGTTACTATTTCATTCCGTGCCCGTCTTGCCACGACTCCTCCGTTGGACGATCTCAATGGCGATGGCGGCAGTCCGACCGGTCCCTGGCCGGCCGAAGGAAACGGCTACACTATCCACCACGGCGGCAAGGGCAACTTCTGTATTCATCAGGGAGAAGCAGAAGCTGACGGTCAAATCGCTTTTAGCCTGATTCTGGCCGGAGACGAGGAAGGCGGAGATAAGAACCCGGATCGAAACGGACTGTGCATGCCCAACCTTAACGGAAACTCACCCTCGGGCGACGTGGACCTCGAAGGAAATGATGGTGGTACACTCAACCTGCTGGATATCGACGACCTGACAACCTGGCACGAGTTCTGGATTACTATCCAGGCTGATACCAGCGGAGGCGGCACACACAAGGTCAATATCTATATGGACGGATCGGGCACATCAACCGAGTTTCACGTTACCGCCAGCAATGAAACGGAAAATGTCGAGGATGGAGCAAACATTGGTCTGGCAATGGGCTCCACGAGTTCGCATGGAGCCTTCGACGTGGACTTCTTTGCATACAAACCCGGCGTCATTGCACCGGCTCCCTCCGATCCGGACAAGGCCCGCGTCATAACACCTCCAAACGGGGTAACTGTAACGCTATCAGAGGCAACTCCATTTGCCTGGACTGCAGGAGAGAGTGCGGCTCAGCATGATATTTATTTCGGGACTAATGAAGATGATGTGAATGACGCCGATATCGCTGATGTTACAGGCATATACCAGGGACGGCAGAATCTTGTTATCTATACGCCCTCGGAAGCTCTTGAATTGGGCAATAATTACTACTGGCGGATAGATGAAGTAGAAGCTGATGGTGCTACTATACACAAAGGAGATGTCTGGAGCTTTTCGATTTTGGACCACATAATTGTAGACGATTTTGAGGACTATGATACTGCCGACAATCAGATATGGCACGCATGGCATGACGGTCTTGGCTACGGCGAGCCGGCCGTACCGCCATACTTTCCCGGCAACGGCACCGGCGCCGCAGTGGGCGACGAAACCACGAATTCCTTTACCGAGGAAACTATTGTTCACGGCGGCCGTCAGTCAATGCCCTATCAATATAACAACAACAAGCAGGGCTACATGAAGTATTCAGAGGCGACAAAGACCCTGACCGGCGCCAGGAATTGGACCGAACAGGGCGTAAAAGCATTGTCGCTGTGGTTCAGGGGCTACCCGGCATTTCTCGGCGGTTTCACGGAAACCCCGGCCGGCACATATACGGTGACAGCAGAGGGTGCGGATATCTGGGGTGCCTCCGACCAGTTCCACTTTGCATGGCAGGAGCTGACGGGCGCCGGCTCAATTATCGCCAGGGTAGAGAGCGTCCAGGACACAGATCCCTGGGCCAAGGCCGGTGTGATGATTCGCAACTCTCTCGAACCGGACGCGGTACATGCGATGGTGGCCGTCACACCCGGCAACGGCGTCTGGTTCGGACGCCGAACCTCCGCCGGTAACACCAGCGATAGCGACAGCCAGGCCGGCCTGACATCGCCATATTGGGTGAAACTGGAACGTACCATCGGCGGGCTCGTCAGGGCCTACTATTCGCCGGACGGCAGCTCGTGGACGCAGTTAGGTCCGTCTATACCGATCAACATGAATATACCGATGTATATCGGCCTGGCGGTAACCAGCCACAATTCCGGCGTAGCATGTGAGGCCAGATTTTCCAACGTCACGAGCAATGGTGTCGGCGTGTGGACCAACCAGGATATCGGCCTGACCAGCAACGAGGCGGCGCCGATGTACATGGCTGTCTCGAACAACAACGGCACAACCGGTACGGTGTATCACGAGAATCCCGAGGCAACGCTGATAAACACCTGGACTGAATGGAATATCGACCTGAAAGAATTCAGCGACCAGGGCGTCGATTTGACCGACGTAAACAGCATAACAATCGGCATCGGCGATGCAAGCAGCTCGCTACCCGGCGGTGCGGGCAAAATGTTTATCGACGATATAAGGCTTTATCAGCCAAGATACGTCGCCGATAAGGTCGTACCATTTGCAGCCGATTTTACCGATGACGGCATCGTGGATTTCAAAGACCTTGAGATTATGATGGGTGATTGGCTCATGGGTGACTTCACGAGACAGGGCCCGCTGCTGGTCCACTACAAGCTCGACGAGGGAGCCGGGATCGTCACAGCCGACAGCAGTGGCCAGGGAAGTGACGGCACATTTTCCGGTACGGCCGCCTGGTCGGCGGAAGGCAAAACGGGCGCTGCGGCCTCATTTGACGGTGGCGTCGGCGAGGTCAGGGGCGCCAGCTCGTATCTTAATGGGCTCGATGCGATGAGTTTTGGTGCGTGGATCAAGTCGAACGCTGTTGATACCGACGCAGGAGTCATCATATTCGCAAATCCGGCCGGAAACGACCAGCGCGACATCCGCTACGATTTAGCCGGTGGCTCCGGTGGTGGGACCAATGTGATCAAATACGGTGTGGCCACCGAAGAAGGATCACATGAGAACGAAAGTACTAACAATGTTCAAACCACTCAGTGGCAACACGTCATGGTAACCTGGACCAGTGGTGAGGCCGCTAAGTTATACATCAACGGCGTTCTGGATACACCGACGGATGAGGATGATGTCATCGGCGGAACAACGAGCGGTTATACGGACGTGATTGTCGGTCGCGGCGGCAAAGACACCGACGGAAGCTGGGATGGTCTTGTAGATGATTTTCGTGTGTATGAGGTTGCTTTGACGGTCCAGCAGGTTCAAACCGTGATGAACGGCGGCGACTTGCCGGTGGTCGACACATACGTTCCATTGACGTCACCGGCTAATATCTCCGACGACGAGCCGGCCAACTCCAGGAGTGTCAATTTCAGGGATTTTGCCGTCCTGGCGGATGAGTGGCTCCAGCAGCTCATCTGGCCTGCGTGGTAATGGCCGATAGTAAATAATTGCTCGGCGGCAAGAAAATAAGTTTGTATCAGTTCGGGGCTTATACCGAGCCGATCGGTATAGGCCCCGCTCATTTGGTTCGTTAACATTCTGAAATGAAGGAAAATCATCGTATGACAATCGGCAACTTGCAGAACGAGATTGATATAAGGTCAAACGGCCGCGGATGGCTACAAAAAACGCTTTTGTATACTTTATTACCGGCTGTCGGGCTGCTCGTGTCCTTCCAGACGCCATATCTTCAGGGCTATTCGAACTCCGAGAGCGGGCCCGTTTTCAGCAATCCGAGATTTATGCCCAAACAGTGGGTGGATGAAAATCGCCCGGTACCACACATATCTAACTATGCATTCGTTGCCCAGGAATCGCAGGCGCAGGAGCCTTCGCTCATTATCAGTGAGTTTATGGCAATTAACGGCAGTAAGCCGCCGCTGGGCGCAGGAGATTTGCTGGACGAAGACGAGGATTCATCCGACTGGATTGAGATATACAATCCTAAGAGCATAGCAGTCGATCTGGATGGCTGGTATTTGACCGACAGCCTCGACAATCCGAGACGGTGGAAATTTCCGTCCATCCGGATTCAGCCGGGCCAATTCAAAGTTATTTTCGCTTCAGGTAAAGACCGGGATGATCCGGATGATGAGCTGCACACCAATTTCAAGCTCACCGGAGACGCCGGGTTGCTGGCTCTCGTCAAGCCTGACGGTGAAACGATCGAACACGATTATGAGTACCCACAGCAATTCGGTAACTTTTCTTACGGACTCAGCAGCGGGGCAGCCGTTCTGGCTACTAAAACAAAGCTTATAGCAGAATCCTCGCCAGCAAAGGCACTGATTCCAACAGACGACTCGCTCGGCCTGAGCTGGACCGAACCGTCATTCGACGACTCGCAATGGCAAGGCGGCATTACCAGCGTCGGATACGACTACACAGGCTTAATCGGACTTGACGTCGGCGCGATGAGAAACGTCAACCAGACGGTATACATCCGTATTCCTTTTGTCGTCGAGGATGTTTCGGTTATCGACGAACTGACGTTGCGAATGAAATACGAAGACGGTTTCGCAGCTTATCTGAACGGCCGTGAGCTGGGTAGCGACAATGCCCCCGGCCGGCATGAACTGACCTGGAATTCCGGCGCCAACGCAAACCGGGATGACAATCTTGCCGTCAATTTCCAGGATTTTGACATAAGCGCATATAAGGATTTGCTTGTTGAAGGTTTTAATTTTCTGGCCATTCACGGCCTGAACGGCAGTCTGGGAAGTTCGGACCTGCTGATTCTGCCGGAATTGACAGCTACGGAGCTTGAATCGGTCGATATATCTTCGGTCACCGAAGGTTACTTCAGCAGACCCACACCCGGCGAAAAAAACAGCGGCGCCATACCGAATCTCGGTCCGGCTATCCGCAACGTCACGGAGAATCCGCCGCAACCGAATGCCAACAAAGACCTGATTATCAGGTCCGAGGTGACAGAGACGTTCGAACCTGTTGCAGGAGTATCGCTGGTCTATTGGATCAATTTCAGTGCCGGCGATATTGTCACTATGCTCGATGACGGGCTTCACAATGACGGGGCGGCCAATGACAACATATACGCCGCAACCATTGACGCCGACAAATACAGTCCCGGCGACATGGTTCGCTGGAAGATTATCTCGTACGACACCCAGGCCAATATCTCCTACAATCCTTTTTTTCTTGTGAAAGAAGGCAGAATCCAATCGCCCGAATATTTCGGCACGGTGGTGGCCGATCCATCCATTCGCACAAAGCTTCCGATCTTTCAATACTTCGTCGAAAATACAAGCGCCGCCGGGAGCCGTTCAGGTACACGGGCATCCGTGTTCTATGATGGCGAATTCTACGACAATGTTTTCGTACGCCTTCGCGGCGGCTACACCACTCACGGGCGAAGGTTCGAATTCAACGACGGCCATCATTTTCGCTTCGATCCCGGCCTGCCGCGCGTCGACGATATCAATCTGAACGAGAAGGGAAACGAGCCAACCTACATACGCCAGGTTCTGGGCTGGGAGACATACGTTAACGCCGGCCAGCCCGGCAGCCTTTCGTTTCCCATGCACGTAAGGCGTAACGGCCGCTACCTGGCCGTCCGCATTTTTATAGAACAGCCGGACAGGGACCTGCTTCGCAGGAACGGCATGGACCCGGACGGCGCGCTGTACAAAATGTACGACGACCTGCAAAACGGAAGAATCGACGGAGAAGGCATCCACAGAAAAAAGACCCGCCTGGACGAGGACTCCAGCGATCTTCTGGCACTGGCCGGGGGCATTGACACCCGCAATTCCAACCGGGACACATTCGTGTTCGACAACGTCAATATTCCCGCGGCGATAAACTACTGGGCCTCTTCGGTAATCATGCACGAAAACGATCATACCCATAAGAACTACTACGCCTACCGTGACACATGGGACCCTGTAAATAATCCCGGCGGCACGAACGAGTGGATGTTCCTGCCCTGGGACAAGGATCTGACTTTTGGTATTAACAACGGAATCGGTGGTGTCATCGCCGATCAGGACTGGCCGGGGGACGTACGCTCACCGAGCCATCCGTTCTACGGCTGTTCCGAGCACCAGAAAAGGGACCGACAATGGAATTGCCTGATCGACGCTCTTCATGACAACGAAGTAATTCGCAGGATGTACCTCCGCCGGCTGCGAACGCTGATGGACAATCTGCTCCAGCCGCCGAATACGCCCGTCTCGCAACGAAAGTTCGAAAAGAGAATCGACGAGCTGAGGGCGCAGCTCGACATCGAACTGGGCTCGAGCGGTTGGTACAGCAACCTCGAAAGGATAAAAAGCGATTATCTGACGGTCCGGCGGCGGCACCTGTTTCAAAATCACAGTATCCACAATCCAAGTTACGACCAGAATGCCGGCATTCCCGATGCCCAGCCGGCCGATGTTACGGTTAATTTCGATTCGATAGATTTCAATCCCGTCTCCGGCAACCAGGATGAAGAATACATCTCGCTGCACAATCCCAATGCGATTGAGGTAGATATTTCGGGCTGGATGCTCCAGGATGGCGTAGAACATTTGTTCCCGCCGGGCACCGTCATTCCGAGATATGGCAAAATCTATATTACACCACACGCTATGACCTTCCGCAACCGCACGAGAAGCCCAAGGGCAGGACAGAAATTACTGGTGCAGGGCAACTACAAAGGTCATCTCTCCAGTTGGGGAGAAACGATAAATCTTCTCGATAGCAATGGACGACTGGTAAACACTCTCACCTACCAGGGCGAACCGAGCGGCCAGCAGAGATATCTGCGTATTACTGAGGTTATGTACAATCCGTCAGAGGGAGATGTTTTTGACAGCCAGGATTATGAGTACATCGAGATGAAGAACATCGGCACCGCCCCGCTTCTACTGGACGGCGTGAAATTTACTAACGGAATTTCTTTGAACCTTCCCGGCATTATATTAAACGGCGACAATTATCTCGTGGTCGTGAAAAATCAAGCCGCATTTGCTTCGCGATACACCGTGCCCGACGACGCTCAGGTCTTGGGCCCATACGAAGGGCAGCTATCCAACAGCGGAGAAAACATAAAACTTGAAGACTCGACCAACAGCACAATTCTGGAATTCGGTTACAAAGACGGCTGGTACGATATGACCGACGGGATGGGATTCTCATTGACAATAGAAAATCCGATGAATTCCGAGCCGAACCAATGGGACAGTAAGAACGCCTGGCGTCCCAGCGCCAATCCCGGCGGCTCACCCGGCTGGGACGATACGGAGCAGATACCAGTACTCGGCGAGGTCGTAATTAACGAGATATTAGCTCATTCACACGCCGGCGATCCGGACTGGATTGAACTGCACAATACTACTGATATTACTATAAATATCGGCGGCTGGTTTCTAAGCGACAGTTCTGTTGACTTTATGAAATACGAGATTGCCGCCGGGACTACTATCGAACCATACGCCTACGTTGTATTTTACGAAGACCTTAATTTCGGCAATCCGGACGATCCGGGCTGCCATGTACCTTTCGCCCTCAGCGAAAACGGCGAAACACTCTATCTGCATTCCGGCGCCGACGGCGTATTGACCGGATACAACGATCAGGAGAAATTCGATGCTTCGGAAACTGCCGTAGCCTTCGGCCGCTATCAGAAGAGTACCGGCACATACAATTTCGTGGCAATGAGCGTTAACACCCCGGGCGGTGCAAATGCCTACCCGAAGGTCGGCCCGGTAGTTATCAGCGAGATTATGTACAATCCCGCCAGTTTCGAGGGCGTCCCGCCCTCGGATCGCGGACAGGATGCCCGCGACACGGAATATATCGAGCTACTAAACATCAGCAATTCTGCAGTTACCTTGGCCGAATATGACAATGAACAGCTCGTCGATGTTCCCTGGCGTTTTGCCGACGACAGCAACGGTATCAGCTTTGATTTCCCGCTCGGTACGATAATGGCCCCCGGCGAACATCTGCTGCTGGTTAAAGATTTGGCTGCATTTGATTCGGTATACTCGGCCGACGACGGTGTCCAAATTTTTGAATGGGGCGCCGGCAGGCTAAACAATGCCGGCGAGAAAATCCAACTCTCGAAACCGGGCGACCTTCTTGAAGGCACACGCTACTACATTCGTATTGACCGCGTCAATTACAGCGACGGCTCCCATCCCGCCGGCGAGGACCCATGGCCAATCGAACCGGATGGATCCGGTAACTCGCTAACGCGCATTGTGCCCGCCGATTACGGCAACGATCCGGAAAACTGGATCGCGGCGAATCCTTCACCCGGCGAATAGATTTTCATGGATACCGATTGCTTTTCAAAGGCCGGGCAACCTCAACCCGGTCTGCTTGTAGCGCTTGACAATCTGCGCATTATCATGTTTATTAGCATTCGGCAGGTATTTCGCCGAAAAGTGGCTGAAAAATAATGACAGCACAGATAACTGCAAACAAAATACTAAAGCAAGTGCTAAAAAGCAGGGAGGTATTATGAATACGACTCGAATTGGACGCCGGGACTTCTTAAAAACCGCAGGCCTGGCGACGACCGGAATGGTCCTGGGCGGCTGCCAGACAACAAGCAGATCATCCGGCAGCAAAGACCGACCCAACGTCGTGGTTATCTTTACCGACGACCAGAGATGGGACTGCGTCGGCATTATGCCCAAACCTCTGCTGGGCATGAAAACTCCCCATCTGGACCGGTTGGCCAGAGAAGGAGCTTTGTTCGAGAATATGTTCGTCACGACTTCACTTTGCTCACCGAGTCGGGCATCGTTTCTTTCCGGGCTGTATGCCCACTCGCACGGCGTGATGAATAACTTTACGGACTATCCCACTAACCTGGCAAGCTACCCGCGCCGCCTTCAGGAGGCCGGCTATAACACCGCCTATATCGGCAAGTGGCACATGGGCGAGCAGGATGACAAAAAACGTCCCGGCTTCGATTACTGGATCACACATAAGGGCCAAGGCAAATACTACGACACCACCTTCAATATCAATGGAACGCGACAACTGGTCAAAGGTTATTATACTATGCGCGTAACCGATATGGCTACTGACTGGCTGAAGGACAAACGCAAAACCGACAAGCCGTTCATGCTGATCCTGGGGCACAAGGCCCCCCACGGTCCTTTTGTCCCCGAAGAAAAATATAAACACACCTACGACGATGTCGCGGTTCCTTATCCCGAGACCGGTTTTCATCTGGAAACCAAGCCGAAATGGGTGACTGAAAGGCTTGATACGTGGCACGGCATCTACGGGCCGCTCTACGGATTCCGCAAAGATTTTCCGGATAAACGTCCCGAGGGCGTCGATATATTCGGAACGTTTGTCCGAAGCTACACCGGCACTATTAATTCGGTGGACGATAGTGTAGGCGAGATTTACAGGACGCTCGAAGAAATCGGACAGCTCGATAATACGCTCATCATCTTCACGAGCGACAACTCATTCCTGCTTGGCGAACACGGTATGATCGACAAGCGAACCATGCACGAAGAGAGCATCCGTGTCCCACTGATCGTTCGCTATCCCAAACTTGTCAAACCCGGCACAGTCGTAAAACAACAGGTTCTTAATATTGACATGGCACCCTCGATTGTAGATATCTGCCGGGCCAGGCCTCTTAAAAACATTCACGGTAAGTCATGGAAACAACTGCTCAAAGGCAAAAATACAAGTTGGCGAAAATCATGGCTCTATGAATACAACTACGAGAAGCAGTTCCCTTACACGCCGAACGTGCGGGGCGTTCGCACCGACGAGTGGAAATACGTACACTATCCCCACGGTGACGGTGGGCCTGATCGACACATGGCAGAACTGTATAACCTCAAGGAAGACCCGAACGAAAAAAACAATCTCATCAATGATCTGAAATACGCTTCTATCGTCGCAGAATTGAAGGCGGAACTGGCTCGTTTGATCAAACAAACCGGCGCGTTACCGGACAAAATGCCTCTCGACGAAGGAGTAAAAATGGAATTGCCGGAAGAATCGATTCGATAAGATTATATGGAAAATACACTGAACTACATTCATAGCAACGCGGGCAAGAACCTGCATTAGATAATACATTTGGAGGTTTGATTATGAGTAAGGGCAGCAACAAGACTTCGAGACGTGAGTTTTTGCAAAGTGCGGCGGGAGCCGTGACGGCGTTTACAATAGTGCCGCGTTACGTCCTGGGGGGAGCAGGCCGAACAGCTCCCAGTGACAAACTGAATATCGCCATCATCGGCGTCGGCGGGCGAGGCAAAGCAAGTGTCGGAGGCTGTGGCAGCGAGAATATTGTCGCGCTTTGCGACGTGGATACCAGGCGGATGGAGGAAGCATCCAAGAAACACCCCTGCGCAAAGAGGTACCAGGATTTTCGCAAGATGCTGGACGAGATGGATAACCGGATCGATGCGGTGGCTGTCTGCACCCCGGACCACACTCATGCCATTGCAGCTATGGATGCGATCAGAAGAGGCAAGCATGTCTATTGCGAGAAGCCGCTGGCCCACTCCATCTATGAGATTCGCGAGTTGATTAAAGCTGCCCGAAAACACAAAGTAGTAACGCAATTAGGCAACCAGGGGCATTCATCAAATTCCATCCGCATGTTTTGTGAGTGGATATGGGACGGGGCGATTGGAAACGTCACTGAGGTGCATGCAGCCTGCGGGGCAAACCACTGCAAGATCGACCAGTTGTCCAAGCGCAGCGAGATACACGACATTCCGCCCGAGATGGATTGGGACCTCTGGCTGGGACCGGCCGGGCATCGAAGGTATAATCCGATGTACCACCCAGGCAGATGGCGAGGCTGGATGCCGTTCGGCTCAGGCACTATCGGCGACTGGATTTGTCACGTCGTTGACCCGGTTTTCTGGGCACTCGATCTCGGAGCCCCGACCACCATCCGGGCCGAGGCGGACGATTATGATCCCGGGAAAAACGCCGATACTTTCCCGTCCGGTTCGATGATTACATTCAATTTCCCGGCCAAAGGCAAGCGCGGCCCCGTCAAGCTATTCTGGTACAGCGGCAAGCGGGAGATCCCGCGTCCGAACGACCTGGAGGCAGGGCGAAAAGTGCAGCGCACCGGGGCTATTATCATCGGAGACAAGGGCAAAATAATGCACGGCTCACACGGTGCCGGCAGCGTACGAATCATCCCGGAAGCAAAGATGAAGGATTACAAGCTGCCCGAAGAGACAATCCCGCGTGTAAGGGGCCACCACCAGGACTGGTTGGGCGCCATCAAGAACGGCGGCAAGCCGGGCTCAAATTTCGACTACGGCGGCCCGCTGACCGAACTGGCAAGGCTGGGAATTATTGCAATGCAGATGCTGGGACATAAACTCGAGTGGGACAGCAAGAACATGCGATTCACCAACTGCGACGAGGCGAACCAGTATATCAATCCGCCGTATCGGCAAGGCTGGACACTATAGCATATTTCCGGCAGAAGGGGCAATTATGAAACGACAAAGTAAGCGTCACACATTTAGTTCATTGCAGGCGGGAACGAGCAAGTCCTCTCGCCGACAGTTTTTGTCAAAGAGTGGAAGGGTGCTCGCCAGTTCGGTACTCACGGGTGTCGCTCTGAACAGAATTCATGCCGCCGAGGACAACACAATTCGGCTGGGATTGGTCGGTTGCGGCGGGCGAGG
>Ga0209121_10002335_pt1 | contig 19350 bp, 22 predicted proteins | sample Cruoilmetagenom3_FD_187292 | JGI IMG/M metagenome (GOLD analysis project Ga0209121, IMG submission 187292) | Oil polluted marine microbial communities from Coal Oil Point, Santa Barbara, California, USA - Sample 3 (SPAdes) (version 2) | ecosystem: Environmental > Aquatic > Marine > Oil seeps ...
AATCCGGTTGGGGCCACACAGATTTTGGCATTTACGCCGAGGTTATCAAAACCGGCATGGTCGACAAATACGACGGAGCCCATATCCTATGAGCATCGCTTTTCCCCTCGCCCAAACCCCCGAGCCCTTTGCCTTGGAAAAGGGTCGCAAGCTTTTTGCCGGCAATACCGACTTCCTGAAAGGCGTGGTCGCGATGGACGGCGTGCCCGCCCCTGACCGCATCGAAATCTGCTTTGCAGGCCGCTCAAATGTCGGCAAATCCACGCTGATTAACGCGCTCACTGGTCGCAAGGCATTGGCACGCACGTCCAACACCCCGGGCCGCACGCAAGAGATCAACTATTTCACCCTGATGGACAGCCACTATCTGGTCGACCTCCCGGGCTACGGCTTTGCCAACGCGCCGGTGCCGGTGGTGGAAAAGTGGCAGCGCCTGCTCAAGGCTTATCTTTCCGGCCGCGCCACCCTGCGCCGCGTGTTTATGCTGATTGATGCCCGCCACGGCCCCAAAGCCGTGGACGAGGAGATCATGGAGCTACTCGGCACCGCTGCCGTGACCTTTCAGGTCGTGCTCACCAAGATCGACAAACCCTCCAAGGGGGACTTCAGCAAAGTGCTGGCCAAAACCCAGAAGGTATTGCAAAAATACCCCGCCGCCTATCCCGAGATCATCGCGACCTCATCGGAAAAAGGCACCGGCCTCGATATTTTACGCACCACCATCGCCACAATGGAGTAACCCTGCTATAGGGGAAATATTATGGAGAAATCATCCGCCATGAACCGCGACTGGATCGCCACCGCCCGCACCCTTTCCGAAGCCCTGCCGTTTTTGCAGCGCTACGATGGCGCAACGGTTGTGATCAAGTTCGGCGGCCATGCCATGGGCGATGATGCCGAGATGGAGAGCTTTGCCCGCGATATCGTGTTGATGAAGCAAACCAATGTGCACCCCGTGATCGTGCATGGCGGTGGCCCGATGATCAACGCCATGCTCGAAAAGCTCGGGGTGAAATCCGAGTTTGTGAATGGCAAACGGGTGACCGATGCCGCCACGATGGAAGTGGTCGAGATGGTGCTCTCCGGCTCGGTTAACAAGCGGATTGTGGCAGCGATCAACGCCCAAGGTGGCAAGGCTGTCGGGCTTTCCGGCAAAGACGCCAACCTGATCACTTGTGAGCCGGCAGACGAAGCCCTCGGGCTGGTTGGCAGACCGGTGGATGTGGACCCATCCGTGATCAACAGCTTCCAAAGCACAGACTTCATTCCTGTTGTTGCCCCCATAGGCGCGGGCCAAAATGGCGAGACCTATAACATCAACGGCGACACCGCCGCTGGCGCCATCGCTGCAGCGCTCAACGCCGACCGGCTCCTGCTGCTCACCGATGTGGCCGGTGTGAAAGATGCAGACGGGGATGTGGTCACCGAACTCACACCAGAAACCGTGCGCCAACTGACCGAAGAAGGCGTGATTGCCGGTGGCATGATCCCCAAAACCGAAACCGCCCTGGCCGCCATTGCGGGCGGCGTGCGCGCCGTAGTTATTCTTGATGGTCGCGCCCCACACGCCTGCCTGCTGGAGCTCTTCACCCCGCACGGGGCTGGCTCGCTCATCCGCCACCCCTCATAAATTCCACTTCTCGAATATATCTCGCGAATGTGACTTGAAAAGCGCGCTGCGCGAGGCCAAGTTGCCCCCATGGAACATGAAGCAACCATCCGCCTAAGCGTCTTTCTCGGCCTTTTTGCCCTTTTCGGCCTATTGGAATTCCTATTCCCGCGCCGCACCCGGGTCCAAAGCCAGCTCAAGCGCTGGACAACTCATTGGATCTTGCTGGTGATCTATAGCGGTATGCTCCAGCTCATGGGGCTGATCACCCCGGTGATCATCGCTGTGGGGGCCGCCCAGCATGTTACCGCCAATGGCTGGGGCCTATTCAACATGATCGAACTGCCGCTCTGGCTGGAAATGTTCCTGATCGTTGTCATCCTCGACTGGGCGATCTGGTTTCAACACCTCATCACCCACAAAATCCCGTTCCTGTGGCGTTTCCACCGGGTGCATCATTCCGATCGTGACCTTGATGTCTCCTCGGGCTTCCGTTTCCACCCCGTCGAAATCGGCCTCTCCATGCTCTACAAAGTCGCGCTGGTTTACCTGCTCGGCGCCCCCGTAGCCGCAGTTGTTATTTTCGAGGTCATCCTCAACGGTGCGGCCATGTTCAACCACGCCAACATCAACCTGCCCAAGCCGGTTGACCGAATCGTGCGTCGGCTGATCGTCACCCCCGATATGCACCGCATTCACCACTCCGATATCCGCGCGGAGCATGACAGCAATTACGGCTTCTCAGTTTCGATCTGGGATCACCTGTTCCGCACTTTCACCGCTGAGCCAGACAAAGGCCACAAAGGCATGACCGTTGGCTTGCGCTGGCAGGATGAAAAACCTAGAAAACTCCTATGGATCCTGAAACTCCCCTTTGGCAAACTCTAGACCAGCGACTAAACCCCGCCGGAATGCGCATTCTTGGTGGATTGTGGGAGGCAGACTCTACCCTCTACCTGATCGGCCCTGACGGGGCGCAGTTCTGGCCCGTTTTCCAAGCCTCCACCGAATACCTCGACAACGCCCCCGATCCGGTTGACCGCTACTCCACACGTACCTTAACCGCCATTGCTGCCAAATCAGGCTCCAAGGCCCTGTTCCCATTCGGTGGTCCTCCTTACCAACCCTTTATTGAGTGGGCTTTGCGCTCGAACCGCTGCTTCCAATCGCCGGTGCAGTTGCTTGTCCATGCCGAACTCGGCTTGTTTACCTCCTTTCGCGGCGCTCTGCGCTTCAAGGGCCAGCACGCTCTGCCATCCCCCGTGCCAAACCCCTGCAATGAATGCGAAGCGAAGCCCTGCCTCTTGGCCTGCCCTGCAGATGCCCTCAATCAAACGCATTATGATGTTGCCCTCTGCCATGAATTTCTCGATACTAAACGTGAGGGTAGCTGCATGGCGCGCGGTTGCGCAGTGCGGCGCACTTGTCCGGTTGGGCAGGGGCAGCGCCCCGAGGCGCAATCCGCCTTTCACATGGGGTATTTTCACAAAAGGGCCGCACAATGAAACGACTAATCCTGATCCGCCACGCCAAATCCAGCTGGTCCAGCGGTGCGAGTAGCGACAAAACCCGCCCGCTCAACGAGCGCGGCAACTTGGCCGCCGGAAAAGTCGGTGGCTGGCTCGGGGCCAATGGCTACGTGCCGGACGAAGTGATCTCCTCGAGCGCCACCCGCTGCGCTGAAACATGGGCTGGCATTGCCGCCAGCCTGCCCAGCGATGTATCTCCACACTTTGAAGATTCCCTCTATATGGCAACCGACGACCAAATGCTCTCGATCCTGCAATCGGCCAGTGGCAACACAGTTGCGCTTTTAGGCCACAACCCCGGCACCGCCGAGTTTGCCCGCAACTTGCGGCGAGACCCGCCTCCCCACCACGAATCCTTTGATAAATATCCGTCCGGTGCGGTAACTGTATATGAGTTCAAAGCCGATAACTGGTCGGATGTGCAAATGGGCACCGGCAAGTTCATTGCCTATAAAGCCCCAAGGGAGTTGTAAGCAACCGCTCCCGCCTGTCGGGGTCACGACCGGTAAACCCTCCCGTTGGGCCGCGCCTCGCCTGCGGCTCGGCAGCACCGACACCCCAATTCCAAATTGTCAAAATATCCTGGGGTGAATTGGCCAAAGGCCAAGAGGGGCAAAGCCCCTGCCGAGCACCGCGAGGCCACCGCAAGCAAAAAGCGCCCCAAGAGAAACCTCGGGGCGCTTTGTTTTTGTCTTAGTGCGGATTCTAGTGGCCCAGAATCTGGCTCAGGAATAATTGAGTCCGCTCGGATTGCGGGTTGTCAAAGAACTCTTGTGGTTCGTTTTGCTCTACAATCTGGCCCGCATCCATAAAGATAACCCGGTTCGCCACTTTACGGGCAAAACCCATTTCGTGGGTCACACAGATCATGGTCATGCCTTCTTCGGCAAGCTCGATCATGGTATCAAGCACCTCGGCAATCATCTCCGGGTCAAGCGCGGATGTTGGCTCGTCAAACAGCATGATGCGTGGCTTCATGCACAACGAACGCGCAATCGCCACACGCTGCTGCTGACCACCCGAAAGCTGGCCCGGATACTTCAGCGCCTGCTCAGGGATTTTCACCTTTTCAAGGAAATGCATCGCAATTTCCTCGGCTTCTTTCTTGGGTGTTTTGCGCACCCAGATCGGCGCCAATGTGCAGTTTTCCAGAATGGTCAGGTGCGGGAACAGGTTGAAGTGCTGAAAGCACATCCCCACTTCCGAGCGGATTTTATCAATGTTTTTCAGGTCCGAGGAAAGCTCGGTCCCGTCGACAATGATATCTCCTTTTTGGTGCTCCTCAAGCCGGTTGATACACCGGATCAGGGTCGATTTGCCCGAGCCCGAAGGCCCGCACACCACAATACGCTCGCCGCGATTGACCGTGAGGTTAATATCTTTGAGCACGTGGAAATCACCGTACCACTTGTTCATGTTGTTGATCTGGATCGCCACTTCATCCGACACTTGCATAGCGGAGCGATCTACTTCTTTTTCAATTGGTTGAGACATTTTCAGGCTCCCTATTAATGTGTGGTCTTGAGTTTGTTCTCAAGATACATGGAATAACGTGACATCGAGAAGGTGAAGACCCAGAACATCAAAGCGATGAAGATGTAGAGCTCCCACACGATCCCGTTCCAAGCTGAATCGCCGCGGATAGCGGTGGTCAGGCCGATCGGGTCAAGCAAACCGATAATTGACACAAGCGTGGTATCTTTGAACAAGCCGATAAACGTGCCCACAATCCCGGGGATCGAGATTTTGAGCGCTTGCGGCATGATGATAAGTTGCATGGATTGCCAATAATCCAGCCCCAGCGCATCTGCCGCTTCATATTGGCCGGTTGGCAATGCGGCCAAACCACCCCTGATCACCTCGGCCATATAGGCAGCCGAGAACAAGGTTACCATTATGACAACACGCAGGATGATATCGAAGTTGGTGCCTTTTGGCATGAAGTAGTTCAGCAGAACCGAAGCCACAAACAAAAGGGTAATCAGCGGCACGCCGCGGATAAACTCGATATAACCAACCGACAGTGTTTTCACGATAAACATGTCAGATTGCCGGCCCAGCGCAAGGACAATGCCCAGCGGGAAGGAGATGGCAATACCGGCGATGCCGATGATGAGCGACAAAGACAGGCCGCCAAATTTGGACGATTTCACCGCTTCAATACCAACAGGCATTATCCCGTGCAAAATATCAGCCGCCGCACCAGCAAAGAACAACCACCAGATTAGCGGGGTCAATACTGCGAGGATCATGGCTGCCAGCCCACCCAGAGTTTGTGACAGGAGTCGCATCACGAGGTAACCAAGAACGAAACCGGCAATAACTACGATCGGTCCCCAGAGCGAGCCACCCCAAAGCAGCCAGTACCCGAAGAACGGATAAATCGCCGAAAACCAGAGCATTTCGCGCGGCAGTTTATCAAACAATACCGGTGCAATCGCAGCAATAAGCAACACAAAGCAGAGCAGGACCCGCCATTGCAGTTCATGCGGGTAGAACCCGAACATCAACTGGTTAAAGCGTTCTGTGATAACCCCCCAGCACGCGCCGGTGATCTCAGTAGAATCCAGACACTCGCGCCGACTCGATGCGTTCCACGAATCCTGCCAAGCCCACGGAATGAACTCCCAAAGCAGAAAAGCAACAACGACCACCGACACGATTGTCATAATCGAGTTCGGGATCGAAGAGAACAGATTCTCGCGGGACCACTTCAGGATGCCGGTCTGGCCCAGAGGCGCAGGTTGCTCCTCGAGCATCTCGGTGCGGACGTAAAATTGATCACTCATATCACCGCTCCTTCAGTTTAACAGAGTTGTTATAGATATTCATCACCATCGAAATGCTGAGCGAGATGATCAGGTAGCACAGCATCAATAACATGATGCACTCCATCTCTCGCCCGGTCTGGTTCAGCGTAATGCCGCCCAGTGTGCCGGTAATGTCCATATAGCCAACCGCGATCGCCAGAGACGAGTTTTTGGTCAGGTTCAGGTATTGCGAAATAAGCGGCGGAATGATCACGCGCATGGCTTGTGGCAAAACCACCAAGCTCATCGTCCGCTTCGGGCGAAGCCCCAGCGCGCTTGCAGCCTCGGTTTGCCCATGCGAAATTGCCATGATCCCGGCACGCACAGCCTCGGCAATAAACGCAGCCGTATAGAGCGACAGGGCGACCAACAGCGCAATCAGCGAGTTCCGCATATAAATGCCACCTTGGAAGTTAAAGCCCTTCAGTTCCGGGTACTCCAAAGTGATCGGTTGCCCCATAACAAAATGCACAATAACGGCTGGCAATATCAGGATGCCAAGCTTGATCCAGAAAGTGGGAAGAATTTCACCGGTTGCTTCCTGGCGGGCTTTTGCCCATTTTCCAAAGAAATAGATGCCAACAATCGACAAGAGAAAAACGACAACCACAGCCATTGAACCGTCACCGAAAATCGGACCCGGTAAATAGAACCCGCGATTGGTAAACGCAAACGCGTCAAACAGCATAGAAGCCGTCGCGGCATCCCCGCGAAACGCGTTGGGTTGCGGCAAGACCTCGATAAATATGGCCATGGAGAAAACGATCCACAGCAAAACCGGTACATTGCGGAAGGTCTCGATATAGACGGTCATTAATCGCGCCACAATCCAGTTTTTGGATAGGCGCATCACGCCGATAACAACACCGAGTACGGTTGCAATAACGCAGCCAAGAAATGCCACCAAAAGGGTATTGAGCAAACCAACGACAGCGGCACGCAAATGCGTGTCTTGTGAATTATATTCTATAAGCCTTTGGTTAATGTCATAACCGGCAGCATCTGATAGAAATCTAAATCCGAGTGGTTTGCCCAAGGCGGCCAGATTTGTCAGCATGTTGTCAACCAGCCAGGCAGCGCCGAGCATAAACAACATAAGAACTATAATCTGGATCGTCATGGAACGATAGCGGGTATCGTAGATAAGCATACTGAGTCTAAATGACCCGGATGCGGTCTGGTCGGCCATTGCCATGGCGTCCCCCTCTTGTTGGATGTCCGGCCCTGCTTCAATGCGGCGTGGTTTTTCCCGCGCCTGCAATATGAGCCAAATCGATTTAATTTGAGTATATTTACATAAAGTTGGGGCGCGCCGGTGTGGCGCGCCCCGAATGGTTGATCAGATCAACGGAAAGGTGGCGAGTAGATCAGGCCGCCTTGTGTCCATTGCGCGTTCAGACCGCGCGAGAGGCCAATGGCAGTGCTTTCGCCGATATTGGCTTCAAACACTTCGCCGTAGTTGCCGGCAACGCCGATAACACGTTGTGCCCATTCAGCGTCAAGGCCGATCATTTCGCCGAGCGAACCTTCGGTACCCATCAAACGGTTGATTTCCGGGTTGCTGGTTCCGGCAGCCATTTCAGCCAGGTTTGCCTGAGTCACACCCAGCTCTTCAGCTGTGATCAGTGCGTTCAGAGTCCAGCGTGCGATGTCACCCCACTGGTCGTCGCCGTGGCGAACGAGCGGGCCGAGTGGCTCTTTCGAGATGATTTCAGGCAGCAATGTGTGTGCGTCTGCATCTTCGAAAGTTGCACGTGTCGCAGCAAGGCCGGAAGCGTCTGTGGTGTAAACATCACATGCGCCCGAGAGATACTGCTGCTGAGCTTCTGCATTGGTTTCGATTGGCACTGGCTCATAAGACATGCCGTTTGCACGGAAGTAGTCAGCCAAGTTCAGCTCGGTGGTTGTACCGGTTTGGATACAAACGGTTGCGCCGTCCAGTTCGGTTGCGGAAGTCACACCCAGATCTTTGCGAACCATGAAGCCTTGGCCGTCATAGTAGTTCACGCCAACGAAAGTGAATTTCAGGTCAACGTCGCGGCTGAATGTCCATGTGGTGTTACGTGCCAGCAGGTCGATTTCGCCAGATGCCAACGCGGTGAAACGAGTTTTACCGGTTGTAGGAACGAATTCAACAGCGTCCGAGTCACCCAGAACAGCGGCAGCAACAGCGCGGCAGAAGGTGACGTCAAAACCGCCCCAAACACCGTTTGCATCCGGAGCAGCAAAGCCCACGAGACCTGTTGATACGCCGCATTTCAGCACGCCATTTGCTTTCACGTCATCAAGGGTGCCTGCAGATGCAGCACCGGCCAGAACGCCAACAGCGGCGATTGTGCCTAGTAGTACGGATTTTTTCATTTTTACCTCTTCCTGTGGTCCCGAAGTTTCGGGGGTTTCCGGCAACAATTGCCAGAATCAAATTTAAGTGTTCGCCCATTCAGGCAGACATCCGATTTTGAACAATTCATAGCGCTTTGGTCAAGAGGTCATTCTGTTTCGTGATTATAGGTAAGTATTATTTACTATAATAAGAAGCAAATTAGTGCGATTGAGTCACATATAGAGGAACAATACTGGAACAAATCTAACCGGAAGCGAAGACTGAGTTGTCAAGCTTCCATTCTATTCCAACATGCGAATCATCTCATTTGTAAATGATTAGTCGAAAATCGTTTTGCAGGGCCAGTTCGCCTCTGTTGAGATATAGGTCATTCTGTTTTACCTAAATTGGTGCAGTTCTGCTCAATTAGCGAAAGGAGGACTCAAACAATTCGGACATTATTGCGACCAAGACGACAGAAAATTCGGATTTGAAAGGAAAAATAATTTGGAATGTAGCAATTGTTCGGAAAAACCCAAAAACCGGTAAGCTCTTCCGGCGCTTATTTTCAATTTTCCCTAGATCATACTCACAGCACGCTCAATCAGAAGGAATGTCTCCCGCTTTGAATTGGCAAGTGCTTCCGCGTCATCGTCAACGCCCCATTGCTCGATCTGCCAGTCTTCATCCATCCGAGACAGTGCCCACGCCTCTGCCGCACCGATCCGCCCCCTGGACACCGCAAGCGCCAACACGAGCGAACCGGATAGAGTGACCCAGTCATAGAGCGCGGTTAACGCAAAGCCGCTGTAGCCTTTTACAATGTCGGTCAGGTTTCTGATACTGTCCCGAGGCTGTTCAACATGAACAATACCCGTGGTTGCGACCAAAGGAGACCCTAGTTCCTCCGCTGACCATGCCAATAACGGGTCCCACGCCTGTTTTTGCCGTTCGATCAATTCCTGCGGGTTATCTGCGCGGTAGCAAAGCAGATCTGTCTCACCATAAAGGGCGATTTTGGCTGAAATTTCCGCGCGCTCATCAACGGCTTGGTCCAGCGCCGCGTGGGTAAACCGGGTGTAGGGCATTTTGCCGAAATCGACCTTGCCCTCCACGGCCCGCCATTCCGCCGCAACTTCCGCAGCCAGAGCTTCAGTTGGTAAAACCAGAGCGCGTTTTAGCGGTGTTTTTATTGCGCGCCCGTCCAGCGCTACGGAAAATCCGTCCGCGACGCCAACCACATCAACGCGCTCCCAGAACCGCTTTAGTTCGAACTCCGCCACCTCAACCTCCCCAAATTTCGCTTAGCGCCGCGCCCAGTTCGGCAAAATCATCAATTATTACATCAGCTGCACCAAGGCGGCTCACCGGATGGTAACCCCAACTCACGCCGATGGTTGAAAATCCGGCCGCACGGCCCATTTCCATATCGAACTCGGTGTCACCAACCATCACCGCACGCCCTGCCTCAGCGCCGGTTTCGCTCAATGCCTGATGCAGCATCGAAGGGTGAGGCTTGCTTGGGTGGTGATCCGCCGTTTGTGAGGTGATGAAAAAGTGTTCGATATCATGAGCCTTATAGGCATGGTCCAGGCCCCGCCGAGCTTTGCCCGTGGCCACACCCATCAGGATTTCATCTATCTTGTGCAGGCGTTCCAGAGCTTCGCGCGCGCCGGGGTAAAGCGGGGTATTAACTTCGCCGCCAAGCTCGGCCCGCATATCAAAGAAGGTTTGCTGGATGATATCCACAACCCGTTGGTTTTCAATTCTATCAAGCCCCGGCATCAGTGCCGCAACGGCTGCGCTAAAGGACAGCCCGACAATCGAAAGAATCTCCCCATCTGTGAGTTTCGCATGACCGGCGGCCTCGATGCCTCGCGCCATTCCCATTAAAATGAACTCCTGACTATCCATCAGGGTGCCGTCCATATCAAAAACGACCAGCTTCAAATCGCTCATTCGAAAATCGCAAACGGGTCTTTTGGGGCCCATTTCAGGTTCCAGCCGAACATGGCCCAACTGCGGGCCATGTGTTCGGGCAAGGGTGCCTCAAACATCATCGGTTTTTTAGTGAAAGGATGGACCAGCGAAATCGAGCGCGCGTGCAGGTGCATTTTGCGGCTGATATCCCCGCCGATCTTTGCCCCCCAGCCTTCGCCATCATTGCTTTGGCTACTGCCACCGTATTTGCCGTCCCCCACAATCGGGCACCCGATTTCGGCCATATGGGCCCGCAACTGGTGGGTGCGGCCCGTAACCGGCACCAAGCCGACCCATGTGGCGCGGGTGCCTACGGTTTCGATCAACGCATAATCGGTGGTGGCACGTTTGGCGCCGGGGGTGCTATCGACCTCGTCGGGGTGAATGCAGTGCATTTTTTCACCCGCACCATGCGGCCCGTGGCCAGAGGCCTTGACCAACCCATATTGGATAGTGCCCACCCGCTCGGGCAAGCGGCCCGCGACCAGTGCCCAATAAACCTTTTTGGTTTCACGATCATGCAGGGCTTTGGAAAGCGCCTTGGCCGCTTTGCCCGTGCGCGCCAACATTAGCACACCCGAAGTATCCTTATCCAGCCGATGCACCAGCTTGGGCTTGTCCTCATTGCCGAATTTCAATTCTTCTGACAGCATATCGATATGAATATCATGCCCTGTCCCGCCCTGCGTGGGCAAGCCCGCGGGCTTGTTGATCACGATGAAATGCTCGTCTTTGAACAGCACCGCATCCTGAATCATCTTGCGGTCCGCGTCGGTCACAACCGCTATATTGCGCTCCCGCAACTCGCCGGCTTCGGGCAACGGCGGCACCCGCACGTCTTGCCCGGTTTCGAGCCGTGTACCGGATTTCACCCGCCCGCCTTCCACACGGATCTCGCCCTTGCGGCACATTTTTTCAATGCGCCCCTGCGAGATATGCGGGAACATCCGCTTGAACCAGCGGTCCAGCCGCTGGTCTTGGCCATCGTCGTCAACGGTTACATGTTGTACGCCACTCATGATATCATCCTTGCTATCGCCATGCCCGCAACCAGCGCCAGCATGGCAAGGGCGACCGAGCCGCCCATATAAACCAACGCTGCCAACACCCGGCCGCGCTCAATCAGGTAAAGCGCATCCAGTGAATACGCCGAAAAGGTTGTGAAGCCACCCAAAATACCTGTCATCAAAAACGGGGCGAAGCGGCCAAAGCTGCCATCCATCCGCTCCATCAGGTAAATCGCCGCCAGCCCCATCAGAAACGAGCCAACAATGTTCACAAACATGGTGCCATAGGGAAAGCCCGTACCTAGCGCACGGATCATCATCCCTCCGCTGAGATGCCGCATCGAGGCCCCAATTGCCCCGCCCAAAGCTACTTGCAAAATTACCGGCATGCCGCCTCCTTTACTTGCCGCGCTTTTCGCGCAAGCGAGCGAAATAGTCGAGCCGTTTTTTCAGCTCGCGCTCATGGCCGCGCTCAACCGGCAGGTAATAAACGCCGCGTTTCATGGTGTCGGGAAAATAATTTTGCCCCGAAAATCCGTCCTCGGCATCATGGTCATACTGGTAACCCTCACCGTAACCCTGATCTTTCATCATCGCCGTGGGCGCATTCAATATATGCTTGGGCGGCGGCTCGGAGCCGGTTTTTTTCGCATCCGCCATCGCGTTTTTGTAGGCGGCATAAGCAGCGTTGGATTTGGGCGCCAGCGCCAGATACATCACCGCCTGCGCCAGTGCCAGCTCTCCCTCGGGCGAGCCGAGCCGCTCGTAAGTCGCCCACGCATCAAGGCATTGCCGCTGCGCTTCCGGGTCGGCCAAGCCGATATCCTCCACCGCCATGCGGGTGATGCGCCGCGCAAGGTAGCGCGGGTCTTCCCCACCGGTCAGCATTCGCGCCAGCCAATAAAGGGCCGCGTCCGGGTCGCTCCCGCGCACCGATTTATGCAATGCCGAAATCAGATTATAATGCGCCTCGCCCGATTTATCATACTGCGCCGCGCGCCGGTTCAAACGCTTCGAAAGCGTATCGCAGTCGGATTTTCCATCCCAGCCAAAAACCTGCTCCAGCATGTTCAGGAGCGCCCGCCCGTCGCCATCAGCCATTTCCTGCAACGCATCGCGCGCATCGGCATCAAGGGGCAAATGCTTGCCAAGCTCCTTTTCGGCGCGCTGAATAATCAGCTCCAGATGTGCCGGTGTAAGCCGATTAAGCACCAGGACCTGCGCCCGCGAGAGCACCGCCGAGTTTAGCTCAAAACTCGGGTTTTCGGTCGTCGCCCCGACCAGCGTGATGGTGCCGTCTTCCATATGGGGCAAAAAGCCGTCCTGCTGCGCTTTGTTGAAACGGTGGATTTCATCCACAAAGAGCAGGGTTCCCTTGCCGTTTTGCCGCCTGAGCTTGGCCGCTTCAAAGACCTTTCGCAGGTCCGGCATGCCAGTAAAAATGGCGCTAATCTGCACAAAGGTCAGGTCGGTTTCATCGGCCAGCAGCCGCGCAATTGTGGTTTTTCCCACCCCCGGCGGGCCCCAGAAAATAAGCGAAGTCAGGTTCCCGTGCAGGAGCATTTGCCCGAGCGGGCCGTCCTGCCCGATAATATGATCCTGCCCGATCACCTCTGCCAAAGTGCGAGGGCGCAACTTATCCGCCAGCGGACGCGGGGCTGCTGGATTGCTCTCTGTTCCTATGTCAAACAGGTCTGGCATGGCTGCATGTTACCGCGTCTGGAAAAATGAAAAAACCCCGGAAATTTCCGGGGCTTTCAAAACTCGTCGTGGGTGGATTTCACCCTGTAAGGATCAATCCTCGGCGTTGGCTTCTTCCAATGCAACGCGCTCTTTGTCGCCTTTGCCTTTGGCATCCACATCGCGGTCAACCAGCTCGATGATCGCCATCGGCGCCATGTCACCAAAGCGGAAACCGGCTTTCAGCACGCGGCAATATCCGCCTTCGCGCTCTTTGTAGCGCGGGCCAAGGATATCAAACAATTTTTTGACAGCCTCTTCCTGGCGCATTTTGCTTTGTGCCAAACGGCGCGAATGCAAGTCACCCTTTTTGCCGAGCGTAATCAGCTTATCGATGATGCTTTTCATCTCTTTAGCTTTTGGCAGGGTGGTTTTGATCTGCTCGTGTTCAACGAGCGAGCAAGCCATATTGGCAAACATCGCTTTGCGGTGTTCGTGGGTGCGGTTTAGCTTACGGTAGCCTTTTCCGTGGCGCATTTTTCTAATCCTATCTCAGGTTTATACTTTGTCTGGCAACCCATGCGTTGGGTCACTCTCCTTGGGGCATTATTGCCCATTTTTCCCCGCCAGTGCGGGCATTTTGAGCGGGGCTTGCACCCCGCCCTATTCCTAGAAGTGATCTTCGAACTTTTTCGCCAGCTCTTCGATATTGTCGGGCGGCCAGTCGATGATATCCATGCCGAGGTGCAAGCCCATAGTTGTCAGCACTTCTTTGATTTCGTTCAAAGATTTGCGGCCAAAGTTTGGTGTGCGCAGCATTTCGGCTTCGGTTTTCTGGATCAGATCGCCGATGTAAACGATATTGTCGTTTTTCAGGCAATTTGCAGAACGCACCGAAAGTTCGAGCTCGTCGACTTTCTTGAGCAGCAGCGGGTTGAATTCGAGGTCATCCTCTTCATCAGCGCGCGTCGCGGCTTCAGGCTCGTCAAAGTTCACGAAGATCGATAGCTGGTCCTTCAGGATGCGGGCTGCAAAAGCAATCGCATCTTCGGGGCTGATAGAGCCGTCGGTTTCAACGTTCAAAGTCAGCTTGTCATAATCAAGCACCTGACCCTCACGGGTTGGCTCAACTTTGTACGAAACTTTCTTAATCGGCGAATAAAGCGCATCTACCGAGATCAGACCAATGGGCGCATCTTCGGGGCGGTTTTTGTCGGCGGGCACATAGCCTTTGCCGGTTTCGACCGTCAGTTCCATGAAGACCGAAGCCCCTTCATCAAGGTGGCAGATCACGTGGTCTTTGTTCAGCACTTCAATACCGTTGGTTTCAACGATATCTCCGGCGGTCACAACACCGGGGCCTTTGGCATTGATCGCCACGCGCTTGGGTCCTTCGACCTCCATGCGGATCGCAACGCCTTTAAGGTTCAATACGATGTCGGTTACGTCTTCACGCACCCCAACCACGCTTGAGAATTCGTGCAGCACGTTGTCGATCTGCACCGAGGTGATCGCCGCACCTTGCAGCGAGCTCAGTAGCACGCGGCGCAGCGCGTTACCCAGAGTCAGGCCAAAGCCACGCTCGAGTGGCTCAGCCACAGCTACGGCAGTGCGCAGTGCGTCTGGGCCAGCTTTAACGTCAAGCTGGGTGGGGCGGATGAGTTCTTGCCAGTTTTTGTGGATCATATTTTGGCCTCCATACTAGTTCGCAACGGGATCCCGAGATGTTGCAAACGCCCGAGGGAAATTTTTGGAGGTGCGCCCGGAAAGGCACACCCCGAAATATGTGCGACTATACGCGGCGGCGCTTCGGCGGACGGCAACCGTTATGGGCCATCGGCGTTACGTCGCGGATCGAAGTTACGATCAGGCCAACAGCGGCCAGAGCGCGCAGGGCTGATTCACGGCCAGAGCCGGGGCCCTGCACCTGAACTTCGAGAGTTTTCAAGCCATGCTCTTGCGCTTTTTTCGCTGCATCTTCAGCCGCCATCTGCGCCGCATAAGGCGTAGATTTACGCGAGCCTTTGAAGCCCATGGTGCCAGCAGAAGACCAAGAGATCGCGTTGCCCTGGGCATCGGAGATCAGGATCTTGGTGTTGTTGAAGCTGGAATTAATATGCGCCACGCCCGAAGAAATATTCTTCCGGACCTTGCGCTTAAGAGTTTTTTTATCGCGTGCCATGTGCCTGCTCCCCTATTTCTTCTTGCCAGCAATCGCGCGGGCAGGGCCTTTGCGTGTGCGTGCGTTTGTGTGGGTACGCTGGCCGCGCACAGGAAGCTTGCGACGATGGCGCAACCCGCGGTAGCAACCAAGGTCCATCAGGCGTTTGATGTTGATCTGGGTATCGCGGCGCAAATCGCCTTCTACCATCAGGTTTGCATCAATATATTCGCGCACTTTCAATACGTCAGCGTCAGAAAGTTCGTTCACCCGGCGGGTGCCTTCAATTCCGGTCGCTTCACAGATTTTTACGGCGGTATCCCGGCCAATGCCGTGGATATAAGACAGGGCGATTTGCACCTGTTTATGTGTTGGGATGTTAACCCCTGCAATACGTGCCAAATTGGCTCTCCGTTCTTGTTTGCGGTTCCGTAGCGCCGGAACCTTTTTTCACAACCAAAACCCACCGCCATTTTGCCGGTGGGTTAACTCTTTTTCAGCTTGTCTTAACCGATTCGGAAATCAGGAAAAAGCGATCGAGAGAGCGCGGATTATAGGCAAAGGCCTGTCCCCGTCAACCCCTCAAATTTTCAACCGTCAAGTGCGCCAGCAATGCGGCCTGCAACCTCTTCAATGTCGCCCAAACCGTCAATGCGCTTAAGCTGACCTTTGGCATAGTAATAGCCAATCAGTGGCGATGTATCTTTGTAGTAAGCCATCAATCGGGTGCGCAAGGCGTCCTCGTTATCATCGGGGCGGCGCTTGAAGCCACCCTCGGCACCACAACTATCACATTTGCCTTCAACAGCCGGTTGCTTGAATTCGTCATGATAACCAGTGCCACACTCGCCGCATGTAAAACGGCCGGTGATCCTTTTCACCAGTGCGTCGTCATCGACCTGCATTTCGACAACCGCCTGGAGGCTCTGGCCTTTGCTCTCCAGCAACTCACCCAAAGCGTCAGCTTGTGCCAGCGTGCGCGGAAACCCGTCAAAGATAAAACCGGCATCGGCGTTGCTATCAAGTTGTTCCGCGATCAGCCCGATCACGATCTCATCCGTGACCAGCTCACCACGGTCCATCACCGCGGCTACCTGCTTGCCCATCTCTGTGCCGGATGTCCGAGCCGCACGCAGCATATCTCCGGTTGAAAGCTGAACCATCCCGCGCTCGGCCACCAGCCGGTGCGCCTGTGTGCCTTTGCCAGCGCCCGGTGGGCCAATCAGGATAATGTTCATTTACGGCCTCTTCTGGCTTTGCTGCGGTTTTTGCCCCGCATCTTGGATTTTTCGATCAGGCTCTCATATTGCTGCGCCAGCATATGGGACTGAACCTGATTGATTGTATCCATCGTCACCGAGACCACAATCAAAACCGATGTACCGCCGAAGTAAAACGGGATCGAGGTTTTGGCGATCAGCAATTCAGGAAGCAACACCACAGCGGCAAGATAAGCGCCACCAAGCACCAGCAGACGATTCATCACATATTCGAGATAGTCAGCCGTTTTGGCACCCGGGCGGATCCCCGGAACAAAGCCACCCTGCTTTTTGAGGTTGTCAGCAACGTCATCCACTTTGAACGCCACATTATGCGTATAGAAATAGGCAAAGAACACAACCAATGCCGCTGTAAGGATCATATAAAGTGGCTGGCCCCGGCCCATATAGGCCGCAATGGTCGCCATTATACCGGTGCCACCCTGATCGGAAAACGCGGTAACGGTTGTTGGCAGCAGCAAGAGGGACGAGGCAAAGATCGCCGGAATAACCCCTGACGGGTTCAGCTTGACCGGCAAATGGCTGCTCTCGCCGCCATACATCTTCATGCCAACCTGCCGCTTGGGATATTGGATATGGATCTTGCGCAGCGCCCGCTCAACAAAAACCACCAAACCAAGCACCACAACCACCATGACCATCACACCCAAAATCAGCGGAGTCGAGATCGCGCCAGAGCGGCCCGCAGCAAAAAACTGCGCCGTTGCTGCCGGAAGCCCAGCCACAATACCCACAAAGATGATCAACGAAATGCCGTTGCCGATGCCGCGTGCGGTGATCTGCTCACCAAGCCACATCAGGAACATAGTGCCGCCGACCAGTGTAATCACGGTAGAGGCACGGAAGAACATACCCGGGTCTGTCGCCAGCCCCTGACCCTCAAGGCCGACAGCCATGCCGTAAGACTGCGCCAGTGCCAGTGCCACTGTGCCATAACGGGTATATTGGTTGATTTTTTTACGGCCCTGCTCGCCTTCTTTCTTGAGGTTCTCAAGCGATGGCACCATCGAGGTCAGCAGCTGCACAATAATCGACGCCGAAATGTAAGGCATGATCCCGAGAGTGAAAATCGCCATCCGGCTGATCGCCCCGCCGGTAAACATATTCAATATGCCGCCAATTCCGCCCTGCTGGTCTTCAAAGAAGGCCGCCAGTTGCAACGGGTCCACCCCGGGGATCGGGATATAGGTGCCAATGCGATAAACGATGAGAAGGCCAATCGCGAAGAAAATACGCTGGCGGAGGTCTTTGGCTTTGCCAAAGCTGCCCCAGCTCATATTCGCGGCCATTTGTTCTGCTGCAGATGCCATGTGAGGGCCCTTAACTGAAAGCGCCGCCCTGCTCCGAATTATCGGCTCAAGGCGGCACAAATAAATCTGTATACTGATGTAAGCCGCAAGCCGCGGCTTCGCAAGACCGTTATGGCCTAATTACGCAACAGTTACCTTGCCACCGGCTTTTTCAACAGCCTCAACCGCGCCTTTGGAAGCGCCGGTTACAGTGATGTCGATTTTCGATGTCAATTCGCCTTTGGCCAGCAAACGCACGCCATCAAGCTTGCGGCGCACAAGGCCACACTCGATAAGGCTGTCTTCGGTGATCGGCTTTTTCGCGTCGATCTTGCCAGCGTCGATGAACTTTTGCAGCACAAGGATGTTAACAACGGCGTGCTTGGATGGGTTGCGCGGGTTAAAACCACGTTTTGGAAGGCGTTGGTAGAGCGGCATCTGGCCACCCTCGTAACCGTTGATCGCCACACCCGAGCGGGATTTCTGACCCTTGATACCCCGGCCAGCCATTTTACCTTTACCAGAGCCAGGACCACGCGCTTTGCGCTTCTTGGATTTGGTCGCACCTTCGTTGTCGTGCAATTCATGCAATTTCATGACGCTTCTCCTAATTTGCCGGAAGTCCCCTGATGAGCGTCAACCCAAGAGCAACACGGCGTTGATATGATCGATTCTAAGAATCTGTGGCAAGCCACCGGAGGCGTATAGACCCGAATCCCCATAGGATCAAGTGAAATAGCGCGGGCAGCGCCCGACCCCGGGTGGGCGCATGCTTGGCCAATGTTGCAGAGCGGGTTTCACACTGGATTTAACCCCCGAGCCTGCCGATCCCTCTGAACAGCGCCCTCCCGGGGGGAGGGTCGGGCGCTGGTTGTGCGGGGCACGGGTAGGACAACTGAAACGTCAAAATTAGCTGTCTCCGGCCATATCGTCCAAATTGTTAGATTTCCATTTATCGGGATTGGATCTTAGGTAAGTCTTCGCATTCGGCCCACGAACAGTATGTGCATTTTCCAGCTCACCACGGTCTGCCATATCCATCGCCTTTTTTACTGACGTAAACCGAGAATTTCCTTGTAGCTTTACGTGAGTAATGTCGCCGTCCTTACCTGAGCGAGCATCTATTATTTTTCTAGTCATCGTTTGTTTACCTTTTACATACTGATTCTGCTAATGTTCTCTCTACATTCCCTTTATGGACTTTTGTCAATGTAAGCAAAAAATCGCCCCGAGGTTTCCCTCGAGGCGTTTCAAATTTCTCAAGCGCGAGCACTCACCCGCCAAAAAGGCATTTGCCCTTCTCTTCGATGATTCCCAACGTATGAGATATCTTGTTCATCTTACCTCAAGCGGCTTGCCTGCCCTAAAACTCCCGTCAACTCACCTCATGCTCGGCCAACCGCGCCAGCGTATCCTTCTCCCGATCCACAGCCGCCAGAACGATGCGCGTGGTTGCCTCCGGTAGATCAAGCGCCAGAGCCGCCGCGTGGCCGGTGCTCGACATTTTCCGCAGGGTCTTGCCGACGATGTCGATCAGCTTGTCGTCGTCATAGTCCGGGTAGCGGCCCACGAACTCGTCCCAATAATAGTTCAGGAACACCACATCCACCACATTTTCGAGCGCTTGGGAATCCGCGGCCTTCTTGAGCTTTTCCTTCCGTAGATAAGCCGCGACCAAATCA
>Ga0209121_10002336_pt1 | contig 19348 bp, 18 predicted proteins | sample Cruoilmetagenom3_FD_187292 | JGI IMG/M metagenome (GOLD analysis project Ga0209121, IMG submission 187292) | Oil polluted marine microbial communities from Coal Oil Point, Santa Barbara, California, USA - Sample 3 (SPAdes) (version 2) | ecosystem: Environmental > Aquatic > Marine > Oil seeps ...
CCAAGGACAGCCCCCAAAACAGCGCCATAGATAGTGAGACCGGCACCACTGACAATCAGCCCCGGGTCCTGCAAGTAGTAGTCCCACCGGTCAATAACATGAAGCAATTTTGATACTACCACCCCGGAGGGAATACCAACCAGAGCCGCAGTAATGATATTATCATAGGAAAGTTGAGCCCCCTTTCTTACCTCCCGCACCATCCACAGGATTATCACCAGTATCGCCAGGGCAACCATTATGCCATACCACCTGACACTCACCGCGCCTATGGTAAAGGCCACCGGGTCCATGCTTATAGTAATCATCGCTCCTCCAATCTTACGAGCACAGCGCCTGGACAAAGCTCTCCGCATCAAAAAGAGCCAGGTCTTCCAGCTTCTCCCCGACGCCGACAAACTGAATTGGTATCTTCAGCTCATCACAGATAGCCAGCACGATTCCCCCTTTAGCAGTGCCGTCCAGCTTGGACAAAAAAATACCGCTTACCGCTACCGCCTCGGTAAAGTATCTCGCCTGAGTCAAGCCGTTCTGCCCGGTAGTGGCATCCAGCACCAGTATTACCTCATGAGGTGCCGCATTATCAACCCTGGAGGCTACCCGCCTGAGCTTTTTGAGTTCTTCCATCAGATTAAATTTAGTATGCAGTCTACCCGCCGTATCGATAATTAGCTCGTGAGCACCGCGGCTGCGTGCCGCTTCCAGGGCATCAAACACCACCGCCCCCGGGTCAGCCCCCGGCCGGTGAGCAACAACATCCACCCCCACCTTCTCACCCCAGTACTTAAGCTGGTCAATCGCAGCGGCCCTGAAGGTATCAGCCGCCGCCAGTATCACCTTTCTACCTTCCCTTTTCGACCTGTAGGCTAGTTTAGCAATAGATGTGGTCTTACCACAACCGTTGACACCAACCACTAAAATGACTTTTGGCAGGGCTTCACCACCCGGTACCGGCTCAGCCTCAAGCTTCAGCATACCGACCATCTCCGCCTCCAGCGCCGCCCGTACCAGCAAGCCCTGGCTAATCTTCTCCTCCCTGACCCTCTGCTTTACCTTTTGCACGAGCCTCTCCGTGGTAGCAACCCCGACATCAGCCGAAATAAGGAGCTCCTCAAGCTCACCCCAAACCTCATCATCAATCGTCGGCCGGTCAAACAGCCGCACTACCCGGTCGAACCAGATATCGCGACTGCGCTTGAGTCCCTGTTTAATGAGATTATCCAGCAACCTTACCCCCCTCTACAGTCCCCTAACCGCCCCCGAGCAGCTCCTCGAGCAGCACCCGGGCTGCCTTTTTATCCAGCGGCTTATTATTATTGCCACATTTGGGTGATTGAATGCAACCGGGACAGCCATCCTGACACGGGCATTCCGCAACTACCTTCAGTGTTGCCTCCCATAGCTGCTCCACCAGTGCGAAGCCCTTCTCTGCAATGCCGACACCACCAGGGTGGGCATCGTAGATGAATATCTGGGCTCTTCCCGTATCAGGGTGAAACGGGGTAGACACACCACCAATATCGTTGCGGTCACACAACGCAAACAGGGGAAGGATTGAAATAGCGGCGTGCTCCGCACCGTGCAGTCCTCCGGCAAGGTCAAATTGCTCCCCGGTCAACCGGGAGGCAAGCCCCTCCGGCAGGTCAAACCACAGGGCAATAGTAGGAAAGCGCCGGGGCGGCAGGTCAAGGGCCTCTTCGCCAATCACCTCCTCGGTAAACTGTGCCTTTTTCGTAAACCCAACCACGGTAGTGGTAACCTCTACCTCCCCCAGATATACCCTCGTCCGGCGGCAGCTTTTAGCACGGAGCACCCTCACGACACGCAAATCGGTAATCTCCCTGGCCTGAGTGTAGTATGCAGCCGTGGTTGACTCAGCACAGGCAGTGTGGCTGGCCAGGTCAAGCTCGGTGATAAGATAGGACTCCCCCTGGTGAAGATAAATAGCCCCGGGATGTATCTGGAAAAAGGCAACACCTTCCTCTACCGTCTCCAGTAAAGAGCCGGTTGAGACATCAATAAGAGCAAAATTCTCCCCCGAGGTGGAACGAATATTGATACCCTGAGCCGGGTGAGCGATAGCCGCCGAAAGATACCACCTGCTACCCCGCTGCCTCATAACGCCCTGTCTCTCAAGCTCTGTCCGCTCCCGGCTTAAGGCAGGACCGAAAAACTCCTCATCGGCACCGGTCAGCGGCAGCTCCCAGGCAGCACACAGGAGATGCCCTCTCAAGATATAGGGGTTATCCGGGTTCACCAGGGCATTCTCAACCCCCTTCCGGAAAAAGAAGTCAGGGTGATGCATAAGATACTGGTCGAGAGGATTATCCAGAGCAATCAGAAAACTTAAGGAGACTTCCCCGCTCCGACCACTTCTCCCCGCCTGCTGCCAGGTAGAGGCAATACTCCCCGGGTAGCCGGTAAGCACTGTTGCCTCAAGGTCACCAACATCTATCCCCAGCTCTAAAGCGGTCGTAGCGACCACTCCTGAAAGTTGACCTGAAAACAGTTCCCGCTCTATCCGCCGGCGCTCCTCGGGCAGATAGCCCGCCCGATAAGGCTTGATTTTCCCGGCCAGCCCTGAGCCGACTTCACCCAGGCGCCGCCTGGAATAGGTATAAATAAGCTCCGTCAGCCGGCGGGAGCGGGCAAAGGTGAGAGTGCGAATACCCTGAGTCACCAGTCCCGTAAATAAAGCGGTAGCCTCACTGCTGGCACTGCGGCGGACACTCCTCGCTTTATCTATGAGCGGCGGATTCCAGAAAACAAACTCCTTTCCCCCATGAGGAGAGCCGTCACCGCTAACAACACTAAAGGGCAGACCCACCAGCCTCCCGGCATGCTCCCCGGGGTTAGCCAGGGTAGCGGAACAGCAGATGAACTGAGGACTTGAGCCATAAAGACGGCAGAGGCGGCGCAGGCGGCGCAGCACCCCGGCGACATGAGAGCCAAAGATACCCCGGTAGGTGTGGGCTTCATCCACTACCACGTACCTCAGGTGCCTGAACAGCCCCGACCATGCCTGGTGATTGGGAAGGATACCAACGTGGAGCATATCAGGGTTAGTAAGTATTATTCGGGCTCGCTTTTTTATCTCCGCCCGCTCATCATAAGGGGTATCACCATCAAAAGTAGCGAATTCACCCCTTTTAAGAAGACCGGGGCAAAAGAGCTCATCAAGACCACGAAGCTGGTCCTGAGCCAGAGCCTTGGTTGGGAAAAGATAGAGGGCACGGCTGAGGGGCTCGGTTACCATCGCCTCAAGCACCGCGACGTTATAGCACAGGGTCTTGCCGCTGGCACTCGAGGTCGACACCACCACACTACTACCCTGCCGGGCATAATTTACGGCTTCGGCCTGGTGAGAATAAAGGGGTAGTAAGCCATGCTCCCCGAGGCAATCCTCAAGACTGGCCTCCAACGGGCTGGCGAGCTTGCCGTATTCAGCCTTACGGGGGGGAATATGCTCAATATGAGCAACCTGGCCTGAGTAGCCAGGCTGAGCGGTTAAATAGTGGAGGAAAGCAGCCGGCTCCATTACGGGCTCTCTTCATCAAACAGGCAGGAGTTCAATTTCATAATCAAGTAACTCAACCTCAAACCGGCCGTTAGCAATAAAGTCCACCACCTTTGACAGCACCTGGTTGGTATAACGCCCATTATTGCTGACGCAACAAACCCCCAGCGTAGCCAGCTGCCACAAATCGTGGTCATCAACCTCAGCCACAGAAACATTGAATTTGTTGCTAATCCGGGAGGTAATGGACTTTAAAACCCGCCTCTTACCCTTGAGGGACAGGTTTTCAGGTAAACGAAGCCTAATTTTGCATACCCCGATATTCATCGCCCACCGTTTTTATACTATAACTTGCCCTGCCCTACCAGGTCAAGACACCAAAATTTACACTCACCCCGGCTTATGCTATAATTTCTTAACTTGATTCAATACTTGACAAACAACCCGGGAATGTATCTACTATCAATGGACGGGAGTATAAGTTGGAAGAAAAAAAGACAGAAACTATAAATAAATTCGGGCGTCACGAGGGAGATACCGGTTCGACCGAGGTACAGGTAGCCCTGCTCACCAAGAGGATAAACCAGCTGACCGAGCACATGGTAGCTAACCGGCATGATTATCACACCGAGCGGGGTTTACTCAAGCTTGTCGGACAGAGAAAAAGGCTCCTCAGTTACCTGTCCAAACGTGACGTGAAACGGTATCACAGCCTAATTGCCGAGCTCGGGCTGCGTAAGTAATATTCCCCGGAAAGGAGACCCCCTTTGTTAACATCCCGGTCATTTGAATGTCAGGTCGGAGGTAGAAACCTCATCATGGATACCGGAAAGCTCGCCGGACAGGCAGGTGGAGCGGTAACCCTCCGCTACGGAGACACCGTAGTGCTGGTCACCGCATGTTCTGCCAGTGAGCCGCGAGAGGGTGTGGATTTTCTGCCGCTGACCATCGACTACGAGGAAAGGCTATACGCCGCAGGCAAAATCCCTGGCGGCTTCATCAGGAGGGAGGGACGTCCCAGCCAAGAGGCAACCCTGGCCATGCGGCTTACCGACCGCCCCCTACGCCCCCTTCTACCCAAGGCATGGCGTAATGATATCCAGGTCGTAATTACCGTTCTTTCCGTTGACCAGGAGAACGACCCTGATATCCTGGCAGTTATCGGCGGCTCAACGGCACTCTCAATATCAGAGGTGCCATTTAAGGGCCCGGTAAGCGCCGTCCACGTCGGCTACATTAATAATGAGCTTATCTTAAACCCAACCTTAGCCGAACTCGAAGAGAGCCAGCTTGACTTAATCGTCGCCAGTACCAGGCAGGCAATAGTAATGCTTGAGGCAGGGGCCCGGGAGGTCTCAGATGATATTATTGCCCGGGCAATCAGGCTGGGGCACGAGGCAAACCAGCCCATTATTGAGCTCCAGGAGCAACTAAAAAAGGCCTGCGGAAAGCCCAAGCTTGAAGCCCCGGTCAGTGAACCCGACCCCGAAGTCATCTCCACCATTTCATCAATGCTCAAGGGCAGGCTTGACCAGGCCCTGAGTCAACCGGAGAAATTACGCCGCGAGCAGGCACTTGATGACCTGAGGAAGGAGCTTGTGGGAAACCTAAGTGAGCCGTTCCCTGAAAAAGATATCCTGTCCGCTTTTGAGGCAGGGCTCAGGGATGAAATAAGGGGTAACATCCTCAACAAAGCCCAACGTATTGATGGACGCGGTCTGAAAGATATCCGGCCCATCAGTTGTGAAACCGGGCTTTTACCCCGCACCCATGGCTCAGCCCTGTTTGCCAGGGGGCAAACCCAGGTGCTGACCATTACTACCCTGGGCTCGGTAGGTAAGGAACAGCGACTTGATGGCCTGGGAATAGAGGAGAGCAAACGCTTCATCCACCATTACAATTTCCCGCCCTTCTCCAGCGGTGAGGTAAAACGCATCGGGACACCTAACCGCCGCGAAATCGGGCACGGTGCCCTTGCCGAGCGGGCGCTTGCCCCGGTACTCCCCCATGATGAGGATTTCCCCTACACCATTCGCCTCGTTTCAGAAGTGCTAAGCTCCAGCGGCAGCACGTCCATGGCCAGCGTCTGCGCCTCGAGCCTGTCGTTAATGGATGCCGGAGTGCCGATAAAGACCGCCGTAGCCGGAGTTGCCATGGGCCTGGTTACCGATGATGACGGTAAATACGCCGTCCTGACCGATATTGCAGGCATCGAGGACGCCCATGGCGACATGGACTTCAAGGTAGCTGGAACCACTAATGGGATTACCGCCCTGCAGATGGATACCAAGCTCAAGGGCGTCAGTGTGGAAGTCCTGGAACAGGCACTAAGAGAGGCCGGTGAGGCACGCCGGTCCATCCTGGAAATAATGGGGCAGAGCCTGAGTTCCAGCCGCTCCGAACTCAGTCCCTACGCGCCCCGAATGTACAAGATAACGATTAACCCCGATAAGATTGGAAGTGTAATCGGCACCGGAGGTAAAACCATCAGGTCAATTATTGATGAGACCAAGACCAGCATCGATATTGACAATGACGGCACGGTGATCATCGGCTCACCCGATGAGCAGTCAGCCCGCAAAGCCATGGAAATCATCGAAAGCCTCACCAAAGACGTCGAGGTCGGCAGTATCTACACGGGAAAGGTAACCCGTATCCTCAATTTTGGCGCCATGGTGGAAATTCTACCCGGCAAAGAGGGTATGGTTCACATCAGTGAACTGGCTGAATACCGGGTAGCCAGAGTAGAGGATGTAGTCAAGATCGGCGATGAAATTACGGTTAAGGTAATCGATATTGACAACATGGGGAGAACAAACCTATCACGGCGAGCCCTACTTGAAAAAGAAACCTCAACAAGAAATCCCCCATCAGGTAACCGCCCATTCCAAAAGCAACGAGAGTCTCGCCCTCCACAGCACCCCCACCCCCCCGGAGACAGCCGGTATCATCAAAATAAAGGGCACTGATAAAGCCGGGATGAAAGCCAAGCAAAATACCCAGCAAGCGGGACAAGGCCATGAAGCCAGTTAGAGTAATCGTAAACGGTGCCCTGGGTAGAATGGGGCAGGAAGTAATTAGTGCCCTCTGCCACGAACCTGAAACACAGCCGGTAGGGGCCGTGGAACTGGAAGCCTCCCCGGACTACCTTGAGCTGCCCGATGGCTCTGGCACCATACCCCTCTCTTCCGACCTGGAATACATCCTTCACCTTGCCAAGCCTGAAGTAATCGTAGATTTCACTACCGCCCGGGCTACCATGCCCGCGGTACGTATCGCAACCAAACACGGTGTCAACCTGGTGATAGGGACTACCGGCTTAACCGCCGACGAAACCGCTGAAATTGACCGCCTGGTGACAGCCCATAAGGTCGGGGCAGTAGTAGCCCCAAACTTCGCTCTGGGCGCAGTGCTCATGATGCATCTAGCCAGGATAGCAGCTAAATACCTTGACTGTGCCGAAATCATAGAACTGCATCACCCGCAGAAGATTGATGCCCCCTCGGGAACGGCCCTGTCCACGGCCAGAGCCATGCTGGCCGCTAAAGGCAAACCATTCACCCAAGCTCCCCTGGGTGAAGCCTCACCCAGCCGGGGGCAGCAGTTTGAAGGCATCGCCATTCACAGCGTGCGGCTCCCGGGTCTCCTGGCTCACCAGGAGGTACTGCTGGGGGGACCGGGACAGACACTGAGCATCCGACACGATACCATTAGCCGGCAGTGCTATATGCCGGGTGTCATGCTGGCCATCAAGGAAGTAGTCAAACATCAGGGTCTAATTTACGGCCTCGACACCCTGCTCGGTCTACAGGAGGAATAATGAAGGAAGCCAGAGTGGCCATTGTCGGTGCCACCGGGCTGGTGGGACAGGAATTTATCAAGGTACTGGAGCAGCGTAACTTCCCCGCGGCTTCAATCCGCCTTTTAGCCTCGGAACGCTCTTCAGGGAAGAGGTTGTTTGTTAATCACCAGGAGGTTGAAGTCGAAGAAACGACTCCCGACTCATTCAAGGAAACAGACATTGCCCTGTTTTCCGCCGGTGCCGAGATCAGCCGCCACTTTTCACCTGTAGCCGCTCAATCAGGCGCCGTGGTTGTTGATAATAGCTCCGCCTTTAGAATGGAACCCAGGGTCCCCCTGGTAGTACCGGAAGTCAATCCCGAGGATATCAAATGGCATAAGGGAATTATCGCCAATCCCAACTGCTCTAGCATTCAAATGGTAGTGGCCCTGTACCCGCTACACAAGGTCAATCCTATCAAGCGTATTATCGTTGATACCTACCAGGCGGTGTCAGGCACCGGTTCCGCGGCAGTGGATGAGCTAACTGCACAGGCAAGACAGGTACTGGACGGGCAAAACACTACCCCCCACGTCTACCCCCACCAGATCGCCTTTAACGTTCTGCCAGAGATTGATGTCTTTCTGGACAATGGCTACACCAAAGAAGAATGGAAAATGGTCGAAGAAACGAAAAAAATAATGCACGCTGATAATATAGCCATTTCAGCTACCTGCGTTCGGGTGCCGGTGTTTATCGGGCACAGTGAAGCGGTTACCGTAGAATTCTCCCGGCCGATACTCCCTGACGAGGCTCAGCATATCCTTGCCCAGGCACCCGGAGTCAAGGTGCTGGATGATACTGCCATCAGTCTCTATCCCCAGCCATGGTCGGCTGCCGGCACTGATGAAGTCTTTGTGGGGCGGATTCGCAAGGATTCATCTCACCCCAACGGCCTGGTTATGTGGATTGCCGCCGACAACCTGCGTAAAGGGGCAGCCTTAAACACTGTCCAGATTGCTGAGGAAATGATTAAGCGAGGGTGGCTCCACCCCGGAGGGTAAGAAAATGGAAAAGGTAGGACGATTAATTACTGCCATGGCAACCCCGTTTAACCAGGAAGGGGAGATTAATTACGAACAGGCAAAGAAACTGGCCCTCGCCCTGCTCAATTCAGGCAGCGACGGGTTGGTAATCTCAGGGACAACCGGCGAATCTCCTACCCTCGCCCGGGAGGAAAAGCTGCGCTTATTCTCTGAGGTCAAATCAGCCGCAGGTAACCGGGGAACAGTAATCGCCGGCACCGGTAGCAACAGCACCTCTCAGAGCCTGGAACTAACCAGGAAAGCAGAGGAAATCGGGGTTGACGCCTGCCTGCTGGTAGTCCCCTACTACAACAAGCCTACGCAGGAGGGCCTCTACCAGCACTTCAAGGCCATTGCTAACGGGACCAGTTTACCCTGCATCCTCTACAACGTGCCATCACGCACTGTTACCAGCCTGTCAGCCGACACCACCATCAGGTTGAGCCAGATAGATAACATCATCGGGGTAAAGGAGGCAAGCTCTAATCTGGGTCAAATTGCCCGGATTATTGACAACACAAGAAGTGACTTCCTGGTATGGAGTGGTAATGACGGTGATACCCTACCGATAATGGCCTTAGGGGGCTACGGCCTCATCAGTGTCGCCTCTCACCTGGTCGGTAACCAGCTTAAGGAAATGATTAACGCCATGGTCAATGGCAGGATAGGCCAGGCCGCTAAAATCCACCACCACCTTCTACCCTTAATTGACGCCCTGTTTGTAATATCCAACCCCGTCCCGGTCAAATATGCCCTGAACCATATCGGCTTTGATGTCGGAAAACCACGCCTGCCGCTCACCGGACCTGACGAAAAAACAGCCTCCCTCATCAGGGAGACTCTCAAAGATTATCAAACCGACCTGCCGCTGGGCTAAAGGATAGGCTTCTTCAAGATGGTCTGCTCCCGTCCTGCTCCCACAGAAACGAGATTGACCGGGCACGAGATGATCTCTTCTAACCTTGCTACATACTGGCGGGCTTCAAACGGCAACTGCTCGTACCGCCGGATATCACTGGTCGGAGTCTGCCAGCCGGGCAGCTCTTCATAGACAGGCTCATACCTGGCCAGGGCAGTAACACTGGGCGGGAAGTAATTAATAGTCTCGCCATCCCCTTTATAGCCAATACATATCTTCAGATGAGGCAAAACGTCAAGGATGTCAAGGCGGGTGATCGCTACCCCGGTGAACCCATTAATTCGGGCGCTAAAACGAGCGGCAACACCATCAAACCAACCACAGCGGCGCGGCCGGCCTGTAGTAGTCCCATACTCATGAGCCCGTTCCCGAACCAGGTCACCGGTCTCATCTTCCAGCTCGGTAGGCATCGGACCACTGCCGACCCTGGTGCAATAAGCCTTAAAAACACCCACAACGCGACTTATCCTGCCGGGACCAAGGCCGGCCCCCAAACAGCTTCCTCCCGCCAGCGGTGAAGAAGAGGTAGTATAAGGATAGGTGCCAAAATCAGGGTCAAGCAAAGCCCCCTGGGCTCCCTCCAGTAAAACCAACTCCTCCCGGTTAAGCGCCTCCTCCACCATCACCGTCGTTTCCCGAATACAAGATGCCAGGCGCTCCCCGTAATGGTGATACTGATTGTAAATCTCGTCTGCCGATAAAGGGCTTTCCCCATAAACCCCGGTCAGGATAGTGTTCTTGTAAGCAAGGACAAGCTGGAGCCGCTCCCAAAACAGCTCCCTGTCCAGGAGGTCACCTGTCCTGATACCCAACCTGGCCACCTTATCAGCAAAAGCCGGACCGATACCCTTGAGGGTTGTCCCCAACGCTTTCTTACCCCGCCACCTCTCTTCCAGCCCATCGAGCAGGGTATGATACGGCATAATCAAATGAGCACGGTCACTGATAAACAGCCGGCTCGTATCCACGCCACGCCGGTTTAGCTGGTCTAATTCGTCAATCAGGACCGCAGGATTAATCACCACACCGTTGCCAATAATACAAGTGGCATGCGGGGAGCAAATGCCCGATGGAATAAGGTGCAATCTGAATTCACCCTGAGGGTTGACCACAGTATGCCCGGCATTATCCCCACCGGAAAAACGGACTACCATGTCCGCCTTCTCAGCCAGCAGGTCAACCACCTTGCCCTTGCCCTCGTCTCCCCACTGGGCTCCAATAATAGCTATCGCCGGCATTATTTCTCCTCTAGACCTCTTATCACCCCAAACAGGCTAAACGGGGTTTAGCTCTTCCGGCAATTGATTACTCCCTTGCCATATAGTTCTTACCCCAGTAATGGAGTAAAAACCCGCCACCAACAATCTCAACTACAAGACCAACCACCACCACCCATCCCCAGGCTAACACCCCGAGGACTATTCCCAGTACTAGCCACAATACAACCGCCGCCGTCAGCCCAATAAGACTTGTCTCAAACGCCTTGTCAGTCATTACACCTACCTCCTTGACCAGATTTTCTTAATTTATAACATATAAGCACTGTAAATGAAAAGGGACAGAGGTTACTTAGCCCGTGTTTGTTGCCTCACACAAAGCAACCGCTGACCCACCGTGATAAAGCTCAGTACTGCGATGATAGTCAGCGCAACAACCAGGGCACCCGTAATGTGGGCCAGCAGAAGCCCCAGCGCCAGCACAATGACCCTCTCTGGCCGGGTAAACAGCCCCACCTGGCACTCCAAGCCCACTGCCTCCGCCCTGGCCCTGATATAACTCACCAGCACCGAACCGAGCAAGGCAACACCAACAAGCAAGATTGACCATTCCTTGATAAACAGGGAAAATAAAACTGACTGCTCTTCCGTAAATAAAAATAATACCAAAATGCTGAGCAGCACCACTGCCTCAGCTAAACGGTCAAGCGTGGAGTCAAGGACAGCACCAAAGCGGCTGACCTGATTGGTATAACGGGCTACCGCCCCATCCAGGATATCAAAAAAACCACCGGCAAGCATCACGAAACCAGCCGCCAGGAGACATCGGTTAATAATCAGTGCCGCAGCACCAGCGGTCAACAGGAAACCGAGCCAGGTTATGGCATCAGGCGATACTTTTGACTTCGCCACAAAGCGCGCTATCGGCTGGATAAAATAACCGGCAATACTTCTCCGAACTTCGGATAACCTGACCATTAACCACTTTTTCCGGGCAGCTACCCGAGCCATCCTCTACTGCGTCCCTAAACCGAGAGCGGCACCGCCTTAAACTGCGGATAACGTGCCCTCCACGGTGGCTCGCCAAGCACCCTCATATAATAATTCAAAACCCGCTGCGCAATATGCTCCCAGCTATATTCCTCCGCCTTAAGCCTTCCCCTGGCTCCCATCTGCTGCCGAAGCGCCCCATCACTCAAAAGGCAGACGAGCGCCTGGGCCAACATTTCCTCATTCCTGGGCGGTACGAGCAGTCCGTCAACGCCATGAGCTACTACCCGGGCATAACCATCTATATTGGAGGCAACAATCGGCTTGCCAGCAGCCATCGCCTCAAGCAAAACGATACCAAAACTCTCCCACCCTGTAGCCGGTGTACAAAAAACGTCGGCCGTCTTGTAGTACCGGGGCAACTCGTCATAGTCTGCATAGCCAACAAAAACAACGTCCCTGAGGCCGCTGTGTCTTACCTCCCGCTCGTATCTCCTACGCAATCTGGTACCCGGGCCAACTACAATAAGCCGTGAGTCCGGAATCTCCTGTTGGACCTGGTAAAAAGCCCTGAGCAGATAGTCCAGCCCCTTCCGTCTCTCCAGGCGACCAACAAACAGAACATTGAGCTTACCATCACAGAACCTGTCAATCGGGGCTACATCAGGGGAAAAATGACTTATGTCAACGCCATTAGGGATAACATTGTAGTATCCGGCAAAGTGGCCGGAGGCAAACTCCCGGGCGAGTTTAGACACAGCAATCTTACCGTCAAGCCTGCGGAACCACCTCTTCAAAATCCACTTACCCACAGGCTTGGCGAAGTCATACCCCGGCTTGCCCTGCCAGGCATGAAAGGTACCGATATTTGCTGTCTGTGACAAACGAAGCACGGTAGTGCATAGCATCGGCATTAGCGGTTCATGGAGATGGACAATATCAAACTTTTCTTCATCAAGCACCGCCTTCACCCGGGATGAGAGCCACGGTGAGATAGTAAGCCGGGCGATAGAACCACTGGTGGGAACAGGTCGGGGGGTCCCTATAGGTATGAACCTGTCACCAAGGCCGGAGGCAGCTTTGGACGCGGGAGCAACAATCTTTACCTCATGACCCATCCGGGTAAAATAATGCTCAAGGCAGGAGATATGATTGGTAACGCCTCCCGGATAAGCAAAGTCATAAGGGGAGACTAGTGCTATCTTCATTAACTGGCGCCTATAACCTTCTCACGAATTCAGCCTGTTTCTGGTTTATCCGCGACAATGAACTCCTCTACCATCTGCCGGGCTGCGTCATCGGTGTATTGAACCGGTGGCGACTTCATAAAATAGGCAGACGGAGCCTCCAGCGCCCCTTTCAGTCCGCGGTCCAGGGCAAGCTTGCAGCACCTCAAAGCATCAATAACCACCCCGGCCGAGTTAGGACTATCCCAGACCTCAAGCTTCAACTCCAGGTCCAGCGGGACATCACCAAAGGTCCGTCCCTCCATCCTGATGTGACAGAACTTGCGGTCTTTAAGCCAGGGGACATAGTCGCTGGGACCAACATGAATATCATCCGAGGAAAGTTTGTAGTCCAGCTGGGAGGTAACCGAGTTAGTCTTGGATATCTTCTTGGACTCGAGACGCTCCCGTTCCAGCATATTATAGAAGTCAGTGTTACCACCAAAGTTCAACTGATAAGTCCGCTCCAGCCTGACACCACGGTCTCTGAAGAGACGGGTAAGGACACGATGGACAATAGTAGCCCCTACCTGGGACTTTACATCATCGCCAATAACCGGGAGTCCCTGTTCAGCAAAGCGCTCCTGCCAGTATTTCTCTCTGGCGATAAAAACGGGAATGCAATTAACAAAGCCACAGCCAGCCGCCAGTACCTGCTCAATATACCACTTGGTTGCCTCTTCACTACCCACAGGCAAGTAATTAAGCACCACGTCAGTCTTGGTCTCCTTAAGAATACGGGCAATATCAGCCGTCTTGCCCGGTGCCTTCTCAATTATCTGAGACAGATATTTGCCCAAGCCGTCATGAGTCATGCCCCGGTTAACCTTGACGCCAGTGGCCGGTACATCACAAAACCTGAAGGTATTATTGGGAGGAGTGAAGATTGCCTGCTCCAGCTCTTTTCCTACCTTATTCTTATCAATATCAAAGGCAGCCACAAAGTTAATATCGCTTATATGGTAACCACCCAAATTAACATGCATAAGTCCGGGCACAAAATCAGTCTCTTTCGCCTTCTTATAATAGTAAACGCCCTGCACTAACGACGAGGCACAATTACCAACCCCTATTATAGCTACATTTATCTTGCCCAAGGCCTAACGCTCCCTCCTTTTCGCAGTACCCGGCTTAGCTCGCCCCCACCAGGATACCCTAACTGTCCACCAGCCACGACCTAACCTTCCTCACAAACCACCACCAGAACAGCCAGGCAATTAGAGAACTGTAACCAGAGACTTAACCGCTATATATTTTTCCCTGGCCAGTACCCTTATTCACGGCAGTGATTAAGATAGCCCTGCCAGCTATAAAACCCGGGCCACGAGAACACAGGCCACATAACTGTCAAGTTAACCATAAGCGGGTTATCTGCACCATACCGGAGGTATGGTGAAAGCAGCAACTAATCAACCCTGACCAATCCTAAATACCTTAGTTCCACATACCGGACAGGTTCCCCGTGTCGCCGGTCTCCCATTTTTCAACGTAACCTTCTGGGGATTCTTTATCTCTACCTTTTTTCTACACTTAAAACAATACGCTTGCAATTTCTGGTACCTCCTTTTCGACACTGGTTGAACTATATTACTATTCCAGGCAAGCTGTCAAGGCCTTCAAACGTCCACCTCACCAGGGACCGGCACACAGTCCTTCCTGAGAGCCACAGAAAACCTTCTCTGGATGCCACTGCCCCGTTTCCTGACTAAAACCCAGCACACCCAGGAAACAGCCATCTTGAGTATAGGCACGACAATAGCCACCAGTGTCATCCCGGCCCCCGACCAGGGAACGCCCGTCCCTTATTTCCCGGGCAGTAGCATCACCGACAATCATAGCCGTCCAGTACTGAAATACAATATCTACCGGGTAAATAAAGCGCCGCCAGTAGCCGCAGTGAACAGCATCCTCAAGCCGGGCGGGCGAAATAGCATCCATTATATCAAAGAGACCGCATCTCGAACGAACCAGATCCCTCAAATTAGCACCGCAACCAAGAACCTGCCCCAGGTCATGAGCCAGCGAGCGGATATAGGTCCCCTTACCACATACCACCTCTATCGCCACCAGCGGCGGCTGAAACTCTATAAGCTCAAGGTGATAAATTTTAGCCGGGCGACTTTTCCTCTCCACCGTGATACCGGAGCGTGCCAGTTGATAAAGCCGCTTACCGTGGTGCTTCACCGCACTATACATCGGTGGTGTCTGCGATATCACCCCACGGAAGGAAGCAAGTGCCTGCTCAAGCTGCCCCAGGCCAATCCGGGATGGGTCCTTCCGCTGGGTAATCTTACCACTCCCATCATAGGTATCGGTAACCACTCCCAGTTCAATCTGAGCCCGATAGGTCTTGGTCTGGTCAACCAGAAACTCCGTAATCCGCGTCCCCTGCCCGAGGCAAACCGGCAACACGCCACTGGCTATCGGGTCAAGGGTACCAGCATGCCCAACGCGCCGTTCTCCCGTCAGGCGTTTCACCATAGCAACAATACTAAACGATGTCATACCCACAGGCTTATTAATATTCAGTACGCCATCCACGGTCAACCCCTATCCCGGCCGGGGCAGGTCATCGGTGGTCACCTTATCAATGAGTTCCAGGAGGTGAGCCCCTCGCCTGATAGAATCATCCCACTGAAAGCTCAGCTCTGGAATATGCCTTAGCCGCAGACGCTTGGCCAGCTGCCTGCGGAAGAAACCCGAAGCTGAAACCAGCGCACTCAGGGTCTCCCGTTTCTCCTCTTCACTTCCAATACGGCTGATAAATACCCTGGCATATCTTAAGTCAGGGGAAGTAGAAACCTCGGTTACAGTGACAAAGTTGCCAAGTCGCGGGTCCTTGACCTGGCGTTGTAGTAACTGGCTAATTTCATAGCGGATAATACTATTCACCCGCTCGATACGATGCGCCACAACTACCACCCCCTTACACAACCCACCCGATTATCTGCTAAGCTACTTCCTCAGTGTGAAAAACTTCCACTATATCACCAACCTGAAATTCGTTAAAATCCTTGATGCCCACCCCACACTCAAAACCAGTGGCCACCTCTTTAACATCATCCTTGAACCGCTTCAGGCTGCTGACTGAAGACTCACATAACATTTGCTCCCCTCGCCACACCCGGGCAAAGGCCCCCCGGCCCAGCCTGCCCTCGGTAACATAGACACCAGCTGCTTTCCCCCCCTTCCCCTTAGAAAAGACCGCCCTCACTTCGGCCCGTCCATCAGTAACCTCCACCAGGGAAGGCTCCAGGATACCTTTTAACGCCTTTTCCACATCAGCCACCAGATCGTAAATTACATCATAGTAACGGATACTCACCCCTTCCACCTCAGCCAGCCGCCGAGCCCCTAGCTCAGCACTGGTACCAAAACCAACAACCAGCCCTTTAGAGGCAATAGCCAGCATAACATCACTCTCGCTAATATTACCACTACCACTATGGACAACCCTAACCCGGGCCTCATCCGTTCCCAACCGTTCCAGAGAAGCCCTTATCGGCTCAATGCTACCCTGAACATCAGCTTTCAAAACGACGTTAAGCTCCTTCACCTCACCGGCACTGATCTGATCGGAGAAGGTAGTCAGGTTCACCGGTTTTGCCCCCCGCCGCACCTCCCGCTCGTGCTCCTGGACTAGGGAGTGTGCCTGAGTCTCATTAGCTACCGCCATCAGGGTATCCCCCACTTGAGGTACACTACTCAAACCCAGGACTGCTACCGGCGTGGACGGCTCAGCCTTCTTCACCCGCTTGCCCCTGTCATTAAACATTGCCCTTACCCTACCCCACGTGGTACCAACCACCACCACATCACCAACCTTCAGGCTACCGTTATGAACCAGCACCGTAGCTAACGGCCCCCTGGCTTTGTCCAGTTCAGCTTCAATAACCGTGCCCACTGCTGGTCGAGCCGGGTTCGCCCTGAGATCCTCCACCTCAGCCACCACCAGGACATTTTCCAATAGCTCAGAGATGCCCTTTTTCTCCTTGGCTGAAATGGGGACACAGACAGTATCGCCTCCCCACTCCTCAATAAGCAGACCGGCATCAGCCAGTTGTTGCTTAACCAGCTCGGGGTTGGCCTCAGGTTTATCAATCTTATTGATAGCCACCACAACAGGCACCCCGGCCGCCCGGGCATGGTCTATGGCTTCCAGAGTCTGGGGCATCACTCCGTCATCAGCCGCCACCACCAGAATAGTAATATCGGTCACCTGGGCACCATGAGCCCGCATTGCCGTAAATGCCTCATGGCCCGGGGTATCCAGAAATGTAATCTTCTGCCCGCTTACTTCTACCTGACAGGCGCCAATATGCTGGGTGATTCCCCCCGCTTCGGCAGCCATTACATCAGTCTGTCGGACAGCATCAAGAAGCCGGGTCTTCCCATGATTAACATGTCCCATAACGGTAATTACCGGCGGGCGCGGCCGCAGCTCACCAGTCTCACCGCCCTGAAACATTTGACGCCGTTTAGCCTTAACAGCGGCATCAACTGACCCTCGTCCGGTGTGAGGCTCGGGACATGCTTCATAACCCAAGCTCACCGCCACCGCTGCCGCCATCTCATAGTCTACAACCTGATTAATACTAGCTACGATATTATCCCTCATCAGTCGTTTGATAACACTCACGGCACTAACCCCGAGCAGGTCAGCCAGCTGCCTCACGCTCAAGTTACGAGGAATCCCAACAGAACGCACCTTCGTTGACGAAGTCTCCTCGCTTGTCACTTCATCCGCGAATTCAGCAGCCTCAGCCGATTTACTTCTTTCTACCACTAGCTCGCCCCTTCATCATCGTCTTTCATTTCTTCTCCGTATTTCATGAGCTGCTCCCGGTTATCCTCACTAAGTTTGACCCGCAGAACATGCTCTAGCCGACTACCCTTTAGCCCTTTCTCCCAGCAGCTTCTGATCCGACACAGATAACCCCCGCGCCCCGCCTTTCTGCCCCCGGGATCCACCTCAACATACCCGCTAGCGGTACGTACCAGGCGCACCAGCTCCCGCTTCGCCTTCACCCGACGACAGGCAACACAGGTCCGCTGCGGTACATGCTTAATACTCCTCATCTTCATCACCGACAACATCTATCACCTGGCGTACTTTCCTGGGTCTGGCACCTCCGTCACTACCCTCCCTATCCGGCGGGGGGCTTTTCTTTTTCCTCTTCTTCTTTGATTTAGCCTCAGGCTTAGTAGGTGCCTTTACCATTATGTCTTCAGCAAAACGAAGCTGCGGCTTCCCCGGCGCTTCAGGAGAAACCTCAACCGGGGGAATAAACGGTACCGACTCTATTGCCTCTTCAGCCGATGCCCCGCCAGCTACTGGCCCGGCTGCTACCGGAACCGCCCCCATTACCTCGGGCATCTCAACCGGGGGTTCCTCACTAACCACAGCTTCTTCTCCAGCCCCGGCTGAAGACCGCGCGGCTTCCGCCTTCTCCACCTCAGCCACCGAGGCGCTCTTAATATCAATCCGCCAGCCGGCAAGCTTAGCCGCCAGCCTGACATTCTGCCCCTCTTTACCGATAGCCAGAGAAAGCTGCCGGTCAGGGACAACCACCGTGGCTACCTCTCCCTCTCTATCAAGCTCAACGTTCAATATTTTAGCCGGGCTAAGGGCATTAGCGATAAAGACAGTGTCATCCGGATCCCACATGACAACGTCCAGTTTTTCGCCATTCAGCTCGCCGACAATATTCTGGATTCTGATGCCGCGAAGTCCGACACAGCAACCAACCGGGTCAATACCCTCTTGGTGTGCAGCCACAGCAACTTTACTCCGGTAGCCAGCTTCCCGGGCAACCGCCTTTATCTCGACTGCCCCGTTAAAAATCTCAGGAACCTCCAGTTCGAACAGCCGGCGAAGCAAACCTGGATGAGAGCGAGACACTATCACTCGGGGCCCTCTACTGGTTTTAGCCACCTCTACAAGGTAAACCTTAAGCCTCTGCCCAACCCGGTATCTCTCAGTACGTACCTGCTCGGCCTGAGGCAGCACTGCCTGTGCCCTACCCAGATCAACAAAAACCTGCCGGGGCTCGATGCGCTGCACCAGACCACTAACGATATCGCCCTCCTTACCCAGATACTCCTCAAATATAGCGCTGTGTTCAGCATCATGAAGGCGCTGCATAATTACCTGCTTTGCCGTTTGAGCAGCAATACGCCCCGCATTGTGAGGGGTAGCCTCAACCATAACGGCCTCGCCAATTTGCACCTCCGGTTTTATCTGGCATGCCTCAGTCAGTGAAATTTCATCGCAACGGTCTCCAGCTTGTTCAACTACAGTCTTTTCTGCCCACACCTCAACCTTACCGTTAGCTGGATTAAGCTTAACCACAATATGCTGGTCAGGAGCGAAATTGTCCTTCCTATAGGCTGATACCAGAGCCGACTCCACGGCAGAAATAACCACCTCTTTAGGCAGGTTCTTCTCTGCTGAGAGCTGGGTAAGCGCCAGGAGAAAGTCGCTCTTCATTCCTAATTAAAACCTCCCCTCCTATTATCCACCATACAACAAAAAAGTGGGCAAAACCCACTTCTACCTGCTCATCTTCGTTTAGTGGAAGTATATCACAATCAAGCCCTAGATGCAACAACC